>Ga0116214_1000454_pt1 | contig 17030 bp, 17 predicted proteins | sample Sb_taG_FD_88964 | JGI IMG/M metagenome (GOLD analysis project Ga0116214, IMG submission 88964) | Peat soil microbial communities from Weissenstadt, Germany - Sb_50d_1_NS metaG | ecosystem: Environmental > Terrestrial > Soil > Wetlands > Peat | place: Germany: Weissenstadt | collected 2010-09-21
AGCCTGGTCCAAGCCGAGGTGATCCACGGGACGACCCGCTACCGGCTCCTTGAGACGATCCGCCACTACGCCGCCGAACGCCTCACGCAACGGGTCGGCTCGGACCTGCGGGACGCCCGCGTCGCCCACCGCGATCATTACCTGTCCCTCGTCGAGACCGCCGCCGCGCGATTGCGCGGGCCGGACGAACATCGTTGGCTTGACACGATCGAGGCCGAGTTCGATAACATCCGGGCCGCGCTGGCGTCCAGCATTGCCGATCCCGGCAGCGCCGAACCCGGCCTGCGGCTGGCCGCCGGGCTGCGGGCGTTCGTCTTCTCGCGCGGCCACAGCAGCGAGGTCATCGAGGCGCTCCGCGCCCTGCTCGGGCGCCCCGACGCCCGTCAGCCGACTCGCTACCTGGCCCTGGCCCTGGTCACGAACTGCAAGCTGCTCATTCACTTCGACCGCAGCCCGGACATCCCCTCGATGGCGGAGGAGGCCATCACGATCGCCCGCGGCCTCGCCGATGACGGCCTCGCCGCCGACGCCCTCGCCGCGCTCAACTGGTTCAGCTTCCTGCAGGGCGACCTGCCGGCCGCGCTGGCCAGGGCCGACGACGCCGTCACGCTGGCCAGGGCAGCCGGACATCCCACCCGGCTCGTCGTCGCTCTCGGCCACCGCGCGGTGTTCAAGGCCGAGACCGGTGATCTGGACGCATCCCTTACTGACTACCAGGAGGTCCTCTCACTCGCGCGGGCGTCCGGGGACAACTACACGCTCGCTGTCACCCTGGTGAACCTTGGCGTCGACCAGGTCGTGGCCGGGGAGTTCCCGGCTGCCCTGGCCTACCTGCAGGACGCGCTCAGGGTCGCCGATGCCCACGGCTATCAGCACCTGTCCGCCGCCGCGGAGATGAATCTGGGGTTCGCCTACCTCATGAACGGGGATGCCGCCAGTGCGCGCCCCCTGCTCGTCGGCGTCCTGGACAGGGCGCGAGCCACCAGTGAGATGACCTGGGTGCACAATGCGCTCCTCGGCCTGGCGCTGGCCGCCGGCGCGGACGCCGACCCCGCCGTCGCCGCCGCCTTGCATGGCGCTGCCGACCACCAGTACGAGCAGGCTGGACAGGCTTTCGACGTGAAGGAATCGAAAATGCGCACCAGTGACCATGCCCGGCTGCGCGACACGCTGGGCGAGGCCACGTTCGACGCCGCCTACCAGCACGGCCGCACGCTCAGCCAAGCCGATGCCATGGCCCTGGCCGTGGGCACAGCCCAGCAAGATCCGGGGCCTGCGCCCGCCGTGACCGTTCCAGCCTTCCACAGCGGGCCGGCTGACAGCCTGGCTGGCCCGCTGTCGGCACGAGAGCGGCAGATCATGGCGCTACTGGCAGGCGGAGCGAGCAACGCCAAGATCGCGGAGACGCTCTTTGTCACGCCTAACACGGTGCGGACGCACCTGGACCGGATCAGGGACAAGACCGGCGCCCGCAACCGGGCCGAACTGACCCGCTACGCCATACAGGCGGGCATCGAGCCGGTCGTCCCTGCCCCTTGATGTGGGCCGGCCGGCCCACACGCGGCGCGTGCGGTGGGTCGCTCGGCCCCTGCCGCCCGGCGCGGGCCGGACCTTATGTTCGGCTTATGAAAATTACATTCACCAAGGCACCAACCTTTACGAAGGCAATTATCGCCTCGGCGGTATTCGCGATCGCGTATCTGGCGTCGACCTCCAACCTCCCGTCATGCAGCGACACCGTCGCGATATTCAACTCGGGCGGCGAGTGCATAGAACGCCAGAGCTTCCTGCACACGGCTTCCGGCTGGCTGGCGCTGACCTGCGTGGTCGCCGCCGTAGTGCTGCTCGCTCTCAAGCACAAGAACTCCATCCTGGGGTGGCAGGCGTCGATACAGCAGGCGCACCAAGGGCCGTCGGCACAGGCACAGGAACAGGCACAGGCACAGGAACAGGCACAGGCACAGGCACAGGCGCCGGTGCCAGGGCGGCCTTCGAGCTTCTGCGTCAAGTGCGGCACCCGCATCATCGCCGGAGACAGCTTCTGCCAGGGATGCGGACTCCCAATGGGGTCCCTGCAATCCTGACCTTTGCCGGGAAAACCTTATCGGGCGCATTTTCGCCAGGCGGCAAAGCGCATCCAGTAATTACCGAAAGAAACGAAGCCTGTCCAGACTGGGCTGGCCGTGATAAAGGGGAGAATCATGGTATTCATCAAGGCGCACAGGAAGCAGCTCCTCCTGGCCGGGTCGCTGGCCGTCGCCGTGACCGCATTTACCGTCACGGCGTGCGGCGGCGGGGGCGGGGCAACCCCGGCCCAGGGGTCGGCCCCCGGCCAGTGGACTAAGTCCGAGGTCAGCCAGTTCACGGCCGCCGGCGGCTCAGGCGGCAGCGCCAGCCAGGACTCGTGCATTATCAAGTACTTCGAGCGGGACATGTCGTTCGGGAACGCGATGGCTGTCGTGTCGGTGGAGCCGGCATCGGGTGCCAGCCTGTCGACCGCCCAGGTCAAGGCCGCCCTGGTCAGCAAGTACGGCACGGCCGAGGGCGGCACCATCAACACCCAGTTCGGGCAGGTCGTCACCGACTCGGAGAGCAACTGCGGCGGGTCGTCGGCACCGTCCACGGCACCTGCGGCAGCCCCGGCGCCGACGGCAGACCCGGCCGCGACGACGGAGTCATCGTGCACCGTGGACTGCGTGGACCCGGTCGCCAGCGGGGAGAGCGGGTGGCTGGCGCAGGTCCAAGGGGCGCTCCAGAACGTGCAGCAGGATCTCAGCAGTATCTCCTCGGACACCAGCAATAGCCCGGATAGCCTCGCCCTGGACGGCGCCAACCTGGAGATGGACGCGCAGGCCGCCCTGGACCCCAATTACGACCCGCCCCCGGCCGACAACGCCGACTGGGTTACCGCGATGAATGATTACGTCACGGCCGGGGAGGACTACACCGGCGACAACATGAACGAGCAAGACGACAATCCCGCCCAGGCCAGCCAGGAGATCACGGCCGGTAATGCGGCCCTGGCCAGCTTCAACGCCGCCAACGGGGGAGTGCTGAACGGGACCATCCAGTCCTGATGATCCGGGACCGGGGGGCTGCTGCACTGTGTCCCTACGTGGCCCTCAGTGGGGTCCAGCCCAGATGGGCTGAAGCCGCAGCGGGGATATCACCGGCGGCACACAGAAGGAAGGGGGGAGCGTCGGCCGTGCCTGCGGCCGACGCTCCCCCCTTCCTGCTGCCTGGTCCCCGCCTCATCGCCGGGCAGCCACGACCGGGACGCCGCCGCGACGACCGGGCGAGGCCCGTCGAGGGGCAACCGCGCATCCATCGGGAAGAAGCTCGCCAGTGTCGTCGAAGAGCACGATTCCGTTGCACAGCAGGCTCCATCCCTGTTCTGGATGAGCGGTTACGGTGCAGGCCGCATCGCGGTCGGCAGCCGTCGCGCCGGGGCACTGGGGAAAGTGGCGACATGCAGGAAATCTGGCGGTGGATGAACGGGCCACCGCCTCCTCTTGATGAGCTGTCAGGACCATTTGTCGTCCCCCCGGGGGATTGTGCATTGTGTTGGCCAGGGCGAGCCTGCCCGGCGGCGGTGCCAGCGGCACCCACCGGCCGACTTACCGTAAGCCTGCCGGCGCACGTCGGATACTTGGGCGGAGATTCGAATGAGCCGCCTGATACAGGCCCCCCCGTACTGGCTGGCCGCAGACCGGAAGATGGCGGTGAGGATCACGCGCCTGATCGGTGAGAGTTCGCGGCCACTCAGTCGAGACAGAACTCGTTGCCCTCGATGTCCTGCATGACGAGGCACGACTCGTTGTCGCCATCGGCAAGCAGGAGCCGCACGCGTACCGCGCCGAGCGGGACCAGTCGTGCGCATTCGGCCTCAAGTGCGGCCAGGCGCTCTTCACCCACGAGCCCGGTGCCGACCCGCACGTCAAGATGCAGCCGGTTCTTGACGACCTTGCCTTCGGGAACACGCTGGAAGAACAGCCGCGGGCCCGCACCTGAGGGATCAATGCAGGCGAACGCCGAACCCTGATGCTCTGGCGGCAGCGCGCGATCGAAATCGTCCCAAGTGGCAAACCCCTCCGGTGGCGGCGGTACGACGTACCCCAGCACCTCGCACCAGAAACGAGCGACGCGCTCAGGTTCTGCGCAGTCGAAGGTGACTTGGATCTGCTTGACCGACGCCATCGGTCCACCATAGAGGCCGGGTCCTTCGTCGTCTCCACGGGCCCGCCCCTGGCGCCTCACGATCACCTGCATATCACGGGCAGCGTCATCTGGCCGTCCATGTTCCCTGGTATCAAGGTTCACCGCGAATATTGTCCGGCGGTCCACCTATCTCCTTGTGCGCGGCGGCCAACGCGGATCGTGTTCCTCGTGCGTTGCGCACGGTGGCCGCTTGCCGCGCGGCGTCTAGATTCGAGATCGGCGCGGCCGAGGAGGAACCATGGCGACTACGTCACGTCTCAGGTGGCCGCGTACAAGTACCCGCGCAAGATATGGATCGCGGACGAGCTGCCGAAGGGCCCGACTGGAAAGATCATCAAACGCGAGATCGTCCCCCAGACGACCTGGGCATGTTGTAAGGCCGACATGTACGGCCTCTCATTTGATCGGGGATAACAGATGACGACCACGCCGGACATGCCAATCGACAGCGAGCAGCTCGCTGACGAGGCGGCACCCCTGGACGCGCTGCTCGTCGACGCCGCGCTGGGTCCGCTGATCCGGTTCGCGCCGCACGTGTCGACCGCCAAGTTCGCGTTCGGCCTCGCCCGCAGGCCGCTCACCACCGGTCGGCGGCTGGGCAGCTTGGCCGCCGAACTCGCGCGGATCGGTGTCGGAACCTCGGTGCTGGCGCCTCCCAAGCGGGACCGTCGGTTTGCCGACCCCGCCTGGACCGAGAACTGGCTGCTGCGCCGCATCGTCCAGGCGTACCTGGCGGCCGGGATGACGGCCGAGGAGCTCGTCGGTGACACGGCGCTGGACTGGCGGAACGACAAGCGAGTCCGTTTTCTCGTGGACAACCTCGAGGAGGCGCTATCGCCAAGCAACATGCCTCTGGTGAACCCGGCGTCGGCGAAGGCAGCCATCGACACCGCCGGCTTCAACTTCGTACGCGGGGGGATCAGCCTGCTGCGGGATATGGCCACCAAGCCGCGGATCCCGGAGATGGTCGACACGTCGTCGTTCGAGGTGGGCCGCAACATCGCGGTCACACCCGGAGCGGTGGTGCTGCGCACCGAGCTCATTGAGCTGATCCAGTACCGGCCGCAAACCGAGCGGGTCCGGGAGGTACCGCTGCTCATCGTGCCGCCGACGATCAACAAGTACTACGCGATGGATCTGGCGCCCGGCCGCAGCCTGGTCGAGTACCTGGTCCGCGGCGGCCAGCAGGTGTTCGTGATCTCCTGGCGTAACCCGGACGCCCGGCTCGCCGACCGGGGCCTGGACGCCTACGTTCAGGCCGTGCTCGACGCACTCGATGCCGTCCAGGGGGTATGCGGCACCGACCAGGCCGCGCTCATAGGAGCCTGCGCTGGCGGCATCATCTCCAGTATCACCGCCGCTCATCTGGCCGCGACCGGCCGAAAAGGTCAGCTGGCGGCGTTCGGCTTGTTTGTCACCGTGCTCGACACCGCGCAGGCCGGCACCGTGGGTGCCCTCGCTGACCGGCAGCTCGCGTCGGCGGCCAAGGCGATGTCGAGACGCCGCGGATACCTGGACGGCCGGGACCTGGCCGAGGTGTTCGCCTGGCTGCGCCCCGGCGACCTGGTCTGGAACTACTGGGTGAACAATTACCTGCTCGGCAAGAAGCCGCCGGCGTTCGACATCCTGTTCTGGAATGCTGACACCACCCGGATGACCGCGCAGCTACATGCCGATTTCGTCGATCTGGCGCTGGACAACAAGCTCGTCACGCCGAGAGCGCTGACCGTGCTCAGTACCGGAATCGACCTGTCCCAGGTCGATGTGGATGCGTACCTCGTCGCCGGGATCGCCGACCACATCACGCCCTGGCAGAACTGCTACCGCAGCACGCAGCTGCTCGGCGGTAACAGCCGGTTCATCCTGTCCACCAGCGGTCACATTGCCGCGCTGGTGAACCCGCCGGGCAATCCAAAGGCCCGCTACCAGATCAACAAGAGCACCCCGGCCAACGCGGCGGACTGGCTGAAAACCGCCGAGACGGAGCAGGGCACCTGGTGGCCCGACCTGCAGCAGTGGCTCGGCGACCGGTGCGGCGCCGAAAAGCGAGCACCTGAAGAACTCGGCGGCGGCGGGCTGCGGCCGATCGTCGACGCGCCCGGCACCTACGTCTTGGACACCTGACCGGGAGATGTCATGTTTGAGGACCCGCGACTGACCGACATTGAGGCCATTTACACCTACGAGGGCACCGAGACCATCCAGACGCTCATCGTCGGCAAGGACATCACCGGTGTGGGCGCTTGCGCCTGACAGCGAGCCGCGGATCCGCTCGCCCTCACCACCCCGCGCCGCTACCGCTCGCCCGGCTACTACGGCCGGGTGGCCGGGGCGCTGTACGGCGGGCAAGCCCGGCGCGACCCCGACGCGCTCCTGCACGGCTCGATCGCGCGGTTCTCCGAGACCCCGTCCCTGCGCGGCTACCTCGCCCAGCTCTACGCGATCAGCTTCTGGACCGGCCTGCCGTGGCTGTGGCGGCTCCAGCAACCCACCCTGGTGCTCTCTGACGACGACGACCCCATCGTTCCAGTGATCAACGGGCGCATCCTCACCTGGGTCATCCCCAATGCCAGGCTGGAGATCATCCGCGGCGGCGGACACCTGTTCCTCCTCGAACGCCCCACCGAACTCGCCGCCCTCATCGCCACATTCCTCATGGCAGCGGAGTGACCGGGCGCGGGTTGTGCGGGCGTAGAGTCGGGACCGGTCGGCTGGATGCCCGAATGGCCGGGAGGACAGTGAGGGCGCGTGAGTTTCAACCAGATGCTTGTTGACGAGCCCCAGCCTGAGATCGCCGGCTCCGCGGTGGTTCTGGGTGAGGTCCACGTCGGTGCCGGCGCGATTCTGGCGCAGGGCCTGGTGGTGCGGGCGCACGGCGGAGCGGTGAGCATCGGCAACTACTCGGCCATCCTGGAGAACGGGGTGGTGATCGGCACGCCCGCCCATCCGGTCCGGGTGGGCCAGCGCACCGTGTTCGGCCACCGTGCCGCGATCACTGGGGCGACCGTCGGCGACTTGTGCGAGATCGGCAACGGCGCGATCCTGATGCCCGGCTCCCGTCTGGGCGACGGGTGCATCCTGGGCGAGGGCACGCTGGTCCCGCCCGGCACCGTTATTCCGGCCGGCTCGGTCCTGGTCGGGCGCCCGCCCCATGTCATCCGGTCGGCCACCGACGCCGACCGTGAGCGGCTGGCGGTGCTGCGCCAGCATCAGACCAACCTGACCGACTACCCGGGCACGATCGTGTCCGGGCCGATGCGAGCCGGAGAACGCATGGGTACGCTCTACGCCTACCGCGGCAAGACCCCGTCGATCGGCGCCGGCGCGGTGCTGTTCGACTCGGCGGAGATCACCGGCGACGTGGTCATCGGCGAGGACTCTCTCATCGGCTCCGGCGTGAAGATCATCGGGGACTCCCACGGGCCGGTCCGGGTCGGCTCCCGGGTGCAGATCCTCGAGAACACGGTGCTGCATCTGCTGCCCGATAACGAGCTGATCATCGATGACGACGCGGTGATCGGCCCGGGCGCGATGATCCACGGCTGCCACATCGGCCGGGGCAGCGTCGTCGAGCCGGGCGCGATCGTGTGCGACGGCAGCGCGGTCGGGGCCGAGTCGGTGGTCCGCGCCGGTGCCTGCGTCAAGCAGCGCGACCGGTTCGGCGGCCGGTCCATCCTGGACGGCTTCCCGGCCAGGCTAGTCGGCGCCCTGACCGGCCCGCCGCCGATGCCGGGCTGGGCCCTGCCCCCCGATGCGGTCGCAACCCTGCGCAGGGTGCAACCATGATCGCACCGGCCGCGAGAAGGCAATGGTCCACGGGCAAACCTGCGCAGCATTACCGCGACGGCCGCCGGATCGCCTGGCCGCGAGGTTGAGCGCCGGCTGCCTGGGGATGGCTTGCACAAGGATCTGGCGCTCTGGCTGGGCGGTCAGGACAACGGCAGATCACCACCGGACAATGTCCACGGTAGGAATTGATACCAGGGAACATAGACGACGGGTTTCATCACCGCGACGATGAAGCTGTGAGCGACGACCGTGACCACACCATCGCCATCGCCACGGTGACAAGTGAGGAAACGCCGTACGGTGTGCGTATCAACACCGGGGGCCATGCGCTGCGCGGCGACGAACCGGCCGGCCACGGCGGTGCCGGCACCGGCCCGGCTCCGTTCGGCCTGCTGCTGTCCGGGCTCGGTGCCTGCACCGCGATCACGCTGCGAATGTACGCCGAACGTCAGAGCTGGCCGCTGGCTGGCGTGGATGTCGAGCTGACCTACGTCGTCAAAGACCGGAACACCAGGTGGATCGACCGGCTGATCACCCTGCACGGCGTCGGCGAAGACCAGCGCGCGAAGCTGGCCGAGATCGCGGAGAAGACCCCGGTCACCAGGGCGGTCCGGGCGGGAACCGAGATCCGTACCACCACCGGGGCGGCCTGACCGGTGGCGACGCACGCGACGGAGCGGCCCAGGCAGTGGGATGTGCTGATCCCATGACCGAGCGGATCGTCGTCATCGGGGCGGACGCGGCCGGGATGAGCGCAGCCTCGCAGGCCAAGCGAATCGCAGGCGACGCGGTCGAGATCGTCGCGTTCGAGCGCGGAGCGTACAGCTCATACCCTGCCTGTGGCATCCCGTACTGGGTAGCCGGCGATGTCGACGGGCCGGAGGGTCTGGTCGCCCGTTCGCCGGACGCACACCGGCGCAACGGCATCGACCTTCGGATGCGAACCGAGGTGGAGAAGATCGACCTCGCGGCCGGACGGGTGCTCGCTCATGACCTTGCCACCGGGCGGTCGTTCGGGGAAGGCTTCGACTCTCTCGTCATCGCGACCGGCGCGGTCCCGGTGCGACCGCCGCTGCCCGGCGTGGACGCCGCCGGCGTGTTCGGCGTGCAGACTCTCGACGACGGCACCGCGCTCCTGGCGGATCTGCACCGCGCGCAGCCGCGGCGGGCCGTGGTGGTCGGCGGGGGCTACATCGGCGTGGAGATGGCCGAGGCACTCGTGCGACGCGGGGTCGCCGTCACCGTCGTCGATCAGGCCGCGCAGCCGATGACCACGCTCGACCCGGACATGGGTGCGGCGGTAAACCGGGCCATGGAGGATATCGGCATCGATGTGCGCACCGGCACCGCCGTCATCGGATTCGAGACCGGCCACAGCCACAGGATCCGCTCGGTGCTGACCGCCGACGGCTCAATCCCGGCCGACGTCGTCGTCCTCGGCCTCGGGGTACGGCCGAACACGGCGCTCGCACAAGATGCCGGCCTGGCGCTGGGCGATCACGGCGGCCTGCGCACGAACATGCAGATGCAGGTTCTCGGCCACGACCGTATCTGGGCGGGCGGCGACTGCGTGGAGGTCCTCAACCTGGTCTCTGGTCAGTACCAGCATGTGGCGCTTGGCACCCACGCCAACAAGCAAGGCCGGGTCATCGGGCACAATCTGGCCGGCTCCTACGCCACATTTCCCGGGGTGGTCGGCACGGCGGTGAGCAAGGTGTGCCATCTGGAGATTGCCCGGACCGGGCTGCGCGAGCGCGACGCCACACGCGCCGGGTTCGAATACGTGACCGTAACCGTGCGGTCTACTACGAAGGCCGGCTACTTCCCGGGCACCCAGCGGATGAACGTCAAGATGACCGCCGAACGCTGCACCGGACGTCTGCTGGGAGTGCAGATCGTCGGCCAGGAGGGATCGGCCAAGCGGATCGACACGGCTGCGACGGCGCTATGGAACCGGATGACGGTAGAAGAGATGACCGCCCTGGACCTCGCGTACGCTCCGCCGTTCGCGCCGGTGTGGGATCCGATTCTCGTGGCGGCACGGCAGGCCGCCGGGGCAGTGCGCCGGGTCGGCGCCGAGCGGCGATGACGCCCTTCAAACGCACCTCGATAAAGACTTCGACCTCATCGCCGAGATCACCGGCCAGCCCATGGAACGCCTGAACGTGCTTCAGACCGCGGACCTGGGCAGCGATGCAGATCAGACCGAACCATGACTATTCCCGGGCAGCGGCAGAAGCGGACGCCTTGCGCAGGTCGCGGACTCGGTGGTCCGAGTCTGCGCGTGTAGCCTCTGGAACGTCGGCTTTCACCATCTGACAGGCGGGTGAGTGCGAAATGAGCGTATTCTCCGACGCCGAACTGACCTACCTGGCCAAAGGCAGGCTCGGGCGGCTCGCCACTATCGACGGTGCCGGGATGCCGCATGTCGTTCCTCTCGGCTGGCGTTACAACCCTGAGCTGGACACCATCGACATCGGCGGCCGGGATTTCGCCCGAAGCCGTAAATTCCACAACGCGCAGCACAACCCGAACGTCGCGCTGGTGGTCGATGACGTGCTACCACCGTGGCGGCCTCGGTGCGTGCTGATCCGCGGCCGGGCGGAGGCTCTTGCAGATGCGACCGGGCCGGACGGCGAGCCGACCGGGCCTATCATCCGGCTGCATCCCAGGGAGGTGATCAGCTGGGGAATGGAGTCCGCCGGGGAATAGCCGTGTAACCGTGCAACCATGCCGGAGTGGACAAACGATGACCGGCGCCGCCTGGCGGGACGGCCCGCTGATCCCCGCTGGCTGTCCGCCGACGGGAACGGTGCTACTGCCGTCCTTTCGGGAACCCTTGTGGAGGAGCCGCGGAATGAACCATGGCTGAAGTTGCCCTCATGGCCGGGAAGTCCGTTCTGGTCACCGGAGGCACTGGCGGCATCGGCAGGGCCACCGCTACCGGGCTCGCCGCACTGGGTGCCCGGGTCGGCATCACCGGCCGGGATCAGGCCCGGACGGAGGCGGCCGCGGCCAGCATCCGCGCCGCACTGGGCAGCCCGGCCGTGGACGCGTTTGCCGCGGACCTGTCAGTTCAAGCCGGGGTGCGCCGTCTGGCCGCTCAGGTGCTGGACACCTACCCGCGGCTGGACGTGCTGGTCAACAACGCCGGCGGGTTCTGGGCTCACCGGCACGTCACCGCCGATGGCCTGGAGCACACCTTCGCGCTCAACCACCTCGCGCCGTTCTTGCTGACCAGCCTGCTGCTGTACCGCCTCACCGCGAGCGCACCCGCCCGGATCATCACCGTCTCCTCCGGCGCCCACGCCAGGGCCCGCATCGACTTCGACGACCTGCAGGGCGAACGGGACTACTCCGGGCAGCGCGCGTACAGCCAGTCCAAGCTGGCCAACGTGATGTTCACCTACGAGCTGGCCCGCCGCCTGGACGGCACCGGCGTCACCGCCACGGTGCTGCACCCCGGCGTGGTACGCACCAGCTTCGGCGCCGAAGACCAGGCCGCCTACCTCGCCGCCATGATCGGCGTAGCGCGCCTGTTCATGAAGACCCCGGCCCAAGGCGCGAGCACACCGATCTACCTCGCCTCCTCACCCCAGGTCGAGGGCATCACCGGCCGGTACTTCGTCGACGGCAAGCCCAAGACCTCCAGCAAAGCCTCCTACGACATCGCCGCCGCCGCCCGCCTATGGCAGGTCAGCGCCGACCTGACCGACATGACAGCAACCGCATAGTGCCCCGGCGCAAACACTTTGACGGCCCTTCGCCGGGACGGCCCCCATGCGGGAAATGAGGATGTTCACCTCAAGCGCGGCGATGTATAGATTCCCTGATAACTGCGCGCCGATCCGGGGCATGTTGCCAGCCGCTGCAATTTTCCGGGTCGATGGCGTATCAGCGGGCAGGGGGCGTTGCTCTGTCTTCTGTAAGAGGAGGCTGCGGCTCCTTGTGCCGGGTTGCCTTGGCCTCCCAGTTGCAGGATGCGGCGCCGATGTGCGCTCGTGGGTGTCACCGTCGCGCTCCGTAAGATACGAGGACTTGATTATGCGTGGGCAGAGTGGCGGCACGCCGCACCTGGTCGTGCTGGCGCCGGAATCTAAGCAGGGTCGGCGAATCGCGCTGGCCAAGGATTATCTGGTCGTAGGGCGCAAACAGACCTGCGACGCCGCTTCGATGACCTGGGAGACCGCGGGAGTGCGTGGCATTCGCCTGGCGGGGACTTGGCGGCTGCAGCAATTGAGGAGCATTTGCCCGGCAGCCTGCTTACCTAGCCGGGTTTCTTTGGAATGGGAGGGACCTTGACATGACTGTCTTCCTTGCTTTGCTCGCTGTCCTCGTGCCTGCGTCGGTGACGCTGATTGGTTATTGGTTCAAACAGCAAGCGGATAGGCGGCTCACCCAAGAGCGCGATCAGGCGCGTGCGCGGCTTGACCAAGAGCAGGACGAGTCGCAAAAGCGGCTCGCTCAGGAGCAACAGCAGGCGAATGACCGGTTGAGGCTCGATGCGGCAATGCGAGCTGCCGGCCTGTTCGGTCCCTCCGGTGACGCTGTGGGCAACGCGGCGAGGTCCGCATCCGGCTTGCTAGCACTCACGCGGCTTGATTTCGCTGAACTCGCCGTGGCCCTGTTGGTTGACCTCTGGCACCCGCAGGTTGGTCCCGTGCCGTCGGCAAAAGGGCAGGTGGCGGATTCCAGTGTCTCGACTGAGACAGCCGTCCAGGTGATTAACGCAGCACTTGAGACATGCGACCCGGACGCGCAGCTCATGGCCGCTGAATCGCTGTGCCGGAATGCATGCGTGCTCGATATTAATAATTCCTTGCATTGGCCGAGCTCAGTTAATAGTGCATGGATCCCTGGGCTCCCGGTCACAGCAAAGCTGCTCATTGTGGACGCTCTTGTTCACATGGCCCTCGCTAGCTCGGAGACCTGGAACTCTCTTCGCGAGCTGGCGGTGCGCTTGTATGCCATCTCTAAAGGAGATCCAGAACCGCGTGTAAAGGGCTGTATAGGTGCACTTCTCACGGCAATCATGCCGGCCGTCCGGGAGCTGGATTACAAGGACTTCATGATGGGCCCTGGGCATGGCTTTGTGACTCTTGACGAGATGGAGGCAGCCGCGCGCAAGGCTAGCCGCCATCCAGACGGATACTTTGAAGCCATAGTTGAGGACAGAAGCGAGAAGCTCAGGAAATGGTCCGGGGCCTGCACTGGCCTATCCTTCGCGGCCGGGATGCTAGGTCCAGCTGGCTGTCCCGTTAGAGCGGCTCAAGATAGCGGGAACGGGACTGCCCGGGCACTCCAGCTATCTGCCTCTGAGTAGGATCACGCTCCGCCACCGCCAATGGATTATCTGGCTTGGGGTATGAGACGACTTGCTGCCTCGCACCGTTATACTGATCCGGCGATCTGATTTCCTAGCGAACAATGGAAAAGGCCGCACGATGATCGTGACAAGGTTTAGCGAGCGTGATGGAGTGTTCCAGTTGGTCTATAGATACACGCATAGATGAAGTACTCATTTCGGCAGAAGAGCAAGGGTGAGCGTCGACTTGCCGCTTATCCTTGGTACAGATTGCAGGGTGCTCGCGAGCCGGACCGGCTGGCCAGTCCCGGGGACGCGCCGGACGAGCGGTTATCGGGTACATCCCCAGCTCGTTTGAGGGATCATTGCCTTGCGCCTCGGACAGCTTCGCTGGCCGAAGGGTGCAGCATTGGCTCACCACGATGGCCGGGTCGTTCGATGGGTGCGAGCTTTGGGAAGACATCAGCCGGCTGTGTACCGGTCGATCCTGGTCATTGACGTGGAGAAGTTCGGTGACCCGGCTCGGACTAACGCAGATCAAGTCGCGGTCCGGGACGGCGTGTACCAGGCGCTGGCAGGTGCCCTCGCGAGCTCCGGGATCAGCCGGTCGAGTTGCCGTATCGAGGACCGCGGGGACGGTGCGCTGGTCCTGATCGCCCCGGAGGTGCCCAAGAGCTGGCTGGTGACCAGGCTGCCGATCGAGCTGGCGGCGGCACTGGGCGATCACAACGTAACCTGCGCGGCGAACGCGCGGATCAGGCTGCGGATGGCGCTGCATGCCGGAGAGATTCATCCTGACGCGCACGGTGTTACCGGCAGCGCGGTCACCAGGGCATTCCGGCTGATCGAGGCTCCGGCGCTGAAGTCTGCCCTGGATGACTCGGCGGGGGTGCTGGCGCTGATCGTATCGGACTGGTTTTACGACGAGGTTGTGCGGCACGAGCCTGCAGCCGAACCGGGGTGTTACCGGCAGGTGCATGCCGTGGTGAAGGAGACACGAGCGGCGGCGTGGATACATATCCTGGAGGTTCCCGCCGGGAAGGCTGTCTACCAGGCGGAGTCTGTGACCGGCGAGCATCCACGTCGGCGCGCCCGTGGCGGCGGTGGCGTGGCAAGGCGGAAGACCGGCGCCTCGCTTGGCGGCCGGTCCCAGCTCGCGCCGCCGCGCCAGCTTCCAGCCAGCCCGCCGGGGTTCGTGGGCCGCGACGGTGAACTGGCCCAGCTTCACTCCTTGCTGCCTCCGCCGGGCCGACGGCGGTCAGGATCGGTAGTGATCGCAGCGATTCACGGTTGCATGGCCGTGGTGACCAGCCGGTGCCGGCTGTCGGGCCTGGCCGTTCGCGACGGCGCGCAGCGCATCAACCTGGACGCGCTGCCCGCGGCCCAGGCGGTCGCGGGCTGGCGCAGGCCGCCGGAGCTGCCCGTGTCGATGCTGAGCCCGCCGCCGCGCAGGAGCTGGCCTGCCTGTGCGGGCGGCTACCGCTCGCGCTGCGGATCGCCGCCGAACGGGTTGCCAGCCGCCCCCGTTCTGCCCTGGCCGACCTGGCCAGTGAGCTGGCAGGCGCGTGCAACCGGCTGGATCTGCTGTGTGCCGGTGATGATGATGCCACCGCTGTCCGGGCGGTGTTTTCCTGGTCGTACCACACCCTGTCCCCGGCCGCGGCGGGGGTCTTCCGGTCCCTGGGCCTGCTCGCCGGTCCCGACGTCTGTGCGCCGGCCGTCGCCGCCCTCATCGCCGCGGACACGGCCACGGCCCGCCAGCTCCTGGAGCTCCTCGCCAGGGAGTACCTGGTGGAGCAGAGCGGGCAGGACCGCTACCGTCTTCATGACCTGCTGCGCCTGTACGCGGCCGAACGCGGCCTCGCCGAAGATACCGATGAGGACCGCTCGGCAGCACGACGTCGGGTGCTCGATTGGTACCTGCACACGGCCTACGCCGCGAACGGCGCCATCACCCGCGTCCCTCGCCACTTCGCCCCGGACGCTGCGGCGGAGGGGTGCGTACGGCTGACGTTCGCCACGGCCAGGCAGGCCCTGGACTGGTACGGATCCGAACATGCCAACCTGATGGCGTCGATCGGCATGGCGGCCGAGACCGGCCACCACGTTGTTGCGTGGCAGATTCCGGCCGCTTTGTGGAGTTACTTCGTCATCCGCAAGCCATGGCACGACGTGATCACCTCGCATCAGCTCGGCCTGGCAGCCGCCCGGGAGATTGGTGACCGGAGCGGGGAAGCTTGGATGCTGCTCTTCCTCGGCTACGCCTACCGGGTGCGATGCCCTGAAGAAGCCATCGGGTACTGCCATCAGGCACTGGCTATCTTCCGCGAGCTCGGCGCCCGGCTCGGGCAAGCACATGCGCTGTACGTCCTCGGCCTTGCCTACCATGAGCTGCGGCGATCTGAGGAAGCACTCGGCTACTGCCAGCAAGCACTCGCCATCGGCCGGGAGCTGGGCGACCGCCCGAGCCAAGCCAGGGCCCTGACCAGCATGAGCGCAATCCTGCGGGGTGTAGGGCGATCCGGGGAAGCCATCGGCTACTGCGACCAGGCACTGGCCATCTTCCGCGAACTCGGTGACCGGTGGGGTCAGGGCCTCGCGCTGACCACCAGCGCCCGGACTAACATGGACCTCCGCCGGTTCGAGGAGGCCGTCACCATGTGCCGCCAGGCACTGTCGGTCCACCGCGAGATAGGCGACCGGAACGGCGAAGCCGACGCCCTCAACACACTCAGTGCCGCATACCGGGACATGGGACGATACCGGGAGGCCGTCGGCTATAGCCGCCAGGCCCTTTCGATCGTGCGGGAGATCGGTGACCGGCACGGCGAAGGGATCACCCTGACGAAGCTCGGCACAGCGCTGTGCGCCGACGGCCAGACCGGCACCGCACGCCGCTGCTGGCGCGATGCCCTCGCCATCCTCGACGGGCTCGCCAGCCCCAAGGCAGGCGAGGCCCGCATGCTCCTCGAAAAGCTCGATCCAGGCGAAGCCGACCAGCATGTTGCTGAAACTCCGGGAAGGTCACATGCTGAACACCACTAATCGCGGCAATTGAGGGCGTTCACCTCAAGTGCGGCGATGTATGAATATACGGCTCGGCTGACCGTTCATTGGGCCATAACCGGGACTGCTGAGGGCGGCCGGCAACACGAAAAAAGATCTCAGATAACCGCGCGCCGCCCGCCGTTACGCGCGGCGTTCGGGTGTTGGAAATCCGTCCGCTGGCCGTAACTATTCGGAAGTACTGTGGTAGATGACGTATCATCTTATCGCTGACCTGGGCAGATGCTCCGGACGACCACACGATTTCCGAATACTTACCGCTGGCCGCGCCCGAAAGGACGTTATGTGGCCCGAAGAGCGGAGGGTGCTCGAGGATCCCGCAAATGCCATCGTGCCGGGCTTGGGCTCCGCGCTGCGCTCACGCCTGCGGGTGGGATCTCGTCCAGACGCGGATGCCGGCGCCGCTTTCCCGCCGCCGGGTCGGTAGGTTCTAGAGGTGTTGTGGCGGCGGCGCAGCATGGACCGTGCGTCGGCGATGGCCGGCGGCGGCAGTCCGCGGCGGCTTGGCTGAGCGATGACGCGCGCCCCGGCGCGACGCGCTCGCGCAGTTTATGGCGGGAATGACCGCCGGGTGGGTCACCGGGACGGCGCCACCTGCCTGCCCCCGCCTACGGGAAACCCGGTGCAGGCAGGTGACGCCCGGGGTGGGTGG
>Ga0116214_1000456_pt1 | contig 16987 bp, 16 predicted proteins | sample Sb_taG_FD_88964 | JGI IMG/M metagenome (GOLD analysis project Ga0116214, IMG submission 88964) | Peat soil microbial communities from Weissenstadt, Germany - Sb_50d_1_NS metaG | ecosystem: Environmental > Terrestrial > Soil > Wetlands > Peat | place: Germany: Weissenstadt | collected 2010-09-21
ACCACGCCGACCACACCGAGCGGTACCCGCGCTATGAGTACCCGGCGGCCGGCCGAGGTCGATGCTGGCATGGCGCCGGCCGCGCGCTTGGCGTCCTCGCCGGCCATGGTGAAGTAGCCGGCCAGCTCATCGACCTCGTCGTAGGCCTCGGCGAGCAGCGGCTTGCCCTGATCCTGCGTCAGCGCACGAGCCAGGTCGTCGCGCCTGCCGGTGATCGCGCCGGCGATCCGCTCGCACCAGCTTGCCCGCTCGAATGCGGACAGGCCGGACCAGGCCGGCCCAGCGGCCGCGGCGGCGGTGACCGCGGCGTCCACGTCAGCGGCGTCGGCCGTGGCTACCGAGGCGAACACCTCGCCGGACGACGGGCTGGTCGCCTCCGCGCTGCCGCCGCCGCCCGTGCGCCAGCCGCCGCCGATATACAGCAGGTGCTCCCGCACGACGCCGCATCCCTCCCCTTGACGGTCGGCTGCGCCTTTCCGGCACCCGATCCGGACTCCACTCCGCTGCTCCGGCTACCTGCGGAGTTGTCTGGTTAGCACCAGTCTCAGGCGATCAGCACGTCAAGTCACGCTATGGCGAGCGTTTCCGGTCGAAGCCTAAGGAAATCGAGTCGGGGCTGGCAAGGAGCAGTTTGGCGCCTGGACCTAGCCACGAGGCTACTCCGTAGCACTATTGTCATGCTATGAGCCGTCTTCCTGACCTGCGCTATGCGGACCTTGACCCAGCTGGCCAGCAGGTGTGGGACGGCGTGGTCGGCTCGCGCGGCACCGAGCTGGTCAACGAGCACGGCGGGCTGATCGGCCCGTTCAACGCCTTCGTGCACGCACCGGGCGTCGGCCGTCGGCTGAGCTCGCTCGGCGGCGAGCTACGGTTCAAGACTTCGATCGAGCGCCGCCTGAGCGAGATCGCCATCATCACGGTAGGTGCCCGCTGGCAGGCGGAGTTCGAGTGGTGGGCGCATGCCCGGATGGCCCGCGAGCACGGCGTGGCGGACGCGGTGGTGGACGCGATCGGCCGTGGCCAGGACCCGCCGTTCGAGGCCGATGACGAGCGGGTGGTCCACGCGGTGGCGCGGGAGCTCACAAGTACCGGTCGGCTTGGTAAGGACGCCTATGACGCGGCGCAGCAGCTACTGGGGGATGCCGGCCTGGTCGAGCTGGTCTCGTTGTGCGGGTACTACACCCTGATCTCCTACCTGCTCAACGCCTTCGCCGTGCCCCTTCCGGCCGGCGCGACGCCGACCTGGGGGAGTTCGCCGAGCGCGGGCGGGTGACTGAGCCAGATGGCTGACGATCCCTACCTCCCGCCGGAGGCGGTCGGTTCGGCGCCGGGGCGAGGTCGCCTGGCCGGTCGGCGGGTCCTCGTCGTGGGGGCCGGCACGCGGCCATGCCCGGACCAGGACCCGCCGATCGGCAACGGCCGGGCCATCGCCGTCCTGGCCGCGCGCGAAGGCGCCGTCGTTGGCTGCGCCGACAAGGACCGGGCCGCCGCCGAGGTCACCGCCGGGCTGGTGCGGGCCGAAGGTTCGACGGCGGAGGTCGTGGTCGCCGACGTGGCCGACCCCGCGGCCTGTGCCGCCCTGGTCGAAGCGGCGGCGGCAGCGCTCGGGGGACTCGACGGCCTGGTACTCAACGTCGGCGTCGGACATGGCCGGGGGCTGGCCGGCACGACCGTCGAGCAGTGGGATGCCACCTTCGCCGTCAATACCCGGGCGCATTTCCTGGTGTCGGCCGCGGCGCTGCCGATCCTGGCCCCTGGCTCGGCAGTCGTGTTCATCAGCTCCGCGGCCAGCTTGCGGGCAGCGACCGGCGTGCCTGCCTACGATTCGTCGAAGGCCGCGCTGCTTGGCATCTGCCGCCAGGTCGCACGGGAGGGGATGGCCGCCGGGATCCGGGCCAACCTGGTCGTCCCGAGCCTGGTCGACACGCCGCTCGGACGGGACGCTTCGCGCGGGAATCCTGACCGGACTGCCCGTCGGCTGCCGTTCGGGCGGCAGGCGACCGCCTGGGAGGTGGCCTACGCCACGATCTGGCTGCTCTCGAACGAGGCCAGCTACGTCAACGCCCACCCGCTGGTTCTAGATGGCGGGGCCACCAGCTTCGGCTGACCCGGCGGCCGCCGCGCCGGTAGCCTCCGCCGGGCTTGGCCGGTCGGCTCAGGTCGTCTGCCTGATCATCGAGACGAGTGCCGTCGTTGGCGAGACCACGGCGTCGATGCCCCAGGACGCGTCGAAGAGCGGCTCGTTCGCCGGGTCGTTGACGCAGGCGATGACCCGCGGCACATTGAAGTGCTTCTTGGCGAGCAGCGAGATAACGAGGTTGTCTTCGTCATACCGCGTGCAGGCGACGATCACGTCTGCTCGCAGTGCTCCGGCGGCCTCGAGCGTCGACGGCACCGCCGCGTCGCCTAGCACCGTGTGCAGTCCGGCTTTCGCCAGTGCGGCCTCGCGACCGGTGTCGGTCTCGATAACCGTCACCTGCTCCCCGGTCCGCTGCAGCGCTCCGGCCACCTGTTCCGGCAGGCCGACGCCGCCGATCACGATGATTCGCATCACGTCCACCTGCCGTCGAGAAAGCTTCGCAATCGGCTAAGCGAACCTGCGGCGACGATGAAGGAAAGGACGTCACCACCCTGCAGCGGCGTGGACTGCTCGGGGATTCTCGAATGCCCGGCCCGGCTGAGCTCGACGACCCCGATCTCGCCGGGAACGTTGAGCTCGCCGGCTTGCCGGCCGGCCAGGTAATCAGGAATCGTCGATCGGACCAGCAGCGTCTCGCCGTTGCCGAAGGTCTGGTGTGGTTCGAGTGTCTGATGGTGCAGCAACTGGATCACCCGGTTGACGGTGGTCTGCACGGACCCGACGGTGGCTATGCCGAACTCGCTGTAGACGGGTGCGCGGGCGGGATCGTGCAGGCGAGCGATGACCCGAGGTACCCGGTAGACGTCACGGGCCACCCGGGCGGCGACGATGTTGGCACTGTCGTTCGGCGTGAGGGCGACGAACGCTTCGGCGTGCTCGATGCCTGCCTCCTCGAGCACCTGCGGGGTGATGCCGTTCCCCCGCAGGAAGCGGCCGCCGAATCCGGTCGGCAGTCTGCTCCTTGTGGTCTCGTCCACGTCGATGACGGTGATCTGGTCGCCTTCGGCGGCGAACCTGGTCGCGAGCGCCCGGCCGGTCCTGCCGCATCCCATGATCACGACTTGCATGGCTCCTCCTGCTGGGGTAACACGCGGTCCGGCGGACGGGTCCGATCCTGGCTGGCGTCACTGGTACGGTGTCTGGCGCGCAGGATCGCCTTGCGGGTCTCTTCAGCGCCGAGCAAGAAGGCCCCCATCGCGATCAGCACGAGCCAGTCGCTCAGCCGCAACGGCGCCGTATTGAATACCGACTGCAGCACCGGTACGTAGCTGACGCACGAGACGAACGCGATACCGAAGAGGCCGGCGAACACGAGCGGCTTGTTGGAGAAGATACCGACCCGCACGATGCTCTGCTCCTCGGTGCGCACGGCGAAGCTGTTGAAGAACTGGCTGACGACAATCCCGGCCTGGGTCATGGTGAGCGCTTCCCGGTAAATGGGGTTGCTCGCGGTGAACGCGCTCAACGGAATGTGCGCGGTGTGGATGCGCCAGAAGAAGGCGGCCACGACCCCGGCTGACTGGATCGAGCCGAGAAAGCAGAATCGCCGCACCACCGCCCAGTTGAAGAGGTGCTCGCTCGGTGGTCTCGGCGGACGAGACATAGTTCCTGGCTCGGTGCGTTCGGTGCCCAGAGCCAGGGCCGGCATGACATCCGAGCCGAGGTCGATCGCGAGGACCTGAAGCGCGCTCAGCGGGACCAGCGGGAACCCGACGAAGACCGCGGCGAGAATCGGCGCGAGCTCCGCCAGGTTGTGACTGAACAGGTAGATCAGGAACTTTCGGATGTTCCGGTAAACGGTGCGGCCAAGCTCGACGGCCGCTGCGATCGAGGCGAACGAGTCATCGAGCAGGATCATGACCGAGGCGGCCCGCGCGACGTCGGTGCCGCCCTCGCCCATGGACACCCCGATGCTGGCGCGCTTGAGCGCCGGGGCGTCGTTGACCCCGTCGCCGGTGACGGCGACCACCTCGCCGCGGTTTTCGAGCGCGGCGACGATCCGCATCTTGTGCTCCGGCTTGGCCCGGGCGAAGAGCAGCTGTTCGGTTTCAAGCGTGGCGCTGCCGAGATCGTCATCGCTCATCGCGTCGAGCTCGCTGCCGCTGAGGATCCGTACCGGGCCGTCGTGGATGATGCCCACCCGCCGGGCGATGGCCTCAGCGGTGAGGCCGTAGTCGCCGGTGATCATGTAGATCAGGATGCCTGCTCCCCGGCAGGCGGCGACGGCATCGACGACCTCGGGTCTCGGCGGGTCAGACATGGCTACCAGGCCGAGCAGCGTGAGTTCGCGTTCGGCATCGGTTACCGCCGGGTGATCGGTCGCCAGCTCTCGCCGCGCGACCGCGAGCACGCGCAGCCCCTGAGCTGCCATCACGTCGTTGGCCTTGGTTATCTGCTGCCGTGCGCTGTCGTCGAGGTCGACGTCCTGACCTTGCCAGCGCACCGATGCGCAGCGCTCGAGCACCGCCTGGGGTGATCCTTTGACGCACGCCTCGAAGGCGGAGTCACCGAGCTGGTGAACGGTGCTCATCATCTTCCGGTCGGCGTCGAAGGGGAAGGTGGCGATCCGTGGCGCGCGTTCCGCCTCGGCCGCCAGGTCAACTCCGGCCTTGGCAGCGGCGACCAGCAGCGCGCCTTCGGTGGTGTCACCCAGCACTCTCCAGCCCAGGCGCCGCTCAGGGTCAGGTCGCAGCAGCCGGGCGTCAGAGCACAGACCGCCGGTCCTCAGCACGTCGGCGACGCCATCAGCTTCCTCGACCTCTCCTTCTGGTGCGTAGCCCACGCCGGTCACGTGATGCTCCCGGCCGGACTCCCAGACGATCTGCACCGTCATCTCGGCCTTGGTCAATGTCCCGGTCTTGTCGGTGCAGATGACGGTTGTCGATACGAGAGCCTCGACTGCCGTGAGGCGCTTGATCAGTGCGTTGCGGCGGGCCATCCGCCGGACCGCCACGGCGAGCGAAACGGACATCGTGGCCGGCAGTCCCTCAGGCACCAGCGCCACCATCACGCCGAGCGCGAATACGAACGACCCGACCACTGAACTGCTGACCACGGCCCGGATGGCGAACAGGGCGGCTCCGGCCGCGATCGCGACCACGGCTACTCGCCGCGCCATCACCGTCACTTCGCGCTGCAGCGGGCTGTCTTCCTGCGGCATCTCGGCCGTGAGCCGGTAGATGCGCCCGAACTCGGTAGCCAGCCCAGTGGCGAACACGACTGCTCTGCCACTGCCATTGACGACCGATGTGCCCATGAAGATGCAGTTGCGTGCGTCGCTAGGCTGGGTCTCCGGCACCGCATCGGAGATCCTGGGCGTGGGGCGGCTCTCTCCGGTGAGCGCCGCCATCTCGACCAGCAGGTCGTGCGCGTCGATCAGTCGGCAATCTGCCGAGATGGCATCTCCCGCGTCCAGGACGACGAGATCCCCGGGCACCAGGTCGATGGCGGCGATCTCGGTGAGCTCGCCGTCCCTGATGACGCGCGCCGTAGACGGCACCATGGCCTGCAGCGCCTCGGCCGTGCGCTCCGCCGCGTGCTCCTGGGCGAAACCGATCACCGCGTTCAGCAGCACCACGCCTAGGATCCCGATCGCAAGCTCGAGATCCGCGGCGTCCCTTGGCGTGCTGAGGGCATAAGCGAGAAAGGTGATCCCGGCCGCGACCATCAGCACGACGGCGAACATGTTGGAGAACTGCGACCCGAACTCGGCCAGGACCGACCGGCGCCGCGCGGCTGGAAGCTGGTTAGGACCCACCTGCGCTCGTCGCGCGGCCGCCTCGTCCGCCGACAGGCCACGTGGCGAGCTCTTCAGCTCGGCAAGGACCTCCCGTGCCTCCAGCGACGGCACGACCATCTTTGAATGCTCTCGCATCTGCGGCCGAACCGGCAGTCGCGGGGCTGGTCCGCTTATCCGGCGCGGGTTCCGTTAGGCACCGGCTTCTCCCGCGGTCATTGCACTCATCGTCGCTGGGCACGGCGCTGCCCGCCGCGACCGCCATCGGCATCTTCGGCTCGATGTCCCTCGTCGTCCCGCAGACCGCCGTGCAGCGCGTTGTTCCTGACGCCATCCTCGGCCGGATAACCGCGATCTTCCTGACTGGCGAGGCCGTGGCCTCGCTGGTCGGAGCAGTCGCTGGTCCTGCCATCGCACAGCTAACGGAACTGACTGGCCTGGCTGCCGTCGCCAGCGGCACAACCCTCGCGGCGGCCGTTCTGACGCTCCTACTGGTACCGGCGATGTCGGCGAATGCTCCGCTGGCGGCGATCCTGTCCGGTGCGAGCGCCTACGGATCTGGCGTCAACGTGGGCCTCGGCGCCGAGCGTCTCGAACTCGCGGCGCGGGGTGCTGCCCGCCCTGGCGGGGAGGGGTGAGCCCGCGGCTAAGGCGCTGCCGGACCTGGGCGCTTTTGTATATGTTCTAGGTTATGAGCGAGCAGGCCGCGGCCGTTGCTGCGGTAGCTGGCGTGCGACCACTCCCTGCGGCGTCGCGGCTGGACGGTTCGCGCTACCGGGCATCGTCGGACCCGGAGCGTGCAGGCGGCTGGTCCAGGGCGGAATCATGGCGATGACCGGTACGCAGGTCCTGGGCGGCCGGTACATCCTGCGCGAGGTCTTGGGCGCCGGCGGGATGGCGACGGTCTGGCGAGCGCGGGACGAGGTTCTTGGCCGTGATGTCGCGGTCAAGGTGCTCAGCCCGCAGTACGCAGCCGATCCTGGCTACCTGGCCCGATTCCAGCGAGAGGCCAGGCACGCGGCCGGGCTGAGCCACCCGCGCCTGGTGACGGTGTTCGATTCCGGCGTTGACGCCGCGATGCCCTTCATCGTGATGGAACTGGTCGCCGGCCGGACCCTGCGGCAGGTCCTGGACGAGACCGGTTTACTGCCAGCGGCTGAGGCCGCGGGGATTGCCGCCGCGGTCTGCGAGGCGCTGGATGTGGCACACGCGGCCGGGGTGGTGCACCGCGACATCAAGCCAGCGAATATCGTGCTGACCGGCCGCGGCGAGGTCAAGGTACTTGACTTCGGCATCGCCAGGGCCGACGGTACGGGCGGCGGGACCCTGACCCTGGGCGTACTTGGCACTGCCGCGTATCTGTCCCCGGAACAGGCGTCCGGTCGGCCCTCCGGCCCGGGTGCCGACCTGTACTCCGTGGGCTGCGTGCTATATGAAATGCTCACCGGCACGCCTCCGTTCTCCGCGGATTCAGCGGTCGGGCTTGCCTACCGGCAGGTGCATGACGACCCCGGCCCGCCGTCGGCGCGATGCCCAGGACTTCCCGAGCGGCTCGACCAGATCACGATGCAACTGCTGGCCAAGGACCCGGCCGACCGGCCGCCCAGCGCGGCTGCCGCCAGGGCCGGGCTGCTGGCAGCGCTGGCTCCGGACGCCACGGCGGTGCTGCCGGCGCTAGCCGACAGTCCCGTGCCTGACGCGCCGCACGTGGCAGGTCGGCCGGGCACGCCGGGTAGGCCGCGCAGGCCAGGAGTGTGGGATACGCCGGGCATGCCACGTCTGCCGGGCGTGCGGGACCAGCGCGGGCGATGGCGTCAGCGCCCGGTCGAGGCCGTGCTCGCAGCGGCTCTCGCTGGCGCGCTGGTCGCTCTGGCCGTGGTGCTGCTGACCGGCACCGCCGACCACGCTGGTGCAGCCTCAGGGCCGACTCACCCGGCCGCCACCCAACCGGCGGCCGGCCGCAAAGCGAACCAGCCGCCCGGGCGCCAGAGTTCGCCGGCCGGGCAGACCGCGACGCCCGGCCAGCCCGGCACGCTGCCCCCGACCGCCACGGCGGCTGGCGCGTTCGTCGCCGACTTGCAGGCTTTGGTCGCTGACGGGCAGGTGAGCCAGCAGGCCGGCCAGAACCTGTTCAACCAGCTGCAGCAGCTGCTGTTCACCCAGCCGGGCCAAGGCGCCCAGCAGGTCCAGCAGCAATACGATCAGCTCGTCCAGCAATACGACCAGTACCAGTCGCAGGGTCAGATCAGCGGTCCGGCGGCAGCGACACTGCGGCACGCGCTGAACGCGCTCGGCGCCGCCCTGGGTACCTTCTAGCCCGTGGCCCGAGCAGGCACTAAGTCGTCCAGGTGAGCCTTACCGTCGCCGTCACGACGTTCGCGCTGGTGTTTCCCGCCGAGCTGCCCGACAAGACCGCGCTGGCCAGCCTGGTGCTGGGCACCCGCTACCGGCCGCTGCACGTGTTCGCCGGGGTGGCGGCCGCGTTCGCGGTTCACGTAGCGCTAGCCGTCACGGCCGGCAGCCTGCTTTCCTTGCTGCCACACCGAGTCCTTGAGGGAGTCGTCGGCGCCCTGTTCCTGCTGGGCGCGGGACTGCTGCTGCGCGGCCGCAAGGACGGCAGCGAGAACATCGGGCTTGCCTCGGGTAAGCCAGTGACCTTCACCCGGGTAGCGGCGACCAGCTTTGCGGTCATCATGGTCGCCGAGTTCGGTGACCTGACCCAGATCGTCACCGCCAGTCTGGCGGCCAGGTACCACGACCCGCTCGCTGTCGCTACCGGCAGCGTACTGGCGCTATGGGCGGTCGCTGCCCTGGCCATCACCGGCGGCCGTGGCCTGTTGCGGATAGTCCCGATCACCACGGTTACCCGGGTAGCCGCCGCTGCCATGGTCACCCTGGCGGTGGTCAGCCTGATCAGCGCCGTGCGCGGCTGACCGCTCACTCGGCTGGCCGCAGTACCGGAAGCGACCGCCCCGCCGCCAGGCCACCCAGCCTGATCAGGTGCGGCGATGGCGCCCGGCGCTACCAGATGCCTGGTACCAGCCGCCAGCGAACCTTCAGCCGGTAGGCCCGGTATTCGGACGATCCAGTGAGCAGACGCTCCTCTGCCAGCGCACGGCCGATGTTGCAGCCGCTCGCCAGCACCATGACCAGAGCATTGCGGAGCGAGATGCTCTGCAGCAGATACCCGGACTGAATGAGCACGTAGGACGCGTACACCGGATGCCGCACCACCGCATAGGGGCCGCGGGTCACCAGGCCCCGGTCTGCGGCCACGAAGCCGAACGAGCGGCCAAGCGCGAGCAGCGACAGGATGGCGATCGCTACACCGACCAGCTGCAAGCCAAGTCCGGCCTCAACTCCCCAGTGCGGGTGAGCGCCGGACGGCCTGAACAGCACCCCAGCGAATGTCCCGCCGGAGGCAAGCAGCCAGCTGGCGGGATGCCAGCTCACCGCGGTCGCCGGACGCCGGATCAGGAAGGCGATCACGAACCACGTCTGCTCGACCAGGAAGGCGCCACCGATGAGACTGTGCGTGCGCAGATAGAACTGCAGGCTCGCTTGCACGAACAGCGCGGCGCCTGCCGCGCCAGCCAGGTTCACCAGGATCCGGAGTGCCCGCTCGACAGCCTTGGGCAGCGAAGCGGTCTCGAGCCGGGTCCAGATCCTCAGGGCATGATCCGGATCCGGCGTGCGCTGATCAGAACAATCGGAGCGCACCGTCGTCGGTTCCGCGCATCGAGTCGTAATCTAGCGTGAGGCAGCGGATACCGCGGTCCTCGGCGAGCGTCCTGGCCTGCGGCCGGATCTCCTGGGCGGCGAAGATCCCGACGACGGGGGCAAGCAGCGGGTCGCGATTCAGCAGGTCCAGGTAGCGGGTCAGCTGTTCCACCCCGTCGATCTCGCCGCGCCGCTTCACCTCGATCGCGACACTGACCCCGAGCGCGTCCCGGCACATCAGGTCGACCGGCCCGATCGGCGTCGGGTATTCCCGGCGGACCAGCCGCCAGCCCTTGCCGAGCACGCCGAGCTGAGCCGCGAGCAGTTCCTGCAGATGAGCTTCCACGCCATCCTTGACCAGCCCGGGATCCTCGCCGAGCGGGAACGCGGTATCGCTGATGATCTCGTCGATATGGATGGTCAGCGTCTCGCCGGACTTCCCGGTGACCACCCACTCGCTGTCGGACTCAGCCAGTCGGCACGGCGGGGACATCCAGTTGAGCGGCTTGTAGCTGCCGCCGTCGCTGTGCACGAGGACGGAGCCGTCCGCCTTGACGATCAGCAGCCGCAGGGCCGGCGGAAGATGTGCCGACAGGCGCCCCGCGTAGTCCACGCTGCACCGAGCAATCACGAGCCGCACGGGAACACTGTAGCCTTCAGCCGCCCTGGCCCGGCTGCGCTGCGATGTGGTTCGTCTCGGTAATGTCACGGCATGAACATTCGCGAGGTAGCGGTCATCGGGCTTGGCACGATGGGAGCGGGTATCGCGGAGGTGTTCGCCCGCGGTGGCTTCGCGGTGACGGCGATCGAGGTGGATCCGGATGCGCTTGGCCGCGGCATGGCGATCCTGGACGGCTCGCTGGCCAGGGCCGTTTCCCGCGGCAAGCTGACCCAGACCGAGCACGCGGACATTCTCGGCCGGATCAGGCCGGCCACGGCGCTGGCCGATGCCGCCCCTGCTGACCTGGTGATCGAGGTCGTTCCCGAGCAACTGGCGATCAAGCAGCAGATCATGACCGAGCTGGACCGGGTCGTCCGCCCGGATGCCATCATCGCGACGAACACCTCCTCGCTGTCGGTCACGGCGATCGCGGCCGGGTCGGCGCATCCGGGCCGGGTCGTCGGCATGCACTTCTTTAACCCGGCTGCGGTGATGCGGCTGGTCGAGGTGGTCACCACGGTGCGCACCGGCCCCGCGGTCGTCCGCGCCGTCACCGAGCTTGCCCGCAAGCTGGGCAAGACGCCGGTACAAGTCACCGACCGAGCCGGGTTCGTCGCCAACGCGCTGCTGCTGCCCTACCTGAATCACGCGGTGCGGCTGCTCGAAACCGGCTATGCCACCCGCGAGGACATCGACGCGGCAGTCACCGAGTCGGTCGGCCTGCCGATGGGCCCGTTGGCGCTGCTCGACCTGATCGGGCTGGACACCTCGCTCGCGGTCCTTGAGGTCCTGCACACCGAGTTCGGCGGCACGCGCTACATCCCGGCTCCCCTGCTGCGCCGCCTGACCGCCGCCGGCCGCACCGGCCGCAAGAGCGGCGGCGGGTTCTACGACTATCCGGCGAAGGGAACTGCCCGGGCCGCCGAGTCGCCGATGATGCATAACGAAGACCAGCCGCCTCCTCCCGGCACCATCACCCTGATCGAGCCGGAGGCCGGTCACGGGTCCGGTGACCGGGTCGGCCACGGCGACGGCGCCCGGCCCGGCGGGCGGCACCATGACCGTGCGGCCGAACTAGCCAGCCTGATCGCGGCAGCCGGGATCAGCGTTACCCGCAACCCGGCGCACCCGACGGACCTGGCGATCGTCGCGGTCGGCCCGGAGGGCGGCGTGCTCGCGGCGGCGGTGGCAGCGGGGCGGGGCGCTGACGCGGTCGGACTGCATCTGGCCGGCCAGCAACTGGCCGAGCTGGTGCCTACCCGGCTGACCTCGGCCAGCGCACTGGCTGCCGCGCAGGCCCTGACCGGCAGACTTGGCCTGCGCTCGGTTCGGTCGGCCGACCGGCCAGGATTGCTGGCCGCCGCGCTGATCTACCCGCACCTGCGAGATGCCGTGGCGATGGTGGCTGACGGATACGCGACAGCTGGCGATGTCGACGCGGCGATGACGCTGGGCTGCGGCTACCCACGTGGGCCGATGCAGCTGCTGGCGGAGTTCGGGCCTGAGCGGGTGCTCGGCGTGCTGCGGGCAATGCAGGCCGGGTACGGCGATCCGGCGTTCGCGCCGCCGCCGCTGCTCGCCGAGATAGCGCTAGCTGGGTGGTTGCCTGCTGGGTTGTCGACGGTTGGCTCGTCGGCTGCCGGTAACGAGGCGGCTGGGCGCGAGACGGCTGGGCGCGAGACGGCTGGGGGCGAGACGACTGGGCATGACATGACTGGGCATGACATGGCTGGGCCGGAGTGGGCCGGAGGCACGGCGGCCGCGCAGCCGTCGCAGCGCGGGACATGAGCCCGCGTAAGGCCCGGCGCTTGCCCAGCGAGGTGCCGCGCCGCCCGAGGCGAGCGGGCCGGACGCCGGCGGGCACCAGCTGGACCGCCGACGGCGGGGACGACGACGCGCCGGTGCGGCTCGGACCACCGCAGGTTCAGGATTGGCCGGACGGCGAGTGGGTGGTCCGGCAGGTTCCCGGCGTCGCGGCGACGAAGCTGTACCGGTGTCCGGGCTGTGACCAGGAGATCAGGCCAGGCACGGCGCACGTGGTCGTCTGGCCGGCCCAGACGCCAGGACCGCATGACCGCAGACATTGGCATAATGCCTGCTGGCAGCGCCGTCCGCGGCGCGCCGGGCCGGGACCGAGTACGAACCGGTGAGGAGATCATGACCGAGATCCGGGCGCACCCGATCCGACCGAGCACGGTGCTTCCCGCGCGCCGCGAGGACATCGTCCTGCACACCGCCGACGGCCTGGATCTGGTCGGCGAGCTGGCCAAGCCGCTTGACCGCGAGCCGGTGGCGACGCTCATCTGCCTGCATCCGCTGCCGACAGCGGGCGGCACGATGGACAGCCACGTGCTGCGCAAGGCGTCGTTCCGGTTGCCGGCCCTGGCCGACCTGGCGGTCCTGCGGTTCAATACCCGCGGTGCGTCGTCAGAGCGGGGGACCAGCGACGGTCGGTTCGGCGGCGGCCAGTCCGAGCAGTACGACGTGTCGGCGGCAATCGCGTTCTGCGTGGCCGCTGGGCTGCCCAGGCTTTGGCTGGTCGGCTGGTCGTTCGGCACCGAGCTGGCGCTGCTGTGGGGCAACGTGCCGCAGATCGAGGGAGCGATCTTGCTCTCGCCGGCCCTGCGCCGGGCCAGCGAAGCCGACCTGGACGGCTGGGCGGGCAGCGGACGGCCGCTGGTCGCGCTGGTGCCCGAATTCGATGACTACCTGCGGCCGGACGAGGCCAAGGCCCGGTTTGGCCGGGTGCCACAGGCGCAGGTCATCGCGGTCGACCAGGCCAAGCATCTGTGGATCGGGGAGAAGTACGTGCGGATTGTGCTCAATGAGATCGTGCGGCTGGTGAACCCTACCGCCTGGCCGCTTCCCGCTGAATGGAAGGAATGACCGTGAGCCTCTTCGACCTCACCGGCAAGACGGCCTTCGTTACCGGTGCGTCGCGCGGGATCGGCCGTGCCATCGCCGTGGCCCTGGCCCAGGCCGGCGCGGACGTTGCTCTGGTGGCGCGGACAGCGCAGGGGCTGGCCGATACCGCGGACGACGTGACCGCGCTCGGCCGCAAGGCGATCGTCATCCCGGCCGATGTGACCGACCAGGCGGGAGTGGCCGATGCGGCGGCCGCAGCTATCGACCAGCTCGGGCACGTCGATGTGGTGGTGAACAACGCGGGCGGGTCCAACTTCATGGTCAGCTTCCGCGACCTGCGGCTATCTGGCTGGGACAAGCTGATCAGGCTGAACCTGACCTCCGCGGTCTATGTCTGCCACGCCTTCGCCGGTCACCTACTCGACCGGCGCCAGGGATCGGTGATCAACGTGGCCTCGGTGGCTGGCGTGGCTTCCTCTCCGCTGATCGCGCCGTACGGCGCGGCCAAGGCGGGCCTGATCTCGCTGACCAAGACGCTGGCCGTTGAGTGGGCCGCCGACGGCGTCCGAGTCAATGCCCTGTGCCCCGGCTGGACGGCCACCGACCTGAACCGAAATCTTTGGGAGGACCCGGTGGCCGGCCCGGCGACGGTCGCCACCGTGCCGATGCGCCGCTGGGCAACGGCGCAGGAGATGATCGGCCCGGCCATCTTCCTGGCTAGCGACGCCTCGTCCTACATGACCGGTCAGGTTCTCGTCATCGACGGCGGCCAGACAGCTTAGTCGGCAACCCTGAGCTGGCGGCCGCCCGGTGCTGACGGTCTGCCTCCGGTCCCACCTGACCGGTCAGGTTCTCGTCATCGACGGCGGCCGGACAGCTTAGTCCGCGACCCGGCGCTGGCGGCCGCCCGGCGCTGGCGGTCTGCCTCCGGTGCGGTCTGGCAACGGCGCCGATGACCCGGCTTCGAAGGTGGCCACCGATTTGGCGACGGACTCGTCCAGGCGGTCCTCAAGCTGGCCGATGACCGCCCGCATCCGGCGCAGGTCAGCCGGCGCCACGTCGCCGACCAGAGCGTATGCGAGGCTCCGGTAGGAGAGGTCCAGCCGGGCTAGGACTGCCTCGGCGGAGGTGGTGAGCGCGATGATGGTGGCCCGGCGGTCAGTGGGGTGCGGGCTGCGGGTCACCCAGCCGTCGGCCTCAAGCGCGTCAACCAGGTCGGTGACCGTGCGGGGAGAAACGCCGAGTGCCTGGCTGAGGGTCCGCATCAGCACTGGTCCTGATTCGCGCAGCGCCCAGAGCGCCCGGCCGCGGGCAAATCCGAGGCCGTACTGGCGCGCCGAGTTCCTGCAACTCCATCAGCCTCGGTGCCAGCCGGAACAGCCGGCCGATCACGCTGACCACCAGATCATCGGACGGCTCGGAAGCACGAGCCGCTCGGGCAGCCTCCAGGTCCGGGTTGCTCGACCTGGACGTACCAGGGGCACCGGCCGGTCCGACAGAATATCCGCTAGTCATATAGTCCGGTGGGTGCTGCTCGGCAGGCTGGCCAGCGACGCCTTGATCCTCGCGGTCCAGGCAGGCCTGTTGCTGAGCATTGGTCGCCTGCTCGGTTTCCGGGTCAGCGCTGGACTGGCTGGCATGGCCGGGATCGCCGCGATCGCGGTCGCGTTCGGACTCGCGGTCGCTGTCGCCTCGTCCTGGCTGGCCCTGATCATCGGTGACCCGGAGACGGCCGAGCGGGTGCTGTTCTTCCCGGCGATCGCGATCACCTTTGTCAGTTCTGCGTTCGCACCGGTCGGTCTGCTGGCGGGGTGGACGCAGCCCGTTGCCGCGGACAGCCCAGTCACCGCCGCAGCCAATCTGGTCAGGGCGCTGGCGGACGGCGGACCGGCGGCCGTCCCGCTGGTGGAGTTCGGTTGCTGGCTGGTCGCCCTGACGGTCGTCCCAGGCGCCATGGCCGTCCGCCGCTGGCAAGCATCCGACTAGCAGCGAAGGCCCCCGCGCTAGGAGCGGCGGGGGCCTTCGGAACCTGCGTTGCTACTCAGTCCACCAGTTCTCGTCGTCGCCTTCGGTCTGCTTACCGTTCGGCTGCTTCTGCTCTGTCTTCGCAGCGGCTGCCGGGGCGGGACGTGCGGTGGTCTGGGCTGCTCCGCCGTTGGCCGCCGGAGCCGCAGCAACCGCACGGGCGGGTGCTGGTGCCTGGATCGCGGGAGCAGGCGCGGGGGAGGCGAGGGTGGCGGCCTGCGGCCCGAGCAGCTGGCTGATCTGCGCCAGGTGCGCCTGGACTGTCTCGTACTGCTTGTTAGCCTCGTCGACCCTGCGCTGGGCCGTGCTCGCGTGCCGGTCGGCCTCTGCCTTGGCCTCGGCCAGCAGCTGGTCTGCCTGCGCCTTAGCCTGAGCGACGATGTCGTCGGCGTTCTTCTTCGCGCCGCTGACCAGCTGCTTGGCGTGATCGTCAGCGTCCCGGCGCGACTGCTCGGCCTGCGCGCTGGCCTTGGTGGCCCGCTGCTCGGCCGTCGCCGCGCGCTGCTCGGCCTCGGTGACCAGGCGCTGGGTCGCCGCCTGTGCGGCTGCGAGCCGCTCGGCCTCCTGCCGCTCGGCCTCCTCGCGCCGCGACGCGAGCTGGATATCGAACTCGGCCTCGGCCTGAGCCCGCTGGGCCTCGCTCTCCTCCAGGATCCGCTGGGCCTGGCTGCGCATCTCGTCGGCCTGGCGCTTGGAGGTCGTCAGGATCTCGTCCCGCTCGCGCTTGGACGAGGCCTTCAGCTGGGCGACCTCGCGCTCGGTGGTCGTGCGCAGCTTGGCGATCTCACGCTCGACGGCAGCGCGCTTCTCCGCGACCTCGTGGTCCACCATCGCCCGCAGCTTGGCGACCTCGCGCTCGGTGGTCGACGTCAGCTCATCGGACTCGCGGCGGGCCGTGGTGCGAATGCTGTCGGCCTCCCGCTCGGACGAGGCAATCTGCTCGTCGGTCTCCCGCTTGGCGTTCGCACGCAGCTCAGCGGTCTCGTTCTCGGCGCCGGCCCGCAGCTCGGCAGCGTCGACCTTGGCCGACGCGAGCACCTGGCTCGCCTCCGACCTGGCCTCCTGCAGGATCTCGTCCCGCTGCTCTTCGGCCAGCCGGAGCAGCTGCTCGATCCGCGAGCCGAGGCCAGAGTAGGTCGGGCGCTCCTGCTCCTGCATCTGACGGTGCGCGAAAGCCAGCTCCTGCTTCAGAGCCTGCTCGTTCTCGCGCACCGCGCGCAGCTCGCCGTCCTTCTTCCTGAGGTACTCCTCGACTTCCTCCTGGTCGTAACCGCGCATCTTCTGCGAGAAATGCGGCGGCTGGTCGTCGTCGAAGAAGGTGCCGAGCTGGGCATTGATATCGGGCTGCATGTCGCCTAATCCTGGGTAGACGGGGGTTTCAGCATCCTGGAGCCTGCTTGGACCGGGGATGCCCAACGCCGGTGCGGTCGTCTTGCTTGCTGGCCAGCCCGCCGCAGCGTCATGCTGTCAGGGTCACAGCCCGCACGCCAGTCACTTTCCCGGTGCTCGCAGCGTACTCCGCCGTCCGGCCGTTGGTGGCCCGTTCGCGGTTGCTCGTGCCGTAGCTGATGAATTACCAGGCTTGCCCCGGCTTAATCGCAGCCGCGGTCATGAAAGGCGGCTACGGCTGCCGAGCCGATTGGACCAGTTCGGTGAGCACGCCGCCCACATCCGCCGGGTGCAGGAATGCGATGGCGGCACCCATCGACCCATGCCTCGGCCTCGCGTCTAGCAATCGGACACCAGTCGCCCCGATGGCTCCAAGCGCTGCCGTGATGTCCGCCACTCCGTAGCCCACATGGTGGATTCCCTCGCCACGGCGGGCCAGGAACCGGCCTAC
>Ga0116214_1000468_pt1 | contig 16804 bp, 10 predicted proteins | sample Sb_taG_FD_88964 | JGI IMG/M metagenome (GOLD analysis project Ga0116214, IMG submission 88964) | Peat soil microbial communities from Weissenstadt, Germany - Sb_50d_1_NS metaG | ecosystem: Environmental > Terrestrial > Soil > Wetlands > Peat | place: Germany: Weissenstadt | collected 2010-09-21
CGAGCGCCTACAATCCGGGGCCGACCAGGGGGACTGGTGTATCGGTAACACGGTGGTCTCCAAAACCGCAACGCCAGGTTCGATTCCTGGGTCCCCCGTTGGCTCTATAGAGCCAAATATCTGCCTCTGTTGCTGCTGCGCTTGGGCAGTCCGATTTGCCAGTGCCGCACGATGGCGGCCTATTGGGCTGGCTTGCGCGCGCGGTAGCGCCGTTCCCATGCTTCCTGGTTGCGCTTGGCGTCGAGCACGAAGGGCGAGTAGCCGATCGCTTTGACGATCCCCTCGTTGATCGCTGACTCGGGGAACGGCAGCGGGCGCATCACGTCGACGAACAGCACGACGCGCGTCTCGTCGGTGTCGTTCCAGACCTCGTGGTTGAAGGTGTCGTCGAAGACCATCGACTTGCCCTCCTCCCAGTGGCGTATGTCCTCGCCGACCCTTATCCGGCACTGCTCCGCCTCGCGCGGCACGATCAGCCCGAGGTGATAGCGCAGCACCCCCTTGTAGGGGCCGCGGTGGTCGAGGATGTGCTTGCGGGGCGAGAGGATCGAGATCATCGCCGTCTTCATGCCGGGGATCTCGCGCATCAGCGCCGCGGTGCGCGGGCACATCTCGACGCCGAGCTTCGCCTCGAAGCCGTAGCCGTAGAGGAAAAACGTCTTCCAGCGGTCGTCGTCGGTGATCTCGATCTGGTCCTTGGAGATGTCCTGGAAGTTGGCGAGCGCCTCGCGGTCATCGAGCAGCGCCGCGGCCTCGTCGCGGATCACGTCCCAGTTCTCCTCGATGTGCCCCACCCAGGGGAATCGCTCGGTCGGGAAGAACGTCGCGTCGCCCACGAGCGAGCGTTTGCCGATGAAGCGCTCGATCGGCGCGAGGATCCGTTCGCCCGCGGCGATCGTGAGCTCCACGGTCCGCTCCCAGATGGACTTCTCAGACATGTTCTAGCTCCTGACGGTCAGCTCACCGGCGAGCAAGATGGGACATCACTACTGCTAGCAGAAGTAGCACAGTGGTCGCGACGGTTATTGCGCACGCGCGGATCGATGGTCGCGAGGACCTTCTTCCCTCCAGAGACCCAGATTGGAAGCTCACGAGGGTATCTCTGATGTCGAAGGGCGCCGCCGGCCCGCGGTGGGCAAATCTGCTCGTGGCTCATCTCGTGGCCATCTGCTAAAGTCCATAAAATTGATCGACAAACCCTAGATTAGGTTTGTTCATCGCCGTTTCGACCTGTGGAGACCCCTGAGCCACGATGAAGATCGACGTACACCAGCACTTCTGGACCGAGCCGTTCGTGCAGGCGCTCATGGACCGTCACGAGCTTCCCTTCGTGCGCCGTGATAACGGGCTCCTCGTCCTGTTCCTCGCGGGCGAGCGGCCTTATGTGATCGACACCTCCGCCGAGACCCCCGCTCGTCGCTCGGCGCTGCTCGAGCTCGACGGCCTCGATGGGGCGCTTGTGTGCCTCTCGAGTCCGCTGGGGATCGAGTCGCTCCCCCGCGCGCAGTCCCTGCCGCTGATCGATGCCTACCACGATGGAGCGCTTGCGCTCGGCGAGCCCTTTGGGGTGTGGGGCTCGATCGCGCTCGATCGCCCCGACGTCGCCGATGTCGAGGAAGTGCTCGAGCGGGGCTGCATCGGGCTGTCGCTGCCCGCTGGCGCGCTCGCCTCCGTGGATGCCCTCGCGCGCCTGCGCCCGGTGCTCGCGTACCTGGAGTCGCGCGACGCTCCGCTGTTCATCCACCCCGGACCTGGCCCAGGCCTCGCGGCGCGGGTCGGGGAGGAGGCGTCGCTGCACGATCCGCTGTGGTGGCCGGCGTTGACGCGCTATGTGGCTGAGATGCAGGCCGCCTGGCTGGCCTTCGTCAGCGCCGGCCGTGCCGAGCATCCTGAGCTGCGCGTCGTCTTCTCGATGCTCGCCGGCCTCGCGCCGCTGCACTCAGAGCGCCTCTACTCGCGCGGTGGGCCGACGCCGTGCCTGGCCGATCCCCTGCTCTTCTACGACACCTCCTCCTACGGACCCTCAGCGGTGCGCACCCTGGAGACGGTCATTGGGCCTCAGCAGCTCCTCTTCGGCTCAGACCGTCCCGTCGTCGAGCCCGCCGAGCTCGACATGCCCGATCGGCTCGACTGGGGCCCGATCGCCGCGGGCACGCGCCGCGCACTCGGCGCCGACCCGACCCTCGCCGCGCGGCGCTATGTGTCAGGCGTCACGGAGGCGGTGCCAGCACGATGAACCCCATGTCCGACTTTTGAACCCCATGTACGACTCCGTTACCAGCCCCGCGCACCTACCCGCTCCCGCGTCGGACCCCGCCACGATCCACCCGGCGATGTCCTTCTCGTCCGTTCCCCGTCCGCGCAACCGCGACCTGACCGGTCCGGAGCTCGAGACCTTCGTCGCCGAGCTCGCCGCACAACCCGAGCTGTGGATCGACCTCGTCAAGCACGACTCCACCCAGCGCGTCTATTCCGAGCTGCTCTCAGACGACCACCTGACCGCGTGGTTGATCTGCTGGATGGACGATCACGACACCGGCTTCCACGACCACGACGTCTCCGCCGGCGCCGTGGCGGTCGTCAGCGGGGGCGTACGCGAGGAGCGCCTCGCGATCGACGGCGCGCCGCGCGAGCGAGCTTTCGCCGTCGGCAACACCTTCCACTTCTTGCCCGCCGACATCCACCGCGTGCGCCATTCAGGCGCCGAGCCCGCCGTGACCCTCCACGTTTACTCCCCGCCGCTGCTGCGTATGGGCGCCTATGTCGTCGGCGACGACGGCGTGCTCGCCCGCCACTCCGTCTCCTCCGCCGAGGAGCTCCGCCCGCTCGACGGCGTCGGTTAGGACCGCCCACCCCTACACACGGCCCTGCCCTTATGTTCCCCGCCTGGCTCCCGCGCGGCGCTCCACGCCGCTCTCGGTCGCGATCAGCACCTCGCTCACGAGCTCCGGTGCGAACAGACCGTGCTCGACCACGCCCGGGGTCGTGCTGAGCCTCGCCGACAGCTCGCGGGGGTCCCCGACCGGGCCTGCATAGTCGGCGAGCAGGTTGCCGTCCGGACTCTCCTCGCCGTCGCGCAAGCTCGCCGACCCGAGCGCTTGGAGCGTGCTCCGCGCGCCGAAGCGCATCACCTCCAGAGGCACCGGCGGCCCCAGCGCGTTCACTACCTTCTCGGCCGAGACGATCACCACGAAGCGCCGCGCGGCGCCCGCCACGATCTTCTCGCGCGTGTGCGCCCCGCCGCCGCCCTTCACGAGCCATCCGCGCGGATCGACCTGGTCGGCGCCGTCGATCGCGATGTCGAGCTCACCCAGCTCGTCTAAATCCTCCACCGTCAATCCCAGATCACGCGCCGCCCGCTCCGTCGCGGGCGAGGTCGCCACGCAGCGCAATCCCTGGCATCCGCGGGCGGCGATCGCTGGGAGGAGAAAGGCGACCGTCGTGCCCGTCCCCAGGCCGACCTTCATCCCGTCCTGCACGAGCCGGGCAGCGGTCTCCGCGGCTGCCAGCTTCTGTTGCTCGACGACGACGCTCTCGGTTTGGAGCTCGACGCCGCTCAGTGGCGACGGTTTGAGCCGCGCAGTCGCACGAGGGGACGCCATGGCACGGACGTTATCGCCCCGGCCGTCTCTCTGAGACGCAGCCGCTCCGGCGGGTCGGGCCGGTGCAGCAGAAAGCCCTGTCCAATCGCGCAGCCCAACTCGCGGGCCAGCGCCAGCTGGCGGTTAGTCTCGATTCCCACCGCCACCGGCTGCAAAGATGCCTCGTGGGCGAGCGCGATCATCGCCACGACCATCGCGCGTCGGTGCTTGTCGCGCTCGAAGCCCTGGATCAGCGTGCGGTCGAGCTTGAGCATGTCCAGCGGCAGATCCCGCGGCAGGTTGAGTGAGGACTGGCCAGCGCCAAAATTATCCAGTGCGATCGTCACGCCGAGGCGCTTGACGTCCTTCAGCGCTGTCCGCGCGCGCTCGGGGTCGCGTCGGACGGCCTCCTCGCTCACCTCCAGGCACAGCGCGCGTCCCGGCAGCCGGGAGTAGGCGAGCTCCTCGCGCACCCGCTCAGCGAGATCGAGCTCGGTCAGCTCGCGCGCGGAGACGTTCACGGAGATCGGGATTGCGATCCCCTCGCGTTGCCACACGGCGGCCTGCGCGCAGGCCGCGTGCAGCACCCAATCCCCGATCTGGACGATCAGCTCGCTCTCCTCGGCCCGCGCCAAGAACGCCGCGGGGAGCAGTTCGCCGACCTGAGCTTTGCCGTTGTCGTGGGGGTGCCAGCGCACGAGCGCCTCACATCCCACCGCGCGTCCGCCTGAGAGCGGCAGCAGCGGTTGATAGGCGAGCAGCAGCTCGTGTCGCGGCAGGGCGTGACGCAGACGGTCCTCGACCTCCATCCGCGCGCTGACCTCCTGGCGCAAGCTCTCGTCGAACAGCTCTAGGCCGTGGCCACCCGCGCGCTTGGCCCGGTACATCGCCACGTCCGCCTCGCGCAACATGTCCTCCGGGTCGGCGTCGGGGCTGCGCGAGACCGACACGCCCACGCTCGCGAGCATCGAGACCTCGGCCGAGCCCACCGGAAACGGCTCTTCCAGCGCGTGCAGCACGCGCTCGGCCAGGGCCAGCGCTTCGTGGTCGCCCTCCAGGTCCTCGGCCAGGATCACGAACTCATCGCCTCCCAGGCGCGCGACGGTGTCTGAGTCGCGCATCATCTCCGCCAGACGCTCGGACACGGAGATCAACAGGTGGTCCCCGACCGCGTGCCCGAGGCTGTCGTTGACGGCCTTGAAGCGGTCGAGGTCGATGAACAGCAGGGCGACCAGGCTATCGCTGCGGTGCAGACGCGCGATCGCCTGGTGCGCACGATCCATCAACAGCAGTCTGTTCGGCAGCTTCGTCAGCGGGTCGTGCAGCGCCTGGCGCTCCAGCCACATGCGGTCGGTCACGTCCTTCGCCGCTGCGTACCACTCCTCGCCGTCGCAGCGCGCGCTCCACAACAGCCAACGCCAGGAGCCGTCGCGGTGGCGGTAGCGGTTGGTGAAGTTCTCCAGATGCGCCGAGCGGTTGTTGCCGGCGAGCATCAGCGCCTGCGTCTGCTCGATGTCGTCCGGGTGCACGAGCTCCCCCATCGAGCTCGCCTTGAGTTCCTCCATCGTCCAGCCCAGCAACTGCTCCCAGGCGGGGTTCAGCAGCGTGAAGCGGCCGTCGAGCGAGATCGTCGCCAGCAGGTCGCTGGTCATCTCGAACAGCCGTCCGATCCGCGCTTCGCCGTCGAGCGCGGGGTCGGTGCTCGCCTCGGGACCGTTGCTCGTCGTCTGTGAGCTCATCTCCTTGCTCACCCGTCGGCCCGCCGAGCCTTTTGCACGGGTAAGCCCGCCGTCGCTGGACGGATTGCCTACGGCACGCGGGGTTTTGCGGGTGCTCTCAGGAGCCCGCGGCGCCGAGCGGCGCGGCTGGGTCTGGATCGGGTGGGTTGCCTATCCCGGGGGGCGGCAGGGGTGAGGAGACGCCTGTGCCCGCTCCCGCGGGGAGGGGCTCGCCGCGCAGGAACCGCCAGATCGCGAGGCACATCAGCACCGTCATGATCACGGCGCTCGAAACGCACCACTCGCAGATTTTGTGGAGGGTGAACACCTCGCGGTAGGTCAAGTAGGCGCTGAAGCCAAAGCCCCCGAGGATCAGCGTCGTTGTCACGAACCGGGCTCGCTCGCCTTCCGGGGCCAGCAGCGAGCCGAGGATCGCCACGTAGCCGATCAGGCCGATCAGCGCAACGGGGACGCCGGCGAGATGCGAGTACTGCGATTTCTGGACTTGGCTGCAGGGGTTGCCCTTGATCGAGCAGATCGGCGTGGCGCCGGAGTAGTGGACGTACGTCAGATAGCTCGCCACGCCCAGACCGATCACCGTGAGGACGGTCATCGCGATCCTCGACTTCCGGACGCTCATCGCGCGTCGCCTAGGCTTTCAGCAGCTTTTCGAACGCGGTGTTGTAGGGTGCCGCTTCGGTGTAGGTGCCCGCTTCGAGCTTCTGCAGCGAACTGCCGGTCTTCCCGACCAGGAACGACGGGGTGCCCGTGAACCCTTCGTTGCTGGCCGCCTTCGCGTCGTTCGTCACTATGTTGGGCAGCGTCGGGTCGCTGCGGTCGCTCGTCCACTGCGTCAGGTTCAGTCCGGGCACCTGCTGCGCCAGCTTCTGGAGGTAGCTTTCGGTGACGTAGCCCGAGTCCTCTTCGCCCTGCTCGTGGTAGAAGAGCTCGACGAAATACCACATCTTGTTCTGCTTGCCCGCCGCCAGCGCCGCGACCTGTTGCGTCTTGAAGACTTCCGCTTCGCGCGTCGCCGTCTCCAGCGAGCGATATTCGATCTTCAGCTTGCCCGTGCGTACCCACTGCTGGATGATCGACGGTAGGGCCCCGAGCGTGAACTCCTTGCAGATTGGGCACTCCAGATCGCCGAAGTACTGCAGTGTGAGGGGAGCTTTAGGATTGCCCAGCACGTTGCCGTTCTGGGTGATCCCGCCCACCAGCGAGCTGACTTCGGCGACCGTCGCGTTCTTTTCTGTCTTGCTGGCTGGGATGCCTTTTTTCGAGCCCCCGCTCGTGGCGACGACGATCGCGACGATGATCGCCGCGACGATCGCGATCACGATCCCCAGCTGCGTCAAGCGTGTGCGCCGCGCCGCCTTTGAGGCCTCGGCTTCCTCGAGCGCCTTGCGCTGCTCCCGTGCCTGATCGCGCCGCTGCTTACGCGTCAGGTCCCCCTCGTCGTCTTCCCCGGAGCTGCTCATAAGCCCACTTTCTACAGGTTTTCGCTCAAGCCTGCCTAAGTTAGACCCCAGGACGTGCCACGATCTAGGAAGATCGGGCGAGTCACGAGCTGGTCAGCCGATCGCGCCGCGTGGCAGCGAGGCGCCTTGCCCCTGTAGCTCAGCTGGATAGAGCGGCGGACTTCTAATCCGCAGGTCGCTGGTTCGAATCCAGCCGGGGGCATCACTGTAAAGCCCTGCAAACCCAATGAAACGAAGCATATTAGGGGGTGTGGACGGAAGCCGCAGATTTCCCTACAGATTTCCCCAGAGGGCCGCGTTGGGGGCGCGGAGGGTCCTCGCGGGTAGTTCGGGCGGCTCTTTGCGGGACACAGGTCGGTGCCGAGCGGCGAGGACGAGCTCGCGTCATCCGTTGGCCGCTTCAGCCTTCTGCCGGTCTATAGCTGGCATGGAAGCAACATCAACGGCAAACCGGCCGGCTGCTCTGGCGGAGTGTCCGGCTTTGGCGCCCAGAGAAGGCCGCCTGGTATCTGGACGTCAAGACGAGCTGGGTCTATGAGGCGATGCGGGATGGTCGGCTGCCTTGCCATCGAGTAGGGCGGCACATCCGCTTCACGCGCCACATGCTTGATGAGTGGCTCGTCGAGCAGGCGGGGCCATAACGGCTACGACGCAGGCGAAGAAGCAACAGCAACTTTGCTTTGCGATGGTCCGCGTCCTACGGATGTTCGCACGACACGATTAGCGCCAGCTTCGCTACCGGGTGGTATCCGTCGGTGCGTCAGTCCCGCGGCGGGAGTGGCGCGTCGGTCGGTCGGCGGTCTTCGGTCTCGAGTTCGTCGGCTAGCTTGGCGAGTTGCCATAGCGACCAGCCGAGCGCTCGTGCGATCCGGTCGACGGTTGCCCAGGCGGGGTTTTGTTCGCCGGACTCGATGTGCGATAGCCAGGAGGGCTCGATTCCGGCGTCGAGGGCGACCGCGCTTTGGCTGAGTCCGAGTTCGTCGCGGCGTAGCCGGATGGCGCGGCCGAGGGCGACTTGGGGGACGGGGCTTGAGGGCATAGACGCCGAACCCTCGACGTATCTGACCCCCGATACGATGTATAATCTCTCAAGTCATGCGTGGCGTAGCCGTAGCCAATCGTCCGAGTCGTGACTCGTTGTCTGTATTTGTGGCGACGTGTCGCTATCCACGAGGCGGCGCGGTCGTTAGGATCGGCGGCCGATCCTAGATGTCAGCGATCCATCCGTATGTATGGAGTAGCTGAAAGACCGATGCCGGAGCGTCCCTTTGTGAGAGGACGGCGCTCCGGCATCAGACCAATACAGTGAATCATTCTAGCACATGAGATCTGCTGGAGGGCGGGGTGGAGCGCCGCTCGAGCGGGCTCGTATTGGTGTCGTCAAACGGTTGCGTGCACGACGCTCAGAGATCGATGAGGCGATCTTTGCGCGCGTCAGCGATCGGTGGTTCGACCGGACGGGGAGTGAGGACCCTGAGTATGTGGCTGGTCTGCGCGCGGCGGGCGTCGCGGCCTTGGACTACATCCTTGTGGGTATTGAGCGCTCGGGACAGTCCTTGGAGTCGGTGCCCGCCGCGGTGCTGGAGCAGGCGCGGCGCGCGGCGCGCGTGGGAGTGGGTGTGGACACGGTCCTGCGCCGCTATCACGCCGGCTATGCGGTGCTGGAGCGCTTCGTGATACAGGAGGCCGAGCGCGAGGAGGAGAATTGGATCCCGCCCACCCCGCGGGTTGAATCCCGCGGATTGGATCCCGCCCCACCCCGCGTTCTGGGCGAGGTGATTCAGATCACCTCCGCGCTCGTCGAACGTCTGAGCGCCGCGGTCAGCAGCGCCTACAACAAGGAGATCGAGCAAGCCGCCGAGGACAGTCTCACACCAAGCCCACCGAACACCGGCTCCCCACTGCGGGGTACGCAGCGCGAACGGATCCTCCAAGCGGTGGTGGAGGTCGTCGCCGAGCACGGCGTGGCGGGCGCGTCGGTGGGTTTGGTCGTTAAGCGGGCCAAGGTGTCTCGTCGCACGTTCTATGAGCTGTTTCCCGCTGGCTTGGAGGACGGGCTGGTGGCAGTCTTGGACTGGGGGCTGGAGCGCGCGAGCGCGCAGGTCGTGGCGGGGTTCGCGGGCCAGAGGAGCTGGCAGGACGGCATGCGCCGCACGCTCGGCGGGATGCTCGCGCTGTGCGATACCGAGTATGCGCTGGTGCGGGTGTGCATGCTCGAGACGCTCACCGCCAGTCCGGCGGTGCGCGCGCACCGGGAATGGATCATGGGCGAGTACCGCGCGCTGGTGCTGGAGCGCGTCGGCAACGAGGTGTCGTATGCCTCGCCGCTGGCCGCCGAGGGCGTGATGGCATCGGTGATGAGCCTCGCGGCCTCGCGCATGATCGAACCCGAGCACCCGCCGCTGGTCGAGCTGCTCGGTCAGCTGATGGGGATCATCGTCGAGCCGTTCATGGACCCCGCCGGGGTGGCGTGGGAGATCGAGAAGGGGAACGAGCTGGCGGGGAGGATCCTCGAGCAGCGCCGCTCCCAGCCGCCCGGAGCCATCGAAGGACCGCCCGGCGTGGATGTGACGCTCATCCCACCGGCGTTGCGCGATCCCCGCGCTCACCGTGCGCGCCTGTGCCTGATGTATGTGGCCCAGCAGGGCGCGCGGGGACTCACTCCCAGCAATAAGGAGATCGGTGAGGCGATCGGCGTGTCGCATCGCGGCCAGCTGGCGAAGCTCCTCGGCCGGCTCGCAGAGGAAGGTCTGCTCGTCAAGCGCACCGGAGCCCCTGGGCATCCCAACGCGTGGTCGGCGACCCCTACCGGCGAGAAGGTCGCGCAGGCGCTCGCCGATTACCGATGAACGGTCGATTTGTTCGCAGTGAAGAGGAACAAAACTATGCCCTGCGGAAGCATTTTCATATCGCCGCCGCGCCCGGGTCGCCAAGCCTTGCACGGTACCGTCCGTCCGGTCGCTCGGGTCTCATTGGCTAGGCGGCTCGTCGCCTTGATGAGCAGCCGTGCGCGACCCTGTGGGACCGAAGGTGAAACGGAACCCGGAAACCGCTCTGAAGCCGAGCGCCTCGTAGAACGCGTCGGCGCTTGAGATGGCGTCGAGTCTAGGCCGCGGGTGTGAGCGAGCATCTCGTTGACGAGGCTTCGTCCGATTCCTGTTAGTCGGTGTATGCGCGCGATGAGCAGGACGGCCAGGAATGCCTGTATCTCTCCGTCGCCGAGGGCCTGGGCGATCCCGACGACGCGATCGTCGTCTCCGACGGCGACGAGCGTGATGGAGCCCGGGGCGGTGAATGCCCGCCAGGTTCGCTGCTCGTCGTGGGCGTAGCTCCAGCTCTCGTGCGCGAACAGGCCGATCACGCCCTCGAGGTGCTCGCGGTCAAACCGGACGATCTGGGGGTGTGGCGACACTGAGCTCAATCTAGCGGCGGCTGCCGATAACCCCAGCACTCGATTGTTTTGACTGGCGGGATTTGACAGTTCGCAGTGACGAGGAAGAAAACTCTCACTAGCGGGAACATTCGGTGAATCGAAAAAGCTGGGCACAAATCGAGACGCTGAGCGTCCAAATGTGCCGTCTTGACGGCCTGGCAAGCCGCCCATAGCGTCGCTGCGATCATCAAAGACCGGCGTCCGGGGCGTCCCTTTGTGAGAGGACGGCGCCTCGGCGCCGGACCGATACGAAGGGGAGCGTCACGGATGAAACGCGCGGGGGGAAGCTCGGGCCGGGGGGTCGCGGCGAGATGGCCGGCATGCTGCGTGACAGGGCTGATCGGCGCGCTTACGTGGGTGGCGCTGGCGGGTTCGAGCGGAGCCGCGACCGGGCCGTCTCTATCAACCGATTCTGGGTCGAGCGCCTCGCCGGGTGGGCAGGGCTTTTCGCTGCGCTCGCCGGTGGTGCCCGGTGTGCAGTCGGCCGGTGAAACCCAGCAGGCGGCGGCTCGGGCAGCGCGGCTGAACACTCCCGCGGCGATCGCGGCGCGTGTGGCGTCGCGCATGAAGTTTGCGCATCTCGGGACCGCGCGCGCCGCACGGGTAGCGCGGGAAGCGTTTCCCCAAGCGATTTCTCAGCGTGTGGGTGGGCCGCCGTCGCTGCCGGCCGGACAGCGGGTCCTGGGCTATGCGTCCACGAAAGCCGCGCAGCTGGAACTGCCAGGGCACAAGCACGCTCTCGTCGAATCGCTGCAGCCGATGGCGATCGAAACTTCACGTGGGCATCGCGAACCGGTTGACCTCGGTCTCACCAAGACCGGAGGCGTGTTCGAGTCGGTGCGCCCGCTGGTGAGCGTGTTGATCGGGCGGCACGCGAGCGAAGGGGCGCAGCTGCCGGAAGCGGGCGTGTCGTTCACACCGGTCGACGCCCACGGGTCGCCGCTGGGCGGCTCCGAAGGCCAGATCGACGGTGCGAGCGTGCTGTACGCGAACACACAGACGGATACGGACACCGCGGTGAAGCCCACGACCGACGGCCTGGAGGCGAGCTCGATCCTGCGTTCGGTCGACAGCCCGGAGCAGCTGTATTTCCGCGTGGGGATGCCGCCGGGCGCGAGCCTCGCGCAGGCGCGGGGTGGCGCGGGGCCGATGAAGGTGATGAGCGACGGCCGGGAGATCGCGGTCGTCCTGCCTCCGAGCGCGAGCGACGCTGAAGGCGCGAGCGTGCCGGTGTCGATGAACGCGCATGGCGATCTACTCGAGCTGAACGTGTCGGCGAGCAAGGGCGAATACCGCTGGCCGATCGCGGTCGATCCGGAAGTGGTGACCGATAACAAGCTTGGCCCCGGTGAATGCTATCGGGGCAGGGAAGGCGAAGTCGAACACCGGACCAGCAACTGGTGCGTGTTCGCGGGTAAAGCGGGGGAAACAAAAGAAATCGAATCGCGGGAATGTGTGCTTACAGTATGCGGGTCGAAAGGGGATGCCACGTGGAAGCACGAATGGAACTTTGGGTTGGAAATGTACAGCGAAGGCACCACCAATGATGGTGAATACATCGTCACCGCCTACCACACCCAAGGCGAATCGTGGATCTACGCGGTGGAGGTCGAAACTATAGGCGACGTTTATAAGGGAGTGGCGAAGGAGGAACTGGCCCATCATATCTCCGAAACGACAGACGAAGAGGGGACCGTCGAACAGTGGAATGAAATGAAGAGGGCAGAAGGGGGAGCAGAAAATCAGTGGAAAAAGTACACCGAAACCCTTTGCGCGAACAAGTCCACCTGCGAAAGCTCCGCGGGCACCGCGGGTAACATCGCCGCGTTCAAGCTCGAAAGCGATGAACCCTGCCCCGGCGGGTTCTGTGTAGAAGCATATATGCCGGCCGCATACGTGTTTATCGCCCAAACAAAAGCTCCGGAAGTCTCGTTCAACGAAGAACCGGAAATCGAAGTCGAAAAAGGCGTCAAGCGCCTGAACGCCGCATACAGCCCTGGGAATTACTGGTTCGGGCCCCACACGAACACCGCGATCGAAGTCAAGGCCCACGACCCGGGCGTCGGGATCGCGTGGGGACGCGTGGGGCTTGGCAGCGGTTACAACCTGTACGAGCCGATCTACGAAGACGGCAAGTGCAACGGCGTGGAGTGCAACGAGAACTACCGCACGGCGGTCACCTATAGCCCCGGCATGGCCGAAGGAGAACAGTCGGTCGAATGGGTGGCCGCGGATCTCGCGGGCCGCATCCCCAACTGTCCCTCCTGCCTTGGCATGTCCACTCTGACATATCACACAGTCAAAGTGGACGCGAAACCGCCGAGCAAACTGGAAGTGAGCGGTTGGCCGGCGCGCCGGGAAATCAGCGCGACCCCGCACTCGCTCACGGTCTCCGCCACCGACGAAGCCACGTATACAGGCAACCACAGCTCGGGCGTAAAGTCGATCGCGGTCTCGATCGACGGGGGAGCGGAAACCGGCGTGTCCGGCGCCTCATGCCCGCTCGGCACGTGTACGGCGAGCGGAAAATACACGCTCGACGCCGAAGCCCTGAGCGAAGGCGTGCATCGGCTGGTCGTGACGGCGACCGACAACGCGAACAACGTGGCGTCGGAGGAATTCACGTTCGACGTGCGCCATGGCAGCCCCGTGCCGGTCGGACCGGGCACGGTCGATCCGACGACGGGCCAGTTCAAGCTGAGCGCGAGCGATGTGTCGCTGGCCGGCGCTGGCGCGGTCTCGCGCGTGTACGAGTCGCGCAGTCCCGCGTTCGGCGTTGGAGGGCCGCTCGGCCCGCAGTGGGCGCTCAGTCTCGGCGGCGGGGAGGGCCTGACCGTGCTGCCGACGGGCGGCGTGGTGCTGTCGAGCTCCGCGGGCGGGACGACAACGTTCACGCCGGTTCTAAACGCCGAAGGTAAGCCTACGGGCCAATTCGAATCGCCGCTCGGCGACGAAAATCTCAAGGTCGAAGCCAAGGAAGAAAAAGCGGGCCACGGAATCAGCGAATATCTGCTCATCGACTCCAAGGCCGGCACGACGACCGTCTTTACCCAGCCGCTCGGGACCGAAAACACCGTTCCTCTATATGCCAACCGGTTTGGTGGTGAAGGGGTCGGGGCGAGCCAGCCGATCGGCGCCGCGATCGACTCAGCTGGCGACGTATGGGTCGCGGACTCGGGGAACGATCGCGTGCTCAAGTTCTCTCGGTCGGGGGCGCTGCTGGCCGCCTACGGGGGGCAAGGGTCCGGAGAAGGGCAGTTCATGACCCCGCGATCTGTCGCGATCAACCAGAGTAACGGTGATGTGTACGTGACAGACGAAGGCAACAACAGAATCGTGGAGCTGAATTCCTCCGGTGTATTCCTCGCGACGTTCGGATGGGGTGTGAAGGACGGCAAAGAAGAATTCGAGGTCTGCAAACGCAATAGCGGGGTCTATACATGCCGGGCGGGGATCGCGGGGTCTGGCCCCGGGCAGCTCAAAGAAGCCAAGGAACTCGCCGTGGACTCCAGCGGCAACGTGTGGCTGGCCGACTATGGCAACAACCGGATCCAGGAGTTCAACGAAACCGGCGAATATCTGCAGAGCTTCGGCAAAGAAGGGACCGGCGAAGCGCAGTTCAAAGGCCCGCTCGGGATCGCCATCGACAGCGGGAACTTGTATGTCGCCGAATACGCCAACAACAGAGTGCAGGAGCTCTCCACAGCCGGTAAATACATCGCCCAGTGGGGCAAAGCCGGATCGGGCAACAGCGAATTCAACGGGCCGCGAGGCATCTCCGTGGAACCCGTGACCGGCAACCTGTACGTGGCCGACACCGGGAACAATCGCGTACAGGAGTTCAGCTCAGCGGGCAAATTCATCACAAAGTTTGGTTCGGCGGGTTCGGGGAACGGGAAGTTCTCCGAACCGAAGGGTATCGCGGTCAGCCCCTCGGGAGGCATCTATGTTACCGACACCAACAACAACAGAGCGCAGGAGTGGATGCGCCCCGTGTGGCTGCTGAAAGACACTGAAGGACCCCTGAAGAACATCACGGCGGCCTACGCCTACGCGCCGGTGGAAGAGGAAGGCGAGACCGCGATCGAGCCGACCGAGGAGCTCGCACCGGCGCCGACCGGCGTGACGTGCGTCGGCACGGAACACGGGGAAGTGGAAGTCAAGTACCTGAAAAAGGGCTGCCGCGCGCTCACGCTCGAATATCCCAAAACAACTACCGCCACCGGCGAAAAAGAAACCCAGTGGGGCAACTACGCCGGTCACCTGGCAAAGGTCTACTTCCACGCCTGGGATCTGTCAAAAGGGGCGATGAGCGAACCGGTCGTGGCGCAGTACGCCTATGACGCAAAAGGACGCCTGCGCGCAGAGTGGGATCCGCGCATCGAAACCAGCACGGCTTGCGGGAAAACCTGCTCCGCGCTGAAGGCCACGTACGGGTACGATGCCGAAGGCCACGTGACCGCGACCACGGCGGCCGGTCAGCAGCCGTGGGCGATGACGTACGGGACGCTCGCGGGTGACGCCAACGCCGGGCGGTTGCTGAAGGTGACGCAGGCCCACCCCAAATCGAGCGAATCGGAAACGGAAGTCAAGGCGAAGCTCAAAGAACAGAAGGAACAGACGACATACACCGTGGCGCCGAAACTCTCGGGTACCGCGGTCGTCGGGGTGACGATGGGCGTTTCCAGCGGCACGTGGGGCAAGAGCCCGGTGGCATATGGCTACCAGTGGGAGGACTGCAACTCCACGGGCAAAGAATGCACGCCGATCCTGGGAGCGACGAACCCCAACTACAAGCTCGCCGAAAGCGACGGTGGGCACACGTTGATCGCCAAGGTGACCGCGACGAACGGCGCCGGATCGGTCCTCGCGGAAAGCGCCGCCAGCGGTGTCGTGGCGAGCTCCGGCACGAAAACCGAAGGCACACACTACGCTCCCGAACCTGGCACCACGATCGAGTATCGCGCGCCGGTCTCGGGCGACGGCCAGTATGCGCCGAACCTGAGCAGGGAAGAAGTCGAAAAGTGGGGGGAGAAAGAAGACTATCCGGTTGAAGCGATGGCGATCTTCCCGCCCGACGAACCACAGGGATGGCCGTCGTCTGGTTATAAGCGCGCGACGATCGACTATATGGACGAACTGGGACGGACGGTCAACACCTCGACGCCGAACGGCGGGTATCCCTCGAGCGACATCACGACGACGGAATACAACACCGCAAACGAGGTGAGGCGCACGCTGAGCGCTGACAATCGTGCCACGGCGATGGCGGCGGGTTGTAAATCAGTGTCCAAAAAAGAATGTGTGTCGGCTGAAGTCGCGGAAAAGCTGAGCACTGAAACCGAATACAACCTCGAAGGCAGTCAGGTGCTCAAAACGCTCGGGCCCGAACACGAAGTAAAACTGGCGAGCGGCGAAAAGGTCCAGGCACGAGCTGTAACGCACGATTACTACAGTGCGAGCACAAAAGAAGCCGAAGAAAAGAAACAGGCCGAAGAAAAGAACAAAGAATCGTATAACCTATTGACCAAGAGCACCGAAAGCGCGCTGATCACGAGCGGCGCGGAAAAAGGCAAAGAAAAGGACACCCGCGAAACCCTCGACTCCTACAGCGGTCAGGAATACCTCGGCTGGAAGCTGCGCAAACCGACGTCGGTGACGAGGGAACCAGGCAGGTTGAATCTGACCACCACCACGCACTACGAAGAAGACGGAAACGTGAGCGAAACCACCTCGCCTGAGGGATCGGGGGAAAATCCGCCGCCATCTTACGAATTTGCGTTCGGCAAAAAAGGCACCGGCAAAGAAGAACTCGCACATCCAGATGGCAACGCCGTGGACTCCAGCGGGAACATCTGGGTTACCGACACGGGTGGGCATTTCGTCGAGAAGTTCTCGAGCGCCGGCAAATGGCTGGCCGCATACGGACAGGTCGGCGAAGAAGCCCTCTACGAACACGCCACCGGAATCGCGATCAACCAGAGCACCGGCAACGTCTACATCGCTGACGACGGCGACTACAACCGCATCGTCGAGCTATCCTCCGCCGGCAAAAAGGTGCGCTACATCGGAGCACTAGGCACGGGCGCCGGCCAGGTCTCCGAACCCTGGGGTGTCAGCCTGGACGCCAAAGGCGATGTCTGGGTCGCCGACCGCAAAAACCAGCGCATCGACGAGTTCAACGAAGAAGGCAAATTCATCAACGCCGTCGGCTGGGGCGTCAGCAACGGCGAAAGCAAGCTCCAGGTATGCACGACAACCTGCAAAGCCGGGCTCAGCGGGTCGGGCGAAGGCGAGCTTGCGGCGCCGGCCTATGTGGCGGTGTCGAACGGCAATATCTTCGTCAGCGACAAGACAAATAATCATGTCGTCGAGTTCAACGAAAAACTGGAAGTCGTCAGAAACATTGGCAGCTCCGGCAGCGGCGCCGGGCAGATGAGCGAACCCGGCGGGATCTCGTTCGACTCGGCGGGCGACGTCTACGTCGTCGACAGCGCCAACAATCGCGTCGACGAGTTCTCGCCCTCGGGCACTTCGATCAGGTCGTTCGGGACGTCGGGCTCGGGCAGCGGTCAGTTCGCCACTCCGGAA
>Ga0116214_1000470_pt1 | contig 16726 bp, 16 predicted proteins | sample Sb_taG_FD_88964 | JGI IMG/M metagenome (GOLD analysis project Ga0116214, IMG submission 88964) | Peat soil microbial communities from Weissenstadt, Germany - Sb_50d_1_NS metaG | ecosystem: Environmental > Terrestrial > Soil > Wetlands > Peat | place: Germany: Weissenstadt | collected 2010-09-21
GGGTGCGGGGGCGGCCCAGACAACGGTCAATCAGCTGACCTCGGCCCCCCAGCTGGCCGCCTTCCTCGACGTGCACGTGGTGGCGGTGTCCCTGACCCCGTCGGTGCTGCCGCCCGCCCCGGCCGTCCCGGGACAGCCGGCGGCGCCCGCGCTGGTGGCCGGGGCCTCCGCCGTCCCCCCGACCTGCACCCTGTCGGTGACCGCGGTCGTGCGGAACGACGGCACCGTCGTCGTGTCCAAGGTCCCGGTCGAGGCGGCGGTCCAGCCGATCTCGGGTGGCCCGCCGTTCCCGGTCAAGAAGCAGGTGACGCTCGCCCCGTCGGCCAGCGTGGCCATCACGCTTCCGGTGATGCCCGTGAAGCCGGGGACCACCTACAACCTCGCCGTGAACCTCGTCGCCCCGGCGGGCCAGCGGAGCTCCACCGGCCCGATAGGTGCGACCGTCGCAGTCGCCACCTACGGTTCGGTGGCGGGGAACCGCCGCTGTGCCCGCGTCCCAGCGGCGGCACCGTAGGATCGGATTTGAGCGACATCAGAGGTCCAGGAGGGATCAGTGCCCGAGACCATCACGATCACTGACAACCGGACCGGGGATTCGATCGAGATCCCGATCCTCCACGACGGGGTCTCGGCGACCGAATGGTCGAAGCTCCTCCCGGGCATCTGGTTCTACGACCCGGGCTTCATGGCCACCGCCGCCTGCGAGAGCGCCATCACCTACCTCGACGGCGAGGCGGGGATCCTCCGTTACCGGGGCTACCCGATCGAGCAGCTGGCCGAGCAGTCGACCTACCTCGAGGTCGCCTATCTGCTCCTCCACGGCGACCTGCCCGACGAGGCCCAGTTCGAGGTGTGGAAGCGCGACATCACGTACCACACGTTCATCCACGAGAACGTACGCAAGCGGTTCCTCGAGGGCTTCCACTACGACGCCCACCCGATGGGGATGCTCGTCTCGGCGGTCGCCGCCCTGTCGACCTTCTACCTCGACGCCAAGGGCATCTTCGACAAGGAGTCCCGCCAGAAGCAGATCATCCGGCTGATCGCCAAGATGCCGACCCTGGCCGCCGCCGCCCACCGCTTCAGCGTGGGCATGCCCTTCGTCTACCCGGACAACTCGCTCGACTTCACCTCGAACTTCCTCTCGATGATGTGGAAGGTCGCCGAGCCCCGTTTCGAGGCCAACCCGGTCCTCTCCCGCGCCCTCGACGTGCTGTTCATCCTGCACGCCGACCACGAGCAGAACTGCTCGACGACCGCCATGCGGGTGGTCGGCTCCTCGCACGCCGATCCCTACTCCGCCACCGCCGCCGCGGCGGCCGCCCTCTACGGCCCCCGTCACGGCGGTGCGAACGAGCAGGTCATCAAGATGCTCATGGAGATCGGCCACGTCGACAACGTGCCCGCCTTCATCGAGGAGGTGAAGGGCGGCGGCGACCGGATGTGGGGGTTCGGGCACCGCGTCTACAAGAGCTACGACCCGAGGGCGAAGATCATCAAGCAGACCGCGGACGAGGTGTTCGAGGTCACCGGCCGCAACCCGCTCCTCGACATCGCCCTCAAGCTGGAGGAGATCGCTCTCAAGGACGAGTACTTCCTGTCGCGCCGGCTCTACCCGAACGTCGACTTCTACAGCGGCCTCATCTATCAGGCGATGGGGTTCCCGCTCGAGATGTTCCCGGTCCTGTTCGCCATCCCCCGCACGGTCGGGTGGCTGGCCCACTGGCAGGAGCTGCTCGACCAGGACTCGAAGATCGCCCGGCCCCGCCAGCTCTACATCGGCTCCGACGAGCGGACCTACGTCCCGATCGGCGGCCGCTAAACGGGCTCGGGCCGCCGGGTCGGCCCGAGGAAACGGACCAGCCCCTCCTGGGCCACCGACACGACCAGCCGGCCCTCGCGGGTGAAGAAGGACCCCCGCGCCAGGCCGCGCGCGTTGATCGCCGCCGGCGAGTCGGTGTCGTAGAGGAGCCACTCGTCGGCCCGGAACCGTTGGTGGAACCACATGCAATGGTCGAGGCTGGCGCCCATGAAGCTGGCGTCCTCCCACTTGATCCGGTGCGGGCTGAGGATCGTGTCGTAGAGGGAGAGGTCCGAGGCGTACGCGATCACGCTGGCGTGCAGGAGCGCGTCGTCGGGGAGCTCCCCGTCGGCCCGGACCCACAGCTGCTGGTGGGGGTCCGAGTCGACTCTCTTCCCCGACCACGGGATCGACCCGATGTAACGCTGGTCGATCGGGTGGGGCCGGTCGTACCAGTCGCCCAGCCGGTCCCGGATCGCCTCCAGGCGCTCGGCCAGCGTCGGGAGCGACTCGGGGTCCGGCACCTCGGGCATGGGCAGCTGGTGTTCGGGGCCGGTCTCGGCGACGTGGAACGACGCGGAGAGGTTGAAGATCGCCTCGCCGTGCTGGATCGCGACGACCCGCCGGGTGGTGAACGAGCGCCCATCCCTGATCCGGTCGACCTCGTAGAGGATCGGGATCTCGGGGTCGCCGGGGCGAAGGAAGTACGCGTGCAGGGAGTGGGGGTCGCCGTGGTCGACGGTGCGGCCGGCCGCCATGAGGGCCTGGGCGGCGACCTGGCCGCCGAAGACGCGCTGGCGCTGCTCGTCGGGTTGGGCGCCGCGGAAGATGTTCACCTCGATCGGCTCGAGGTCGAGCAGATCGACCAGCTGGTCGAGGGCTTTCCCCATCCGGACATGTTGACAGCCCGGTGCCGCCACCGTGGACGCCCGACGAGCACGCTGGGTGGCCGACGTCGACGGGGAACGGCCCGGGGTCCTGGGTAGAGTGGCGGGAATGCCCGAATTGCTCGAGCGCTTCGTGGCGTGGCTGAACACCCACGAGGGCAGGAAACTCTTCCGCTACTCGATGGTCTCGGTCATCTCGACCGGGGTCTCCTTCAGCGTCCTGTTCATCGTCTACGGCGTCGCGCGGCTGTGGACCGAGGTCCCGAGCACGGTCTTCGCGAACGTGGTCGCCACCTTCCCGTCCTACTGGCTGAACCGCAGCTGGGCCTGGGGGAAGACCGGCCGTTCGCACCTCGTGAAGGAGGTCATGCCGTTCTGGGTGATGGCGGCCCTCGGCATCGCGTTCTCGATCGTCGGCGCGCAGGTGGCCCACAGCATCGGCATCCACCACTTCAGGCACGACCACATCGTCCGGACGGGCCTGGTCCTCGTCGCCAACGTGGCCTCGTTCGGGATCTTCTGGGTCGCCAAGCTGATGGTGTTCAACCGCGTATTCCACGTCCCCGGCCTCGAGGAAGAGATCGAGGAGCACCTCGAATACGAGGAGGCCGAGGGGGTCTCGGGCGATGTCCGTCCTCGATGAGGCGGTCGCCAAGCTCGTCCCCGTCGATCCCGCTGCGGCCTCCGAGGCCCGCACCCGTCAGAACCGCCTGACAAAGCCGCCCGGCTCGCTCGGGCGATTGGAGGACCTGGGCACCCAGCTCTGCGCGATCGCCCGCCGTTGCCCCCCGCCCGTGCCGGAGCCGGCGTGCGTCGCCGTCTTCGCCGGTGACCACGGGGTCCTGGCCGAGGGCATCTCCCCGTGGCCCCAGGAGGTCACGGCGCAGATGGTCGCCAACTTCGTCGCCGGCGGCGCCGCCGTGAACGTGTTGGCCGACCGGGTCGGGGCCAGCGTCGTCGTGGTCGACGTGGGAGTGGCGGGAGAGGTCCCCGATGCACCGGGGCTCCGCCGGATGAAGGTGCGGCCCGGCACCGGAAACCTGGCCAAGGAGCCGGCCATGTCCGAAGCGGAAGCCCGGGAGGCGCTCGACGTCGGCGCGGCGCTCGCGGCGGAACTGGTGGCCGGCGGGTCGAGGGCGCTCCTCACCGGCGACATGGGGATCGGCAACACGACCCCGTCGGCCGCACTCATCGCGTCGCTGTGCGGCCTGGACGCCGCCACGGTGACGGGCCGCGGGACCGGGATCGACGACGGCCGGATGGCCCGCAAGGTCGAGATCGTGCGGGCCGCCGTCGAGCGGGCCGCTGGCGCCGACCCCATCGGACTCCTCGCCTCGCTCGGTGGCCTCGAGATCGCCGCGCTGGCCGGCTACATCGTGGGCGGTGCTGCCGCCGGGGTGCCCGTGCTACTCGACGGCGTCATCGCGATGGCGGCCGCGCTGGTCGCGACCGCCCTCGCGCCCGAGTCCCTCGGCTACCTGATCGCCGGCCACCGCTCGACCGAACCAGGGGCCACGGCCGCCCTCGAGCACCTGGGTCTCACGCCGGTGCTCGATCTCGGGATGCGGCTCGGGGAGGGGACCGGCGCATGCCTGGCGCTCCCGGTCGTCCAGTCGGCGGCCCGCGTGCTCGGCGAGATGGCGACCTTCGACTCCGCCGGCGTCAGCGAAGGGCCGGTCTGAACGGTTAGTCGCGAAAGTTGTTGAACTGAAGAGGGATGCCGAAGTCCTTCTCCTTGCACGCGGCGATCACCGCCTGCAGGTCGTCCCGCTTCTTCCCCGACACTCGGAGCTGGTCCCCCTGGGTCTGGGAGTTGACGCCCTTCAGGCCGAGGGCCTTGATGAACTTGTTGAGCTCCCGGGCGTTGTCGGCCGAGATGCCGGCCTTGATGCCGATCCGCTGGCGGGCCGCGCCGTGCGAGGCCTCCTCGACCTTCCCCTCGTCGAGCGCCTTCAGCGACACCTGCCGTTTGACGATCTTCTCCTGGAGGACCTGGCGGAGGGCTTTGAGGCGGTCCTCGGTCGAGGAACGCAGGACCAGCTCCTGCTCGCCGAGCTCGATCGACGAGTTGGTGTTCTTGAAGTCGAACCGGGTGGCGGCCTCGCGGTTGGCCTGGTCCACCGCGTTGCGGACCTCCTGCATGTCGACCTCGGAGACGATGTCGAAGGTGGGCATCGGTTCGATCGTACTTTGGGGTCCGAAGGCACCCCCTCCGGATTCCACCTTTCGCCGCTTGACTAGCCTCGCGTCGGGTCGGTGTCCGAGTGGCCAAAGGAAGCAGACTGTAAATCTGCCGGCACAGCCTACGGGGGTTCGAATCCCTCCCGGCCCACCGACCGCCGAGGTCAGTCTGCCCAGGGTCGGACCGGGCGCCGGGCGCCGGTGGCGGGCCGAACGGCGCTCTTTCGCCTCGATCGTAGCAGAGTCATGCCACAATAGTGGCATGACTCGTACTCGGGTGAGCACCACGGTCGATGAGGAACGGCTCGCCAACGCCCGCCGGCTCCGGCCGAACGTCCCGGACGCTGCGCTTCTCGACGAAGCGCTCGAGGCGCTGATCGCTCGGCATCGCACCGCTGAGATCGATGCGAGCTACGCCGCTTATGACGAACACCCGCTTGACGAAGCAGACGAGTGGGGTGACCTCGGCTCGTTCCGCGAGTCAGCCGCTGCGTCGTGAGCCCGATTCCTGCTCGAGGCGAACTGTGGTGGTGTGAGCTCGCGGCGATCGGCCGACGTCCTGTCGTCGTACTGTCGCGCGATTCGGCCATCCCAAGGTTAGGGAGGACGCTGATTGCTCCCTGTACGACGACAATCCGGGGCCTGGCGAGCGAGGTTCTCCTCGAGCCTGGTGAAGACCCGATCCCCAAGCGGTCGGCCATCAACCTTGACGCGATCGAGAGCGCGTCGATCGGCACTCTTGTCGATCGCCTCGGGCGCCTCAGCGACGAGCGGATGCGCCAGGTGTGCGCGGGGCTCGAAGTCGCCGTGGACTGTCGAGGCTGATCCCATCCTGGTGGCCGTCGTGCCCGCACGGGCTCCGGCCCGAAATAGTGCAACGGTGCCGATCGGGAGTCCTCAGTCCGAGATCGCGACTTGAGCCTTGGCGATCTTCTAGGTACTGCGTCGGCTCGCAGCCACAACGCAAACTTCTGCGGAATGCGACGGCCGCCGCTCCGGCGCGGCGAGGTCCGAGGGTGTCCCTTCGCGCTCGGCGAGGCTCAACGTTCGCCCCAGTCGTGGTCGCGGCCCAGCATTGCGAGGACACGGGTGGCGAGGGGCGCATCGTCGGGAACCGCCAACGGTGCCGCGTACCATCCCTGGTCGCGCTGCCAGTCCCACACCTTGGGGTGCCGCCGGAGCGTGTCCCACAGGAGCTCGATCTCGGCTGGATCCATCGTCGCGTCCTGCCCCGTCGCCTTGGCGAGGTCCCAGCCGTGCTGGGGCAGGTCAAAACTGAGCGCGAGGTCGAGGTAGTGCGCGACATCGGCCGCGGTGTCCGGGTCGTCGAGCGCGCGCTCGACCAGCGCTCGAGTCCGCCGAAAGCTGTCGAGCGGCTCGTCGGCTTCGCTCATCACCGGTGGCTCAGGCAGCCCGACGCGCTCACATAGGACGACGGCCGAGTAGTCGACGACGTGGGCCACCACGTCGCGCGCGTTCCACCCCGCGCACGGCGACGGCTGCGCCCACTGCCCGGGAGCCACGTTCGTGATCAGCACTTCGAACGCATCGGCCCGCCGCCGGTAGCGGTCGCCCGCCTCGGTCACGTCTGGACCCGTCCTGAGGAGTAGTGGGCAGTGATGGAGCGGTTGGGCCCGTCGACCGTCACCAAGCCGCCATAGGGGAGGATCCACTGGGGGTCGGTGTGTCCGATGTCGACGTCGAAGACGATCATCGCCCCGGGGTTGTAGGCGTCAAAAGCTCGGAGCACCGCCGCTCGCTGGTCCTCCCGGTAACCGGTCCTCTCCGCCGGGTCGCGGTGTTGGTCGTGAGCGGTCGCCTTGGCCAGGCCCCAGACGACCGCGGGGAACTGCTCCAGGAGGCCGCGCTCGCCAGCGTCACGCAACATGCGGAACACCTCGACGGCCGACGGCATCTCTTCGGAGGTCTCGGCCAGCAGGATGCAGCCCGCATAGTCCTCGACCGGCCGCATCCAGCGACTTGCGGCCATGGTCCAGTGGAGGATCTCAAGGTTCCCGCCCCAGGTGGGGGCGGTGACGACCACCTCCGGCCGGTGCCAGCTCCACCCCGGGCTCTCGACCGTCGGCCCGCACTGGACCAGTGCCCTCGGGTCCCCCCAGTGGATCGGCTCCTCGTTGAAGCGATCCACCGGGTGGAGTTCCAAGTCGCCCCCGTCCAAGAGCGCCGCCCGCAGCGATCTGGTCGAGACCGGGTGCAGGCCGGCACCCCGGCCGAGGTGGACCATCGTGGAGCCACCGTGGAACCCCCCGATCCCGAGGTTCCACAGCCAGTTGAGGAGGTTGGTGTTGTCGCTGTAGCCGAAGAAGGCCTTGGGATGGGTCGAGACCAGTTCGGCGTCCAGATGGCCCAGGAGGGCGATCTGGTCGTCGCCGCCGATCGTGGCGAGCACCGCGGCGATGGTCGGGTCGGCGAAGGCAGCCATGAGATCGGCGGCCCGGTCCTCGTGGCTGGAACCGACGCGCCTCGTGGTCGGGAACTCGACCGGCTCGACGCCGATCTCCGTGCGGAGCCGCTCCATCGCCAGCCCGTGCACGTCAGGGAAGGCACCCGGTGCCGCGAAGGACGGGGACAGCACGGCGACCCGGTCTCCGGGCGAAACCTTGGGCGGGACGCACAGGTCGGGTCGCATCGTCCGATCTAACCAGGTCGGCAGGAGTCCCCCCCGACCTCGGCCAAGCTTGGTGCATGGAGGTGCGAGAGGTCGCGACGGAGGACCGCGAGTGGGTCGAGGAGTTGGTCGCGTCGAGGTGGGGAGCACGGATCGTCGTGAACCGAGGGCGCGCCCGCGACGCGACGTTGCTCCCCGGCCTGGTGGCGGACGTCGACGGTGAGCGGCTGGGCCTCCTCACCTACGAGGTCGGCGGACGGCTGTTGGAGGTGGTCACGATCGACGCGCTCCGTCAAGGGGAGGGCATCGGGACAGCCCTGCTTGCTCGCGCCCGCGAGATCGCCATGTCGCGGGGTTGTGTACGCATCTGGCTGACCACGACCAACGACAATCTCGACGCAATTGCTTTCTACCAGAGGCGGGGGTTCCGCATGGTGGCCGTGCACCCCGGGGCGGTCGACACCGCCAGGGTGCTGAAGCCGGGGATCCCCTTCGCCGGCGCGCGGGGCATCTCGGTCCGCGATGAGATCGAGCTCTCGCTGGCCATCGCCCCGCCGTTCGGGCCGACGTCCGACGAGATGGAAGTGAGCCTCGACCGGATTGCGGCAACCGGCCGGAGCGAGCTGGCGAAGCTCTTCCAGCTCTACCTGCACGACTTCTCGTCGATCCGGCCGATGAGAATGTCCGACGATGTCACGTTCACCTACCGCTACTTCGACGCGATCTTCACCGAGCCCGAGCGGCGGGCCTGGTTCATCCGCCACGGCGGCCGCCTGGCCGGGTTTGCCGTGACGCGGGAGGTGGACGGGCGGATCGACATGGCCGAGTTCTTCGTGATGCGGGCGCACCGCCGGGCCGGGGTCGGCCGCCGCGCCGCCGCGCTCGTGTTCGCCGCCCAGCCGGGGCCGTGGGACGTCCGCTTCGACGTCGCGAACGGGGAGGCGGCGGCGTTCTGGCCGGACGTGGTGGCCGAGGCCGCGGATGGCGAGCTGGACCGCGTGGTGCTCGGACCTCCCGAGCAGGAGGTCGTCCAGGTGCGGCTCCGCTTCTCGACCGGCCCGGTGCCGGCACCAGCGTGACCCGTGATTTGGCCGTGGACGAGGCGCTCGACAACCCCGTCTGGGCCGCGCTCACCGGGCCCCAGGCCCACCTCGGCATCCGCCGGGGGAGTGCCGCCCGCTACGACACGGCGCTCTCACGGTTCGCCGGGCTCGGTGACGCGGACCCGGGCGCATGGACCGACGCGGCCCGGCTGGCCGACGGCCGCAGGATCGTCGTGATCGCCCCGCTCTCCGAACCGCCGGAGGACTGGCGGGTGGACGAAAGCCTGCAGGCCGTTCAGATGGTGGCACCCGCGCTCGACGGCCAGCCCGACCCCGAGGCGGTCCCGCTGGGCCCGCCGGAGGCCGAAGAGATGCTGGCCCTCGTGCGACGGACCCGCCCAGGCCCGTTCCTCGCCCGGACGGTCGAGTTCGGTGGCTACCTCGGGGTGCGGCGCGAGGGGGCCCTCGTGGCCATGGCGGGTGAACGGATGCGCGTCCCGGGCTGGACCGAGGTCAGCGCGGTGTGCACCGACGAGTCGGTCCGCGGGGCCGGACTGGCCTCCCGGTTGGTGCGGGCCGTGGTGTCGAACATCGTCGAGCGGGGTGACCGGGCCATGCTGCACGTCGCGTCGACCAACGAGTCGGCGATCCGCCTCTACAAGGCGCTCGGCTTCCTCGAGCGCCGGGTCATCGACATCGTCGTGGCCTCTCCGCCGGGCCCGCGCGTACCCTGACCGGGTGGTGCGTCCTGGAAGCTGGACCAGACCAGCGGGTGCGAGTCCCGCCCGGGTAGTCGCCGGAAAGCCCGGTAGCAGGCCCCGGTTCGTCACTGAGAGGTGGCGGGCTGAGCGGGGTGTCAAGAGCCTCTTTGGAGGGAGCAAGCGTGCGGGCCGTAGCGCCACCAGGCGTGAGTCCTGCAGCCTCGTCACAAGCACAACGGAGGAGCCGAGCCGCTCATCTCACGGCGAAGGCAGCATTCGACCAACTGGCGGTCCGGACATGCCCTGGTCGAGTCCTTCCGGGGTAGGGGGATCGGCACGCACGCACGGCTTGGTTCGGAACAGGAGAGGCCCGTCTGCGCAGCCTCGTCAGCAAAGACCGCTCGTATAAGCCAGTGGTGAAGTCGAGCGGAGCGCAGCGGGAGTCCGACGGGGTTGTAGTAGCGCACAGGGGCGCCAAGAACCCCGACTTCGGTCACGCCGGCAACAGAGGAACGAACGAGGGCATGACCGGGACCGCCCGGTCCATCTCCCCCCTGGGATCACCGTCCCCGGACAAAGTTCGACGCCTCCAGAACCGGCTATGGGCTGCGGCCAAGCAGTCTTCGGGTCGGCGTTTCCACGCCCTCTATGACCGCATCTACAGGGATGACACCCTGTGGATGGCGTGGGAGCGGGTCCGAGCCAATCGTGGGGCGGCAGGGGTCGATCACCTGACCATCGCCGCTGTGGAGGGTGAATACGGGGTCGAGCGGATGCTCACCGAGGTCCGTGACGTCCTCCGTGCAGGCAACTACCACCCGGCACCGGTTCGCCGGGTGGAGATCCCCAAGCCCGATGGCCGCACCCGGCCGCTGGGCATCCCGACAGTCAAGGACCGGGTGGTCCAGGCGGCAGCCAAGCTCGTCCTCGAACCGATATTCGAGGCGGACTTCCTGCCGTGCTCGTTTGGGTTCCGGCCCAAGCGATCGGCCACCGACGCCCTAGAAGCCGTCCGGGTGGCGTTCCCCCGAGGGCAGCAGTTCGTCTTCGAGGCCGACATCACGAACTTCTTCGGCGAGATCGACCACGAGCGGTTGCTCGACATGGTCGGTCAAAGGGTCTCGGACCGCCGGGTGCTCAAGCTGGTGCGCCTCTGGCTGCGTGCAGGGGTGCTCGAAGCCGGGGTGGTGTCAGAGTCGGTCACCGGCACCCCCCAGGGCGGGGTGATCTCGCCCCTCCTGGCCAACATCTACCTGCATGCCTTCGACCGGGCCTGGGCCGAGCACGGCACCGGTGAGCTCGTTCGCTACGCGGACGACTTCGTGGTGCTGTGTGCGTCCCGGTCACAAGCCGAGGAGGCCGAGCAGTGGGCCAGTGCCCTGCTCGGCGATCTCGGTCTCCGGCTTCACCCGGACAAGACCCGTGTGGTCGACCTCCGAGAGGGCACGGAGGGCTTTGACTTCCTCGGGTGCCATCTTCATGCCCGCATGTCCGGCAAGCTCTGGGAGAACGAGCGGAGGATCCGCTACTACCTCCACCGCTGGCCGTCGCAACGGTCCATGACGCGTGCCCGGGCGAGGATCAAGGCCATGACCGGTCGAAGCATGGTGTGGATGCAGTTGGAAGACCTGATCAAGGGTCTCAACCCGTTCCTCCGAGGATGGGGCAACTACTTCCGCACCGGGAATGCGGCCGACAAGTTCGTCGAGATGGACCGCTACGTGGCATGGCGTCTCCGTCGCTTGCTCATAAAGAAGCGTGGTCGCAACCTGCATAGGGGCCAGGCGGACCGCTGGACCCGCACCTGGTTCCACGACCAGGGCCTGTACAAGCTCATGGGCACCATCCGATACCCGAAGGCTGCGTAACCATGTCCAGAAGATCGTCGGTAAGCCGTATGCGGGAAAACCGCACGTACGGATTGAAAGGGGGATGGGGAACCGGTCCTGCGCTGCAGGCACCGCGCCCCTGACTACCAATGCCCGACTTCACCACCTACTTCGACACCGCCGGACGGAACGACGTCCTCTCCGGCGGGACCCGCATGGTCCCGATCGACACCCCGTCGGGGCGCTTCAACGTGTGGACGAAGCGGGTGGGGAACAACCCGGACTGCAAGTTGCTGCTCCTTCACGGCGGACCCGGCGGCACCCATGAGGAGTTCGAGGGACTCGACTCGTACCTGCCGGCGGCAGGCGTCGAGTACCACTACTACGACCAGCTCGGTTCGGCCTACAGCGACCAGCCGGACGACCCGTCGCTGTGGGAGATCGACCGCTTCGTCGACGAGGTCGACCAGGTGCGCGCCGCGCTCGGGCTCGGTCCGGACAACTTCTTCCTCCTCGGCCACTCCTGGGGTGGCATCCTCGCCTGCGAGTACGCGCTCGCCCACCAGGACCAGCTGAAGGGCCTGATCATCTCCAACATGATGATGAGCATCCCCGCGTACAACGCGTACGCCGCCGATGTCCTCGCCCCGCGCCTCGATCCCGACGTCCTGGCCGAGATCCGCCACTTCGAGGAGAGCGGAGCGACCGAGGACCCGCGCTACATGGAGCTCCTCGTCGAGCACTACTACCTCGAGCACATCCTCCGGATCCCCGAGGTCGAGTGGCCGGAGCCCATCGTGCGGATGTTCCGCCACCTCAACCCGTCCGTCTACACGCTCATGAATGGCCCGAGCGAGCTCGGGGCCAGCGGCACCCTCCGGGAATGGGACCGGACGGCCGACCTGCACCGGATCTCGGTGCCCACCCTCGTGATCGGCGCCGCCCACGACACCATGGACCCCGAGCACATGCGCTGGGTTGCCGGTGCCGTCCAGCGGGGCACCTACCTGAACTGCGCCGAGGGCAGTCACTGTGCGCTCTACGACGACCAGCGGACCTACATGGAGGGGCTGGTCGGGTTCCTGACCGCTTGATATGTGACCATATAGTCACGTATCATCTGGGGTGGACGAGGTGTTCAAGGCGCTCGCCGACCCCACCCGTCGGGCCCTGCTCGACGAGCTGTTCGCCGAGGACGGACAGACCCTGCACGCCCTGGAGGGGCGCTTCGCAATGACCCGTTTCGGGGTCATGAAGCACCTGCGCCAGCTCGAGGAGGCGGGTCTGGTCGTCACGCGGCGGCACGGCCGGGAGAAGCGGCACTTCTTGAACCCCGTCCCGATCCGGCTCGTCCACGACCGGTGGGTGAGCAAGTACGCCGAGCCCTGGGCCGCCGCGCTCAGCGAACTCAAGGAGAACCTGGAGAGACAGATGGAAAAGGTGTTCGAGATCTACATCCGGACCACCCCCGAGCGGCTTTGGGAGGCGATCACCGACGAGGAGATCCGCAGCAAGTACAACTTCGGCGCCCGGATCTCCTCGGACTGGACGCCCGGGTCCGCCTACGAGATGGGGCACGGCAACGCGCCGAGCGCCCTCGCCCATGGCGAGGTCCTGGAGGCCGATCCGCCGCGCCGGCTGGTCCACACCATGACGGCGCCCTGGAGCGAGGAGGTCGAGCGCGAGGGTGCGTCCCGGGTCACCTGGGAGATCGAGCCCATAGCGGAGGACTCCTGCCGCCTGCGGGTCATCCACGACCAGCTCCGCGAGGGCGCCAACGACCAGCTCTACGGCGGCTGGCCGATGATCCTCTCGGGCTTGAAGACCTGGCTCGAGAGCGGCGAGCTGCTCACCACGCCGGGCTCGCTCATGTACGGCGGCTGAGCCGCCGCCGCGGCGGGGCCAGCCCGTCGAGCAGCGCCGTGACGGCGAGGGACCAGCGGCGGTCGACCGACGACCGCGAGGTCCCGAGCCATCCGGCGGTCTCCTGGGCGGCCAGCCCCTGGGCGAGGGCGAGCACGACGTGGGCGATGTCGGTCTCGTCGCCGGCGACCGTCCCGGCCGCGACGGCGTGCCGGGCCCGTCCGACGATGAACTCCCGGACGGCCCGGCCCGCCTCGGCCTCCTCGGGACCCGGGTCGAAGTCGGCGAACGGGCGCGAGAACATCACCTCGGCGAGGACCGGGTGGTCGCCGACGAAGGACCGCAGTGCGTCGACGACATCGGCGAGGCCGCGCCGAGCGTCGAGTGGCTCGTCGAGCTCGTCGAGACGGAGCCGGAGCATGCGGAACCCCTCGAAGAAGAGCTCGCGCACCAGTCCGGCCTTGTCGCCGAAGAGCTCGTACACGGCCGGGGTGGAGGTGGCCGCGCCCGCCGCGACCCGGCGGGCGGTGAAGGCGCCCACCCCGCCGTCCTCGAGCAGCTCGAGGGCGGCCCCGACCACCCGCTCCCGGAGGGCCGGGGTCCGCTCCTTCACCCTCCCCACGGCGGCCTACGAGGCGCCGGCGAAGCTGGCCCGGAAGTCCCTGTCGTCGGCCTCGATCGCGTCGCGCAGCGTGGTGAGCAACCCTTCCCGGAGGCGCAGCTTGGTGAGGCGGTGGGCGGTCATGTCGAGGGTGCGGATCCAGGCCAGCTTCTCCTCGACCGCGGCGTCGAGCCCGGCCCCCTCCACCACCTCGTCGAGGATGCCGGCCGAGCGGGCGGCGTCGGGCCCGAACACCTCGGCCAGCACCACGGCGCGGTCGCGGAAGCCGGGGAGTAGCCGGTACCGGCAGATCTCGGTGGCCGTGCGTGGCAGCGTCATCCCGATGGCCACCTCGTTGGCGGTGAGCCGGTAGGGGCCGGCGACGCCGATCCGGTAGTCACCGGACAAGAGGAGGAAGAGCCCCATCGCGATGGCGTGACCGGGGCAGGCGATCACGACCGGGGCGGGGTGGGTCAGGACCCGCTCGGACAGCGTGAAACCCGAGTTCAGCAGGTCGGCGGCTGCGGGCCCGCCGCCGGTCAGGACCTTCAGGTCGAAGCCCGCCGACAGGATGCCGTCGCGGCCCCGCAGCACCACGGTGGCGCCGTCGCCGGCCGCTCGCTCGAACGCCCCGTGGAGCTCGGCGAGCATCGGGGGCGACAGGACGTTCACCTTGCCGTCGTCCATCCCGATGCGTGCGACCCCGTCCTCGGCCCGATAGCTGACCAGCGATGCCATTGGTTGCCCCTCTCCGTGCGGTGCGAGGGACGATATCGGAACATCGTTACGGAATCCACTGGGGTGGCCGGCATCCGACCGGAAAGAGCCAGCTCAAGGGCCCTTGCCTCCCGGGAGAATGCCGTTACAATGCGATTACGGAACAGTGTCGGCGGGTGAGCCCACACCATCCGGCCCGACAGCGCAGGAACCAGCTCGAAGACCCGCGGATCGTCGGTAGGGGGCGGCGAAACCGGGGAATGAGAGTTCGGTCGATGGCCACCGACAACGCGAGATCTGAGTGGGAGACCAACTGAGAAGTCAGACAGAGGCTTCCGCTCCCAACCCACCGAAGGCAGCCGGGGGGACGCTCGGGCGTACGCGTGCGAAGAGCACGGGTGCGTTCGAGCGCCTTCGGTGGGCGGTCGACCGGATACTGATGCTCACCGAGGTGGTGCGCGTCCGCGTCTCGTCGGTGGGCGCCCTCGGGCAGAACGTCGACCCCGACCACGACGACACCGACGACTGGCGCTTCCTGCGTCGGCCGGCGCTGCTCGGTTTCCTCGCCCTCGCCTCGCTCGCGGTGGGCGTCTCGCTCGACAGCTCGCCGTTCAAGCTCGAGATGCCGGGGACCTGGTTTTTCGGGGAACCGAGCCAGCAGGGGGCGACCTCGACGGCCTTCCTTCTGTTCGGTCTGGTCGCGGTCTACGGGGGGCTCGTCCTCCTCGCCCGGGTCTGGTACGGGCTGACCCGGGCCCTCGCCCGGCGGCCGGGCGTCCCGACCAAGCACCTCTGGATCATCCTCGGACTCTGGCTGGTCCCGCTGCTCGTCATCGCCCCGATCTTCAGCCGCGACGTGTTCTCCTACGCGGCCCAGGGCGAGATGGTGAGCCACCACATCAACCCGTACAACTACGGGCCCTACACGCTCGGGGCCGGCCCGTACGTCAACCCGGTCGACTCCCTGTGGCTCAACGCGCCGGCCCCCTACGGGCCGCTGTTCTTGATGCTCGACGGGTTCTTCGCCACCGCCAGCCTGCACCACGTGCTGGTGACGGTGATCCTGCTCCGCCTCCTGGCCGTGGCGGGCGTGGCGCTGATCGCGTTCTGCATCCCGAAGCTCGCCCGCGCCTATGGGAAGGACCCGGGCCCGATCTTCCTTCTGACCGCGCTCAACCCGCTCGTGCTCCTGACGCTCGTCGGGTCGGCCCACAACGACGCGATCATGGTGGGCCTCCTGCTCGCCGGGCTGACCGCGGCGAAGTGCAAGCATCCGGTGTGGGGGGTGGTGCTCTGCGCCCTGGCGGCCGGCATCAAGGCGCCGGCGGGGCTCGGCGTCCTCTACATCGCCTGGGAGTGGCTGGGGACCGGCGTCCCGTGGCGCCAGCGGATCCGACCGGTGCTCACCGGCGCCATCATCACCTTCGCCGTGCTCGCGCTGCTCTCGGTGGTGAGCGGGCTCGGGTGGGGGTGGGTGCCCAACCTCGAGACCCCCGGCACCGTCCGCAGCTGGCTCGCGCCGACCACCGCCATCGGTTTGGGGACGAGTGGGCTCCTGCACGCGCTCGGCTGGCACATCTCGACGACCGGGGTCCTCTCCGCGGCCCGGGTGCTCGGCTTCACGGCGGCCGGCGCGGCCGGCGTCTACCTCTTGAAGGTCAGCGACCGCATCGGCGGGCTGAAGGCGCTCGCGATCACGCTCCTCCTGTTCGTCGTGCTCGGGCCCATCGTCCAGCAGTGGTATCTCACCTGGGGCCTGATCCTGCTCGCCCCGGTGGCCACCGGACGGTGGCGCACGACGATCATCGCGGTGTCGGTGCTCGGGCCGTTCCTCGGCCTGCCGGGCGGCCGGGTCCTCGTCCAGCAGCTGATCCACTCCGATCCGCTGTCGCTCGCGCTCGCCTTCCTCGTCTGCCTCGCGGTCCTGCTGACCCCGCTCGGCCGGTGGTCGAGCTCCTGGCGGTCGGCCGACGGCGACGACAGCTGGGACGAGCCGGCGGTCCTCCCCCAGCTCGCCGAGATCTGAGCACTACAGCATCCGCTGCAGCTCGACCACGTCGAGCCAGCGGCCGTGCTTGCGCCCCACCTCGCGCTCGACCCCGACCAGCTCGAACCCGCAGGCGAGGTGCAGCTCGGTCGAGGCGGTGTTCGAGCCCTCGGTCCTGGCGATGATGGCGTGGAAGCCGTGGTCCTTCCCGAGCCGGATCAGCTCCTCGAGGAGTGCCCGGCCCACCCCCCGCCGCCGGGCGTGGCGGGCCACGTAGACCGAGTTCTCGACGGTCGTCGAGTAGCCCGGCTTCTCTCGGAACGGCGAAAGGGAGGCGAACCCGAGCACCGGCTCGCCCCGGGCTCCGAGGAGCTCGTCCCCGGACCCCGCCTCGTCCACCGCCACCACGGCGGGGTGGGCGCCGCGGTGCCGCTCCAGCCACTCGTCCTGGTCGGCGGCGGTCCACGGGATGATGTCGAGGGTCACC
>Ga0116214_1000481_pt1 | contig 16515 bp, 10 predicted proteins | sample Sb_taG_FD_88964 | JGI IMG/M metagenome (GOLD analysis project Ga0116214, IMG submission 88964) | Peat soil microbial communities from Weissenstadt, Germany - Sb_50d_1_NS metaG | ecosystem: Environmental > Terrestrial > Soil > Wetlands > Peat | place: Germany: Weissenstadt | collected 2010-09-21
CGTCGCCAAGGCCGTGGCCTTCGCCGCCGCCGCCCTGGCGGTCTCGCTGGCGACGGCGTTCACCGCGTTCTACCTCGGCCAGGCGCTGCTGGCCCGCTCGCACCACAGCGCCACCCTGGCCGGCCACGACGTGCTGCGCGCCGTGATCGGCACCGCGCTGTACCTAACCCTGTGCGGCCTGTTCGCATTCGCCGCCGCAGCGATCATCAGGAACACCGCGGGCACCATCACCGCGATGATCGGCCTGCTGTTTGTGATCCCGGCTCTGGTAAACTGGCTGCCGCGCAGCTGGCAAAACGACCTGGTGCGGTGGCTGCCGAGCTCGGCGGCCCGGGCCATCTCGGCCACGGTGGGAGGGCAGGACCCGCACCTGTTCTCCCCGTGGGGCCAGCTCGCCGTGTTCGCCGTCTACACCGCGGTCCTGCTGGTCGTAGGCGGCATCCTGTTCCGCCAGCGGGACGCCTGATAACAGACCGCGATCGCCGCCGGCCACCGCGCCGCCGCAGCGGCCATCGCTGACAGCGCAGAAGCCGACATCGTTCAGCTGCATTGCACGGCACCGGCCGAGCTGACCGCGCGGCGGATGAGCAGCAGGACAGGCGGCGTCTCCGATGCCGGCCCGGCAGTGGCAGAGAGGATGGCGCAAGAACAGGCGCCATGGCCGCACGCCATCACCATCGATACGAGCGGCCCCGAACCGCTGGGGGCGGCCACCTCATCCGGGCCGGTCCGGCGGGCACTGGAAGCGATCCGCCCGCACGAGCCCGAGCATCTGTGGCGGCCGACCCGCCCTTACATGCTCCCGGACTGACCGGCAGCCGTCGGCACACGGGGCCGAAGGTACCTGAGGCTGGCCGGGAGCCGCGTCGCCCCCTGTTGTGCGGATCTATGCGGAGCGGCATGAGGAGCGCCAGGCCCAGCGCACATGTAAGGCCGTTATGCGGGACTTTCGTCTCTGACCGGGTGGCGGTCACGGTGTGACCTTGGTGGCAAAGCAGCCATAGTCGGCATCGCGTCCCCGGCCAAGCGGCGCGTCCATGAACCCCGCCCGCAGCCTCGGGCCCGCCCTGGTCAGCGGCGACTTGCACAGCACCTGGATCTACCTGGCCGGGCCGCTGGCCGGCGGGCTGCTCGCCGTCGCGCTGGCGTGGGCGCTGCGCGGTGCCCCCTCGCCGGCGGCTGATCAAGCCGCCCAGGGATCCGCCGACGGCCACGGGCCAGACGCCGGCCAGCAGGCCCACCTGGGAGCCGGGCCAGACCTGCGGGTTTAGTGCATCAGCGCGTGGCCAGGGCCGCGTAAACCGAAACAGGACACGGATGCACGCCTATCAGCCGGCCCGAGCCGGAGAAAGCTCGTGATCACCGTCAATCCAGGCCGTCGTGTCGGCCGGAACCCCGGGCAGTTCGACCACGCTGGCGTGCGCCGCCGCCAGGGCCTGACGTGAAATGCGGTAGTGATGACCGCACAGCAGCAGTTCGGTCTCATGCGGCCGGCCAGGAGCCGGCGGCATGACGACCCGCACTACGGGTTTGGCCACACAGCAGCAGCTTCGATCCGCAGGTCCTGGCCGCACTACCTGGCGGCTGGCGGCGTCGAAGAGCGCGGCCGCGCCATCGCCTTTCCTGGCCGACGAATGCAGGAACCTGGCGCTCATGCCCTCAGCATCGCCGTTTGGGCCGGGGCCGGTAGAGACGTAGGCCGCTTCACGGCATGCCTAGAGTCCTCCGTCTTAGCTCGGGCCCGCGAACCGGCAGCCAACGCTGATGACCCCAGGTGCCTCCGCTGACCGACGGTGGAGGAAGGCAAAGGCATTATCCCGAACGGACCGTGGTAATAGATACAGCGACCGCTATTCCCGGCCCGCGGCTGATCGATGCCGAGGGCTCGGCAACCTGTGACAGTCGGTGCTTTAGTGAGTCCGGGCCGCGGGCCAGTAGGAAACGGGTGGTACATGGCGCCATGGGGCGCCTCCGGAGCGTCAGGCCTAGGTCTGCCGAGCCCCGCCTCGAGTTCACGCTGGCCCCCTCTGCCTGGGCGCGGAGGCCTGGTCAGGAGTAGAGGGCCATCAACGTCGGCGGCGAACTTGGCCAGCACGTAGTCGCGGCGGACCTTCTCTGTCTGGGTCAGCTCGGTGCCGACGGCGAAGCCGTCGGGCAGGATGCGGAACCGCTTGATGGCTTCGGCGCGGGACACGGCCGCATTCGCCCGGTCCACGGCCTGGCGCACGGCGGCGAGCAGGTCCGAGTCCTCGTGCAGGTCGGCGGCGGTCGCGCCGGCCGGCTTGCCCAGGCGCCGCTTCCACCGGGCGAAGGCCGCTTGATCCAGCGTGACCAGCGCGGTGATGTAGGGCCGCCGGTCGCCGACCACGACGCACTCCTGGATCAGCCAGTGCTCGCGCAGCCGGTCCTCCAGGACCTCGGGCGCGACGTTCTTGCCGCCCGCGGTGATGATCAGGTCCTTCTTCCGGCCAGTGAGGTAGAGGAACCCGTCGTCGTCCAGTCGGCCGAGGTCGCCGCTGCGCAGCCACCGGCCGTTGAACACCTGGGTGGTGGCCTGCGGGTCGTGCCAGTAGCCCTGGAACACGATCGGTCCCCGGGCTTCGACCTCGCCGTCGGGTGCTATCCGCACGGCGCAGCCGGGCAGCGGCAGACCGACCGAGCCGATCCGCTGCACCGCGGGGCGGTTCATGGTCACCGGGCCTGTCGTCTCGGTCAGCCCCCAGCCCTCCATGACGGTGATCCCGGCACCGCGCAGGAAATGCCCGAGTTCCTGGTTCAGCGGCGCGCCGCCGCTGATCGCCCAGGCCACCTGTCCCCCCAGCGCCGCGCGCAGCCGCGCGTAGACCAGCCGGCCGAACACCGCGTGCCGCAGCAGCAGCAGGCCCGCCCGGCGTCCTTTCCGGCTGCAGGCGATCGCCGTGGCCTCAGCGGCGGCGAACAGCCGCCGGCGGCCCTGGGCCGCGGCCTGCTCGCGGGCCGCGGCGGCGACCTTCTCGAACACCCGGGGCACCGCGAGCAGGATCGTCGGGCGGAAGGCGGCCAGCTCGGCGGGCAGCTCGCCAGGACCGGAGAGGAAACCGATCCGCTTGCCCGCAGAGTCGCCCAGGATCCAGCGAACCTGCTCCACCGACGAGGTCTCATAGACAGGGACGGTCACGGCTCCCGCCGCCCAGATCGCCAAGTCGCACACCACCCAGTCCAGGCTGGTAGCCGACATCAAGCCAATCCGGTCACCAGGCTGAATCCCGGCGGCGATCAGGCCGACGGCGACCCCGGCGACCCGGCCGGCGAACTCCTCCGCCGTCACCGGCCGCCACGGGCCGCCAGCCTTCACGGCGAACATCGCACGCCCCGGATCCCGGCCGGCCCAGCGAAGACGTCATCGCACGCGTTGCCGCCCATGAGGCACCACCTGTGTCAGAGCTATGTCATGGCTCCAGCCTGCCCTGACCGGTCCGGCCTGCCCAGGGACCAAGGGCCTGCGGAGGCACCAGGCCAGCTCGACCCAACGTCCGGCCCGGCGCCGCCGAGATGACCGCACCTGCGGCATGCTGCGCCGGCCCGGTCCGCGTCAGCCCGGCCCGCTATTCACCGGTGCCCCTCGTGATCGGGCCCTAGGGCCCTCGATCCGGGGGGCGGAAGCGGCACGGAGAACTCGGCGATGCCGCGCGAGGTGACCCGGGTCGCGGGCTCGTCCGCCTCGTTGATCAGGGCCGTGACCGGGCGGTTGTCGGCGAGGTACGTCCCGGTGAACGTATGGATGCCCCGTTCGCTGGCGGCCTGGGCGAGCATGCGGAGCAGTTCGGCGGCCAGGCCGACGTCGCGCCAGCCCGGGGTGACCGCGATGGCGACCTCCGCGGTGCCGTCCTGTTCGGCTGGCTCGTAGCGGGCGATCGCGACACCGCGCTGGCTGGCGGGTTCGACGGCGACGAGCGCGAACCGGCTCGCGTAGTCGACGGTCGTGAGGTAATCGAGCACTTCGGGCGTGACGTGCAGGTGGCGGCCGAGGAACCGGCGGCGGATGGTGTCGGCGTCGGCGGACTCGATCGCTTCGGCCAGCGCGGGCGCGTCACCGGGCAGGATGGGGCGGATCAGGACGCTGCGCCCATCGCGCAGCGTGACCAGCCGCAGGTACTCCTGCGGGTAGCCAGGTGGCAGCTCCGCGGTCTGCCGCGCCGGGCGCACGGCCGGGTGATGAGCGCCCCGGCCCTCGAGGTCCGTCACAGCGCCAGGCTGCCGCCACCGATGCCGCCTGCCCAGAGCCGAAGGTCCCTGACGCGGGGCCTTCGAGGTCCTCCCGGCCGCGAACACCCTCGCCGCGCAGGAGATGAGCCGCCGCCATCAGGTCCACGCCAACCTCGTCGAGGCCATCGCGCGGGGACGCCGACCGGACCCGCAGTCTCATCGCCGGGTACCGCTGCCGACCGCTAACGTCCTCGACGAGGGTCACTGGGGAAGCTGGCGCAGGAACGGGTCTGCGAGGCGGTGGCTAGTCACGCGGATGCGGGCGTCCACGGCGACGGCGCCGTCCGGGCGGGCCATCAGGGGGTTGAGGTCAAGCTCGGCGACCTGGGGCAGGTCATCGGCGAGCCGGGAGACGCGGAGCAGCACGTCGCGCAGTGCGGGGATGTCGACTTCGTGCTCGAGTAGCGTCCGGGCGGCGCCGATAGCGCGGGTCAGGTCGTCGGCGTCGGCGCCGGTGAGCGGGGCCAGCCGGGCGGCGTGGTCGGCGAGCACCTCGGTGGCGATCCCGCCGAGCCCGAACACTACGACCGGGCCGAATACCGGTTCCTGCACGACGCCGACGATGGTCTCGATGCCGCCGGTGATCATGGGCTCGACCAGCACTCCGGATATCCGCCCGCCGAGGCTGGCGTGCAGTCGGCCCATTGCGGCGCGCACCTCGTCGTCTCCGCGCAGGTCCAGTTCGACAGCGCCGGCCGCGGTCTTGTGCAGCAGGCCGGGTACCTCAGCTTTGATTACCACGTGACCGCCCAGGCCGGCCGCCGCCTCGACAGCGGCGTCAGCGTCGGCGGCCCGGCGGAACGGCACCATCGGCAGGCCGTAGCAGCGCAGCAGACGATCGGCCTCCTCGGCGGACAGCCAGCCGCCACCCGGCATCCGCGCCAGGAACGAATCGACGATCGAGCGGGCATCCGCCGCGCGCACGTCGGTGAACTCCGGCACCGTGCCGGCCGGCCGGGATCGCCAGGTGCCGTACCGGGCGGCCCGGGCCAGCGCCCGGGCCGCCGCTTCGGGGTAGGCGTACGCGGGCACGGCCGACCCCGCGTCCTCGCCCGGCAGCAGCCGGACGGCCTCGGGCTGGTCCAGCATGACCGCGGTGACCGGGACCGGCAGCCGGGTTGCGGTGAGCACCGGGAGCAGGTCAGCCGAAGCGCTCCGTACCACCACTGCGATCACAGACGCGACGCCGTCGTTGGCAGCGATGCGCAGCGCCTGGGCGAAGGCCTCCGGGCTGACGGCCAGGGTGGTGTCCACCGGGCCGCCCAGGGATGCCCCGGCGGGCAGCACCTCCCGCAGGCGGCCACGCGCCCGGGTGCCTGTCGCGGCCACGACCAGGCCGGCTTCCGCGCAGGCGTCGGCGGCGAGCACGCCCGCGCCGCCGCCGTTGGACACGATGGCCACCGTGTTGCCCGCCGGTACCGGCTGGGATGCCATCAGCACGGCCACGTCCAGCAGCTCGCCGAAGCTGGCCGTGGCGATAATGCCCGCCTGCTCAAACAGCGCCTGCCGGATAATCGGCGGCGCGGCGGCCGCCGCGGTGTGCGAGGCGGCGGCACGCTGGCCCGGAGCCGACCGCCCGGCATGGACGGTCAGCACCGGGAACTTAGCGCTCACCCGGCGCGCGGTCCGCGCGAACCGGCGCGGGTTGCCGAACGACTCCAGGTAGAGCAGGGCCAGTTCGGTTGTGTTGTCAGCCTCCCACCACAGCAGCATGTCGGTACTTGAGACATCAAGCTTGCCGCCGACCGCGGCGAACGAGGAGATCCCGATACCCAGCCGGGAGAACTGCTCGAGCAGCGCCGCACCGACCCCGCCGGACTGGACGATCAGCCCGGCGCGGCCGCGGGGAGGATGGCGCGGGGCCGGGGTGGCCGCCAGCCCGATCCCTGGCACCGCGATGCCGAAGGAGGCCGGGCCCGCCAGCCGCATGCCTGCGCGCCGGGTGGCCTCCATCAGCCCGGATTCCTGCGCCGTGGTCAGGCCAGCGGTGACCACCGCCAGCGACTTGACGCCGCGGATTCCGCACTCCCGGGCCACCTCTTCGACACGCGCCGCCGGCACCGTCACCACCGCCAGGTCGGGGGCCTCGGGCAGGGCGGCGACCGACGGGACGCACGGGATGCCCTCGATGTCGCCGCCGCCCGGGCTGACCGCGTACAGCGTGCCGGCGAATCCTGCGTCGCGGACGTTCAGCAGGATCGTCCGGCCGATCGAACCGGGACGGCAGCCCGCGCCGGCCACCGCAACCGACCGGGGATTCAGCAGCGGCTCCAGGCTGGCCACATCCGCGTGCCTGTCCCGTCCGGCCACCGCATCCAGATAGGCGCTGGCCTCACCCAAGGCCGCAACTCGCGGCACCGGGATGGACAGCTCGGCCACGCCATCATCCCACCTGCGCCGCAACGCGAGCCCCGAGTCGGTCAGCACATGCAGCATGGCGTAGTTGTCCGCCAGCACCTCGGCGGTGAGGGCCTTCACGCCGCGGCCACGGGCCAGCGACACCAGGTGCTCCAGCAGCAACGTGGCGACACCGCGGCGGTGCACGCCGTCGGCAACCGCAAGCGCGACCTCCGCAACCGCCCCATCGCCGGCGAACTCGTAACTGGCCACCCCCACCAGCTCGTCGCCCAGCAAGCCGACCAGCGCCACCATGCCCGGCCGGCCTTCCAGGCACACCCGCCGGGCCTCCCGCTCGGCCGATATCCGGCTCGCGCTGAAAAACCGGAAATACAGGCTCTCCGGCGACATCGCCTCGTGCAGCCGCTTGACAGCCTCGTAATCCCCGGGCCCGGACGGCCGGATGGTCAACGTGGTGCCGTCGACCAGCAACGCATAAGACCGGCCGGACCGGCCGTCCTCCGCGCGCCCGGTCAACAATCACCCCCGGCTCGTACGGCTGATCCCGTCACGAATCCATCATCCCGGATCCGCGATCCCGGTGCACGTCCTGCGGCTGGTTCCGCCGTAGGTCGCGGCTGGGGACCGGACGCGCAGCGGAACGGCTGAGAAAGCCGGACGGCGACCCCCAGGACCTGATCCGGGTAATGTCGGCGCCGCCTTCCCATGACGTAGTCCTGGTACCGATGGTTTCGATGAACCGCGGGCGATTGCTTACCCGGACTCCGCTGGATCGCTCGTGGGCGCGTTGGGCCGGGCTGATGACCGCAGTGTGATGGCCGTCAGGATTCCCGCCGCGATGACCAGCCCCGCGGACAGGTACAGGGCGGCGTGCAGGCCGGTCCCGAAGGCGTGGTACGCCGCGTTGATCACCTGCTGGACGACGGCGGCGTTGCCGGCTCCGCCGGCCGATGATGTTGAGCCGCTGGGCGGGACCCCGCCGGTCTCGATCGCGTTGACCACGATGGACTGGAAGTTGGGCGGGATACCCAGGCGATTCAGCCTGCTGATCAGATCAGCGTGCAGCTGCGCGTTGACCAGCGCGCCGAGTACGGCCACGCCGGCCACGGCGCCGATCTCACGGCTGGTGTTGGCCGCCGACGCGGCCATGCCGGAACGTTCCGGCGGTACCGCGCCGAGCACCGACGAGGTGATCGGCACCACTGTCCAGCCGATGCCGGCCCCGGTAAGGGCGAGCGCGCCGGCCAGCGGGACGAACGACGGATGCGGGCTGAGCACGGCGCTGGTCAGCAGCAGCCCGGCCGCAAAAGCCAGGCAGCCGGCGCTGATCGACCAGCGCAGTCCGGCTGTGCTCTCCCACCTGCCCGCCAGCACTGACGACGTGATCATCAGCATTGTCATGGGCAAGAACGCGAGCGCGATACGGAATCCGGAGTAGCCGACGACCTCGTCCAGGTACAGCGCGGTGAAGAAGAAGATCGCGAACGTCGCGAAGTAGGAACAGAACGCAACCACATTCGCCGTGGCAAACCGCGTGACCCGCAGGAACCGCAGGTCCAGCAGTGGGTGGGCAGCGCGGTACTCGTGCCACAGGAACGCGCTGCCTGCCACCGCGCTGCCGCAGAACAGCGTGAGCACCGCCGGAGCGGTGAACCCGGTGCTCTCGCCGGTCATCACGGCGAAGATCAGCGCGGCCAGCGCTGCCGCGCCGAGCAGCGCGCCGGCGATGTCGACCCGGTGTGCGTCAGGATCGGCGTTCTCCGGCAGGACGATCGCGGCTGCGACCAGCGTGGCCACCCCGAACGCCAGGTTGAACCAGAAGATGCCGCGCCAGTTCCAGCTGCCGACGATCGCCCCGCCCAGGACCGGGCCGGCCGCGAGCGCGAGCCCCGCCACCGCGGCCCACACGCCGATGGCCCGGTTGCGCGCTCGCTCATCCGGGTAAAGATGCCGGAGCATGGACAGCGTGCCCGGCTCGCTGGCGGCCGCGCCCAGCCCCATGATCGCACGGCCCGCGATCAGCACCCCGGCATCGGGCGCCAGCGCGCACACGACCGAGCCGGCGCAGAATACCCCGGCGCCCGCCAGCATGACCTTCTTACGGCCGAACTCATCGCCTACCATCCCGAAGGCCAGCATCGCACTGGCGAACGTCAGTGCGTACGCGCCGACCACCCACTGCAAGGCCAGCACGCCTGCGTGCAGGTCCGCCTGCACACTGCCGAGTCCGACGCTCACGATCGTGTTGTCCAGGAACGTCAGGAACAGCAGCGTGCACAAGATGGCCAGCGCGACCGCCTGACTACCAACCAGGGGGACGGCGGCGCCGGTCCCGCGGTGCTTGATGGCTGTCATCTGGCCGGTCACATGACTTCGGCATGATCCGGGTGAACGGCTTCCAGCGGCGCCGCGCCCGCGGTGTCGGCCTTGCCCGGCAGGCAGCAGCAGCGTGCCCGGTCCTCGCGCCAGGTCGGCAAGTCCTGCAGGATGTCGTCCGGCGGCCAGCCGGTTCCCGGCGCGCTCCGGTCAGCGCCCACATGCGGAAATCTCGGCTTCATGACCTGAGCATCTGTACGCGGCGTCCCGGCTTGTAGAGACGTAGTCCCCGGCCCGGCGGGTCCAAGGGCCCGCCGGGACCGGCACGCTAACGCTGGAGCGGGACCTGGGCGCGGCCGGGAGAGACCTTCGGCCCTGCCTTCGAGTCTGCCCAGGGCGCTTGCCTGTCACCACGCCTCCGCTGCGCGACTTCCTGATAGCCCTGGCCCGTCGCCGGCTGGGCGCCGAGCAAACCCGCCGGCTGGCCTCGTGCGGTTCGCTGAGCGACGCGCTGCGGATGCTGGCCGCCACCGCCTACGGGGTGAACCTCCGGCCGGAGCAGCCGCTCGCCGTGGCCCAGCACGAGATCGCGGGCAGCGTCCTATGGGATCTGCGGGTACTGGCTGGCTGGCTGGCTGGTTGGCTGCCCAGTGAGGGCGTGCGGGTGCTGCGTGTCCTGGGTGCCTGGTTCGAGGTGGCCAACGTCGACGAACTGCTGCAGTCCATCGCCGGCCGCCCGGCCGAGGCTGAGTTCCGGCTCGGCGCGCTGACCGCGGCCTGGCCGCGGCTCCGCCAGGCGGCCAGTAACAGCGAGTTGCGCGCCGCGCTGGCCACCTCTGCCTGGCAGGACCCGGGCGGACAGAGCACCTACGCGGTGCGGATGGGCATCCGCGCGCGATGGGCGGCACGAGCGGCCGCGCTTGGCGATCCGGGCCGGACCTGGGCCGCGGGCGCTGTCGCACTGCTGGTCGCCGGTGAGCGGTTCGCGGCGGGCCGCGCGGTGGATCCCGCAATCATGGGCAGCGCCCTCAGCCTGCTCGGGCCTGCGGCTCTCCGCGCCGCCACCCTGGAAGAGATGGCCGGCGTCCTGCCGCCGCGGGCCGCCTGGGTCCTCACCGGGGTTACCGGCCCCGCCGACCTGTGGCGGGCCGAGCAGGCGTGGCTGGCCAGAGTGGAGCGGGACGGCCTGCGGCTGCTGCGGACGTCCAGCCTGGACAGCGGCGCGTTCCTCGGCGCGTCGCCGCCATGGCCTGTGACGCCTGGCGGGTCCGGGCCGCGCTGGAGATCGCCGCCCGCGGCGGCGAATCGCTTGAGGCCTACGATGAGCTGGCTTGACGCGGCAGGCCCACGCCGCCGCCCTCGAAGCGGCCGCGTGGCACGCCGCCGCGACCGAGGCGCTCCGCGTCCTCGAAGCCAAGGCGCTGCCTCGGAGCTCACCTCGCCTCCCGCCGCCGGCCTGGGCTGACGGCCAGGCGAAGCCGGGTGGCGTCCGCAAGCTCCTGCTCCTCCAGGGCGAGCGTCACCTCGGCCAGAGCCTGCTCGAGCCGGGGAATCCAGCGGTCCTCGATTGCGCGCAGCCGGTACCGAGTGGCCACATCCGGTCCGCGTTAGCGCCGGACGTCCCGGCGGTGAGGACTTTGGTCACGTGCGCCCGGGGATTATCTCTCGGCGGCCAGCCGGACGCGCCAGCGCCGTCTCGTCCCGCGCCGAACGCCGGTCCTCCTCGCGGAGGTGACCCGGCCCGCCCGCGTCACGCAGGGCCCCCGCGACGAGTAGGACCGAAGGGCCGCAGGACTCCCTGTCCCGGTGACGGCCGGAGGGTGGCCTTGGCATGGGGCGTCGGACACCAGATCGCGGAACTTCCGTCATCGGTGCACGGCCGCCGAGTAGCCGGACCGGGCGATGAGCCTGATCCGGGTTGCCTGCAACCGCTTAGCCAGGACCTGGCTAATGCGCTGGCTGAACTCGTACCCCAGTCCAGGGTCGGCGGCGCAGCGTTCCCGCACTACCGGCGCGTCGAACTCGAAAGCTTCCACCGCGGTGACGGCCACAGCGCCGAACGCCCACTTGTACGGCGGGAACAGCCACGACCAGCCCAGCAGTTCACCCATCCCGATGGTCTCGATGACCACCGGGCCCTCGCCCGGGACATCCAGGTCTAGCGTCACGCGACCGCACTGGATCAGCCAGAACCGGGTGGCGTTGCCGCCGTCCTCGAAGAGCCGGTACCTGGCCGGGAAGCTGACGTCACGGGCCGCCTCGGCGAGCACGCTCAGTTGGTCACGGGACATGCCGCGCAGGAACGGGTGCGCGGCCAGCGCCGCCGCATTGACCTCGATCATGGGGCATCATCGCCCGACGTTCGTCTTGGTCGGCTCAGCCTTGACAGTGCCGTGTGCTCCTGGCCAGGGCCGTAAGTCACACCTCGGCCGGGACCATGGGCTGGGGCGGCAGGCGGGAGAATGCGGCCCGTCCAACGGACCAACGTCCCACCGGATATGCCAGAGGCCACTCGCCGCCGGACTGCGGGCTACCGAGACTGGCGTTACGACGGGCGCGAATCCCCTACGACAGCCGACTGAACCGAGGAGGTGAAGCGGCGACCGCAGGCCGGGGCCTGGCCAGCGGCGCCGTGATCCCGCCGGAAGCTGGACCTACGCCACGTCGGCCCCGAATCATAAGCCCAGCAGGCCGCCTGCACCAGGTCCAGGCCACCCTGCTTCAAGCGGCGTTGGCCTGGAGCGTCGGCGGATCCGAAGCCAACGCCCGGTGGAAGGCCCCGGACGGGCCGGTGCGTACCGGCGAGGTGTTGGTCCTCAGCGGCGCCCCGGCGGGTAGCACGGTCATGGTCTGGACCAACCAGGCCGGCCAGCTCACCGATCCCCGCTGCAGCACAGCCAGGTCACGGGCCGGGCTGGCTTGGCCCGAGGGGTCGCCATCGCCGGGCTCGCGGTCACGCTGATCGTCGTCGGCCTGGCCGGCCGCGGGGTGCTGAACCGGCGTCGGCTGGCCGCGTAGGACACGGAGTGGCTGGCGACCAAGCCGCGGTCGAGTCCCCGGCGGTAGACCCCGGTAGCTGTGACGGAGGTCCGGTGGTGCTGTGACGTCTGGCCCTACCACGGCCGGGAAGCCGGGCAGAAGACTTCCGGCCGAAAGCTCAAGAACGGCGGGCCGGGGAACCCCGGGGCCGCAGTCGCGAGGGAGCATTACGGTCCGCCGCAATTCTCATTTCACCCTCGCCATCGCGGGTTGGCCGCCGCGGTGCTGCTGGCGGTGGCTGGCGGGCTGCTGCTGTGGGGATCGGCCTACGAGCACAGCCTTCGGAGCCGCCGCCTCGAAGTGAAGTAAGGAAGTGGGCATGATGGCGCGCACCGACATATACCTCGATGCCATGCTCCGCCACCTTGGTGCCGCGTACTACGAGTCCCTGCATGGCAGGGCCACCCGCACTGACGTGGCCCGGGCGCTGGACACGGTGGAAGAGCAACTGAACGAGCGGTCGTCCCATCCCGGCCCCGCTCGGGTCGCCCGTCCCCGCCCGGCCAGTCAGGGCGACAAGGTGCGGCACCGCCGGTGGGCCCGGAGGGTCAGCGACGTGATGACGAGCTCGGTGGTGACGGTCGACCGGATCACCCCGTACCAGGAAATCGACCGGTTGCTCACCGAGCACCGGATCAGCGGGATGCCCGTCCTCAAGATGGGCCGGGAGGTCGTCGGCGTGGTTTCCGAAGCCGACCTGCTCGCGGCCGAGGACGAGACCAGCCGCCAGGCCCGGATGGCCAGCTCGATCGGGCGGCGTCGGCTGCTCCGCAAGCAACCGCAGGTGGGCCTGACCGCCGGGACCATGATGACCACGCCGGCCATCACCATCGGCCCCGACGCGACCATCCCGGCCGCGGCCCGGCTGATGAATACACACCACATCAGGAGGCTGCCGGTGGTCGACAAGGACGGCAAGCTGGTCGGCATCGTCAGCCGCCGTGACCTGCTGAGCGTGTTCCTGCGCCCCGACGACGACATCATCCACGACGTACACCAGGTTCTCGACGAGATCCCCGTCACCGACCCCAAGGACGTCATCGTGATGGTCCGCCACGGAGTGGTGACCCTCACCGGGACGACCGGGACCGGGCCGGCCGGCCCCCGCCATCTCATTCCTCTTGCGCTTCGCCTGATCTGGGACATCGACGGCGTGGTCGACGTTGTGAACAAACTTGGCGAGACGAAGCATCCCGCGGCGGCGCGACCCACCTCGACCGAGCACCCGACCGTTTAGCCAGGACAACTCACCGCGCTGCTCGCCAGCCAGCCGGTGCCGGAGGGGCGCACGATCGCGATCGTGTCGAACGTGGGCAGCGCCGGGGTGCTCGCCGTGGACGCCTGCACCGACCTCGGCCTGACCGTACACCGCCCGCACGGCCTGACCAGCCGTCGGCTCCGTACGCTCGTCCCCGGCACCGGCGCCACTGGCGGCCCGGTCGACACCACGGCCCCGGTCCCGGCCGAGACCGTCCGGCAGTGCCTGGAACTGCTCGCGGCCGACGATGAGGTAGACGCGATGATCCTGCTGGTGCTGGTGCTGGTGCTGGTGCTGGTGCTGGTGCTGGTGCTGGTGCTGGCGACGGCCGCGACCGGCGACCTGGTCACGGCCATCCAGCAGGCCGATATCCACATCCCCGCTGGCCGCGGTCGTCCTCGACCAGCCCGAATCCGTCCGTCGGCTGCCGTGCGCAGCGAGAGCGGGGCAGATCCCGCCTACGGGTACCCCGAGGCAGCCGCCACCGCCATAGCCCGCACTGCCCGGTACGGGGCCTGGCGCATACAGCCGCGCGGCCACGTCCCGAACTTCCCTGACGTCGGGACGGAGAATGCCCGCACGCTGATGCGGGTTCCTCCACGCGACGGTCGCCAGCGGCTGGATGCCGCCCGAACGGATCAGCCCATCGGATCGATCCGCTCCGCGCCGCTGCTACACGGCTACCGCGGCCAGTCAGCGGCCGACCTCGGCGCGCTGCGCGACCTGCTGCTGCGCGCATCGCGGCTCGCCGACGACCTGCCTGAGGTCACCGAGCTCGACCTCAACCCGTCCCTGCCCCCGGCCCAGCGCGCGCACGCCGTGATCTACACGGCCAACTACGGCGAGGCCGGCGCAATCAACGAACTGGGCCGGGCGGACGGCCTGCCCACGGCCGTCAGCGGGCACAACACCGACTGGTGGTGGGGGCCGGGCAACCCGCGCGCCACCACGGTGGTCGTGGTCGCGCCCGGCGACGCCCCCGGCTACAAGGACTACCTGTCACGGTTCTTCACCAGCGTGCAGACGGTCGCCACGCTGTCCAACCCGGCCGGGATCCGCAACCAGGAATGGGACGGCCACGTCTACCTGTGCACCGGACCCAAATCCCCCTGGGCCCAGCTGTGGCCGCTGCTGCGCCGCTACAGCTGACGACAGCCCGCATAACCTGCGGCCACCATGACGCGGGGGGCCCTCACCTTCCCAGCATGCCGGTTGCTGGCGCCGGGCCAGCGGCGCCGCAGGCGCCGCCTTGAGTACGCCCGGCATGGGCGATCGCTTGGGGGTGAAAGTCCCCCGGAGGAACAGGTGACGCTAACTCCGAGCCGGAGGCAACTGCGTCACCCTCGTAAGGCGGGGTGGGAAGGAAGCCCGAGGCGAATCCCTGCACCGAGGAACACGAACCGCGTATGAGGCGGGGCGATCTGGGTGAGCCTGCTCAAGAAGGTAAAGCCCGTCATCACCGACAGCGTCGTCACGTAAACGCGGCGGGCGTAGGGGGAAAGTGGTCGTTCTTATCCGGGGAGGTCTGCCTGGGTGTCGGTTGTGCTGTGGTGTCGCCGCGCCCCTCTCTGTCAAACTGGTGTGAGACATGAGATCCCCGTAAACATCTGAGCAAGCAGGGCGAGACGGGAATATGGGCGCTTGTGCCACCCGCGGCGATGACCGCCCGCACGCGGCGGTCCTGTGACCTGGGCATGCCTTCGCTCAGCGGGAGCGCTGCTGTAGGGCCAGTTGTAGGGCCGCAGAGCGCTGCCTGGTAGGGCCAGAAACAAGAAAGGCCAGGTCAGAATAGGTGGGCCGTACTGGATTTGAACCAGTGACCTCTTCCGTGTCAGGGAATTCTAGAGTGTCTGTCACCGCCGGACTGAGTCGAGTGGAGAGCCCTTCACCTGCGAGAAGATTCTGGCTACGTCGCGCTCGGTCTGGGGACGGCTGAACACGTTGGCTCCCATTTCTGGCTCCCACGGCACTTGGCGCGCTGGGATGTCTTCCAGGCGTCAAGGTCATTGAGGGCTATCCGGATCTCGAGCTGGCTGGCTCTCTTGCTCATGGATGGACGGGGTCCGCTAAATGTCCGATGCTGATCAGGTCAGGCTGCTTCGGTGCCGGGTTCGATGAAGGCGAGCTGCTGGTCGCCGAAGTCGGCGATGATCTCCAGGCGGCCGCCGAGGGCTTCGACATAGGCGGCCAGGGTGCGCAGTTCGGTGGTGCCTGGCTTGGCGTGCTCGATGGCGGACACGCGGCCTTGGGTGATGCCCATCCGGGCAGCGACCTGGGCCTGGGTGATGCTGAGGCGGCGGCGCATCTCGGCGAGCCGGAAGGCGCGCTGCTCGGCGCGCAGCTGCTCCATCCCGGCGGCGATGGCGGCCTTGTCGGCAGGATCGGGATAGAACTCGCCGAGGAACTCATCCCGGGTGTAGTGGTGGAACTCGCTGCTCATTGGATGTCCTCTTGTTACAGGTAGTCCTCGTAGCGCTGCCCTCTAGGGCGGACGACGTGATCAGTGCGAGCCCGGTCAGACGAACAGCGGCTCGGCCGCCGTCCGGGCGGCCAGCGCGCTCATCGCCGCGTCGTTCGGCGCCCCGGTGAACCGGCTGGCCGCGTCAAGCACTTTCGGGAGCAAGTCCACGTCCCCCACACTGTTGAGGAACACCCCGGGGCGGCTCATCGCCCACCACACGGCGAGATTGATGTCGTCCTGCTGCTCGAGCGGCTCGTACCAGGTCGCCCGGGTGTGCGGTCGGCCCGCCCAGGGGCGCAGCGCGATCGACTTGATCGTCTGCACGGCGACGCGCCGCTCGCGGCAGGTCTCGTATACAGCGTTGAAGTTGCCGGCGTAGTACGCGTTCTGCATGGTGACGAAGTTGTAAGGGAGCAGCACCGAGTCGAAGTCGAACCGCTCGAGGCTGCGGCGGTGCGTCGCGGCGATCTGGCTGCCGTGGCCGGTCACCCCGATCCAGCGGATGAGGCCCTGCTCCCGGGCTTCAATGGCGGCCTCGAGCGCCCCGCCAGGACTCAGGGCGATGTCCCACTCGATCGGATCGGCCAGGGAGTGCAGCTGCCAGAGGTCGACGTGGTCGACGCCCATCCGGTCCAGGGACCGGTGCAGTTCCTCGCGGGCCCCGGCCGCGGTGCGCTCGTCGCCCTTGGTGGCCAGGAAGAAGCGGCCCGGTTCGCGCTGCAGCCACGGCCGGATGCGCACCTCCGCCTCGCCGTAGTCAGAGGCCACGTCCAGATGGTTCACCCCGTGGGCGAGCAGGAGATCCAGGGTCTCGTCCGCGACCCGCTGGGAGACCTGC
>Ga0116214_1000484_pt1 | contig 16497 bp, 16 predicted proteins | sample Sb_taG_FD_88964 | JGI IMG/M metagenome (GOLD analysis project Ga0116214, IMG submission 88964) | Peat soil microbial communities from Weissenstadt, Germany - Sb_50d_1_NS metaG | ecosystem: Environmental > Terrestrial > Soil > Wetlands > Peat | place: Germany: Weissenstadt | collected 2010-09-21
CGGGCCGAGCTGGTCAGCCACCGCGACTACTACCCGGGCAACGTGGTCTTCCGCGACGGGCTGCCCGTCGCGCTGATCGACTTCGACCTGGCCATGCCGACCACCCGGCTCTACGACATCGCGAACGCGCTGTGGTACTGGGCGCCGCTGCGGGATCCGCGGGACCGGGCGCCCGCGTTCGCGGACGCCGACATCCCGCACCGGGTCGCGGTGTTCGCCGACGCCTACGGCATGACAGCGCGGCATCGCGCGGAGCTGGCGCCGTTCGCCGTCGACATGGCGCGCCGCTATCACGAGGATTCCCGCGTCTCGGCCGAACTGGACCCGGTGTTCCGCAAGCTATGGGAGGACGGCGCCAAGGACGAGCTGCCGCGCGCCGAGGCATGGCTGCGCGAGGCGGCCCCGGCGATCACCGCTCGCCTCGGCCAGCCGGCCTAGGCCGGCCCCGGCGCCGCCCGGCGCCAGGACCGCTGCCGGTGGTCATCACCGCGGGCCAGCGTGGCGGCAGGCCCTGGCCGCGGGCCGCCTGCTCAGCCCCGGGATGCTCGCCGAGGCGATCACCCCACAGTGCGCCGGCCCGGACCGGGTGTTCGGCGACGACACCGCGTGGGGGCTCGGCTTCGGGATCAGCGACGACGGCTACGGGATGGGAGGGCTGGGAAGGCCCTGGGCGGGCACTCGCTGCGGGAAGGAGCCGCCGAGGGGCGCTGGGCCGCCGCGACAGGCAAGCCTCCGGCGTATCCGCGGAAGCGGCTTGTGCACCGCTTCACAAAGCGTCTCCGCGGAAACGCCTCGCGCAATGCTCGAACGTTTTCGCGTCGCTTACGCCGCCGACCGGGCGGGCGGCAAGCATTCTTTGCGCGCGTGTCAAGGCCGGGCTGCATCACGTCGTGGTGCAGATCAGCGGCCGTGTGCCTTGAGCACAGGACATGATTCGGCCCTGGCATACCAGCCTGGCTAGTCAGAGGGGTCTGACTGGAGCGGCGGCTGCATTCGTCGTACTGTTGGCCTTATGCCAGAGTCCGGTGAGGAACCTCGGCCGAGGCCAAGTCCAGGGGCCTTGTTGTCCAACTGGATCACCTACGACGCCCCCTTCGCTACCAAGTTGCGGATGGCTGCGTCCAACACCTTCATCAAGCTGCGCAAGCGTCAGGCGTGCTGCGGCAACAACGGGCAGCCTGGCTGTTGAATGCCGGCCGACCCGCCCCGTGAGGGCGGACCCGCCACCCAAGACCATCCGCACCACCACGGCCGCGGGCACAACCACGATCACCCCAGCGGCTAAAGGACCGATCAACCAGGGATGCGTCGGCGATTCCCCGGCCGACACGGGTTGCCGCGAACAGCGCGGCTCGATGCCGTCGTTCCTGGCGCTCCGCGAGAGCGGCGCGATTACCTGTCGTCATATAGCTATTCGCCAAGCGTCAGGCTTCACGATCGAGGCGCGGGCGCTGCCAGGTTCAGGTCTCTGTCCATCACCCATTGTGCGTGGACGCCGTCCCGGCCCCTGACGCGATCGGTCAGGGTGAAGTCGACTCCGGGCGTCTGTACCCAGAGCTGGGGGGCGTCCTGCCACTGTGTCTCCAGGAGTGTGAAGCCGGCGAAGAGCGGGGCGACCTCGTCGCGGCGCGCGGGCGGGACGAACTGGAGCAGGAGACGTCCCTGATAGCCGCACCGCTGGTAGAAGCCCACCGCCTGGTCGATGCTCCCGAGCGTGAGTTGTCGCACGCCCAGGTTGCGGGCTCCTGATTCCAGCGCCGCCAGCAGCGCGCGCCCTAGCCCCCTGCCCCGCACGGCGGCAGCGACCGCGAGGTGATCCACCGTCCCGAGGCCGGCACCATCTACATGGCCGAGCGCGACGCCAGCGATCTCCTGTTCCCGCTTCGCGGCCAGCATCATCGGCGACTGGCCGGCCAGCCGCTCGCGGAAGCCGGGACCGGGCCAGCCGGACTGCAGGGACGGGAAGATCCGCAGGAGGAACCGGCAGGCAAGATCCAGCTCCCGCGGCGTCCGGATCGGCCCGATCGTAAACTCGCCCACGGCCAGCAATTCTACGAACACCGAAACCTGACGCACAGCGGCTCAGGCTACGTGCCCAGCGACACCGGCAGGTGCGCGGGTCCGCGCAGGTTGATCCGGCCGTTCCAGGCGACCTGGCCGTCGAGGGCGAGTCCGGGGAACCGGGCAGTCAGCCGCGCGAGGGCGATCGAGGCCTCTAGCCTGGCCAGCGACGCGCCCAGGCAGTGATGAGGCCCGGCGCCGAACGAGACGTGCTGGCGTGCGTTCTTCCGGTCGAGCCTGAGTTCGGCGGCGTCCGGCCCCCAGAAACCCTCGTCCCGGTTGGCCGAGCCCAGGCTGGCCATGACGAAGGACCCGGCGGGGATGGTGACGCCGGAGATGCTGACCGGTTCCAGGGTGATCCGCCTGCTCGCCTGCACCGGGCTGTCGTACCGGAGTAGTTCCTCCACGGCGTTGGCGATCAGGGCGGGATCGTCCCGGAGCAGCGCGCGCTGGGCCGGATGGCGCAGCAGCGCCACGGTCCCGCCCGCGATGAGGTTGACCGTCGTCTCGTGTCCGGCGATGTACAGCAGCAGAGTCTGCGCGATCAGCTCCTCGTCGTCGAGCACGTCGCCGTCGTCCTCGGCGTTGATGAGCGCGCTCAGCAGGTCGTCGGCGGGATTGGCGCGCTTCCACGCGATCATGCTGGCCGCTACCGCGGTCAGCTCGGCGTCCGCGGCCGCGATGGCCGAGGCGACCGCCGGATCGGCGACCGGCTCCAGCGAGCGGACCACCGTGCCGGTCAGCTGCCTGATGCGCTCGTGGTCGGCCGGCGGTGTGCCGAGCATCTCCGCGATCACGGCGAACGGCAGCGGGAAGGCCAGGGCGTCGACGAGATCCACCTGGCCTTCTCGCTCCGCCGCGTCGAGCATGCTGTCGACCAGGCCGCAGATGCGCGGCCGCAGCACCTGCACCGCCCGCGGCGTGAAGGCCTTCGACACCAGCCGGCGCAGCCGGGTGTGATCCGGCGGGTCGCGGTCGAGCATGGATACGCCGCGGGGGCGGGCGGCCTCCTCGCCGTACATCTGCTCGCGCAACTCCAGGAGCGGGCTCGCGGCGATATTGCGGTCCTCCACCGACAGGCTCGCCCGGAGCAGCCAGGAGACGTCGCCGTAGCAGGTGAGCAGCCAGAACCCGAGCGGATGCTGATAGATGGGCGCCGCGGCGCGCAGCGCCGCGTACTGCGGGTAGGGGTCGTCAGTGAAACCGGGCGCGAACGGGTCGAACCGCGGCGGGGGAAGGGTCTGGGACATGTCAGGGCTCCTTCCCGGCCGCCTCCGCCTACGCTGAGATTGTCACATACCGTCAGCTATGCCGTGCTCCCCGAGTCGGCGTGGGGATCCTTGGTCTCTAGCCGACGTCCGCCGCCAGGTCCTGATAGGGAGGGACGAGCTCATCCCACCGCGCGCCGGTGTCCCCGTGCTCACGCCCGGCGAGGCAGGCGGCGAGATTCTCGGCGTGGATCTGCCACCCGGCCCCATAGAAGGCGATCTTGTCCAGCGGCATGCCCCGGACCTCGATGACCAGGATGGTCTGGCCGCCGTCAGCGGTCAGCGTGGCCCCGATCGCAGGCTGCCCAGGATCCGGGTCCCCGGGCGTGCATTGCTGGTCATCTGGTGCTCCTTCGTTTACGTTTCCCGGGCCCGCAGAACAGCTTCCGCGGCATGAATGTACCAAGCTAGTGTGGCGGTATCGGAAGGACCGGACGATGCAGGTTTTCCTTGAGACGGACCGATTGGTGTTGCGGCAGTTCACCATGGCCGATGCGGACAGCCTAGTGGACCTGGATGCCGATCCCGAAGTCATGCGCTTTGTCACCGGCGGGATACCCACGTCCCGCGAGGAGATCCAGGATGAGGTCCTGCCGGCATTCCTCGGTTATTACCAGCGGTATGAGGGCTATGGATTCTGGGCGGCCATCGAGAAGGCAACCGGGGAATTCCTGGGATGGTTCCATTTCCGGCCGCGTAAAGATGCCGCTCCCGGCGAGGCCGAACTCGGTTACCGGCTGCGCAAGTCAGCCTGGGGCAAGGGATATGCCACCGAGGGGTCGCGCGCGCTGATCCGCAAGGGCTTCACCGAGTACGGTGTGCAGCGCGTGGTCGCGGAGGCGATGGCGGTCAATCAAGCCTCGCGCCGGGTCATGGAGAAGGCGGGCCTGCAGCTGGTGCGGACCTTCCATCAGCCCTGGCCTTACCCCATCGACGGCGACCAGTTCGGCGAGGTGGAGTATGCGCTGGACAAGACCGGATGGCAGCAGGACATCGCCGCCGGTAGCTGCCCGCCGGCTTAGATGGCCGCGGCGACGGCCGCACTCGCCAAAGTCCGCCAGGCTAAAGGCCGGCCTCCTGTTCCCGGAGCTGGGCTACGCACTGCGCGCTCCCGCAGGTCCGGCCCGAACCAAGGCGAGGCCTGCCGCACCGGCAGGCGGGCCGCAGGCGGGCCAGCCAGGCGCCATACGCCAGCAGCTCGGCGATACCGCCAGGCCCCGGAACGGAGACGACCGGCCGGATCCGCCCGCCGGGCAACGCCAGCCACTCCCGCGGTCTATCGGTCGCGGGGTCGGCAGGCACGCTACCCATGACCACTATTCTCCTTCGTACCAGAAGTGCGTAATCTCCCGGCCCGAGCGGGTCCTACTGGGCCAGCCCGCTGGCAGAAGTCCGTATCTAAGGTGCGGTCGCGGTGGCTATTACGCGGCGGACCAGGTCGAAGGTTTGCAGGCAGCGCAGGCCTTCGTCGTGGAATGAGCGCAGCACCGGGTCGGTGCCGGGGTCGAGCGCCACGGCTTCCTGCCACATGGCGCGCTCGCGGGCCCGCCAGTCGGTACGATCGCGGACCCGGACGTCCTGGAACCCGGCTGCGGTGAGCCCTGCTTGGAGGTCGACCTGCCGCAATCGTTCGGGCACCCGTTCGTCACCGGGGTGGACGGGTTCCCAGCAGGTCAGCACGACGCGGCCGCCGGATGTCGCGATCCGCCGGATTTCGGCGTACGCGGCACCGGGGTGCGGGGCGAATTGGATCGCATCGACGCACAGCACCGCGTCGGCCGACCCGGTCTCCAGCCCGGTCGCGGACAGGTCGCCGATGCGGAAGTTCGCGGCCCGGCCCAGCCGCCGTGCCTGCGCGCGGGCCTGGCGCACCGCCTCGGCGGAGAAGTCCACGCCCACCAGCCGGGCCCCGGTGCGGGCGGCGATCTCCAGCCCGTAGCCGCCGCGGCCGCAGGCCAGATCCACCAGTGCGTGGCCGGGAGACAGCCGCAGCGCGGCCACGGCCTCGGCGATCCCGTCCCAGCTCAGCAGGCTGGTGGACAGCAGGTGCGGCGGCAGGCCCAGATGACGCTGCTGGATCTGGTCCGTGGCCGGCGCCGAGGTCATGTCGGCGTACCAGCCGTCGAAGTACTCCGCCAGGGAACCAGGCTCGGGCTGCATCTGACCAGTATGGACGCGTTCCGGCCGCGTCGTCGGCTCAGGTTCCGCGCTCGTTCTGTTGTCTCCGGGTCTTCTTACTTTCAGGCCAGCAGTCCGTGTCCTTGGTAGGGCCAAAGGCCGGCGCCATCAGGCACCCTTGGTCGGTAAATAGGGCCCAAAAGGCCCTGCGTGCGCGGCCCACCGCCGCGATAAGTTCAAAGTCAGAGCAAAAGAGTTCAGCACGTACCGCGGGGTTCGATGCGGAGAGGAAGAGAACGTGAGCGCGACCATGGACCCGGTCCGGACCGATGGCGGCGGCGTCGCCGCCGACCCGTGGCAGGGCTTCACCGGCAGCTGCTGGCAGGACGCTATCGACGTCCGAGACTTCATCCAGGCCAACGTGACACCGTACACCGAGGATGCGGCCTTTCTGGTCGGCCCGACCGAGCGCACCCGTGCGCTGTGGTCGCAGCTGACCGCGATGTTCGGCGAGGAGCGCTCGCGCGGCGTCTACGACGTCGACGCCCGCACTCCCGCGTCGATCACCAGCCACGCCCCCGGCTACATCGACCGTGAGCGCGAGCTGATCACCGGGCTGCAGACCGACGCGCCGCTGCGCCGCGCGATCATGCCCAACGGTGGCCTGCGGATGGTGGAAAACGGCCTCGCCGCTTACGGCTACCACCTGGACCCGGCCGTCCGGGAGATCTTCACCCGGTACCGCAAGACCCATAACGCCGGTGTGTTCGACGCCTACCCGGCCGACGTGCTGGCCGCCCGCCGTGCCCACGTCATCACCGGTCTGCCGGACGCGTACGGCCGCGGGCGGATCATCGGCGACTACCGCCGGGTGCCGCTGTACGGCGTCGGCCGGCTCATCGCGGCCAAGCAGGCGGAGAAGGCGGCCTTGGACGCCCGCCCGTCCACCGCCGAGGTCATCCGCGACCGCGAGGAGCTCGCCGAGCAGATCCGCGCGCTGGGCGAGCTGGCCGAGATGGCCGCCTCCTACGGTCACGACGTCACCCGCCCGGCGGCCACCGCGCGGGAGGCGATCCAGTGGCTGTACCTGGCCTATCTCGCCGCGGTAAAGGAGCAGAACGGCGCCGCGATGTCACTCGGACGTACCTCCACGTTCCTGGACATCTACCTCGAGCGCGATCTGCGCGAGGGCCGGCTCACCGAGACCGAGGCGCAGGAGCTCATCGACGACTTCATCATCAAGCTGCGGATCGTCCGGTTCCTGCGCACCCCCGAGTACGACCAGCTGTTCTCCGGCGACCCGACCTGGGTCACCGAGACCATCGGCGGCATCGGCCGCGACGGCCGTCCGCTGGTCACCCGGACCAGCTTCCGCTACCTCCAGACGCTCTACAACCTCGGGTCCGCGCCCGAGCCGAACCTGACCGTGCTGTGGTCCCCGACGCTGCCCGAGGGGTTCAAGCGGTTCTGCGCGCAGGTCTCCATCGACACGAGCTCGATCCAGTACGAGTCCGACGACCTGCTGCGGGCCCGGTGGGGGGACGACACCGCGATCGCCTGCTGCGTCTCGGCGATGGAGGTCGGCAGGCAGATGCAGTTCTTCGGCGCCCGGGTCAACCTCGCCAAGACACTGCTGTACGCGATCAACGGCGGCCGGGACGAGAACAGCGGCGCCCAGGTCGGGCCGGCCCTGCCCCCGCTGACCGGGGACGTGCTCGACTACGCCGAGGTAACGGCCCGGTTCGACACGATGATGGACTGGCTCGCCAAGACCTACGTTGACGCGCTCAACGTCATCCACTACATGCACGACAAGTACGCCTACGAGCGGCTGGAGATGGCGCTGCACGACTATGGCGTGCTGCGCACGATGGCCTGCGGCATCGCCGGCCTGTCGGTCGCCGCCGACTCGCTCGCCGCGATCAGGTACGCGACCGTGCGGCCGGTCCGCGACGATACGGGCCTGATCGTGGACTATCGCACCGAAGGGGTGTTCCCGGCCTACGGCAACGACGACGACCGCGCCGACGAGATCGCGGTGTGGCTGGTCCGCACCTTCATGGACAAGGTCCGCCAGCACGAGACGTACCGGGGCGCGCTGCACACCCAGTCGGTGCTGACCATCACCTCCAACGTCGTCTACGGCAAGCACACCGGCAACACGCCGGATGGCCGGCGCTCCGGCGAGCCGTTCGCGCCCGGGGCCAACCCGATGAACGGCCGTGACCGGCACGGCCTGGTCGCCGCCGCGCTGTCGGTCGCGAAGCTGCCTTACAGCCACGCCGAGGACGGCATCTCCCTGACCGAGAGCATCACCCCGGCCGCGCTCGGCCGCTCCCGGGCGGAGCGGGTCGGCAACCTGGTCGGCATTCTCGACGGGTACATCACCTGCGGCGGGTACCACATGAACGTCAATGTGCTGGACCGGGCCACCCTGCTGGACGCGATGGACCACCCCGAGCGCTACCCGCAGCTCACGATCCGGGTGTCCGGGTACGCGGTCAACTTCGTCCGGCTCACCCGCGAGCAGCAGCTCGACGTCGTGAACCGCACCTTCCACGAGTCGGTATGACGATGACCGCCTGCCTGCTCGAGACGCCCGCGGCCCCCGCGGCTCCCGCGGGGGCGGTCACCGGCTCGGTGCACTCCTGGGACATCTCCACCGGCGTCGACGGCCCGGGTACCCGGTTCGTGGTGTTCACCGGGGGCTGCCCGCTTCGGTGCGTGTACTGCCACAACCCCGATACCTGGTTCGGGCGGACCGCGCAGCGGATGAGCGCGGCCGACGTGCTCGCCCTGGCGGCACGGTACCGGCGGTTCATCGGCGCGGCCGGGGGCGGGCTGACCGTCTCCGGCGGCGAGCCGCTGCTGCAGCCCGCGTTCACCCGGGCCCTGCTGGCCGGGGCGAAGGAACTCGGCCTGCACACCGCGCTCGATACCTCCGGCTACCTCGGCGCCCGCGCTGACGATGCGCTGCTGGACGCCACCGACCTGGTCCTGCTCGACATCAAGTCGTTCGACCCGGCCATCGCGCAGCGGGTGACCGGCCGCGGCATCGCCCCGACGCTCGCGTTCGCCCGCCGGCTCGCCGCCCGCCACCAGCGGGTCTGGGTGCGCTTCGTCCTGGTCCCCGGCTGGACCGACGACCCCGGCAACGTTGCCGCCCTCGCCCGGTTCACCGCGTCCCTGGGCAACGTGGAACGGGTGGACGTGCTCCCGTTTCACCAGCTCGGTGCGGCCAAGTACGAAGCGCTGCGCCTGGACTATCCGTGCGCAGACGTGAACCCGCCGACTGCGGAGCAGATCGGCCGGGCCCGCGCGGCGTTCACCGCAGCCGGCCTGCATTCCGTCTGATCCGCTGGCCCGGCCGCCCGCGGCGGCGGATCAGGCGACTCGCCAGACGCGCCACAGTGCCGTCGGGTCGCTCAGCGGGTCGCCGTGCGGCTAGCGCGCTTTCCGCATGTTGACAATCCTGCGTTTGCGCAACGACTCGAGCCATTCCTGCCCGCTGAGCAGTCGCGTGGTCTTGGCCGACTTGACCTCGCCCTCGGCGGCAACTGCCATCGCGACGCTGGCAGCGGTCATGTCATCGGGTGCCTCATACACGACCAGCACGTCATACTCGCCGAACGGAAAGCCAGCCACCAAGAGCGTGGCTCCCAGGTCCTCCAGTGTCGGCCTGATCGCTTCCACGGGGTCTTGCGGCTCCGTGAGCTGAGCCGCCATCGACTTCGCGGTATAGGAGGCTTGGTACATGTAGAGCGCCATCGAGACTCCCCTCGGGCGGGAACAGGCGAAGGGATCACCCGCCAGTCCCCGTGACGCCTGGCGGCTTCTGCCGACGTGGGCGAGGCAACGGGCTGGAGACCACTGCGGTCTAAGATCGTAGACCCGGCCCGGACGGGCGCACCAGCCTCCGCCTCGCTGGCGGCGCAGGACTTCTTCAGCCCGGGGGCACCCCGCCGCGTTCGCGAGCAGGACCACCCTCACCCGCGCCGACAGCGCGACCGCCCACGACCTCCTTTACTACGTGGGCATCAACGACTACCTGCGCGAGATGAGCTGGACGCACACCCCCGGCGGGATACCGGTGCCGCACACGGTGGCCACCAGCTCGGTCAAGTTCGGTTACACCTCCGGCTCGCCGGTCGTGACGTCCTACGGGGCCAACCCGTCCTCGGCGATCGTCTGGGAGGTGGGAGCCAGCGACAGCAGCGGCGCCGGTGGCACCCTCTCCGCCTACCGGGCCGTGCAGCCGAGTACCTGCACCGCGGCGGCGCCGTGCACGCTGACCCCGCTGTGGTCAGCGCCGATCGGGACGGCGAGCAAGTTCACCGTCCCCGCCACCGATGACGGCCGCGTCTACGTCGGCACCAGGGACGGTCACCTGCTCGGCTTCGGCCTGATGGCCGGGCGTAATACCGATATATGGTTCCCCGGTCAGGGCGGCCCGGAAACGCCATAGCCTGCGCTGCCGGATCCGGGATCAACGCGCACCGGTGAAGGATGCATCAATATCGTTTGATTTATTATCACGGTGTGCGCAGGGACCAGCCGTGAAGCCGTGATGAGCGAATCCGGGCCAACGGCTCCCGCTGCGGCGGCCTCGGCGGAGCGCGGTCCGCGGGTACCGCTGCGGACCGTGCTGCGGGAATGGGGCCGGATCGGGTGCATCGGGTTCGGCGGCCCGCCGGCGCACATCAGGCTGCTGCGCCAGCTCTGCGTCGAACGGCGGGGCTGGCTGGACGCCCGGGAGTTCGAGGACGCCATCGCCGTGTGCAACCTGATGCCCGGCCCGGCCTCCACCCAGCTGGCCATCTACTGCGCCTGGCGGCTGCGCGGCCGCCTCGGCGCCCTGATCGGCGGCGCCGCGTTCATCGTCCCCGGCCTGATCGTCATCCTCGCCCTGGCCGTGCTGTTCGTGGCCGGCTCCCCGCCGCTGTGGGTGCTCGGCGCGGGGGCCGGTGCGGGCGCCGCGGTTCCTGCGGTCGCGGTCAACGCCGGCTGGTCACTGCTCGGTCCCAGCTGGCGCAACCGCGGCGCCACCATCCGCTGGCTGATCTACCTGGCCGCCGGGCTCGCGGCCGCCGCGGTCATCGGCGCCTGGCTGGTCCTGGTCCTGCTCGGCTGCGGCATCATCGAGCTGGCGGCCCGGTCCGCCGCCAGACCGGGCACCGGCGCGGACGCCGCCCCCAAGCTCCGCGGCGTCCTGGCCGCTCCGGTGGTGCTCGCGGTCGGCGGCGGGGTGCTGGCGTCCGTGGCGTGGGAAGCGTTCAAGGTCGGCGGGCTGTCCTTCGGCGGCGGCTTCGTCATCATCCCGCTCATGCAGGCCGACGCGGTCAGCCACTACCACTGGATGACCGGAGCCCAGTTCCTCAACGCCGTCGCCCTCGGCCAGATCACCCCGGGCCCGGTCGTGCAGACCGTCGCCGTCGTCGGCTATGCCGCCGCCGGGATCGCCGGCGGCCTCCTCGCCTCCGCGGTCGCCTTCACCCCGTCATTCCTGCTCGTCCTGTTCGGCGGGCCACGCTTCGAGCAGATCCGCGGCAACCAGCGCGCCCGTGCCTTCCTCGACGGCGCGGGCCCGGCCGCGATCGGCGCCATACTCGGCTCCGCCATCACCCTTACCCGGGCACTCACCCACCCATGGCAGTACGCGGTGCTCGCCGGCGCCCTGGTCCTGCTGCTGCTGCTACGCCGAGGCGTGGTACTCACCTTGCTCGCCGCGGCAGCCATCGGGATCATGATCGCCCTGGCCGCCGGAACCGTATCCCCGTTACCTCCGAGCGCATCCGCCCGCTCGGCTGGCAGCGGCTGAAGTAATCGCGCCGAGAGAGGGCGCAGGCGGACCGGGACGGGCAGCCAGCAGGCGCCCGGCCCGGTCCGCTGGCGGTCAGAGCGGGCGGACTTCCTCTGCCTGGGGGCCCTTTGGTCCGCGTCCGGCGGTGTAGGCGACCCGCTGGTTGTCCTGCAGGCTGCGGAAGCCGTCAGCCTGGATGGCAGAGTGATGAACGAACACGTCGGCGGTTCCGTCGTCGGGGGCGATGAAACCGTAGCCCTTGTCGGCGTTGAACCACTTGACAGTGCCTTCAGCCATGTACTTCTCCTGTAGAGACGATCGTTCGGGTGGCACGTGCGTGCACCCCGGGTTATCGCGACCGCCAGCCTGCCGGGAAGACCTGGCCGTGTACTCCGGCGCCCGCTGTCGGAAGTTCGCAGGCGCAGGTACACGTAACGAATTTCGACTACAACCACCACCTATTAAACACCATCCGCGGCACCAGGCTAACCAGCCACGCTCGCGCAGGCCGGGGCGGGCGGGCAAGTATATGCTTCTCTGGTCGCCTTCAGGGAGGGGGCCCGGTTCGCCATGGCCAGGATCGTGATTGTCGGGGCTGGGGTCGTGGGCCTTGGTGCGGGGCTTCTGCTGTCCGGGGACGGCCACGAGGTGACGGTCCTGGAACGAGACGCCCAGGCGCCGCCGGCCGGGGCTGAGGAGATCTGGGGCACCTGGGAGCGTAAGGGGGTCAACCAGTTCCGGCTTCCGCACTTCTTCCTGGCCCGCTATCGCGGCCTGCTGGATTCCGAACTGCCCGAGGTGAAGGAGGAATTGGTCGCCGCGGGAGCGGTTCGCCCAAACCCTGTCCTTGATGCCCCAGAGGCGTTCAGGGGTCCTGTCCGCGAGGACGATGGCGCGTTCGAATGCATCTCCGGCCGGCGATGCGTGGTGGAGGCAGCCGTCGCGTCGGTGGCCGGCCGGACTCCGCATCTGGAGATCAGGAGAGGCGCTGCCGTCGCGGGGCTCGTCAGCGGGCCTTCAGCTCACGGCGGCGTGCCTCACGTGGCCGGGGTTCGGCTTGGCACGGGTGAGGAGATAGCCGCTGATCTGGTGGGGGACATGACCGGCCGGCGCTCACCGCTGCCCCGGTGGCTCGAGGCGATCGGATCCCGGCCCCCCCACGATGAGCTCGATGACTGCGGTTTCATTTACTACGGTCGGCACTTCCACTCTGCAGGCGGCATTCCCCCGGCGCTGGGGGGCTTTCTCATGCACCTGGGCACCATCTCGGCTCTGACGTTGCCGGCCGACAACGGCACGTGGAGCGTCACCCTGGTGGCCAGCGCCAAGGACAAGGCGCTGCGTCGCCTGGCAGACGCCGTGATCTGGGAGAAGGCGGTCCGGTCCCTGCCGCTGGTGGCGCACTGGCTGGACGGGCAGCCGATTGACGACCGGGTGGTCGCGATGGCCGGGATCGAGGATCGCCATCGCAACCTCATGGTCGACGGCGCTCCCGTGGCTACTGGGGTGGTGGCGGCGGGCGACGCCTGGGCGTGCTCTAATCCGACGGTGGGCAGGGGCGCCTCGATCGGGATGCTGCAGGCCGTGCTGTTGCGCGACACGATCGCCGCGGCCGGCCTCGACGATCCCTGGGAGTTCGCCTGCTCCTTCCACCACGCCGCCGCCGAGATGGTCGAGCCCTGGTACCGCGACACGCTGGCGGCCGACCGTCACCGTCTGGCGGAGATCGATGCTCTCATCGGCGGTGGCGAGTACCGGCCTCCCGATCCCGGCTGGGAGGTCAGCCAGGCTTTCCGCTCGGCCGCCTTCAAGGATCCCGACTGCCTGCGGGGCTTCGTCGGCGTCGCCATGGTGCTGAGCCGGGCTGCCGAGGTAGTGGCCCGTCCGGGCTTGCTGGATAAGGTCATCGCCCTGGGCGGCGGGTGGCGTGACGAGCCGGTTCCGGCCCCGAGCCGGGCCGAGTTGTTGTCCATCGTGGCCGGCGATTAGGAGCGGATTGGTGAGAGCCGAAACAGGCGAGGCGGGCATCGAGTACGACGTGACCGGAACGGGCCGGCCGGTGATCTTGCTGCATGGTTTCCCCGACTCGGGACGGCTGTGGCGCCATCAGGTCCCGGTCCTGGCCGGCGCCGGGTTCCGGGTCATCGTCCCTGATCTGCGCGGCTACGGGCGCTCGGACAAGCCCGGGGCGGCTAGCTCGTACTCTCTTCCCTCGCTGGTGGGAGACGTCATGGCCGTCCTGAGCGATGCCGGGGCGGAGCGAGCCCATGTCGTGGGCCACGACTGGGGAGCGGCGCTGGGATGGGTATTCGCGTCGCTGGTTCCTGACCGGGTTGATCATCTCGCCGTGCTGTCGGTCGGCCACCCGTCGACGTTTCGGCGGACGCTGGAACAGCGCGAGAAGTCCTGGTACATGCTCTTGTTCCAGTTCGCCGGCGTCGCCGAGCAGTGGCTCAGCGACAACGACTGGGCCAACTTCCGCTCCTGGGCCCGCCACCCTGACTCCGAGGCCGTCATCACCGAGCTCGAGGCCTCGAGATCTCTGACGCCCGCTCTCAACTGGTACCGGGCCAACGTGCCTCCCGAGTCCTGGGTGGCCCCTCCCGTGGCGTTGCCGGCCGTGCAGGCGCCGACCATGGGGATATGGAGCAGCGGTGACATGGCCCTCACCGAGACGCAGATGACCGATTCGGCCCAGAACGTGGCCGGGCCCTGGCGCTATGAACGCATCGACGGCCCCGGCCACTGGGTGCAGCTGGAGGCTCCCGATACGGTCAACGAGCTTCTGCTGGACTTCCTGCCCGGATAGGGGTTTTGCCGGGCGAACGCTGAACCACGCACGGCGAACGGGTTCGGCGCGCCCTGTCCATGACCGTTACTGGCCTATGCGTCCGTCGATCCGCTCGCGCAGCAGGTCGGCGTGACCCATGTGGCGGGCGTACTCCTCGATCATTCCGACCAGCACCTCGCGCAGCGACATCGGCCCTCCACCGCTGCCATGCTGATTCAGGGGGTCGTCGCCGGTGATGTCGAGACTGGGCGCCGTGGCCACGAACCGCGTGGCGAAGTCCACCTCCGCACGCCATGCGTCCCAGGCCTCCGCCACCACCTGGGGGTCCGGAACCGCACCATCGAAATCGGCGTCACCGGAGCCGAACAGCCGGGGCACGTCCTGGCCCGCCATCATCACCCGGAACGCCGCACGCTCCGTCTCGGCCAGGTGCCGCACCAGCCCCAGGAGCGACATCGTCGACGGCTCGACGGAACGCCGCGCCATAGCCTCCGCATCAAGACCCGCGCACTTCATCTCCAGGGTGAGGCGCTGGCAGCGCAGGGATTCGATCAGCGTGACGCGCTCGTCGCCCAGTCTTGGCCCGTTCTCACGCGGGTCGTCGTCAGACGGCTTGCCGTCCGCGGTGAACATGTCGGCTCGCCGGGTCGTGGCCATGGCCGCCATCATCCGCGATGCGCGTGGCGGCCGGCAACGGATTAACGACACCCGCTACAAGAGTTTCCCGAGTGGTCTGATGAGACTTGTGGACTTTGGCGGTGCGCGGCACCAGGGTAGATGTCAGGACCAGCCCCGGTGGCACAGGCCACCGACATCAAAGCGAGAGGAGCCGGCATCGTGGACGAGAAGCTCGAGGTGGTCGTCATCCCCGTCTCGGATGTCGACCGTGCGAAGGAGTTCTACGGCAGCCTCGGCTGGAGACTCGACGCCGACCGCGCCGTTGGTGACAGCTTCCGCATCGTCCAGCTCACGCCTCCGGGCTCGGAGTGCTCGATCCAGTTCGGCACGGGCCTCACGTCGGCCGCACCCGGTTCGGCCCAGCACCTGTACCTGATCGTCTCCGACATCGGGGCGGCGCGCGACGACCTCGTCGCCCGCGGGGTGCAGGCCAGCGAGGTATTCCACGAAGGGGCGCCAGGCGCCCGGTTCCATCAGGACGGAACGAACGGCCGCGCCAGCGGCCCTGCGCCCGAGGATGCCAGCTACGGCTCGTTCGTCTCGTTCAGCGACCCCGACGGCAACAGCTGGCTGTTCCAGGAAGTCACGACCCGCCTTCCCGGGCGCGTCGACCAGGCCGCGACTTCGTTCGCCTCGGCCAGCGACCTGGCGGACGCGATGCGGCGCGCGTCGGCCGCCCACGGCGAGCACGAGAAGCGCATCGGCGAGGCCGACGCGAACTGGCCCGACTGGTATGCCCGGTACATGGTGGCGGAGCAGGCCGGGACGGAGCTGCCGACGTAAGCGAAGAGGTGATCGTCGTCGGGCCGCGATGGGCTCGGTCTCACTAGCAACCGGCGGAGGGAAACGATGAGTTCGAGCAGGGACTATGACGTGATCGTGCTCGGCGGCGGGGCGCCGGGCGAGCATTGCGCTGCGGCGCTGGCGGCGCGCGGGCTGCGCGTGGCCGTGGTGGAGCGGGAGCTGGTGGGTGGCGAGTGCTCCTACTGGGCGTGCATTCCGTCGAAGACGCTGCTGCGTCCGGGGGAGGCGGTGCACGGCGCGCGGGAGGCCGGCGCGAGCGCGCAGGTCGACGTGGCGGCCGCGCTGGCCTGGCGGGATTTCATGGTGTCGGGCTACTCCGATGCCGGCCAGGAGCGCTGGCTGGCGGGCCGGGGCATCGACCTGCTGCGAGGCACGGGCCGACTGGCCGGGACCGGCGTGGTCGACGTCGGGGGCGTCCGCCACACCGCGGAGCACGTCGTCGTGGCGACCGGCTCAGATCCGATCGTGCCGCCGATCGCGGGACTGCGGGAGCTGCCGGGCGTCTGGGGCACCCGCGAGGCGACCAGCATGACGGCGGTCCCGCGCCGCCTGCTCGTGCTCGGCGGCGGGTCCGCAGGGGTCGAGCTGGCGCAGGTGGTACGGCGTCTGGGCGGCGAGGCGGTGCTCATCGAGGGCGCCGACCGCGTGCTTCCCCGCGAGCCCGCGCCGCTGGGCCAGGCGCTGGCCGAGGCGCTGCGCCGGGACGGAATCGAGCTCATCCTCGGGAAGCACGCCACCGCGGCGCGGCGCGAGGGGCAGGAGTACGTGCTGGCCATCGAGGACGGGACCGAGCTGCGGGGCGACCGGCTGCTGGTGGCCACCGGCCGGCGCCCGCGAGTGGCAGGGATCGGCCTGGAGACGGTCGGCGTCCAGGCCGGCCCGCACGGGATCCCAGTGGACGAGCACCTGCGCGACGGCGAGCGCCTGTGGGCGATCGGCGACGTCAACGGCATCTGGCCGCTGACCCACGTCGGCGA
>Ga0116214_1000487_pt1 | contig 16445 bp, 16 predicted proteins | sample Sb_taG_FD_88964 | JGI IMG/M metagenome (GOLD analysis project Ga0116214, IMG submission 88964) | Peat soil microbial communities from Weissenstadt, Germany - Sb_50d_1_NS metaG | ecosystem: Environmental > Terrestrial > Soil > Wetlands > Peat | place: Germany: Weissenstadt | collected 2010-09-21
AATACCCACCTATATTTTTATTGGTAGTGCCCTATTTTTAATTATTGTTGGTGTGATCAAATCCTTCTTTATTCAGCATAATCCCGTCATTGGCACATTTCCTTATTCACCAGCCTATGAATCGCTTACTTTGTTTCTGATACTCAAATCATTTGCCGCTGGATGCTCAGCGATGACAGGAGTAGAAGCTATCTCTAACGGCGTGCCAGCTTTTAAAAGGCCGGAAGCGCGCAATGCACGTGCAACTCTAACCTGGATGGCGGTAATTCTCGGTACACTTTTCATTGGAATCTCATTACTTGGAACATCGTATGGAATCGAAGCCTATTCATCAGGCATTCCATCGGTCACCTCACAGATAGCTTCGAAGGTATTTACCGGACCTCTAACTTTCATGTTTGCTGTATTTCAAATCGCAACCCTGTTAATTTTGACCCTGGCGGCAAATACCAGTTATGCAGACTTTCCAAGGTTGGCTTCATTACTCGCGCGTGATAAGTTTCTGCCAACCCAGTTCTCGTTTCGGGGTGACCGCCTGGCATTCTCGATTGGCATCATATTCCTGGCAGGGCTGGCAATCTTACTACTTGTTAGTTTCGAGGGCAATACAACACAACTCATCAATTTGTATGCCGTAGGTGTCTTTTTATCTTTTACCCTTTCACAGGGTGGTATGGTGCTACATTGGTGGCGTCTGCGCAATGAACACAAGGGATGGCTACGTAGTCTTCTCCTCAATGGCTTAGGAGCAGTAACCACATTTTTAGTTGCACTGGTTATCGCTTCTACTAAGTTTCTCGAGGGTGCATGGATCGTAGTTGTTCTGATCCCTGTACTGGTGTTGATGTTCACAGCAATTAACCGTCACTATGAACGGGTCGAGCGTGAGAAGGTAAGCGATATTCCAATCCATCCACAAGATATTCATCACCGTGTGATTGTGCCAGTTGCTGGGTTGGATCGAGCCGCGATTCAGAGTCTGGCTTATGCACGATCGATCTCGAAACATGTGACGGCGGTACATGTAGCTATCGACGTTGAAGATGCAAATAAGGTGCGTGAGGTGTGGGAACGCTGGCAAAAGCATTTGGATGAGAGCGAAGAGACTCAGCTCATCATCATTGAATCGCCATATCGCTCACTATCACGCCCATTACTCGCTTATATCGATACTGTGCATGAACTTTTCCCAACAGATACGGTGACTGTCATTCTGGCAGAATTTGTTGTCGCTCATTGGTGGGAACAAATTTTACATAATCAGACCGCACTCCGCTTAAAAGCTTCTCTATTCTTCCGTCCAGGAATTGTTGTCACCAGCGTTCCCCAACATCTTAGAAGTCGGTCAAGGTGATAAGGTAGAGCATTGCATTGCCCTTGCACTTTCTGGTTTGAGGCGGTAGAATACCTATGGTTCCATCTGTTTGGTGCAGTGGGATCATGTAGGATTGGCTAGTCTCCCCTTTCCCAGACATGCATCACATGTGCCAGCCCCCAAGAAAGGTAGCAAATAAGCCGAATGACAACAGTTACCCGTCCTCGCACCATTAGCGAGTTGCGTGAAAGCGGATATAAAGTTCTTACAGTTAAAGAGGAGATGCGGAAGAATCTCATTCAGAAGCTCCGGGGAAATGAAGAATTATTCCCAGGTATAGTGGGTTACGAGGATACAGTAATCCCTCAGGTTGAAAATGCAATACTCTCTGGCCAGGATATCATCTTTCTAGGTGAAAGAGGTCAAGCGAAAACACGTTTGGCACGCAACCTGGTAAATTTACTCGATGAATTTATTCCGGTCATTGCTGGATGCGAAATTAATGACAATCCTTACGAGCCAGTTTGTAAAGCCTGCCGCGATAAAGTCGATGAGTCAGGCGATGATGTCGAGATTGCATGGTTGCCGCGAGATCGGCGCTATGGAGAGAAGCTAGCGACACCAGATATTACCATTTCAGATCTGGTGGGTGAGGTAGACCCGGTACGTGTTGCCGAAGGTCGCTATCTTTCAGATGAACTTACCATCCATTACGGTATGATTCCCCGCACCAATCGTGGCATTTTCTGTATTAACGAATTACCAGACCTGGCAGAGCGTATTCAGGTTGGTCTGCTAAATATCATGGAAGAGCGTGATGTGCAAATTCGTGGTTATAAAATTCGTTTACCACTTGATGTGTACGTCGTCGCCAGCGCTAACCCAGAAGATTATACGAACCGCGGACGAATCATCACACCGCTTAAGGATCGTGTTGGATCCGAAATTCGCACGCATTATCCACGCACAATGGAATATGAGATTCAGATCATGGAATCTGAAAGTAACCACTTTATAACTGAGGGAATGGAGATTATTTTCCCCCAGTTTATGAAAGAGGTGGTTGCCGAAATCACTCAGCTTGCGCGACGTAGCAATGACATAAGCCAGCGTTCAGGTGTAAGCGTGCGCGTCTCGGTCACGAATTTTGAGAATGTGCTCAGCAATGCCAGTCGCCGGGCGATGCGACTCAAAGAACGGCAGATAGCTCCCCGAATTAGCGACTTGCCAGCGATTATCGCCTCAACTTGTGGCAAAATCGAGCTTGATACGGTAGGAGACGTCAATGAGGAAAGGGTCGTTCAAAAACTAATCAATGGAGCAATTCTCGAAGTCTTTAGTGAATACTTTGAAGTGCGAGAATTTGAACAACTGGTTGCAGGCTTTGAGCGAGGTTTGAATGTACAGGTTGGTGATGATTTGCCGTCTATGGAGTATGTGAACCAGCTCTCGAAGGTAGGCGGGCTAAGCAAAGCTGTTGATAAGCTCAATGGAAGGGGCAGTCCAGCCAGTATTGCTTCGTCTGTCGAGTTTATCCTCGAGGGGCTGCATTTAAACCGAAGGCTTAATAAGGATGAGGTCAATGGCAAAGTTCGCTATCGGCGATAAAAGGAACGCTCATCATGTTCAAACGCTTTTATAAGAATCGTTATGGATATTCGCGCTGGGATGGTACCCAGAACATCGAAGGGCTTGATGCCGACGATATTCTGGACGCGCTATCCGACGATTTTATGGAGGAAGGTAATCTCCAACAGGCACTGAAACGATTGATGCAGGAGGGTATTCGTAGCGAGGATGGTCGTAAGACTATGGGTCTTCGCGAGTTGATGGAACGCATGCGTAATATGCGTAACGAGCAACTCAATCGCTACAATATGGCCTCCGGTGTGATGGATGATTTGCGCGAGAAGTTAGAAGAGATCAAGAGTCTGGAACGCGAAGGCATACAGAATCGTCTGGATGAGAAAAACGAACCATCTCAACAATCGCAATCTACTGACCAGCATCAGGGATCGGTTCAACCTCAAGATGGTAGCGATCAAGAAAGCCAACCAGGTTCAAGTAGCAGCCCTCCAGGACAATCTGGCGAGAGCAACGACGATCTCACGCCAGAGCAAAAACGTCAGATGCTGGAGATGATTGCGAAAAGGAAACAAGATTACCTTGATAAACTACCACAAGATATCCCTGGCCAGATAAAAGGGCTTTCTGAATACGACTTTATGGATGACGAGGCACGTGAAAAATTCAAAGAGCTGATGGATAGTTTGCAACAACAGATGATGCAGCAGTTTTTTCAAGGAATGCAGCAATCCTTGCAAAACATGACCCCTGAAGATATCGCCAAAATGCGTGAGATGATTCGCGACCTCAACAAAATGCTGCGTGATCGCCAGGAGGGTCGAGAACCAGACTTCGACTCGTTCATGCAGAAACATGGAGAATACTTCCCCGGTGTCAATTCGCTGGATGATCTGATCGAGCAGATGCAGCAGCAAATGGCGGCTATGCAAGGTATCATGGATAATCTTTCGCCTGAGCAGCGCCAGGAGCTACAGGATCTCATGGAACAGCTCATGGGGGATGATCGCATCCGTGTCGATATGATGGAACTGGCTATGAATCTCGAAGCTCTTGCTCCAATGGAGCAGATGCGTACTCGCTTTCCTTTTCGGGGCGATGAATCGCTACCGCTAAATGAAGCAATGCGTATGATGAATCGTTTGCAGCAAATGGAGGGTTTGGAAGATCAAATCCAGGAAGCGCGTCGTCTGGATAACCTTGAGGCAATCGATAGCGACAAGGTGAAAGACCTGCTTGGTGATGAGGAGTATCAGTCAGTCGAACAATTGAAAGAACTCATGAAGGTTCTTGAGGAAGCTGGTTATATCCAGAAAAAAGGTAATCGCTGGGAATTGACCGCGCGTGGCATTCGTAAAATTGGCCAGAAAGCTCTTCAGGACATTTTCAACAAACTGAAACGAGATGGATTTGGTCGACATGTAAGCCCATTTCGTGGAGTTGGTGGCGAGCGTACCGATGAAAGCAAGCCATATCAATTTGGTGATCCATTCCTTTTGGATCTGGAAAAAACACTCATGAATGCTTTGCATCGCCGTGGAACGGGCACCCCCGTAGAGCTCCAAAAAGACGATTTTGAGGTCTATCGTACCGAATTTACTACTCAGTCTTCAACCGTATTGATGATCGATTTGAGTATGAGCATGGTCTACAACGGCTGCCAACCAGCCGCGAAGAAGGTAGCAGTGGCTCTCGAAAGTTTGATTCGTTCGCAGTTCCCACGTGATAATCTGCACGTCGTAGGTTTCTCATTCGTTGCTCGCGAATACAAACCTGAAGAACTGGTAGAGATGGGACGCTATGATAACAGCACCGGCACAAATATGGCACATGGGCTCATGTTGGCACGCCAATTGTTAGCACGCCATCACGGTGTGAATAAACAGATCATCATGATCACAGATGGTGGTCCAACAGTTTGGTTTGAGGAGGGTGAATGGCAATTCGGCTATCCACCGAATCCCTTTGCCGAACAACAAACGTTGTTAGAGGTGCAGCGATGTACTCGCGAGGGGATCACCATTAATACCTTCATGCTGGAGGATGATCGTTGGATGGTGGCCTTTGTAAATCAACTCTCGTCGATCAATCACGGCCGTACCTTTTACGCTGATAAGAATAACCTGGGTGAATACCTGCTGATCGATTATCTGAACAGCAAGCGGAAGTATATCGCGTAGATGAGTGAGGTGAATCAGGACGGTGGAGAACCCCTCACCTCCATTTCAAGGAATTCAAGTGCTTGTGAAAAAAATGTAGGGGCGGGGTTTATCCCCGCCCGGGCAACTCTCGCCTTTCAGCCATTTCTTGAAGGCCTGCACAGTCTCGGCCTTGAATTAACTGAGAAACAGTCAAAGCAGTTCTTGCTATATCAACAAGAACTACTTGACTGGAATACGCGAGTAAATCTTACATCTATTACCAATCCCGAGGAAGTTATGATCAAACACTTTCTCGATTCTTTGTCTTTGCTGATGGCCTTTGATGCGCCGGAAGCTAGCTTGCTCGATATCGGAGCAGGCGCGGGCTTCCCTGGACTTCCCCTTAAGATTGTACGTCCCCAATGGCAATTGCTCCTCCTAGAGGCTACCGGTAAAAAAGTGGCATTTTTGCAGCATCTCATCGAGACGCTGCACTTTACTTCTGCTGCAGCTGTGCATGGACGAGCTGAAGAACTGGCGCACAAAGGCGATTACCGCACCACATTCGATGTGGTCACTGCGCGTGCCGTCGCATCTCTCCCTGCGCTACTTGAGTATGCTTCGCCGTTCTGTCGTCTGGGAGGGCTGCTTATTTTCCCCAAGAAAGGCGACTTGGCCGAAGAATTGGCTCGAGGTAAACGCGCCGCCTCTCAAGTGGGAGCGCACTTCAAAGCCGATACTGCTGTAACTCTGCCAGGCCTTGATGATGGTAGGAGGTTGCTGGTGTGGGAGCAGGTAAACAAGTGCCCTGAACAGTACCCTCGGAGTAGTGGGTTGATGGCGAAGAAGCCTCTTGGGCAGGTGTAGTTTTTCACCGTTGGAAACCTGGTTTAGCAAATAGAGCGATAAGTATGAATAAAGTTGTTGGTCAGAGGAGTTCAGCAATTCGCGCTGCTGCACGGGCTGCTCCGTCGTGTTCAACATCCCGATACACTACCCTCCGCCCAATCTCGTCGGCTATCGCAGCTGCGATGACTTCCGGAGTTGCCTGCTCGAAGTCCATACAGCGACCAGCCTTGTAGCGGTCAAGCCGGTGCCGCACATGGAAGTTCTGCTCGAAATGGTGTCGCAAGGGGAAGTATAAGAAAGGCCGCTTATTCGCCGTCAGTTCCATTACCGTCGTCAGTCCACCCTGCACCACCGCCAGGTCGCAGACAGCCAGGTGCCGGTACAACTCGTAGACATAGGCGCGCACTTCGAGGCCTTCCACCGTGGGGAGCGACTGCGGGTCGATGCGCGGACCTGCCACGACGATCATGCGCAGTTCTGGCACGCGCCGCTTCGCCTCGGGGAACGCTGCCATGATTCGCCGTAGCAGATGGTAGCCCACACCAGAGCCGCCAACCGTGACAATACACACCTTTTCGTCTGAAGCATAGCCCAACTCTGCCCGGATCGCATCCCGGTCTGCAAAGGTTGCGGAATCGAAGCCCGTGATGTAACCGGCGAAGTCGTAATGCTGCTCTGTCCACGCCCGAATGGCGGGCAGCTCCGCTCCAAAGGTATCGGGAACGATGTCATCGGGGTTACCCACGAAGATCGCTCGATCCCGTATTCGGGGATATCGCTCGATGTGCTCGATCATCTCCGCATTGTAGTCGCTTGTTAGGAACGCCTCGTGCGCTCCACCATCGGGCATGGGCAGCTAGCCAACAAAGTCCGTCAGCCAGACGTAGGCGGCGCGTTTCTCTTCGGGGTTCTCATGCAGGAAGTAGTCCAGCTCCCAGGCCTCATCACCGATCCACAGGTCGTACGGCTCGTCGTTCACCACGTCGTGGAAGAGCATGTAGTTCGCGACGAGGATCTCGTCCATGCGCCGGTATGCCTGGAAGCAGTGCAGGTCGTGCTCTGCGGACTCGCTCTCGATGTGGCGGGACTCATTCGCCAGGTGCGCGCTGGCCGGGTGAATGCGCTCCCCACGGGCCTTGAGCACTTCAGTGACAGGATGCTGGGCCAGCCAGTCGATCTGGAGGTCAGGCTGCAAGCGGCGCAGCTCGTCAGCGATGGCGACGTCGCGCTGGGCGTGGCCAAGTCCGATGGGCGAGGAGATGTAGAGTGCACGCTTGCGACGGCTCCTGGCTCGCCGCCAGGTCAAAGTGGGCGCGGGTGTCGGCTTGATGAAGTCGCGCAGCAGCAGGTTGACCTTCACCGGATCGCGACATTCGGGGCCGTGCCCGCCACCCTCGATGGTCACCAGCGTCGCGCCTGTGAGCTCGGCCAGCCTGGCACCTATCTCGTGTGGAATGATGGCATCCTCATCGCCATGGATGACGAGCACCGGGCAACGCACACGGTCGATGAAGTCTTTGACGGTTTGTAAGTTCACAGTAAACGTAAACCCCGCATTCTGGGTTGCGGTCAGCACCTCAGGAGTGGTTTCAAGTCCCCAGCCTACCCCGTCCTCGATCTGCTTGGTAGAGTGCGGTTCAGTGAAGAGCTGCGCCATGAAGAATTCGAGAAAGCCCCGGTAGTCCTTGAGCCAGAAGTGGCTATTGTACTTTGCCCAGCCTTCGTCAGTATCCAGGACGTCATTGAACGTATACAACATGCGCAGAGGATTGCTCAGGCCGAGCGGGAGTGCCGGACCAACAAACACCGCTCCTGTGACCCGCTTGGGGTGCTCGGCAGCCAGGAGCAGCGCCCAAAACGCGCCCAACGAAACTGAGACGAGCACAGCCTGCCCTGTCGCGGTCGCATCCATCACTGCCAGCGCGTCCGCGGCAAACTCCCTGTCACTATAAGCCTCTGCGCTTTCAGGCCGGCTCGACCGGCCGTTGCCACGCCCATCGAAGGTAATGACCCGGCAGTGGCGCGCGAGGTACGGGATCTGTGCCTTCCAGCTACGTGAGTGAACAATGGACCACGTGGGGAGGAGGATAACCGTAGGATCGCCCTCTCCAAAGACTTCGTAAAAGATCTTGACGCCGTCGCGCTCGACAAAGCCCTCTTGATCGGGGTAGCGTGCTCTCATATGGTGTTTCCTCCTTAGAAGCGTGGGCTATTTTGTCTGCAATCAACCGTTTGTGAATACGTAGGTTCACTCATTCTCTCCTAGTATGCCTGAAAAAGCAGCAGAAGAGAACGGCAACTACTGGTCAAGTATGCATCAAGTATTATCATGCAGGTCGCAGAAATCGTTAGCTCGATGTAGGAGAATCTGATACAATAGCCTCAGTAATCGTTGTCAAGTGCCACCGCGACCTCCTCCAGTCGACGCAGGAATTGGCGGTCTCCGAGCTGCTCAAGCACGAGTCGGGCGTGCTCAAGCTGTGTCCAATCTCCTGTCCGTCTGGCCAGGACAATGCGCATGCGTGCTGCGGGTGCGATCAGGCCATGAGCTTCCGCCTCGTCGATGGCTTTGGTCAGCCGTACAATATCTGAGTTCGCCAGCGCTTCGGCGATCTCAACGAGCCGGATACACTGGTCGACCGGCAAGGAGGAGTACAAGGCGCGTAGTCGCGCAATGAGCTCTCGTGGGGCGTGTATCCCACGATCGGTCAAAAACATCAGCATAGGGAAGGTCCACTCGTCACTCGTCGGCTCAAAATCGAGGTACCGTGGGTCGTCCTCGCGGTAGGCAGCGAGCAAGGCACGAGCGTTGACCTGTTCACTGGAGAAGCACTGCTCCAGCACCGAAATAGCAACGTCAGCGCGAGCCGGGTCCTCCTGTGCCAGAGCAATATGGAGTAGGCAGACATAGCACCCTGCCAGATGCGTGTTTGCCCCAACGCCCTGCTGGATCTGTTCCCGGATGTCTTCAATCATGGGTATGAAATCAGTGATCTCGGACCAGCGCCCACTGAAGAAGAGCGCCCAGGTGGCAAGGGCAATTGCTGCGTCAAAATGCACCACCGGGTCGCCTGGTCGAAGTTGTGCTACGGCCTCGCGCACAATCTCGATACAGCGGGAATAGTTGTCTCGGTTGAAGAGGGTTGCCGCCATCAACTGCAGCTCATCAGCGCGTTCGGTCACAGGCAGGTCTGAGACGGCTAGTCGGCGTCGCGATGCCTCAAGCGCTTCATCATCGGCACCAATCCTGTATGAGAAGACAATGTATCCGTTCAGCGCCGCGCTTACGGAGACCCAATCGCCTCGCTCCTCAAAATGCGCTGCTGTCGCGAGAGCCACGGCCCGTCCTTTTTCCGCTTCTTGCATTGTGCTGTTCTCACGCCAGGCGAGTAACCTGATGCCAGCCAGGCTGACTTGCCAGAGTTCATCCTCGTCTCCCGCCGCCTCAGCGAGCCTTCGCGCTTCAGCCAACAGGCCATCCAGCTCCTCCTGGAGAGGCCGCGACTGAACGTCCCAGACGTTCCAGCGGGTACAGGCGATGAGCAACTTGCGGAGGAGCCTCGCCCCGACCAGGGGGTCCTGTCCCACTGTCCTGTGCCAGTAGTCTACTGCTTTGCGATAGCCGTCAACGGCGGTATGGCCCTGGAGCAGAGCATCGCCAATGCACCGGAACGGCTGACGAGCAGACCTGCTCGTTCGAGGGAGTAAATGACACGAGCGAGATCGATGGGCAACTCCAAAGGCACCGCAGATTGCTGCGAAAGCCTCACAGCCTCTTGGTAGTGGTAAGCGATCAGCTCGGTGAACTCGTCCAGCCTTTCAGCTGCGGTGCCTTCAAGCCATATTGCAATCCTACAATGCATGCGCACCCGTTCCGATCGGGAGAGCGTCCCGTAGGCAACATCACGAATGAGCGCATGCTGAAACGTGAAGGCCTCGCCTGAAGCCTGAACAACGAGATGACGTGTCATCAAGCCATCGAGTGCTCTGTCAATTTCAGTCGTGGCCAGGTCTTCCAAAACTGCTTGCAGCGTCGTAACACGGAATACCCTCCCGACGACTGAAGCCGCCTGCGCTACGGCCCGCTCCTTTGATGTAAGCAGGTCAAGACGGGCAAGTACCGCGGCATGCACAGTATCTGGCAGGATGCTGGTTGTGGCACTTTTCTCGTCCATCCCGCGCTCACCTATCCCGCGTACGAGTTCCAGGGCAAAGAAAGGATTTCCCCCTGAGCGCTCCACAACTCGCTCACGGAGTGCCTGATCCAGTCCCGTCGCCACGTGCTTGACCAGCTCCCGCGTCTGGGCCTCAGTGAGCGGTTGCAGCATCAGGGTGGTGAAGTTCTGCTGCCCACCACCCCAGGTGGGGCGGCGATCCAGTAACTCCGGTCGGCTCAGAACGAACATCAGGAGGGCTGCTTGCACGCGCGCGTGCAGAAGGTGCTCAACCATGTCGAGCAGGCTCTCGCTTGCCCAATGCAGGTCTTCAAACACCACAATACGCGGTGCCTGGCGTGCGAGAGTCTCGATGAGCAGGCGCCATGCAGCGAAGATACTCTCGCTGTCGGCGACCTCTTCCTGCTCAATACCCAGCGTGGTCAGCACGAAATCAGCCAGGCGTGCCGCATCTTCAGGCGCCTGTCCCCCGCGCACAAAGGCATCCACGATCTGCGTTTTGCCAATTTCTTCGCCCAACAGACCGGTCAGCAAGCCACGCAGGGGCCAGTAGGTCAGCGTCTGTCCGTAGGGCACGCAGCGTGCCACCGCAACCTGGAACCCCTCCTCCGGATCGAGATGAGCCAGAAACTCCTCAAACAGGCGTGTCTTGCCGATACCTGCTGGCGCCACAATGGAAAGCAAGTGTGGTCGCCGTTCTTCCAGCGTCCGCATCCGCAGCAGGTCTAGCTGCAGCACATCCTGCAGTCGACCTATCAGTGGTGGCCGATCAATGATCCGTATCGGTCGTGCCTGCGAGAGGGGCAACACAGGCAGAGGCTGGCGCTTGCCCTTGACCTCGATGAGACGCTGATCGCCAAAGAGGAAGGCGTTCCCGGCCGCAGTTGCTGTCCGCTCGCTGACGACGATCTCCCCTGGGCTGGCTACCTGCTGCAGCCGGGATGCCAGGTTCACCACATCCCCGGTGACCAGGAAATTGCCCCCGGTTGGGTCACTATTTGCCACAACCTCGCCCGTATTGACGCCCATATATAAAAGCAAGTGCTTCCCAAGGAGCGGATCAGTGGTAACAGCCTCGCGCAATGCCAGGGCGGCAGCAATCGCTCGCTCGGCATCTTCTCCAAGAGCGCGCGGCAGGCCGAAGACTGCCATGACTGCATCGCCAATGAACTTCTCCAGCGTGCCTCCATGATTGGCAATGATGCGACGTGCATGTGTGTAATAGCGGTCTATCAAGGCACGTATATCTTCGGGATCAAGTGTCTCACCCAGTGTCGTGGACTCTGTCACATCGGCAACGAGGATAGTCACGAGCCTGCGTTCTTCCACTATACGTGGCGTTTGAGAAGGTGGAGAGACAGTGTCCTTGCTATGCGGCACTGAATTGGCCGAGGAGAGGAGCACATGGCTTTCAACAATCACGTCCTGCAGCAATCCAAGCTCTCCAGCACTTTTGCCAAAGAGCGCGCAGAGTTCTTGTCTGAAGTGGGGAGTAGGGAACGTAATACCCCGCTCCCATCGACTCACGTTGAGAGAGGTAGTTCCGATCTGATCAGCGACCTCTAATTGGGACCAGCAGCGCCGTTCACGTTCCTGTTTCAACTGCCGATTCGGGATCGCCATAGCAGCCTTTTTCACCGCTGGCATCCTCCCTTCTGTCTCCCTACCTTCGACTACCCTCCTAAAATATTGACACGATGAAAACCCATTTCGCACATTCGCAGTAGTAGTTCACATATCTGCTGCACCGAACTGTTCGCATTACAGTAAAACATGAACCGCTATCGTTGATGTAAACAATTGCTGAGGCCATTGTATCAGATTCTCCTGCATCAGGGCAACGAATCCTGCGTGACAATACTTGACTACTCATTGACCAGTAGATGCCGTTCTCGCATTCAGCCTTTGTAGGGCATACTAGGAGGGGATGAGTGATCCCCTTTTTCACAAACGGTTGAAAAGATGCTAAATAGCCCATGCTTCTTATGAGAGAGGTGGAAAGGAACCACGAAGATGACCACACAACCAGCAATTGACACACACAAGACCGAGGCTTTTCTCGGAAAGGCCATCGGCGACGCTGACGGGATGACGACGACCATCTTTGCTGCCATCGGCGAGCGGCTCGGCCTTTTCAAGCATGATATGCAAAGCCTATGGTCCGCCAGAAAACCTGGTACTTGAGGACGTCGAGCCGCTCAAGCCCGGCCGAGGGCAGGTCGTGGTGAGCGTCAAAGCGTGTGGGGTCAACTTCCCCGATACGTTGATTATTCAAGGCCTCTATCAGTTCAAGCCGTCTCCGCCCTTTGCGCCGGGCGGCGAAATGGCGGGCATCGTCAAAGAGGTTGGCGCGTGCGTCGAACGAGTCAAGCCGGGAGACCGGGTGATTGCCTTCAGCGCCTTTGGCGGCTTTGCCCAAGAGATGCTGGCCGAGGCCGGCGCTCTGATTCCCATGCCCGCCGCGCTGGATTTCGACACCGCTGCGTCCTTTGTGATGACCTATGGCACCGACATCCACGCGCTGAAAGACCGCGCGCATCTCCGACCCGGCGAAACGCTGCTGGTGCTGGGCTGGCTCCAGGCGGGCAAACTCAAGCCGCACATCTCGTCCAGGTATCCGCTTGAACGCGCAGCGGACGCGCTGAATGATATCCTCCAGCGCAAGGCGACGGGGAAAACCGTTCTCGTTGTATAGGAAGTCATGCACCATGGGGAAGAAAAAAAGCAACACACCTGTTTTTGGAGCAAGACGCTGACAAGCGTCCATTCACAAAGAGGAGACAACATGGCAACGCAAACAGGCACGAAGAAGACCGCCATTGCTCGGGGGAGAACGCTCGCGCTCGTCTATGGCGCAGTCAGCTACCTGATCTTTCTTGTCACGGCTCTGTATGCAATCGGCTTTGTAGGGGATCTGATGGTTCCTAAAACGATTGACACTGGTCAATCAGTTCCCCTCATTCACGCGCTTCTCGTTGATGCACTTCTGCTTAGCCTCTTCGTTATCCAGCATGGCGTTATGGCTCGACCAGCCTTTAAGCGGTGGTGGACGACGATCATTCCACGTTCCATCGAGCGCAGCACCTTTGTGCTGTTCGCGAGTCTGCTTCTGCTGCTGCTCTATTGGCAATGGCTCCCCATACCGAGAGCGATCTGGGACGCCCAGCACACTGTCGCTGGGGGGCTCTTACAGGGCCTGTACTTCGTTGGCTGGCTGATCGTTTTTCTCTCCACCTTTCTAATCAATCACTTTGACCTGTTTGGACTGCTGCAGGTCTATGCGAACTGGCGGGCAAAAACGTACACGAGCCCCAGTTTCAAAACACCGACCCTCTACAAGCTCGTTCGCCATCCAATGATGCTAGGCTTACTCATTGCCTTCTGGGCCACGCCGCGCATGACCATCGGTCACCTCCTCTTCTCGCTGGCGACCACCGGCTACATCCTGGTCGGGATCCACCTGGAGGAACGCGATCTGCTGGCGGCCTATGGCGAAGCCTATCGACGCTATCAACAACGTGTGTCTATGCTCTTGCCCGTGCCGAAAAAACGGGTGATTCCAGGAGGAAAATCATGAGAAGCAACCAACCGGCGCAGAGTACCTTCGACAAGCACCACGCCGTCGTCATCGGCGGAGGTGTGGCCGGCTTGCTGGCCGCTCGTGTCCTCTCGGACCATTTTGCACACGTCACCATGATCGAGCGTGATCAATTGATCAACGATGCCGAGGCGCGCAAAGGGGTACCGCAGGGAAGACACGTGCATGCGCTGCTGGCGCGTGGAGCGATCATCATGGGGGAGTACTTTCCTGACCTTTTTCCCACTCTTGCCCGCAATGGCGCGATTCTCGTCAGCACGAGGGATGTGCGCTGGAACCAGCTCGGCCTCTGGATGGCGCCCGTCACAAGTCACGCTAAAACCTCGTTCCAGAGCCGCCCGTTCCTTGAGCAGCATGTGCGAGACCAGTTGGCTGCCCGGGACAATGTGCGCATCATCGATGCCTGCGAGGTTTCGCAGTTGTGCGTGCACAACGACCGCATCACTAGCGTCGTGTTGCGATACCGCACTGGAGAGCGGCACGAGGAAGCACTGTCCGCCGACCTCGTCGTAGATGCCAGTGGACGCGGTTCGCGCGCGCCGCAATGGCACAACTTGCTGGGGTATGGGCATGTGCGGGAAACCAGCGTCAAAATCGATATTGGATACGCCACGCGCATCTATCGCTGCCCTGCCCAACTTCCCGCCAACTGGAAGGCGCAATTCATCTATAGGAACCCCCCGACGGCAAACGCGGGGGAGTCATCTTGCCCATCCAAGGCGGCTTCTGGATGGTCACGCTGGCAGGCGCGCTGCGCGATTATCAACCGGACGACGAGGCTGGATTCCTGGAATTCGCTCGCAGCCTGGCTCAGCCGGACCTCTTTTCAAGAGCCTGTCACAAGGACCTGCTACAAGTGCGCAATTGGCGGCCCGTGCGGATATGAACGAACGCTATGCACGAGAATGGCTAGGCGCAATGGCAAGTGCTGGCTACATCGAGTATGACCCGGTCGGCCAAACCTTTACACTGCCACCTGAATATGTGCCTATCCTGGCACAGGAGAGCGGCCCGATCTTTTTGGGTGGACTGCAGCAAATGCTGTTGGGTATGGCCGGGCTTATTGATGCGCTTGTGCAGGCCTTCCAGCGAGGTGGAGGCGTGGCTCAGGCGAACTACGAGATGTGTTCCAACCCTCAATCCTCCCCGCAAACGCCAATGCGCAGACAGCCGGAGTGGCGGACCGAGTTCGCTTCCAACAACTGGACGCGTCGCATGGTCTGCCAGAGCAATACGATGTGATCACCACATTCGATGTGGTGCATGATGCTGCCGATCCACGTGGAATGTTGCAATCCATCCGTAAGGCGTTGCGTCCTGATGGCCGATACCTCTGCCTGGAGATCAGCGGCGCGGATACTGTTGAGGGGAATGTAGGTCCTTTGGGGACGTTGTTTTACGGTTTCAGCATCCTCTACTGCATGACCACCTCTTTGCACGACCACGGGGAGGGCCTGGGAACAGTGGGAATGCCGGAGTCAAAGGTACGTGAGCTGTGTAGCGAAGCTGGATTCAGCAGTATGCAGCGTGCACCTATAGAAAACCCATTCAATTCATTCTTTGTCGCCATACCATAACATGAACTGGCTCGTCAGTTGAACAGGAAGGAGAAGCGACGGATGACTGTCTTCGATCCTATGACGTACAAGAGGACAACGCGCGACCAGCGGCAAGCCGCAATTTAGTAAAGGAAGGAGGGAGAGGCGCCATGCACCCCTATAAAGAATTGAGCCTGCACATCGAGAGCGTCGAAGACGACATTGCCTGGGCCGTCAGGTCGGGGAACGTCTCGCTGGCCCGACAGTTCGCATAGGAGTTGAGAGCGCGCTTCTCCATCTACCGCGATGCCTGAGCAGATGCGGGATCGCCTGGGCGATTAGGTCTCAGAGATGGGAAACACTGCAAGAAAAAAGAAAGTGAGGGTTCCTCGTGTCCTGCTCTGGTTGCTGCCGTCTCCAACGCAGGTGGGCTGGGGATGCTCTCGGTCACCTGGCGAGATGATGCGACCATCCGGCAGATGATCCGCGAGACCCGGCAGCTCACGGATCATCCATTCGGCATCAATCTGGTCCTCCACTGGCCACCGGAAGAAAGGCTCAAGGCCTGTTTGGAGGAAGGCGTTCCCGTCGTGTCCTTGCCAGCCAGGAGGCGCAGGCGCATCCGCTGTACGTCCAAAAAGTGTTGCAAGCCGCAGAAACAGAGACGGTCTATTCGTCCGTCTTTGATAGTGGTTGGCCGAATGCATCACATCGTACCCTGCGTAACAGCACGATCACACACTGGGGAAGCCAGAGGATCTCCCCCCGGCGGAGCGCGTCAGGGTGAGGGAGAAGGGATTGCAAGCTGGGCGAATGGGACGCCCATCACGCTCTACAGCGCTGAGTTACCAGGGCCGGAAGTAACGGGAGAGGTCGAGGCAATGGCGCTCTATGCCGGGCAAAGTACCGGTCTGGTCTCACGTCTCCAGTCAGCACAGGACATAGTCAAGGAGATGGCGGACGAAGCAATCCGAACATTCCAGCAGTGTGTGCAAATCCTCCCGAAGGACAACGCTCTTGATCGTATGTCTGCTTCGTAGTGTGTGCCATCTCGACAGTATTTGTTACGAGTAGATTGAACGAATGTAGCACAAGTAAGGCTTGGTGACCCGCAAAGTATCAAGCTCTTCAGCTACCTAAGTTTTGCCCAAATTAACGGCAATATGCATAGGAGCCACCAGTTGGCTCAACGAGTTAAGAATCAAACGAGCCAGGTGCGCATCTTGATTGAGGACAATCTCAACG
>Ga0116214_1000503_pt1 | contig 16164 bp, 13 predicted proteins | sample Sb_taG_FD_88964 | JGI IMG/M metagenome (GOLD analysis project Ga0116214, IMG submission 88964) | Peat soil microbial communities from Weissenstadt, Germany - Sb_50d_1_NS metaG | ecosystem: Environmental > Terrestrial > Soil > Wetlands > Peat | place: Germany: Weissenstadt | collected 2010-09-21
AGGGTGATGTCGAAGATGGCGTCCGCGAAAGGCATCGCTTCGAGCTGGCCTACAGTTGGGTATACGTTACCGATGTCGCCCACTCTTGATGCGCAGTACTCCACCATCGCCAAAGACTGATCCAGCGTCGTGATGCGGAAGTCATGCGGGCGAGACTGGAGCAGAGTACGCACCATCACCCCAGGCCCGCAGCCGGCATCCAGGAGATCACCCCCGGGACAGTGGGCGAGAAGGTCCTGCACAAGTCGGAGCCGTGACCTGAAGAACTGTCCCTCTGGCCGTGATCCTTCATTGGCACGCGCATAGTCGGCTGCGGCCTGCGAATCGCCATACTGGACGATGACATGGTCTTTTCGTGACGACCGCTCGAACCCGTGCAGCATGACCTCATCGATTTCTGTGAGATCGGAAGTGTTTGAGCACAAGCTGTACCTTGTGCCGAGTGGGCGTACGGTGCTCACCGACCGGGCGACTTGACCAAAACCCACGACCGGCAGGTATCTTGCCGGATTCTCGCAGGGCCGCATGCAGCTGCCACCACCAGAGTGGCGCGCAAGCACATGGCGCCACTGCGGCGCCCTCTACTGTTCCGGTGGCTCCTCCTGTAACTGCACCCACCAAAGCACAGATGATATAAAGAGCCGCCCATAGAAACGCCAGGCGCACGCTTCGCCGCGAGGCCCCCAGAGCGTGCAAGCCAGTGACGGCGCCGTAGCCGACGCCTTGGCCTAGTACGAAAATCGTTTGGGGCAGCACCAGGGGATATGTTGACCGCCAGAGCGGGCCCAAGAGCCAGGCCCCGAGGCCCCTCGGTACCGCCACCAGCAGTGTGACTCCCCAACTGAGCCCCGCCATAGTAAGTCCACCGCTAACTAGCAGGCAGAACAGCGGCAGGTGCTGTGGCGACCGGCGCAGGACTCGTGCACCCTCCGGTATGGTGACGAGGGACATCCCGAGGAACAGGATTGTCACCGGGCCGAAAAGCATTGCGGAAGCCTGCACGGCACCAAGAGCGGCCAAGCCCAGAATGAGACCGATGCCGTAGCCGCGCAGCTGGATCGCCGCGCTGCTGGCGGTACCCTCCGCAAAGTAGCGGGGCCCTAGATCACGATTCCGTGACACCCACTCCCAGGCACCGGACAGCCTGGGCAGCACCCGGGCCTGCACCGCCCCGGCGACAGCGGCGACAGCCGCCGTGAGGCCCCAGGCGAAAACGAACCAGAACACGTCCGTATGACGAGTTACCCGCAGGAGGGCAAGGGCGGGGAACAGCGTCACCGCCCAGACGCTGTCGTTGAGGAAGGCCTGGCTGCCGCGCCCGAGCGTGAAGAACGAATATCGCCAGCTGTCCTGCAAGAGCAGGGCCGGAAGCGTCAGGCCGAGGGCGAGAAAGGCGGCCCTGGCTGCGCCGTTTAGGACTCCCGCCGCCACAAGCACGCAGACGCCGATGAGCAGGCCTACATTCGTGGCAGTCCCGGCAGACTTGGCTACGGCACGTCGCCACGTCAGCACATCTGTGCCGCTGAACCTGACCATCAGCGGATCTGTGCCAAGGCCGCGTGCCGCGTTTAGCGCGAACCCGTAAGTCACGAAGGCGAGGCTGAACGCGCCGAACTGAACAGCCCCCAGCGCGTGGATCACGTAGATGCCGGTAGCGAAGTTGGTCAGGCTGGACACCACCTGGTCCGCCACACCCCAGCCAAGACGGCGGGCCGCCTGGCTCCGCAGCCTCTGGAAGACCGCCGCCAGTGACCTCAACAACCCTCGTTCAGCCGCCCCTGAATGGGTACGCGCCTCAGCTGCCACGCGTACCACCCTGCGGGGTGACGGTCACGCAACGCGTACAGGAGGCCAAGGCACTAGCCGCGCTCTTACGCGGTGCGGGCGCCCGGCGCGGGAAGTTGTCCACTGGTCTTGCGGTGAGCATGTCATCGAGCAGGCCGACGGATAGCAGCTCGCGGATCCTGCGCAGGCGCAGGAAGCGCGATGACAGGACCTTGTGCCCCGCAGCGCGGGCAGGGGTACAGACGGCTCCGATGTAACCCCGATCGCCGGCCACGAGAACTCTCATCGCTTCCCCCAAAGTTCCGGATAAGGCTGGGACGACGCCGCGCTCGTACCATCCCACGGCTTCAGATGACCCGCTCACAAGACATGCGACGGTCCGCTCCTGATACTTCGAACCAGCTTCCCAGTGGCGGATGCGGAATCTATGCCGCTGCCTTCCAGGGCAGGCGCTGTGACTTAGCCCCTCTGCCGGGCCCGGGGTGGTCTCCCGTGGGTCAGCTCCAAATGTCGCGCAGCATGTTGAGCACAACGCGAGCCGAGGCGGTCCAGCTTCACCGGCAATTCTCGCATGTTGGCCAGGTTCTGGCGGACTGCGTGCTGCCGCTCGACGGGGCAGATAACGAGCAAGAAGCCGCCACCGCCGGCGCCAGTCAGCTTGGCGCCCGACGCGCCTGCGTCAAGTGCGCGGCTGACTGCAACGTCGATCTGGTCGTTGGACACTCCAGACGCCAGCTTCCGCTTCGCCTCCCAGCTCTCGCGCATCGGCCAACCGCGCCCACGCGAAACTGCGCTCACCCGGCGAGCGCGCGAACGCCCAGCTCAAGACGTGGAGAATTCTCCGGAAGCTCCGCTGCTGCCCCTGGCGCGCCGGTCAGCTCGCCAAGGCCATCCACGTATTGCAGGTCTGCGGGGCATAACCAGGATGGAAAAGGTTCACTGTAAATCTCCGCGGTATCGAAGAGGGTAACTCCTAGCTCGAGCGCTCGGCGGACGATGGCATGTGCCTCCTGCTCGGCATACGGCTCGCCGTAGCCCCATTCCCTAGACCCGAACTGCCAGGTGCCAGGTCCGATCTTCGCAATCTTCTTAGCGGCAGTAAGATGTAGGTATCGCATCAGTCGAGGATCTTCATGGAGACGCCAGCGCATCCCGGTCTGGCCGCGGGGAGCACACGAAGAAATACTCTACTGCCAGCACCTGGCTGATAAAGGGGATATTTAGGTTCATGTGCATCTGGGCGACCTTGACAAGCTTCCGGCCCGGCTCTCTGTGATGCCAGTTATGCCCGACCGGGAAGAACCCGTCTATATGGAAGTGGCTAGCCAGGCTCTGGCGAAAATCGTTAAGAGGCTGAATATTACTAAAGGCCTCGTATACGTGTTTATTGCGATGGCCGAAGTTCCAGTATGACACGACGAATTTACCATCATCGGCCAGGAGCTTGCTGATCTCTGCAAACTTCTGATCCTGGAAAGTCCCGACATATTCGAAGACTCCCTGAGCCAGGATGATTTCGAAAAGCCGATCGCCGAAGCTGATCGGAGTTTCCAGAAAATCCGTCTCGATAAGATTCGGCGCAGGATTATGTATTGCTATATCTATCCCGTAGTAGTGAACGTTCTCGTCTAGCAGACGCATCAGGGTTGCCGGCCCGCAGCCAACATCGAGAAGATCGCATTCTCGGCCCCGGGCGATGTTATTTACTATACGGGCGGCTTTCTCGAGCCGGAAGTGTGGCTCGACGAACTTCAGATTCTCTTTGCTCCAGAAGCCTTTCCTATAACCCTCCCGCGCATCGTCCCTGGTACCGTCGTCGCTGGCGAGCTGGGTGGCGTCGGCTGGGTTATCCATAGTCGTCTCCTTGATGTCCGGGTACTCGCGATCGGTGATTCCGGTTTAAGCTTACTGGAACCATAACCGTGTTCTCAGTGGACCGTCTCATCGACGGGCTTGTGCTCAGCCGCGGGACGGACCAGTTCATCTGCCGAGAAAAGCAACCTAGACAACTCAACGAACTGGTGGTCGAGAAGGCGTACCTTTTCCGTGTTACGTTCCGCCATCGTCTGCCTCAGTCGGCCTGAACGGCTTTCCAGCTCTTTGAACTGCTCGATCAGTTGGTCCACGTCCAGCGTGCGGGCCGACTGGCAGAACTCTGACAGGCCCATGTCGGCCATCAAGGCATTATGCTTGTCGGCGTAGCCGATCGATAGCGTGGGCTTCGAGAGCTTAACTGCACATAGCACGTTGTGATAACGGATGGCGACCGCTGTGTCGACGGGCGCAATGGCGCGTGCCAGGGCCTCAAAGGTGGTGACGATTTCAGCTACTACCCATGTCGGGTCGAGATCGGGCCGGTACGCGCGCACGTCGGCCAGTATCTCCTGTACCAGACCATCGTCATTGTTGACTCCTCCGAACAGCCGGACCCTGTGACCGCTGTCGACCAGCCACCGGACGAAGCGCTTCATCTTCTCGACGTAGGAGGCGTGCAGCTGATCCGCGTACCCTCGGTCGCAGTTCGCACCGTAGTATGCCATGACACCGACACCCACGGCGGGCGTAGCAGGAGGGCTGCGGTGGTCAGGACCGGTCGCGCCGGAGCCGTCAGCGGGAACCGGGAGGGCGAACGCGAGATCGGGATAGACCTGGTCGTGCTCGGTGTCGACACCTGCTTGCTGCATCGCGTCACGCGACAAGTCGTCGCGGTAGGACCGGTAGAAAGCGAGCCGGGCGGCCGCAGCGAACATCCGTTTTATGAGCCGCTCACTTATGACGTTTGCCCCCACGCTTACTAGCGCGACTTTCGTCCCGAAGATTCTCCCGGATGCGCAGACCAGCAGCATGGAGTAGGGAGTCCACCAGGCTCGCATGGGAACGGTAGCCTCAAGGACCCCCATGCCGGGGACTATCACGACGTCATGGCGACGGACCCAGGCAGCCGTACGAAACGCGTCGATGCCCTTCCCCACCGTCTTCAGCGCCGTCGCAGCCAATCCGGATACCTGCTGTTCATGCTTCTGATACCAGGCCAAGGGGATGGCATCGATCCCGTAATGGGATCTCAGCCGCTCTGGCCCAGTGCACATGGCATCCAGGATGGCATCGGGATGATCGGCTCTGAGGTACCTGACCATAGACTCCAGGCAGGCGTCGTTACCGATATTGCCCATGCCGAGGAACCCGAACAGGCCGACCCGAGTAGCGCCGGGCCGCCCACGCATGCTGGTCGATTCATCCACGGTCAGCAAGGCCTCCTGTCCCGGCCGGCCACGACGGCGTCGACGGAGATGTCTTGCTGGGCAATGAGAGCGGTCGGCTCCGCGGCGCGCGGCGCACGCCGGAGGATCACCTGTTCAACGACGGGTAGAGCCCGGCCAGCAGCCCACTGCGCCAGGTAGCGGTAGCACTCCTGCCGGTCCGCAACCGACAGGGGTGCCCGCCGGATCGCCGTGACGTACCCCAGGACATATTCGGCGTACAGACGAACCGTCGGGTGCCGGAGCCGATCCGCTCGGCGCGGGTCCAGGTTGGTACACCAGGAACGCACACTCTGGTGCGCACGCTCGGCCCTGTCGGGATGGTCACGCCTGAAGTAGAGCCAATCAGGGACCTGGTAGAACGGGCCGTGCAATCCGATCTCGGTGGTGAGCGACCGATCCGCAAGGTGATAGCTGCGGAGCGGCGTCCGGCGAAGAACCTTTGTCCGCATGACGCCGCCGATGTCGTCGAACCAGCCGTCGAACATCATGCTGCGGAAACGCTCTGGCGTCCGCAGAGAGGACGTGGCCACCGGATACTCCAGCGCCCTCGTAACGTTGCCTGAACCGTCGATCATCGCCGTCCAGGAGTTGGCCAGTACGACGCCGGGGTATCGGTCGAGCGCTTCGACGCAGTATTCGAGCAGGTCGCGGGCATATAGGTCGTCATCGGACGCCCACTTGAACAGCTCGCCTTTGGCTTCCCTGACGACAAAATTATGGTTCGGGGCACAGCCTATGTTATGTGGCTGGCGGAAATAGCGGATCCGAGAATCCCGCTTGCCATAGCAAGAGCAAATTTCAGCGGTGCCGTCGGTCGAGGCGTTGTCCGAAATTATTAGTTCGAAATCGTCGTAAGTCTGGCCAAGGAGGGCTTCGAGCGACTCGGCGAGATACTTCTCGCCGTTGTAAACTGGAAGCCCGATACTAAGCCCGGGTGCCGCATTCATTCCCTCCCAGTCCCTCCGTCTCTGGGCTAGCTGTAATAGCCACCACATGGTCCATCTACAGACATAAGACCCGCGGCGGACGGGCCCTGATACATCCCCCGGAAGGATTCGCGTATGCGGTCATGTCGCCAAACCATCCCCGGAAGCTGGTGACCGCCACGCCGATACCGAACACGGTCCACAACAGCGCCGCCACCTGCGCTCCCTCGAGCTGAGGATCGAAAAACGAGGACACCAGGATGGCTGTGTCCACCATAAGGCAAAATACGCCGACCTGTCGCCGAAGGTGCAGGCCGTGCCGCGCCAGACGCCGGCAACCCGCGATCAAGCGCCAGTACCAGCCCAGCCACAAAGCGATCCAGACGGAAAGACCTATCAGCCCCATCCGGGCCAGGATGTCGTCATGCGAATTGTGGGGGCTTCGCAATGGGGTGGGCCCGTCGGTTACCTGGTAGTCGCCCACCGAATAGGGCAGGTTCACTCCGAACCCGAACCCGTCGATGAGCTGGCCGTCAGTCACTTGCTTCTGGAAGATCAGCGACCAGAGCAGATCACGGCCTGCTACCGTTCCCGCCTGACTGCCGGACTCATGCGTGATGCTCGCCACATTGGCGATCAGCTGCGATGCCGAAAACGACCGGCCCGTCGATCCGGGCGATTGAGCGGAAGCCGGGATCTTGAGCGACAACAAGACGGCGATGCCCAGCCCCAAGGCGAGGACCGCAACTGCTCGCACGATCAAACGCACCGCGTCTTTGACGGGGAAGAACGCGAGCCCGACCATCGCGCCCGCTGCCACGCCGAGCAGACCGCCGCGGTTCTGGGTAGCGGACAACCCTATCACCACAAGCGCCATGATGCTGTATACCGCTCGGCTTAGCGCGCCGGTCCTCTCAGGAAACAGCCACAAGAACCCGAGGACCAGGAGCGCGGCGATGCCGACGTTCCCCGGCTTGTGCGACAAAATCGAAATACCGCCGCTGAACGGCAGGCTGGGTCCTTTCAGACGCGTCTCCAGGACCAAACCGAGCGGGAGCCAGATCAACAGCCACGGGACGAACCGCGCTAGCTGGGCTATCCAGCGTTCGATGAGGTCTGGTGCCCTCGCCAGCGCGGCAACAGTGAAAAACGCGAACAAGCAGTAGTAGCAGAGGGCGAAGTCGCGCACTGCGTTAATTCCATAGGAATGCAACCCGGGCAGGAACCGGATGAACCCCCAGACGAAGAATGCGGCGAGGAGGGCCAGGATCGGCTCGTCCCGCAGCGGGATCCGGAGATATCCGGTGGCACTGAGGACTCCCAGGCCGCCGACGACGAGGGTCATCTCGCCGACGTACAGGGGCGTGCCGGGGAGATGGATATATGCGAAGGCCTTGTCCAGTAGCAGATAACCGCCGAGGAGCGGGCCAAGCAACTGGCCATAGCGGACAAGCAGACGCCCTGATGCGCCCCGTGTCCGGTAAGGCGCGTCCGCCAGGACGTCGCCGGTCGGCGCGCGGTTCAGCAAAGACGACGTCACGGTGCCTTACCTTGCGCTTGCTCAGAGGACGCGCCGCTTCCGCCGTTAAATGGGTTGCCGCCGGAAATAGTCGAAAGCTCCTCGGGGTCCAGTGGGCGGACCGATGAACCGTTGCGTCGGTAACGGGCAAGTTGGGGCGGCATCGGCGCTCGGTTGTAGATATAGCCGACGATGTCGGACCCGATGAGCTTGAGCCGGTCCACCATCTCGAGGTGGTCCCGGATCAGTTCGTCGGGGCTGAGGACGATGATCGCAGCGTCGGAGGCGTCAACCAGCTCGGTGGCGTCGGCCACCTGCAGCAAGGCTGGACTGTCGATGAGCACGACGTCGAAGCTGGACTTCGCCGTGGCGAGCATCGCAGACGCCGCTTTCGAGCGGGCCGCGCCCGTCACCTGGCGCTGAAGCGGCGGACCCGATCCGAGGACGGCGACCGCGCCGTTGAGCGGACTGGGCTGGATGCAATTACCCAGCGGTTGCTGGCCGGCCAGCACCTGTTCCAGGCCGCCGACCGCCAGGGTACCGAGTAGGAGCCGGGCAGTCAGGTCTCCATCGCCCGCATCGGCGTCCACGACGAGCACCCGGGTGCCGCCGTTGGCGATGGCAAGAGCCAAGTTGGCGACGACCATGCTCTTGTCGGCGTCCGCGAGAGGCGAGACGAAAACCAGAGACAGTCGCGGCCCCCGTTCAGCGCGAATCCGTTCGACGGAGCTGGCCGCGAAACGGAACGCTTCGGCGACGGCGGAGTGAGGGTCGGCAATCACCGGCAAGCTATCACCCGCCGGGCCCGCATTAGACCGCACCGCCTTCTGCGCCTCGAAGGCCGGGATCTCGCCGATCAGCGGCGCGCCGTATAGTGCCGCGAGATCCTGCCGGCCAGCGAAGCCGCGCCGCCGGAAAGCCCGTGCATAGGCACCACCGCAGCCAAGCAAGAGCCCGATGACGAGCCCGATGGCGGCGGTCTGCTTCAAACCACCGGTGGCCTGTTTGGTGGGCTCCGCGGCCCAGTCCACCGTGGGCTGCTGCGCCAGGTCGGCCTGCTCGGTGATCAACGCCTGCGTCCGCTGGGAGAGCAGGGACCCTCGCTGAGTTGGGTTGCTCGTCTGGTTAATCATGTTATCGATGCCGGCGACGGCGGCGCGGAACTGGGCCGCGAGGGTGGCGGACCGTACGTCAATGAAGGCCTGGAGCAAGGCGTTAGCGCCTACCTGGGCCGCCTTGGGGCTCGAGGACGTGAAGCTCGCGTCGATGATGCTGGCCCCGTATACGCCTGCGGCGGCCCCGGCCGGCGGGGTGATTTTTGCCGAGCCGCCGGCGGTAGAGAAGTCGTGCGCGGATAGGAGCTTGCTATGCAAGGATGCATCGGCGATCTGAGCCGCTCGCTGGGCGACATCTTGCGACTGCAGGAGCAGCACCTGGCTGTCGATATATTGCGCGGAGTCTTGGCTCGGCTCCGACTGGGGCATGGGCACCGTGATACTGCCTTCGGCACTGTAGGTCTTGCCCGTGACCAACGTATACCCGATAGCTGCCACCATGCCCAGGACCGCGAACGCGGCGACCATGATGCGGTACCGGCGCACGGCACCGAACACAGTCGGCTCGAACTGGCCAGACTCGACGCCGGCAACCTTCATCCCGTCCCCTCTTCCTTTCATCATGTTGAATCTGGCCGCGCTGGGACGTTCCCTCCTCCTCATATGATCGGCAAGCGGACGGCGGTGATACGATCGCCCGTAAAGTCGTCCCCAATGCCTAGAGTGCTGAGAGCTGCGGACGCCGCCGGGCCGCGAGCCAGGGCGGGCGCTCTCGTCGCGCCAGGTCAGGAGCCCCGACCAGAACGGGCCGTCCGCGGGCCCGTAGCCGGCGTCCCGCAGTGACATACACAGCTGCCACCACCACAGCAGCGCGCCGAGCCAGATCGCCACGGCAACGCCGACGACGGTCCCGAATGCTCCTCCCCTGATGGCCCCCACCAGGCCGCAAACGAGGAACGCGATCGCCGCGGCGACTGTCCCGCGCAAGCTCCGCCGCGCGGCGCCCAGTGCTTTCAGGCCCGCGCCGGCCCCGACGCAGGCACCCAAGCCCATGGCGTAGAACATCTGGGGTACGACGAGCGGATATGTCGGGCGCCAGATCGGACCGAGCAGCCAGCTCCCCAGTCCCCTCGGCAGCGCCACCAGTAGGAAGACGCCCCACGCGAGCGCCCCTGCCGTGAGTCCGGCGCTGAGCAACAGGCAGAACAGCGGGAGGAACCGCGGTGAATGACGCAGAATTCGGGCGCCCTCCGCCACCACGATCAGGGTTATCCCGAAGAAGACGACCTGGAACGGGCCCATCAGCGTGCTGGCGGCCTGCACGTAACCGACAGCGGCCAAACCCAGGATCAGGCCAATGCCGTAGGCGCGGAGCTGGAACGCGGCGCTCTGCGACGTGCCCTCTGCGAAGTAGCGGGGCCCGAGGTCACGATGTCGCGACAGCCACTGCCATGCGCCCGACAGCCGGGGAATGACCCGTGCCTGCAGCGGCCCGACGGCTGCCGCCACCGTTGCCGTCGCACCCCACGCCAGAACGAACCAGAACACGGTCTCGTGACCGGTCACGCGCAGCAGCCGCAGGGCAGGAAGCAGTGTCACCGTCCAGATCGTGTCGTTGAGGAACGCCTGGCTGCCGCGCCCAAGGGCGAAGAACGAATATCGCCAGCTATCCTGCAGGAGCAGTCCCGGCAGGGTCAGTCCGAGGGCGAGAAAGGGGAGCCTGGCCGTGCCGTGAAGTGCCGCGGCGGCCGCTAGTACGCAGCTACCGGCGGCTAGGCCCGTCACGGCGGCGGTCCCGGTACAGTTCGCGACGGCACCGCGCCAGGTCGGGAGGTCCGTGCCACTGCACCTGACCATCAGGGGGTCGGTGGCCAGACCGCGGGACGCGTTCAGACAGAAGGAATACGTCACGTAACAAAGGCTGAAGGCACCGAACTGCGTGGCCCCGAGCGTGCGAGCTACATAGATGCTCACGGCGAAGTTACTCAGGCTGGACATCGCCTGGTCCGCGACACCCCAGCCGAGGCGGCGGCTCGCCTGGCCCATCAAGGGCCTGAGCAGCCTTTGCACCCGGCTCACGGCAAGGACTCAGCCGGCCTCGGGGCAACTGGCATCAATAAGCCTCATACTCGATCTCGGCAGCCGACGCGGGGAAATTTCGGCTGCTCCGTTCGCGCAGCATCTCATCGATCAGGTTCGCGGAAAGCAGCTCGCGGATCCGGCGCAGCCGCACGAAGCGCGCAGACATGAAATCGTCATAGGTCAGGCCATACTTGGCGTAGGCGCTTGCCAGCTCATCGACTCCGTCCCGCACCCTCCAGCGCATCTTCAGATCCGGGAAAGTGTCGGCCAGCTTAGAAAAATCGACGCGGTAGCTGCGCAGATCCGGCCCGGCGCCGTCGGCCAGCGACACCATCGATTCAGGCACCGCTTCACGTACCAGTTCTGCGATGTCGCGGACCTGCACGTTGTCCTCCGGGCGGCCCACGTTAAACGCCTGATCGTGGACCAGCTCGCGCGGGGCCTCGAGCGCAGCGAGGAATGCCCGGCTGATGTCTTCAATGTGGACCAGTGGCCTCCAGGGCGACCCGTCGCTTTCAAGATGCACCTTGCCGGTGGTCATCGCGACAGCGGTCAGGTTGTTCACCACGATGTCGAGACGCAGCCGCGGCGAGGCGCCATAAGCGGTGGCGTTGCGTAGGTAGGTCGGGCTGAACCTATCGTCGGCCAGCCGCGCCAGATCATGCTCGGCGAGCACCTTGGTCTGGCCGTAGGGCGTCACCGGGGACAGGGCCGCGTCTTCCGCCACCGCGGACGAGCCGGCTGCGCCATAAAGGCTGCATGACGAAGCAAACAGGAAGCGCTCGACGCCAGCCTGCTTCGCGGCCTGGGCCAGGCGCACCGTGCCCTCATGATTTATCGAGTACGTCGCCGCCGGATTCAGGTGACCGAGCGGATCATTCGACAGCGCCGCTAGGCAGACCACCGCGTCATGGCCGGCCAGCTGGCCGGCCTCGGCGTCCCTGATGTCGCATTGTCGGCGCGCGCCGGTGTCCTGCGGTGCGGGACCGAAGTCGCACCCCTCATAGAGACCGAGATCGAGCCCGTCAACCTGGTGCCCGGCTGCGCGCAGGAACGGGACAAGGACGGCTCCGATGTAGCCGCGATCGCCCGCAACTAGTACCCTCATCGTCAGCCCTCAGATTCTAGGAGACCGGTCGTATCGGCCGGTGGCATGACCACCCAGCTACCATAGGATGCGCGGCGCTCGGCCCTGATACATGTGGAAGCGGCCCGCCTGCATTCAGTTCCGCTGGTTGTGACAATTTGCAGTATCATGATCACTTTCCGCTCGAAGTCATCTGCCGTAATGCTGAGATTGAAGTAGGAGATGAGGAACTGAACGCCCACTCAACGCCGCATGCGGCCTGAGCGTTGCGCCTCCGGTCTGCCCGTGAGCGCCACGGGACCGTCCGGCCAGCGGGCCGTGTGAACCGCAGCCAGCAGCCATGGAAGGTGAGGGCTCTTAAGCTCGCATCTGCTGCCATCGGAAGGATCACCGATTTCGCGCAGTTGAAAGCCTCGGCATAAGGTACTCGGCACTCAATGCCGCGCAGCCGGGCCATGCTGAGGAAAACATCGTCGTCCCACCAGTCGCGGCTCTTCTGGGAGGGGAAGCACTTGTGCAGCAGGTCGACCTTGCGCCGCACGATATCGGCCGACAGGGGGAAATACATCGATGGGCGGCCGATGTCCCCGTCCCATTTCGGGATTTCGTAGCCGAGGTAGAGTTGGTCGCGGAAGACGGTGGGCACGATCTCGGCAATGGTGCGGTGATCTTGATGGGCATCGCCCCGAGACGGCGCAATGATCAAGTCGGGTGAGCAAGATCGCGCGACTTCCTCTAGGGCTTCCTTCACCTGGCCCCAGGCCGCCGGAAGTCGGCCCTCGGGCAGGTCGTACAGCCCGATGGTGAGGTGTGCTGCTGGCAGGAAAGCGTGCGCCGCGGTGCGCGCCTCCTCGCGTCGCTCCGCCGTTCCGGTCAGCACGATGTAGTGGGCATGCAGGTCCGGCTGGCTCTGGGCGAGGCTAAGCAGCATCCCGCCGGCGCCAATCTCAATGTCGTCGGGGTGCGCGCCGATCGTAAGGACGACCAAGGGCCTGTCCGGGGGCGTCTTCAGACGCAAGGGCAGCACGGGTTCACCGTGGCAGCGACAGCGAGCCCGCGTGGGCGGCTGGCTCGGGCAGGGTGTCATCGTTCGGCGCCTGGACGCCGGATCGCTCCGCGTCCCAGATCATCCAGGGGCAGGTGCCCCGCTGGTACATCTCCTCCAGCCGGGCACGTTCCTTTACCGTGTCAGCGGGTGACCAGTACCCTTTGTACGCGTAGGCGAGGACTCGTCTCTGCGGGACCAGTCGCCGCATGAGCACGTCCTCGACGAGGTCCTCGCCTTCGTACAGGTGATCGAAGATTTCCGGTCTGAACACGAAATAGCCGCCGTTCTCCCACTGGCGTAGGTCCTGCATGGGAGTGACCTGGGTGATGAACCCGTCCTCCCCGATGTCCACCACGTGATGCGACGACTGGGGCGGCACGGCCAGGAGGCAGGCCACGGCGCCGCTGGCCTGGAACCGCGCGATAGTGTCTGGCAGCGGCGCATCCGTGAAGACGTCCGCGTAGTTGGCCAGGAACATCTGCTCGTCCTCGACGAACCGGCGGACCCGGCGCAGCCGTTCCCCGATCGCCGAGTTCAGCCCGGTGTCGACGAAGGTGATCCGCCAGTCGGAGATGTCGGTCTTGAAGAGCTTCACCTCGCGGGCGGCGCCCTCGAGCACGAAGTCATTCGACCGGGTCTCGTCGTAATTAAGGAAGAAATCCTTGACATAGGACGCGCCGTAACCCAGGCAGAGAATGAACTCGGTGTGCCCAAAATGCGCATAGTAGCGCATGACGTGCCACATGAGTGGACGATCTCCGATCATCGCCATCGGCTTCGGGCCAGTGTGGACGCCGTCGCGCATCCGCATCCCTAGGCCACCGCAGAAAAGCACGACTTTCATGATTCACCCCACAGAAACGATTTGGAGCTCGGGGATCGGGAAGACTAGCTTTCCCCCCCACGATCCGGCATAGCTGAGCTGGCGGCTGATTTCCTCCCGCAGGTTCCACGGCAGGACGAGTATGTAGTCTGGCCGGGTCTCGGCCAGGCGCTCCGGCGCGTGGATCGGAATATGTGTCCCCGGCAGGAACTTCCCCTGCTTGACCGGGCTGCGGTCGACCGTGTAAGAGAGCAGGTCCGGCCGGATGCCGCAGTGGTTCAGCAGCGTGTTGCCCTTGCCCGGGGCGCCGTATCCGGCCACGGAACGCCCTTCGCGCGCCGCGGCGAGCAGGAAGCCGAGCAGGTCGCTCTTGATCTTCAGCACGGCGGCCGCGAAACCCTCGTGGCCGGCGACAGTGTGCAGGCCCGCGGCCTCCTCGGCGGCCAGCACCGCCTTGACCCGCTCGGTCGGCTCGCCGCCGTTTTCCTCGGGGCGGGCGTAAACGCGCAGCGATCCGCCGTGCGTGCCGAGCTCGTCCACGTCGAGCACGCGCAGCCCGGCGGTCGCGAGCGCGTGGGAGGAGGTGAGCAGGGACAGGTAGGAGAAGTGCTCGTGATAGATGGTGTCGTACTGTCGGCGCTCGATCAGCCGGAGCAGGTGCGGGAACTCCAGCGTGACCGTTCCCTCGTCCTTGACCAGGGCGCGCAGCCCGGCCGCGAAGCCCCGGATATCCGGCACGTGAGCGAAGACGTTGTTCGCGGCCACGAGGTCGGCCCGGCCGCGCCGGTGCGCTATCTCGTGCCCGGTTTCGGCGCCGAGGAACTGAACCTCCGTCGGGATACCGCGGGCGCGGGCCGCCTCGGCCACGTTCGCGGCAGGCTCGACGCCGAGCACCGGGATGCCGGCCGTCTTGAAATGCTGAAGCAGGTAGCCGTCGTTGCTGGCCACCTCGGTGACCAGGTTGTCCGGAGTCAGATCCAGACGTCCGATCATCGCCTCCGCGTACCGTCTCGCATGCGCGACCCACGATTCGGAGTACGAAGAAAAGTAGGGATAGTCGGAAAAGATATGCTCGCCGGAGACGTAAGCGGGAAGCTGCACGAGCAGGCATGCGTCGCACAGGCGAACGTGAAGTGGATAGAAGACCTCGGGGTTGTCGAGTCCTTCCTCAGGAACGTAGCTCTCGCATAGCGGAGACATCCCGAGATCAACGAACGTGCGAGTAAGCGGTGCACCGCACAGACGGCAGTTATGCGACATCGGCATAGAGCCGACACCTCCGATTCTCCACCTGGTCAAGGACCGGGCTAACATTGGTAATCGCAACAAGCGAGTCAGCTGTAGAAAAACAGGACGTAAATGGACAGGCATCTGTGCCGGGCGTGCCGGGAGCCAGCAGGTCGCCTTGTGCTGGACCTCGGTGACCAGCCGGCCTGTGACTATTTCCCGCGGCGCGACGATCCGGGTCCCGACCCCGTGTACCCGCTGCAGATGTGGCTGTGCTCATCGTGCGGCCTGGCCCAGCTGCTCGCCGACCCCACCGTGCCCGAGGAGCCGAGGGGTACCGAGCCGGCTGCGCTCATCGCGCAGGCGGCTGATGCCGTGGAGAGGGTCACCGCGGCGGGATTCCTGCCCGAGCAGGGCGTGGTCGCCGAGTACGGCAGTCCTCATGGCGGGTCCTGGCTCGGCCTGCTGACCGCTCGCGGGCTCGTGCCGTCTGGACCCGGCGGGCAGGCGGACGTGATCGTTGACTGCTTCGGCTTGATGCACGCCGCCGACCAGCGCCTGGCCCTCGCCGAGCGGGCGTCCAGGATGGCGCCGGGCGGAGTGCTGTTGCTGCAGTATCACTCCCTGAGCGTCATCATCGGCGGCCGGCAGTGGAACGCGCTCCGGCACGGGCACTATGCGTACTACTCCACGACCGCGCTGACCGCGATGCTGGCGGCAGTGGGCTTGAGCCCCGTCACCGCCTGGCAGTTCAGCCTCTACGGCGGCACCGTCCTGCTGGCCGCGTCCAGGGACGGGGAACGGAACGGCCGGCCCGACGCCGTGGTGCAGTCGCTCGTTGCCGAGGATGCTCGCGTCGGCGTCCGCGATCCCGGCGCTTTCGCCGGCCTGCAGCGGGATGTGCGTGCCCACGCTAAGGCTCTGCATGACTGGCTGGTGGCGGAACGGTCGGCCGGACGCAAGGTGCTCGGCTATGGCGCGGCATCACGGGCGGTCGCGCTGTTGTGCCAAGCGCGAGTGGATCGTCGGCTCCTGCCGACGGTGATCGATGCCTCGCCCGCCAAGCAGGGCCTGCGGATGCCGGGCACTGACATCCCGGTGGCTGCCCCCGCCCGGCTGGCCGCGGACAAGCCGGATGCGGTGCTGGTGTTCGTCCCGGACCTGCTGGCCGAAGTCCGGGATTCCTATCCGGAAGTCGAGACCGCAGGCGGCCGGTGGGTCGATGCTCAGGCATTTGGCTCAGGAAGCTTGTAGCAGGACGCGCAGCCGGGCCAGGGATCGTGCCCGCGTGGGGCCGATGCTGCCGATTGGCAGGCCGAGCTCATCGGATATGTCGACGTAAGACACCG
>Ga0116214_1000515_pt1 | contig 15960 bp, 15 predicted proteins | sample Sb_taG_FD_88964 | JGI IMG/M metagenome (GOLD analysis project Ga0116214, IMG submission 88964) | Peat soil microbial communities from Weissenstadt, Germany - Sb_50d_1_NS metaG | ecosystem: Environmental > Terrestrial > Soil > Wetlands > Peat | place: Germany: Weissenstadt | collected 2010-09-21
GCCCCTGCGATGCCCACAGCCCGACGTGTCCCGCGTTCGTCAGGCACCGGCCCACGGCGGCGCCCATCTCGCCTGGATGCAGCAGTCCGATCACAGTCGCGCTCGGCATGTCCATGGCTGAGTTTGGCACGTAGGACGCCACCTGCGGCAGGTTGATGCCGCGCTGGGCCGCCCTGACCTTCGGAATTCTGGCCGGATCATAACGGACAGAATGGTCGCCTCTGGCACCGGAACGACGCCTGCGGCGCCTGCGGCGGCTGCGGGCTGGATAGAGTCGTCTTGAGGGCCGCGAGGCCGCGATCACTGAGCCGCTTATTGCCCAGGTCATGCCGGGTAGCGGCATCGCAAGGAGAGCCGCAGTGCCGAAGCTTGTCTATGACTTCACTGAGGGCAACAAAGACATGAAGGACCTGCTCGGCGGCAAGGGAGCCAACCTGGCCGAGATGACGAACATCGGCCTGCCGGTGCCGCCGGGCTTCACGATCAGCACCGATGCCTGCCGTTACTACCTGCAGAACGGGATGGTCCCTGACGGTCTAGCCGCCGAGGTGGCCGTGCACCTGCGCAAGATTGAGCAGACGATCGGCAGGCACCTCGGCGACCATGAGGATCCGCTGCTGGTGAGCGTACGGTCCGGGGCCAAGTTCTCGATGCCGGGCATGATGGACACCGTCCTGAACATCGGGCTGTCCGACGAGTCGGTGCACGGCCTGGCCAAGCAGGCCGGCAACGACCGGTTCGCCTGGGATTCGTACCGCCGCCTGATCCAGATGTTCGGCAAGACCGTGCTGGGGATCGACGGCAGCGAGTTCGAGCACGCGATCGACGCAGCCAAGAAGGTCAAGGGAACCACGAACGACCTCGACCTGGACGCTGACGACCTGCGGGGACTTGTTGGCGCCTACAAGGAGATCGTCAGAACCCAGACTGGCCGGGACTTCCCGCAGCAGCCGCGCGAGCAGCTTGACCTGGCCATCAACGCCGTTTTTGACTCCTGGAACTCCGACCGGGCGATCCTGTATCGGCGTCAGGAGCGGATCCCCGCCGACCTGGGTACCGCGGTCAGCGTGGTGGCGATGGTCTTCGGCAATCTGGGCCCGGACTCTGGTACCGGCGTCGCCTTCACCCGCGACCCGAGCACCGGCCACCAGGGTGTCTACGGCGACTACCTGCAGAACGCGCAGGGCGAGGATGTCGTGGCCGGAATTCGCAACACCGTGCCACTGCAGGATCTCGAGCAGATCGACGCCAAGTCCTATAGCGAGCTGATGCAGATCATGCAGACGCTGGAGAACCACTACAAGGACCTGTGCGACATCGAGTTCACGATCGAGCGCGGCAAGCTCTGGATGCTCCAGACCAGGGTCGGCAAGCGGACCGCCGCGGCCGCCTTCCGGATTGCGGTCCAGCTCGTCGATCAGGGGCTGATCGACATGGACGAGGCGCTGCGCCGGGTATCCGGCGCGCAGCTTGCTCAGCTGATGTTCCCCCGATTTGACGAGAATGCGGGCGGGACAAGGATCACGACCGGCGTCAGCGCGTCGCCGGGTGCGGCGGTCGGCAAGGCCGTCTTCGACTCGGGTCGCGCGGTGGAACTGGCAGCAGCGGGCGAGGACGTCATCCTGGTTCGCCGTGAGACCAATCCCGACGACCTGCACGGCATGATCGCCGCGCGCGGCATCCTGACCAGCCGAGGCGGCAAGACCAGCCACGCCGCGGTTGTCGCCCGCGGCATGGGCAAGACGGCGGTGTGCGGGGCCGAGGAACTGGAGGTCGACCTTGTCGGCCGGCGGTTCACCGCGCCAGGTGGCGTTGTCGTCGCCGAGGGCGACACCCTCTCCATCGATGGCACCTCCGGTGCCGTCTACCAGGGCGAGATGCCTGTCGTGGACTCCGCGGTGGTTGGCTACTTCGAAGAAGGGCTTGCCCCAGACGCCGATGACGTGGTCAAGGCGGTGCACACGCTGATGACCCACGCCGACGCCAGGCGCCGCCTCGGCGTGCATGCCAATGCTGACACCGGCCCGGACTGCGCCCGTGCCCGGCGGTTCGGCGCCAGCGGCGTCGGACTGACCCGCACCGAGCACATGTTCCTTGGCGAGCGGCGCCAGCTTGTCGAGCGGCTGATCCTGGCCGAGGACGACGCGACCAGGCAGTCCGCGCTTGACGCGCTCGAGCCGCTGCAGCGCGGCGACTTCGTGGAGATCCTGGAGGCGATGGACGGCCTGCCGGTGACCATCCGGCTGATCGACCCGCCGCTGCATGAGTTCCTGCCGGACCTGACCGAGATGTCGGTCAAGGTCGCGCTGGCCGGCGACAGTGCCACCGAGAGCGATCGTCGGCTGCTTGACGCGGTGCGCCGGCTGCACGAGGAGAACCCGATGCTTGGCCTGCGCGGGGTCAGGCTCGACCTGGTCGTCCCTGGACTGCTCGACATGCAGGTGCGGGCGATCGCTAACGCGGCAGCTCAGCGCAAGAAGGCGGGCGGCGACCCGCGACCGGAGATCATGGTCCCGCTGGTCGCGGCGGTGCAGGAGATGGAGATCGCTCGCGAGCGTATCGAGCAGATGCTCGCCGAGGTAGCGGCGGAGACCGGCACCAGTGTGCACACCCCGATCGGGACCATGATCGAGGTGCCGCGCGCCGCGCTGACGGCAGGCGATGTGGCGCGCAGCGCGGAGTTCTTCTCCTTCGGTACGAACGACCTCACCCAGATGGGCTGGGGGTTCTCCCGCGACGACGTCGAGGCCGCCTTCTTCAGCCGCTACATGGAGCTTGGCGTGTTCGGCGTCTCCCCATTCGAGACGCTGGACGTCGGCGGCATAGGTCGGCTGGTCAAGATCGCGGTGGAGGAGGGCAGGGCCACCCGTCCCGACCTGAAGATCGGGGTCTGTGGCGAGCATGGCGGCGATCCGGAATCGGTGCTCTTCTTCCACGCCGCCGGACTGGACTACGTGTCCTGCTCGCCGTTCCGGGTTCCCGTCGCCAGGCTAGAGGCCGGCCGTGCCGTGGTTCTTGAGACGACCGGAGGCAGCGACAGCAGGTGACCGCTGGCTACGACAGCCACGCGACGGTCCGGTTCGCGGCCGAGCCGGCCAAGCGCGCGCACAGCCCGCACCGCGGCCCGTTCCAGCGGGACCGCGCCCGGGTACTGCACAGCTCGGCGTTGCGTCGGCTCGCGGCCAAGACCCAGGTGGTGGAGGTAGGCTCGGCCGACTTCCCGCGGACCAGGCTGACGCACTCGCTGGAGTGTGCTCAGGTCGGCCGCGAGCTTGGCGCGGAACTTGGCTGTGATCCAGACCTGGTCGACGCGGCATGCCTGGCACATGATCTGGGCCACCCTCCGTTCGGCCACAACGGCGAGTCTGCCCTGGCGCAGATCGCTGCGAGCTGCGGCGGTTTCGAGGGCAACGCGCAGAGCCTGCGGCTGCTCACCCGGCTGGAAGCCAAGATTCCCGGCGCTGGGCTGAACCTGACCAGGGCCACCCTGGACGCGACGCTGAAGTACCCATGGCTCGCGTCGCAGACCTGTGCGGCGGCCAATCCGGGCGCGGCTGGCGGGACTGGTGCGGCTGACGGCGCTGGTGCGGCTGGCGGGGCTGGAGTCGGTGGCGGGACTGGTGGGGCTGACCGGACTGAAACCTCTGGCGGAGCTGGAGTGGCGAGCGGGACTGACGAGGCTGGGAGTCCGGCCGGATCAAAATATGGCGCCTACAACGACGACGTCGAGGTGTTCGGCTGGATCCGCGACGGCGCTCCGGCCGGCCGGGCGAGTCTAGAGGCCCAGGTCATGGACTGGGCCGACGACGTGGCCTATTCCGTGCACGACCTTGAGGACGGACTGCATAGCGGTCTGATCACGATCGACAAGCTCCGCGATCCGGCCGAACGCCGAGCGGTAGCTGAGCTGACCCAGACCGACTACTGCCCGCCCGGCTGGGCCACCATTGACGAGCTCGCCGAGGTCTTCGCTAGGCTGCTGCGGCTGCGCTGCTGGCCGGAGCGGTTCGACGGCGGGCCGGACACGGCTGCGGCGGTGAAGAACCTGACCAGCGAGCTGATCGGCCGGTTCTGCGACGCGGCGCAACGGGCCACCTTGTCAGCAGGGAGTCCACCGCTGACCCGTTATGCCGCTGATCTTCAGGTCCCCCGGCGGCAGCGGCTGGAATGCGCGTTGCTCAAGGGCGTGACTGCCCATTATGTGATGCGCAGGGATGGCGCGGCCGCGGCCCAGGCCCGGGAGCGCGAGATGCTGACTGAGCTGGCGGCGGCGCTGGTCGCGGGCGCGCCTGATGCGCTGGATCCGATGTTCCGGCCCGCATTCGAGGCGGCCGGGTCGGACGCGGCCCGGCTGCGGGTCGTGGTTGACCAGGTCGCGGCGCTGACCGACACCTCCGCGCTCGCCTGGCATGCCAGGCTGTGCAGCTAACCCGCCCCTCGTGATCACGCGGTTCTTTCAGGAACCCGTCCTGAAAGAACCGCGTGATCACCGAAGCAATGGCTGCAGCGGGCCGGGTGGCCGGTCCAACCTCGGCTTCGGAGGACGTCGGCGATCTCCCACGCAGTCTGGCATGCCCGAATTGTCACGTCCGTCCAGCTATAGTGGAGGATGATAAGGCCGGTGCGGGACAGCGCGTTGTCCCGGTGAATGTCCTGCCAACGGGCCTCGGCGGGATGAGCTGCGCGGCCATCGAGTTCGACGGCGAGACCGAATTCGGCGTACAGATTATCCAGGTAGCGGGATCGGGTGCCGGTGGTCACCAGCGCCTGCCGATTCGCGGCGGGCAGGCCGTGTGCCCGCTCGACATCGCGGACGTACCGGAACTCCAGGGTTGAGTGCACTCCATCGGAGATCTCGTCAAGCGCTCCTGACAGCTCGGCGCGCCAGCGCAGCTTGCGGCGGTGCTCCATCGCGCTCGCAAGCAGGTCAGCCCTCGTCAGGCGCCGACCGCAGGCTCTGCTGAGCCACCCGACGGCCTCGTCCAGACTGGCCGCTACCTGGGTGAGATCGAGCGTGGTCTCTTCGATCCGGGTCCGCGGCGGCATCCGGGTCGGGTGCCTAGCTGATTCGACGCGCCGCGACCGGTGGACCACGATGCGCGGAGCGCTCCCGTGGCGCTCGGCTTCGGGGATGATGACCTCCCGGCCGGCAGCGACCGTCACGTGCAGCAGCACGGCAGGCCGGTCAGCCAGTTTGTCGACCTCGGCGGCGCTGTGGTAACTGAGCGCCGCAGTCGGCCCGCATCTGCGGACCGCAGCCCAGAGCAGGCTCTCCCGTGAGGGCTCACCGGTGAATGCGGCGTAGACGCCGCGGTACAGCGTCTGCCATCGGTCGCTACGCAGCATCACGTCGATGGTCGACGGGTCGAGCCCGCAGGTCGATGCCTGCCACCGAGCCAGAACGCCACGCTGCTGGTCAAGTAGTTCCTCGCAGTCGCTGGGTATTTGGATACTCATCCGTGCAGACTCGCTCGATCCGAGCTGCGCAGTGACGCGGTAACCGCTCATTGTGCATGGAGCCACGGACCGCGGTGACGACTGTGGACGACCGCCGCCACCGTCGGTCGAGCGGGCTAGAATGCCCGCTCCGGGGCAGCGCCGACCATGATCGCGCGGTTCTTTCAGGAGGGCTTACTGAAAGAACCGCGTCATTCTCAGCGGGTCAGCACGGCATCGAGGACGGCTTCGGTGTCGGTCAGGTCGGGCAGCACGGCGTGGGCGCCAGATCCGGCGAGTTCGTTGGTCGTGAAGTGCCCGGTAGCCACGGCAACCGCACGGGCACCGGTGGTGAGGGCGGCCCCGATATCGAGGGGGGTGTCGCCGATGACGATCGTGGCCTGGCCGTCGAACTCCTGCCGATAGGCCAGTGCGGCTCGCTTCCGTGCGAGATGCACGAGTTCCGCCCGGACTTCGCTCTCGTTCCCGTAAGCGCCCACGTTCAGATCCAGGTACTTGGTCAGGCCAAGCGGCGCCAGCTTGACCTCGGCCAGCGGCCTGACGTTGCCGGTCAGCAAGGACTGCCGTGCCACGCCGTCGGGCCGGTGGCGGTCGTGCGTGTGGTGGTCGGGCCGGTGGTCGTCGTGCGTGTGGTGGTCGGGCCGGTGGTCGTCGGGCCAAGTACCGCCGTCGGTACTGCCGAGGGCGGCCAGCGCGGCGAGCGCGGCCGCGGCGCCAGGCAGGGCTTTGGCCGTTGTCCTGACCAGGTCACCGAGACCGGGAGCGAGACTGGCCAGGGCAGCCTCGAAGAAGCTGACCTCACCGCGCGGGTCAGGCACGCCGGCCAGCGCCAGAACGTCAAGTGCGATGGCCCGGTCGGTCCGCCCGGCCATGTTGGCCGCATCGGCCTGCTCTGGCAGTTCCCGGCTGTACAGCTCGGCGAATGCGAGCCGGTAGAGGTGTCGGCCGATGCCAGAGGCATTTACTAGGGTGAAGTCGACGTCCCAGAGCACAAGAAAGCTGGCCACGCCGCGGACATTACCAGCGCCCGCCGGAGCCGCCCGGGGCTAGACTCGCCGCGTCCGGACTCGCCCGATCCGGGCAGGACCGTCTGGGCTCAGAAGGTTGCTTGGAGCGGAGGTGCGGGTGGCAGGCCGGATTCGGGACGAGGACATCGAACTCGTCCGTAACCGTTCGCCAGTCCAGGAGGTCGTGGGGGAGTACCTGCAGCTGCGCAATGCGGGCGGTGGATCGCTCAAGGGTCTGTGCCCGTTCCACGAGGAGAAGACCCCCTCCTTCAATGTCACCCCGGCGCGCGGCCTGTGGTACTGCTTCTCTTGCGCCGAGGGCGGGGACGTCATCAAGTTCGTGCGCAAGATCGACAACCTTGGCTTCACTGAGGCGGTCGAGCGCCTTGCGGCCAGGGCTGGCATCGAGCTGCGCTACGAGCAGGGCGGTCACGTTCCCGGGCAGGAGCAGTCACAGCGCCGCAGGCTGATCGAGGCGCACCGAGCTGCGGCGGACTATTACGCGGAACAACTGACCGGGGCCGAGGCCGGCGCCGCTCGCGCGTTCCTGTCGTCGCGCGGGTTCGAGCTGGCCGATGCGCAGCGATTCGGGGTCGGCTACGCGCCCGACGACTGGGAGGCGGTGACCAGGCACCTGCGCGGCCGGGGATTCACCGACACCGAACTGCTGGCCGGCGGACTAGCGGGCCAGGGTAGGCGCGGGCTGGTGGACAAGTTCCGCGGCAGGCTGATCTGGCCGATCAGGGATCTGACCGGCGACGTGATCGCGTTCGGCGCCAGGAAGCTGGCCGCCGACGACAACGGTCCCAAGTACCTGAACACCCCGGAGACGCCGATCTTCCACAAGAGCTCGGTGCTGTACGGGGCCGATCTGGCCAAGCGCGACATCGCCCAGCGCAGGCAGGTCGTGATCGTCGAGGGCTATACCGACGTGATGGCCTGCCATCTGGCCGGAGTCACCACAGCGGTTGCGACGAGCGGGACTTCATTCGGCGCTGAGCACATCAAGATCCTGCGGCGGCTGCTGATGGACACCGACCGGGTCCCCTGCGAGTTCATCTTCACCTTCGACGGTGATACGCCCGGCCGACGCGCTGCGCTGCGCGCGTTCGAGATGGAGGAAAGGTTCGTCACCCAGACGTACGTGGCTGTGCAGCCAGATGGTCTTGATCCGTGTGACCTGCGGCTCAAGGAAGGCGACGCGGCGGTGAAAGACCTGGTGGCGAGCCGGGTGCCGTTGTACGAGTTCTCGGTGCGCAGCGTGCTTGGCGAATTCGACCTGGACACCTCGGAAGGCAAGCTCGCCGCACTGGATGCCGCCGCTCCGATCGTGGCCAGGATCAAGGACCCGGCGCTGCGCAAGATCTATGCGGCGAATCTTGATCGCTGGATCGGCCTGCTTGACCAGCAGCTGGTGATCCACCGGATTGCCGAGCACATACCGAGCCGCTCGCGCGGTACCGGAGGGAGCACCGGTGATCTGGGTCGGGTCGGTGCGACGCGGGGGTCGGCCGGCAGCAGGTCTGGCGGCGACCGGCACGCTGGTTCGGCTCGGCAGGAACTGGCCAGGGACAGGACCGGTCAGCGAAGCGGAGTTGCCGCCGGTGCAGGTGGCAGCGACTCTGGGCACCAGGGTGACCAGAGTTCGGGCGAGGTAAGCGCGGGCCTGCCCGGTGCGGGCAACCGCGCTGAGCTACCGCGATACGACCCCCGCGATCCGGTGATCAACCTCGAACGACAGGTGCTCAAGCTGGCCATCCAGCGTCCCGCGCTGTTCGGTCCGGCGTTCGATGCCCTCGGCGCTGACGCCTTCACCGACCCCGCGCACCGCGCGGTCCGGGAGCTGATCGGCGGCTGCGGCGGAGTCGCGACCGCGGGACCAGTACGTGACTGGGTTGATCGGCTGCTCGCTGCCGCCCCGAATGACGCCGCACGTACCTTCCTGACCAGGCTTGCGGTGGAGTCCGTTGAGGCACCAGGAGTCGACGGAGAACCTGACGTCCGGTACGCCGACGACGTCTTGGCGCGGATCGAGGAGCTTGCGGTTTCCAGGCAGATCGCCGTGGTCAAGTCGCGGCTGCAGCGGATGAACCCGGTCACTGAACAGACCGCCTACAACCGCATGTTCGGTGATCTGGTTGCCCTTGAACAGCGGCGCAAGCTACTAGTTGAGCGGGCTGGCGGGGCGTAAGGCAGGTTCGCAGTGCACGCCTACAGGCCATGCGCCACTAGCTTGGCGGTGACATTATTCGAACCCCGCAGGTTTCCGCAGCTGTCGCAGACTGTTGTCCATGACTCCTGCGCTTGCTCCCCCGGCAGATCAGGTCATCGAGCTCCTCTCGCGAGCTCGGGAGAGTGGGACAATCGCGCTGGCTGACCTTAACGCAGCGTTCGAGCGCTGTGACCTGATGCCGGACGCGATTGATGACGTCCTCCGCCTGCTCGCCGAGGACGGCATCGAGATCGTGGAGACAGGCACCGAAGACCCGGACGAGCTGCGTCGCGGCGATGGGACGGAGCCTGCTCGCCGAACCGGAACCAGTGACCTTGTCCGGATCTACCTCCGCGAGATCGGCAAGGTGCCGCTGCTGACGGCGCACGATGAGGTGGAGCTCGCGAAAGCGATCGAAGCAGGCCTGTTCGCGCAGGAGATGCTGGCCGGCGGTTATGAGCGGTCGGTCGGAGACGGCGCGAACGTCACCGAGCTGGCGATTCTCGCAGCCGAGGGGACTCAGGCCAGGCAGCGGCTGATCGAAGCCAACCTGAGGCTGGTGGTGTCGATCGCCAAGCGGTACATCGGCCGCGGCATGGTCTTCCTTGATCTGATCCAGGAGGGCAATCTGGGCCTGATCCGGGCCGTAGAGAAGTTCGATTACGCCAAGGGCTACAAGTTCTCCACCTACGCCACCTGGTGGATCAGGCAGGCGATCACCCGGGCGATCGCCGACCAGGCTCGCACGATCAGAATCCCGGTGCACATGGTGGAGACGATCAACAAGATGGCCAGGATCCAGCGCCAGCTGCACCAGGACCTTGGTCGCGAGCCCACCCCGGCTGAGGTCGCGGCGGAGATGGGCCTGCCAGCTGACCGGGTCGCCGAGATCCAGCGGATCGCCCAGGAGCCGGTCTCACTCCAGGCACCGATCGGTGAGGAGGACTCTGACCTCGGGGATTTCATCGAGGACGCCGACGCGGTGGTGCCGATGGAGGCCGCCGCCTTCATCATGCTGCAGGACCAGCTTGAGCAGGTTCTCGATACGCTCTCACCACGCGAGCAGCGGATCATCCAGCTGCGCTTCGGCCTGATCGACGGCCATCCCCGGACACTGGAGGAGGTCGGCAGGGACTTCGGCGTCACCAGAGAGCGGATCAGGCAGATCGAGTCCAAGACCCTGGTGAAGCTGCGGCACCCTGGACGCGCCCAGATGCTCCGCGAGTATCTGGTCTGAAGTTTGGATTCCCGCGGTCGGCTAGATCAGGTCATGATCGCCAAAATCACCGTTCACCGGTACGAAAGGGTGCTGGTTGTCACGCGCCCGCCTTGGTGCGGAGCCATTGCCTGACATCGTGCCGGACGGGACGTCCGCCTGGCCGGGATCCGCTTGCTGCCCGCGGACCCTGGAAACGCCCTTGCGGGCTCCAGCGGCCGCCATGTTCCAGGTGGATTTCATCGTTCCGGTGGCCTGGGCGTGCAGCGCACCGGCCGCCTGCTGGACGGCGGGACTGTCGGCAACCGAGCGGACCATCTTCCGCATCTGCTCATAGCGCTCCCGGCCCGCTTGGGCGCCGAGGACGTAGCCGATCGCTAGGCCGGACACGAGGGTGAATCTGTAGAGACGCATCTGGGCACTCTCCCCGAAGATCAAAGCACGCTGCGAGATACCCCAAGCTGACCTGCCACTCTTGTTGCGCAGCGCTGACCTTCCCCTCATGCCCAGCAATCAGATTGTTATGCGCCCGCGGTCGGCCGCGAGCGCTGACAGCGGCGCGCGCATCTGCGCGCGTGCGCTAACCTTGTCCCCGCAGCATGTGATCATCGGGCTGACCATGTCGAGCCCGGCGTAGCTGGCTGTGGTGCGATCCCGCGTAGCTCAATTGGCAGAGCGTCCGGCTGTTAACCGGCAGGTTATAGGTTCGAGTCCTATCGCGGGAGCTCCGAGGTCTTCACGTTTCATCTGACACTATCTTCACGTTTGGCTCGGACAGTTTGCGTGCCTGGGCTGTCGGCCTTGGGTGGTGGCTGGTAGCGCTGGGCCGGTCGCTGGCGAGGCTGTTTTGCCTGGTTGTGCCGATGCTGGGGCTGCGGAGGGCTGGGCTGTGACGGTGATCAGCGCTGCGGGTGGCTGCGCGCGCGAGAATTGCTGCCCGGTTATGGCGGGGCGGCTGCGAGGCTGGCGAGTGTCCTGCGGCGCCGGCGGCGGGTTTTCGGCGGCAGGCTTGAAAGCGCCCGCAGCAGAAGGTCGCGGTGGTCGACGAGGGCAGTGGCGTCCTGGAGGGTCAGGCCGACTGCGGCCGCATTGAACGGCTGTTCCTGCCTCTGCCGCAGGGCCCGCCGCCCGTCGATCGCAGCGTTGACAGCCAGGTCACCACCAGGTGGTCCCGGGCCGTCTGACCGTCGCCAGCAACCGGTCCCGGGTGCCCCTGGCAGCATCTTCTTCGGGTGCCGTCGGCGCAGGCCAGGACATCACGGCCGTCCTGCGCGGCGCCATGACCGGCGCGCCGCGGGCGCGCCACCGCCGGCCGTCGCGCCGCCATGACCCGGCCGATGATCAAGATCACCATCACTCAGCGCTCACAGGGTGAATAGTTGCCTCACGGAAGCCCTTGCGCACCGCCTTCGGATGTGTTAGACGACATATGTGGCGTTTTCGCTAAGTTTCTTAGTACTGTCCCTTTTGATGTGTTTGGCCTGTGTGTTCGCAGTCCTGGCGATCTCGCATGTCGAGATGGGCGGCAGCGGAGCGGTCGAGCGCGACGGCATGCGCGCTGGACATCGTGCACCGAGGTGGGTGCTAGCCGACTCCTCGGGGTCCATCCATCGATCTCCTCCGCAGGCGCCGTTGCAGCTCGTCGTGTTCGCAAGCCACTCGCTCAAGTCTTTTCCGTCTGTCGTCGATGGGCTGCAAAGATTAGCCGACGAGGCAACGGACCTGGAGATCGTTCTGTTGCTCAGGGGCCCGAACGAGATTGCCAAACCGATGTTTGAAATGCTCGGCCTTGGCTCAATTCCGGTCTTAACTGGGTCAGCGTCGCTGTATGGCCGCTATAACGTCAGGGTCGGGCCTTGGCTGATGTTTGTGGACTCCACTGGGCGAGTACGAGCTTCCAGCCTCGTCAACTACGACTGGCAGGTTAGTAGGCTATATCAGCTTGCCAAACTGCCACTTGATTCGCCAGATGCGCTGTCCCCTAATAGCTCCAGTCAGCGCGTGTTGCCTGAGCAGGGCGTGGATGCGTGGAAACCCTGATCCTGCTGGGGGCAAAAGCGGCAGTCGCGGCAACGCTGCTCATCGCCGGCGGTGCGAAGCTCGCTGACATATCAGGGTTTGCGGCGACAACGCGACTATTCATGCCCTGGCGGCTTCCTAGATTACTTACCCGTTGCTTCGCCGTCGGCGCCGCCGTCACCGAACTCATGCTGGGTGCCCTCAGTTTGTCGTCGCCGTCCGTACGATGGCTGAACCTGGTGATCTTCGCGGTCACCTTGCTTTTTCTCGCGATCGCTTCGCTGGGCTATGCACTCCATCGAGGCCGCTCGTGCCGCTGCTTTGGTGCCCTGTCACAGCGGAGATTCGACGCGCGAGGCATCGCGCGCAGCGCGGCTATAGCGGCTATAGCGGCTGTGGCTATTCCTGGCGCGCCGACGGCTGCGATCCGTATCGACGCGCCTGAACGTACCGCCCTTGCCATAGGCGCGATCATGCTGAGCCTCGCTGCCTTCACAGCCGCCAGCTCAATCGGCACGACGCGTGCAACAGAGTCGAGGTTGACGGCCCGATGAGGATACCCGCTTTTCTTCTTATCGCCCAGTGGGCACTACTCCTGGCCCTCAGTCTGCTCGTGATCATTATGTATCGGCAGCTCGCAAAAGTCTTCGGCCAGCAACAACCGAAGACTGATCATGGGCCTCCGGTCGGGACCAAGGCAGCTGCCATCGAGTACGTGGGGCTTAGCGATGACGCGCCAGGTTATTTCGTTCCTGGCGTTCAGCCGACCATCGTCGCCTTTGTGGAGCCCAGCTGCCTGGGATGCGAAAAGCTCGTCACGGCCATCAACACCGCAGATGATATAGGCGAGCTGACTGGATTGCGAGTTCTGCTGCTGATGTCTGACCCGCCTAAGTACATTCAGATCTCAGATGCCTTTAAGTCGACGCGCCAGGAGATTGGCCGGATCATGTCGCGAGCGACGGTAGATGCCTACGGCGCGGTGGCAACTCCACTACTGATCGCGATCAATGCATCGGGGATCATTCAGGCTGCTGGGCCTGTGAATGATATCTCCGGCGTCCGTTCATTCATTCAGAAGTGCCACTTGCCTGTTCCCGATTCGATGCTTCCAGTAATTAGCGTCGCCGAGGCATCGACAGAGAAATCAGGCGCAAGCACGAGGGACAGCCACCCAACCGGAATCAGAGGTGAATGAAGCAATGACATGGAAAGACGTTGGGACGAATCTGGATTCCCGTGTCGGTACTATCGCTGAGCGCGTCAACCGCCGACTCACCCGCAGGAATGCGCTTCGAGCAGGCATAGTGAGCAGCGTGGCCGGCCTGGCCGCTATCGCGAGCGGCGAGAGCCCGGCAGCGGCGTACCCGTATAGCCCTGGATGCGGACCCACGAAATACTGCAGCGGCTGCCCGTATCCGCAGGGGTGCCCAAGCGGGTATGAGCTCTGCAAACAAAGTTCGCTCTGCGGAACGCCTCCGAGCAAGGGCGGAGTCGGCGGTGGGAGTGCTAACAACCAAGGGTACTGGTGCGAGTGGCTTGGTGGGATCTGGGAGTCCGCTAATAATCTCGGGCACGGTTTGGGCTATACCCTCTGCTACGACTGCGTGAGCAGTCCCATCGATGAGGCTGCCTGCGACACGTGGTGCACCTGCCCGAGCGCATGCATCTGCTGCAACTGCCAGACCATTGCAGAAGTCCGCGCCGAGATGCGTCAGCAGGGCCTATACCTGGCAGAGGTTAGCGGAGCAGACTGACATGCGGATGATTTTCATTCGCGAGCCGCTGATAGGGGAGCGCCAGCGGGCATTTGCGATATCGGCGGTTCGGGTAGCTCTCGCGGTAGCCTGCGTGGTGATTGGCATCGTGATCGGCTGGCGGGTAGGGGACCGAGTGGTGGCAGTTGGCGGTCTGGCCGTATTTATTGCACTCGCGAACGGCTACTCCAAGTCCTATTCTCCTTGAGGCGCGAATTCGGCGGCCTCTCTGGCCACCGCCCTCCCGGTCGGGAGGCTCGCAAGGCTCCTGTCGCTGCTTACCCATTACATCGTGCCGGCCGTCAGCATATGGATGCTGTTCGGGATACTCGTTAATATTGTGCCCCTGAGCACAGCTTCCCTGATCCTGATCGTCCTTTACGGGACGTTCTATGGGATCATCGAGGCCGCTGGCCGTGTCTGGCCGGCGGCTCCTGGCAGCCGCTGGCAGGTCCCGTCTGCCTGGGTGCGAGGCGTATCGCCGCGGCGGCGAATGTGGGTATGGGGAGCGCTGCTGGGACCCGGCTTTGCGACCCGCAATCCTTATGCAGGATTCGGGTTCCTGCTGCTCGCCGTGGCTGCGGTCGGCAACCTGGAGGCGGGAGTGTTCCTGGCAGCTGCGATCGGGATCGCGCATGCCACGGGCCGGGCGCTCGCGCTCCTGCGCGACGTGCGCTTGATCGAGGCTTCCGACTATATGCAAGCGGTTCTTAAGGCCATGTACTGGCGAATGTTCGATGGATACGGCCTGCTGGCTATCGCCGGCGCCGTTAGCGTGATCTGCTTTGAACGGTTCTGAGACTAAGTATGGCTTTAATTAATCCGCACGTCATGTACTGGCTCGTTGCTGACCGCTGCCTGCAGAGATTACTAGCGCTGAAAACCTTCCCAACTAATTGGCCGAAAGCGTGTCAAGGCTTGCCAGCCCCTCGGAAGAGCTAGTGGCATGCACCGAGGTTGATCCTGATCGCCTTGGTCTCTTGGGGCGGCCACACGTCGACGGGCACGCAGCGTGCGCCATCGACGAGTACACCCCCGTAATAGTCGGTGATTGGTTGGGCTGCGCTCGCTACGCCGCCCTGCGGGCACATGACGAAGGTAACGCCAGACTCTCCGCTGGCCATTGTGTACACCGTGCCGGCATTCAGGGAGTCAGCTGGCCCGTACAGAAACCGGAGATGGCCTTGGCCCGCTTGGGCGACTCTTACCACGACCGTTGCGCCCGGCGTGACGCCGGTGATGACTGCGGCCATGGCGTACAGCACAGCCTTCTGACCGGTGTTCTTGCTTCCGCTGATGGTGCTGTGCCCACCGACGTCAACGAACGAAAGCGGCCCTGCCTTAGTCGCCGCTCCGCGCCAGTCAGGTGCGAGGTTACTCGATGCGACCTGGCCGACATTAGCCTTATCGCACCCGGCCAAGACAGTGCCAGGAGCCGCACTCGGACCCGAAGTAGGCGCCGCGGAAGACACGGAGCGGCCAGGCCTCGCCAAGCTCGGCGATCGCTGGCCTCCATGCAGCGAGTCCAATACGGGCACAATGGCGATTGCGATGGCCGCTACTGCCCCAACATATCCAGCGACCGCCCGCCTGACGTGGCGTCGGTGCCTCCGGCGGACTGCCTCGATCAGCCCAGGGGGCGGCCCCTCGGCCGCGCTGATAATTGCGTCACGCACCTTGCGCTCGAAATCACTCATGAGGATTCAAGCCTCTCTGCTGCCGAGGTCTGCCCGCTCGACTCACTGGTTGGCTCGACGATCTGCCGCAGTCGGGCGAGCGCACGTGAGCTCTGGCTCTTTACCGAGCCGACACTGCAAGCCAGGACTGCGGCCGTCTGCGCTTCAGACAGATCGCAGAGGTAACGCAAACCCAGCACTGCCCGCTGGCCCGCGGGCAGGGTCGCCAATGCCCGCAGCAACTGGTCCCGCTCGGCGATCTCGGCTGCTTGATCACCGGTTGTCGACTGGGCGCGAACAACAAAGAGAGGTTCGTCTGATCGCCGTCGGAGCAACCGCCACCTGTCAACCGAGGCATTGATCAACATTTGGCGCACGTAGGGCTCGGGGTCACCTCGGAGGCTTATCCGGCGCCAGCGCCGGTAGGTCCGTTCAAGAACCCCCTGCAACAGGTCCTCCGCCTCTGCCCGCTGATAGCCGGTTAGCAGGAGCGCCATCGTGAACAGACGCATAGAGGAACCTTTGACGAAATCCTCAAAGGAGCCGTCGACGTCCTGAGTGTCTAAGACGTCGCTGTGATCACCTGGGGTCATCGAGTCCTCTAAAGTCAGCCCAC
>Ga0116214_1000523_pt1 | contig 15832 bp, 17 predicted proteins | sample Sb_taG_FD_88964 | JGI IMG/M metagenome (GOLD analysis project Ga0116214, IMG submission 88964) | Peat soil microbial communities from Weissenstadt, Germany - Sb_50d_1_NS metaG | ecosystem: Environmental > Terrestrial > Soil > Wetlands > Peat | place: Germany: Weissenstadt | collected 2010-09-21
ATGAGCGGCGGAAGAAAAATCGCCGTTTCTCAGTCTGGCTTCTCGACGCCATCATGGCCAGATTGGTATCGCGGGTTTCGCTGACGAATTCGCGGACTCGAGCGCGCGCTCCTTCGAGATTCGCTATTACTTTTGATCGTATGCCTGCTGCAATTTGTTGATGTCAAGTTTTATCATCTTCATCATCGCCTGCATCACCCGTGCTGCCTTTTTCGGATCTTTATCCGCCATCAATTCTCCCAAAATCGTCGGGACGATCTGCCACGCCAAGCCATACTTATCTTTCAACCATCCGCACTGGATTTCTTTCCCGCCCGCCGTCAGCTTCGCCCACAGCTCATCCACCTCTTGCTGCGACTCGCAGTTCACCAGAAACGATATGGCCTCGGTGAATTTGAATGTCGGGCCGCCGTTCAGCGCCATGAATTCTTGTCCATTGAGCTGAAATTTGACGACCATCACGCTGCCCTTGGGGCCCGGCCCCGTGTCTCCATATCGAGAAATGGTCAGAATTTTCGAGTTCTTGAAGATCGAAACGTAAAAATTCACCGCCTCTTCGGCGTTGCCATCGAACCACAGGAACGGGCTAATCTTTTGCATCGCATTCTCCTTTTTTACTTCGGAATTGATCAAGCCTGTCGCAGCCAGCTCTTCGTTCAAGACGGACTTGCGCCTTTCTCCATTCCTCGGACGTCAAGGGACGGCAGTTGCTCTGCCAGCCGGCTGTAGCTCATTGCCATCCCTTCCTCCATGGCCGTCTTCAGCGCGCCATCGCGCGCGGCGCGCGAGGAGTACAGAATCGATTGCGTGACCGTCGTTTTCCCTGCGTGCTCGACGAAGATGATGGTCACTAGCGTCTCGCCGCCGGCCCAGTCGTCGTCAAAGACTTCGGTGAACACCAGCCGTTCGCACGGCACAATTTCGCGATAGACGCCGCTCAGCCCCATTTTTTCTCCGCTGTTGTGACGCCACTCGAATCGCAACGCGCCGCCCACCCTTAAATCAACTTCGCAAACTGCGAAGGGCCAATCATCGGGCCCATAGAGCCAGCGCTTCAGCAATTCGGGCTTGGTCCAGGCGTCGTAGACCAGCTCACGCGGCGCATCGAAAGTGCGCGTCATCGCGATTTCTCTGTCGCTCGGAGTGGTCACTACCAAATTTCCGGCGTCTGCCATTGGCCGCTTATCGCTTCTTGCGTCCACGTTTTTTCTCCTTGGCTTTCAATTCGTCGAGCAATGCATCGAGACGATGGAAGTTGCCCTCCCAAAATTTGCGGTAGCGTTCGAGCCATTCGGTTGCGTCGGCGAGCCGTGCGGCCTCGAGCCGTCGCGGGCGCCGCTGCGCGTCGCGGCCTCGCGAAATCAGCCCCGCGCGCTCTAGCACTTTGAGGTGCTTTGAGATTGCGGGTTGGCTCATCGCAAACGGCTTAGCCAGCTCCTTCACCGAAGCTTGGCCCGAAGCGAGCCGCGCCAGAATCGCGCGCCGCGTGCGATCCGCCAGCGCCGCAAAGGTCGCGTCCAGTTGTGCCGGCATCATTCGTCCATAACCTTCAGGTTGCATAACCGAAAGGAAATATACGATGACGGCGGTTCCTTGTCAAGCCCTGCACAAAAGGAGGTGGTTCGAATGTCGGGCGTCGCGGTACAAACCCCGGATTAACTGTGCTTGGTGCTTGCCATATAGGCCGTCACATCGGCGTGAGGTATGGCGTCGGCGGCGAACGTAAAAGTCCCTTTGTCTTTGATTTCGCGGGCGGCACGCACGAAGGCTCCCAGTGCGGCGCGAGCCAAAGCTCCGCCTACGCTGATGCGCTTGACTCCAGCGGCTTCGAGCTCTTCCACCGAATAGGTCGCGCCCTTAAGGCCCATCAGGGCGTTGACGGGCTTGGGGACTGATGCACAAACTTTCTTGATGGCTTCGAGACCCGGCAGTCCCGGCGCATAGACGACGTCAGCGCCGGCCTCGGCGAAGGATTGCACGCGGCGGATGGTGTCGTCGAGATTTGGGCGGCCGTGGAGGAAATTCTCGGCTCTGGCGGTGAGCACGAAGTGGGAATCGTGAGCTGCCTTAGCGGCCGCGGCTACGCGCTCGACGGCCAGATTAAATTCGTAGATGGGATCGTTCTCATCTCCTGTGGCGTCTTCAATCGAGCCGCCGGCCAGGCCAACGTCCGTTGCTCGCCGAATGGTTTCGGCGCAAGCTTCAGGCGCGCGGCCAAAGCCATCCTGCAGATCGGCGGAGACCGGCAAATGCGTTGCCTCGACGATTTCTTTCGCGTTTGCCAAAACTCCATCGCGCGTTAAGACGGCTGTGGAGTCCACGCATCCAGCGGAGAAGGCGTAACCGGCGCTCGTAGTTGCGAGAGCTTCGAAACCCAGGGCCGCGAGAATCTTCGCAGATCCCGCATTCCACGGATTCGGGATCACAAAGATTCCAGGGCGTTCATGAAGCCCCCGGAATGTCTTGTATTTTTCTTCGCGCGTCGGCATGGTGCACCTCGTATCAAACATTTGAATTGTGCCACAGTCGGCTGCTGTACTCGACGAGGCGGACGGCATTCTCGTGGAGCAACTCTGCAACGGATTGCCTACAGTCCGCCGCGTCATTTCGCGTTCTGCGGCATCCATTGAAGTAGAGCAGAATTTGCGCCGGACGCTGCACGGGCCTAAAATGGGCCAAGCAAATTGCGCACCGGCCCACCTGCGGCGAATGATTCCCCAGGGAGTGAAGCAGTGGAGCACGAACGGCCCGAGTGGCTGGAACAAGTCGAAGGCGTTCTTGAGACGCTCAATCAGGGCGTCATTATCACGGACGACTGTCACCGCATCGTCTTCGCCAATGAAATTTTCCTCGAGATGATCGGCCGGACGAAAGATGAAATTCTCGGCCGCATAGGCAGAGATTTTTTTGCCCCGGAGGATGCGCCGATCTTGGCGCGTCAAATCGAAATCGGGCAGGCCGCGGGCCGCAACCGGTTTGAATTTTACGTGCCGCAGGCGACCGGGACGAAGTTGCCGGTGGTGATCAGCGCGCGGCGGCTCGAAGATCCCGACGGGCGCGAATTTGCCGTCGTCACGTTCACGGACATTACCGAACAGAAGCGCGCCGAAGACGATCTGCGCAGCGCCAATACGCAACTCGAGTTGCGCGCGCGCGAAATCGAGGAAGAACTGACGCTGGCTTCGCGCGTGCAACAAAGCCTTGCGCCGAAGGGTCTGCTTTGGGGCACCGCTTCCGTCGAGACGTACTTTCAAGCCGTGCGCTCGATCGGCGGCGATTTCGGGCTGGTCACGCCCGGCGAGGATCAACTCGATCTGCTCGTCTGCGATGTTTCCGGGCATGGAATCAGCTCGGCGCTGGTGGCCAATCGGATCTACACCGAGACGATGTCGCAGATCGAACGCGGCGAAGGCCTCGCGCCCATGATGCGTCATCTGAACCGTTTCGTGATTCAGAATCTGGGCAGCTCGGTTTTTTATTTCACCATGGCGGCGGCGCGGCTGAGCCGCGATGGCAGGTCGCTCGAATTCGCCGGGGCGGGCCATCCGCCGGCAATGCTGATTCGGCCGGGCGAAGCGCCGCAACTGCTCGAATCGCGCAGCGTCGTGCTCGGATTTCTGCCCGATGCCGTGGATGGCGAAGCGACCATCGAAGTTCCCGTGCAGCCCGGCGACCGCGTGCTGATGTACACCGACGGGCTGACCGAAAATTTCAACGCGCAGAACGACATGCTGGGCATCGAAGGCCTAAGCGAGATCGTCCGTGACACCTCCGCGTTGCCGCTGCCGCAGATGAAACAGGAAATCCTCGATCGCATCGCGCTATTCCGCCACGGTCCGCCCGCCGACGATATGTCGCTGGTCCTCGTCGAGATTTCTTGAACTGTCGAAGCACAGCAGCATGGCCCGCCTAGCACTTGAGCAGCGCATCGCCGCGACGCCAGCCTTGGTCGCCGCATTTTTCGTCCCGCAAAGAATGCCCTACTGGTACGCCCACGAAATGAAAGCCGAAATCGAGATCTTAGGCGGCGCATCGGATTTCGCAGCCGGGCAGAAAGTACGAATCACAGGCCGCCTCGGCGGCCTCGAAGTAACGCTGACGGCAGTTGTGACACGCTACGAGTTCGGCCGCACGCTCGAATGGCAATTTCAGGATCAGTACGGCGTAAAGGGCAAGCAATCCTGGGAGATCGCGGCGCAGGGCGAGACGACGATTGTGCGCATGCGCGATGAATACCAAATGCCAGGACGCTTCGCGCGCGCGGTGGACGCGATACTCACGCGCCACGCCGTAGCTCGCCGCGATCGCGCCTGGCTCGCGCGCCTAGCCCGCCTCGCCGAACGCCGCTAGTCCGCCAAGGTGGCGCCGAGACTTTGTTTCGTCAGACAACGAACTGGCAGGGACGCCCTTCGAGACTCAGGGTAAACCAGCGCTACTGGATTTGAAATGCGCACTGCACTGTGGCGCTGACTGTGATTTTCTCCGGTTGCGGCAACGGAGCTGGCGGCGGTGCGAGTTTCTCGCGTGAGACGCCGGAAGCGCTGCCGGCTGAGACTTCCACGAGTTGCTCGACCGACCGCACCTCTAAGCGCGCGACGCCGACGATCTGCTTTACATCGACAGTGGCGAAGCGCAGCGTGCCGACTTTCTGGCCTTTCTGATCGAGCGCTGCCGTAGCTCGGCCAATGGCGCGGCGCACAGCTTCGGCGACGGCATGCTGCTTCGCCGCTTCTTCATCGGCGAGGGAGTACGTAAGCGATCGAAGGTCGGTGATGTCGCTTGTGACGGAATCCTCGAGGATCGCGCCAAGCTTTGAGAAATCGCGCACCTTGATAACGATTTGTCCCTGCACGAGAAATGATTTCGCGCGTTTTTTCCAGTCTCCGCTGTAGTAAGGCACGACGGTGAGCACGCCGCTCGAAACATCCTCCTTCTTCACATCATTCTTCGTTGCGAGCGCCACGATTTTCTGCATGGCTTGCGAGGCGTTCTCGTAGGCCGGCTTGAGCTCTTTGTCCTGTGAGGAAATGTCGAAAGTCAGCGTGGCGAGGTCGGGATCGGCCTCGTAGGTTCCATCGGCCTGCACTACGAGCGTATCGGCGATGAATTTCACGTCGTTGTTTTGGGCAGCTAGCGGGAGAGTGCAGACGAGCAGAAATGCGGAACAAATAGCGAAGCGTTTCATCGTGAACCTCCAGGATTTGAGCTTCCTCTGAAGTGAGAACGGCGTGAGCGGAAAAACTTGCAGGGTTTGAGGCGTTCGGATTTGCTAGCCGAGGGCGGCCAGCGAGGGCGGTTTTTGAGGAAGTTGCGCAAGGAAATGCTCGCCGGCACCGCGAAAAACGCCGAGCGACTCGTTTATGAGTTTCGGACGCAGAAGCTGGCCGGCTACGAGCCAGGTGACGAATCCGATCAGCAAGAGCCCAAAAAAAGAGAAAACTGCGTACGCGAGATAGTCTGGCGGAAGGAAAAAAGAAATTATCACGAAAATGCTGCTGCCGATCATCATCAATATGGCGGCCATGCGCAACCACTGAAAGCGCATTCTGTGTTGTGCGCAGAGAGGGATCGCCAGATCCATTCTCTTCCTGACGATGAGCGCCGCGATGATGTACCAGATCACTCCGGGGAGCAGCAGGAGGTATACCCAGGGTTCGTGCCAGTAGAACTTCTTGAGCAGCTGGCCGCCGGTCGCGACCTCGCCGCAGCGAATGCAAATGGGCGGTACTTCTGCGCCGCGCGTCACGATTAGATTTTTTCCGTCGCGATAAACGCCGGTTGCGGCTGGAGCTGCAGTGGAAGCCATAACCGCGCCCCCTGGTTGCCTCAATCTAGAACCGAAGCTCCTGCGGGCCTCACGATAGTCATCCGACCTTGCCCCGTCAACTTCCGATCGCTATTTTACGACGACGCGGACGAATTTCTTTTTTCCAGCGCGGAGCAGGAATTCGGAGCGCTTGCTTAGATCGATTTGACGCTGAACGTCATCCACGCGGGCGTTGTCGATTTCCACGCCGCCTTGCTTGATCAGGCGCTCGGCTTCGCTGCGCGAAGAGGCCAGCTTCCATTCGACAAGCAGCGCGGAGAGGCGTTTCGGTTCGGAGCGTGGCTGAGAAATTACCGGCGAGTCTTCGGGGGCTTGTCGGTCGCGGAAGACGCGTTGGAATTCTTCCGCGGCTTTTTTCGCGGCGGCTTCACCGTGGAAGCCGGCGATGATGTTGTGGGCTAGCTGCATTTTGGCGTCGATGGGCGGGAGATCGCCGTCGTGGACTTCTTGTTTCAGGCGCGTGATGGTGCGCTCGTCGAAATCGGTCAGCAGTTCGTAATAAATCCACATTTGCGCGTCGGAAATGGACATTAGCTTGCCAAACATTTGCTGGGGCGCTTCGGTGATGCCCACGTAGTTATTCAGGCTCTTCGACATTTTGCGCTCACCGTCGAGTCCGACGAGGATGGGCATGGTCATGGCGATCTGCTGTGGCTTGCCGTATTCGCGCTGGATTTCGCGGCCGATGAGCAGATTAAATTTTTGCTCGGTGGCGCCGAGTTCGACGTCGGAATTCACTTCGACTGAATCGTAGGCCACGAGCAGCGGATAGAACAGTTCGTGTACCGAGATCGGCTGGTTGGAGCTGAGCCGCGAGCGAAAATCTTCGCGCTCGAGCATGCGCGCCAGGCGATATTTGGCGCCGAGCTGAATCATTTGGATGCTGGTGAGCTTGCCGAGCCAGTCGGCGTTGTTCACCACTTCTGTTTTCTTGGGATCGAGAATGTGGAACGCCTGATCGAGATAGGTTTTCGCGTTGGCGTCCACTTGCCCGCGGGTCAAAGGCGGGCGCGTTTCGGATTGGCCGGTAGGATCGCCGACCATCGCGGTGAATCCGCCGATCAGAAATATCGCGGTATGGCCCAAATCCTGGAAATGCTTCAGCTTGCGCATCACCACGGTGTGTCCGAGATGAAGATCTGGCGCAGTGGGATCAACGCCAAGTTTTACTCGCAGCGGCTTGCCGGTCTTCACCGACTGCTCGAGCTTCGCGCGGAATTCATTCTCCGGAATGATTTCCGCGACGCCTTTGCGCAGGTAGGCGAGCTGTTCTTCGACGGGCTTGAAATTCGGCATCGCTATTTTTTCTCCGGAGTAATCAGAACGCGGCGGCCTTCGATGCGAAAGCGGGCTTCGAGAATGACGCGCACCGCTTCGGTGTAGATGCGATGCTCTTCACGGAGGATGCGCTCGGAGAGCGATTCAACCGTATCGTCATCGCGTATCGCAACCGCGGATTGCAGTACGATCGGCCCGGCATCGAGATTTTCGTCCACGAAATGGACCGTGCAGCCCGTGAACTTTGCACCGTGTTCCAGCGCCTGGCGCTGTGCTTCGAGGCCCGGAAACGCGGGGAGCAGCGACGGATGGATATTAAGGATGCGCTGAGGAAACGCGGCGATGAAATACGGCGAGAGAAGCCGCATGTAGCCGGCGAGGCAGACTAGATCTACGTTAGCATCTTGCAGCGCGGCGGCTACCTGGCGATCGTAGGTTTCACGCTCGAGGCCTTTCGAGGGAATTACTCGCGTGGCCATTCCACGGGCTCGCGCTTTCTCGATCCCCGGCGCGCCATCGCGATTGCTGACCACCAGCGCGATTTCGGCGCCGGGAATGCGCCCCGCGCGAATACTCTCCGCCAGCGCCTCGAAATTCGAGCCGCGGCCGGACAACAGCACGCCGATGCGCTTCGCCATAAGCGAAGAAAATTAGCACAGATTCCGCAGGTGACGAAGGTCGCGGCTTGACTTCGCGGTGAGCACGGGGCATCTTGCTGGGCAAAGATCGAAATCGCGGAGGGGCGATGAGAAATTCCAAGAGGCTGATCGAACTGGCGATCGTTCTGATCCTTTGCGGGGCTGGGATTGCTTGTTCATCGGCGCCGGTGCAACCTTCGGTGCAAGTGCCGCCGCCCGTCGATCCCGCGGCGATCGAGAAGCAGATTCGCAGCATGGACGCGGATTGGAGCCATGCGGCGAACCTCGGAGATGTCGAAACGTGCATCTCGTATTACGCCGACGATGGCTTGCTCCTCGAGCCGAATGCCCCAGTCGTCACCGGAAAAGAAGCCTTCCGGAAATCGTGGACCGCAATGGTCACCGGCCCGAATTACGTGAGCCTCACGTTCGCCTCGACGAAAGTAACCGTCGCGCAGGCCGGAGACATGGCCTGGGACATTGGTACGTACGAACTCACGACCAAGGACAAAGACGGAAAGGCCACCAAGGAAGCCGGAAAATACGTCGAGGTTTGGCAGAAGCAGATAGATGGCTCGTGGAAAGTCGCTGTCGATACCTATAACGCCGGGCAGTGAAGCCTTGCGGGCGAGTTCTCCGGTCAGATTTTTTGATCCCAGGTTGCACGGATTTTTTTCAGCATGGCCGGATAGATAATCCATCTTCGGAACGGATCGATTAGACCCATGTACAAGGGCGTGATCCACGTTCTCTGGCGCACGTAGACCGCAAAGTAGAATCGATAGCTATCGGCCCTCTCAGTGAGGGCACTGAGGGCCGCAGCATGGACGGTACGATTCTGTATTTCAAGTAGCTGTTCGTTTTCAAAACGATAGACGACACGAAACAGTCCTTCCGGCGTTCCCGGATCCACAGACGAGCCAGCGCGATCCTCTGCCGTCAGGCGGCTTCCAAACGAGGCTGCCGAAGCATTCTTCGGTTCGTCCTCCAGCCGGAAAATGCGTCCGAGAAAAAACCGCAGCCGGAAAAGCGCGCGGGCCACTGGCGGAAGTTTCTTGACCTTGGTTTCCGTTGCGCTGGATTCGTCCTGACTCGTGCGCCGAAGAAATTCAGAAAGGGTAACGCCTTCGCGGCGCGCAGGCAGGTCAACCGCCCAGACGTCGTGCAGCGGGACTCCGGCGAGAAACGTATGCACGCGAAGCGGTAGCGCATAAAACTCCGTTGGAGAAATCTGCGGCATCTCTTATTTCCAGTTCCTATTCATTGAACTGAGATTTCTTATTCACGCGAAGTGTGGCCGCCGATGTTCGCCCAATCGTGGTCCACCTTTCAGTAGATGGCGATCTAGATCGAGAGATTGCCGTTGTAGGTGACTTTAGGGGCGCCGGCGGCGGTTTCGATGTGGCCTATGGCGTAGAATTTTTCGCGGCGGCGCCGGAGTTCGGCTTCTACTTTGCGGACGTATTTTGGCGGGATCACGAGGATCATTCCCGCGCCCATATTGAAAGTCCTCAGTAGCTCTCCCGCCTCCATTTTCCCCAGCGTGGCGAGATAACGGAAGATCGGAAGCACCGGCCACGAGCCCAATTCGATCACGGCGCGGACATTTCGCGGCAAAACGCGCGGCAAATTGCCGGTAATGCCGCCGCCGGTGATGTGCGCCATGCCGGAGAGCCAGCCTTTGCCCACGATATTCTTCAGCAGCGGCCAATAAGCGCGGTGCGGCTTGAGGAGTTCGGCGCCGATTTTATTGCCGACGGCCGCGACGTAGGTATCGGCTTTCAATCGCGCGACTTGAAAGACCAATTTGCGAGCGAGCGAGTAGCCGTTGGTGTGCAAGCCACTCGAGGGCAGCGCGAGAAGCGTGTCGCCGGGACGCACCAGGCGAGGCTCGAGGCGCTTCGAGCGCTCGACGGCGCCAACGATGAATCCCGCGAGGTCGTATTCACCCGGCGCATAGAAATCGGGCATCTCAGCAGTCTCGCCGCCGATCAGCGAACATCCGGCCTGCTTGGCGGCGCGGCTCATGCCTTCGATAATTTGCTCGACCACGCGCGGATCGAGCTTTCCCATCGCCAGATAATCGAGAAAGAAGAGAGGCTCGGCGCCCTGCGTGAGAATGTCATTCACGCAGTGATTGAGAATATCCGCTCCGACCGTGGAGTGAACACCTGTAGCAAACGCGATTTTGAGCTTCGTCCCGACGCCGTCAGCGCTGGCTACGAGGATCGGATCGCGAAAGCGCTTGCGATCGATTTCGAAGAGCGCCCCAAAGCCGCCGATGGAAGAAAGCACGCCGCGCCGAAAAGTGCGCCCGGCCATGGTGCGGATGCGCCGCTTCGCCTCTTCGGCGACCGAGATATCCACTCCAGCATCGGCGTAGCGCATCGAACAGGCCCTCGATTGGTTGACAGCGGCAGCCGCGCTAGAACGTATGGAACAATCGCTTCCAGCGCACCTCGTGAGGATGGATCAGAGCGTTGAGGTAAGTCGCGAAGCGCTGCTCGATATGCCCGGGCTCCCAGACTTCTTCGGGCGCATCGATGGACATATAGATGAGCAGCGGCGTCCCGACGATGTTCGAGCGGGGAACGAAACCCCAGTAACGGCTGTCGTAGGAATTATTGCGATTGTCGCCCATCATGAAATATTCGCCGGCCGGTATTTTCACCGGCCCGAAATTATCGCCGGGACTGGGCGGATCCATGCGATAGGGCTCAACGAGCGCCTGATTATTTACGTAAACGATGCCGCGCCGGACTTCCAGAAGATCGCCGGGAAGCCCGATGGTGCGCTTGATGAAATCAGGGTTGCCCATCTCCGGAAGCGGCGCGCGGAAGACGATGATCTGCTGCCGCTTCGGCTCGCGCCACAGCGTGGTGTGCCACGGAGTGAAGGGAACTCCCGCATCGTAGCCCATGCGGCTGACGATGAGGTGATCGCCGATCAGGACGGTTTTCTCCATCGAGCCGCTGGGAATCACGCGCGCCTGGACGATTCCTCCTTCGATGAAAAGAAACGCGAGAATCACCCAGAACCAGGAAATGGCTTCGCGCATCGCGCGGCTCTTCCAGACGGATTTTTTTCCCCTGGGCTCATCGAACGCGGCCGCGCGGGATTGAGCTTCGACTTCAGCTTTCACGTTGTGCCTCCACTTCCAGTTGCACCAAATCGGTGGGATAAACGCCCGTGTAGCAAGCGGTGCAGAATTGGCCATCGCGATCTTCGACCGCTTCGCGCAAGCCGTTCAGCGAAAGATAGCCGAGCGAATCGGCCTCCAAAAACTGGCGAATTTCTTCGATGGAATTATTGGCGGCGATCAGTTCGTTGCGCGTGGGCGTATCCACTCCGTAATAGCACGGCGAAATCGTCGGCGGGCAACTGATGCGCACATGCACTTCCGTGGCCCCGGATTCGCGCACCATGCGCACAATTTTGCGGCTGGTGGTGCCGCGTACGATGGAATCATCAACCAGAATCACCCGCTGGCCCTCTATCATTCGACGTACTGGATTCAATTTCAGCTTAACGCCGAAATCGCGAATCGCCTGCACCGGCTCGATAAATGTGCGTCCGATGTAATGGTTTCGGATGAGCCCCATGCGAAACGGGATGCCCGATTCCGCCGCGTAGCCGACGGCCGCGGGAACGCCCGAATCCGGCACCGGAATCACCGCGTCGGCTTCGACCGGATACTCTTTCGCCAGAAGCCTGCCGAGAAGCTCGCGGCTTTGATTTACCGGCCGGCCGAAGATGACGCTGTCTGGCCGCGAAAAATAAACATGCTCGAAAATGCAGAATTGGTGCGGCTTTTCCGGCGCAAAGCGGATGGATTCCACGCCGCTGCGCGAAATGCGCACAAGCTCGCCGGGTTCGATTTCGCGGACATATTCGGCGTCAATGAGATCAAACGCGCAGGTTTCTGAGGCGACCACCCACGCGCCCTCGAGTCGGCCGAGATTGAGCGGCCGGAATCCGCGCGGATCGCGCACCGCATAGAGTTCGTCGCGGGTAAGAATGACGAGCGAATAGGCGCCTTCGACCTGTTGCGCTGCATCCGCAAGCGCGCCAACTAGATTCCGCGCTTTGCTTCGCGCGATGAGATGGACGAAGACTTCAGTGTCGCTGGTGGTCTGAAAGATCGAGCCGCCATGCTCGAGCTTGCGGCGCAGTTCAAGCGCGTTGGTCAAATTCCCATTGTGCGCGACAGCAAGCTTACCCTTATTGCAATCGATCACCACCGGCTGCGCGTTCGTGAGCGCCGTTTCCCCGGCCGTCGAATAGCGCGTGTGCCCGATCGCGGAGGCGCCGGGTAGGCGGGCGAGGACTGCTGGCGTGAAGATTTCCTGCACCAAGCCCATCGATTTGTAGAACTCGAGCGAGTTGCCGTCGCTGGAGGCAATCCCAGCGGATTCCTGGCCGCGATGTTGCAACGCGTAAAGCCCAAGATAAGCGAGCTTTGACGCTTCTTCGCGGCCGAAAATGCCGAACACGCCGCACTCGTCGTGGAAATGATCCGAATCAAAATGTGAGTGAGGTTTCATTCGTCCTAGTGATCGCTCTGCAGAGCCCGTTCCAGCGCCCCCGCCCAGATGTCGCGAAGAGCCGACACTGCGGCACTAGCGCAAACCACTCCATTTAATTCGATGCGGAGATCGCCCCGCGCGACCTCACCGATGCGTCGCGCCCCGACCTTGTATTTTGCCGCAAGTTCCATGACGCGGGCAAGCGACGCGGGCTTTGCGGTGACGATCGCGCGCGCCCCGCTTTCCCCGAAGAGTGCATATTCGGGCGGCGCAAACGAATCGAACGAAATGCGCGCCGTGAAATCCTCGCTCCCGAATGCAGATTCGGCGATGGCCACGGCGAGACCGCCATCGCTCAAATCGTGCGCGGATTCGACCGCGCCATCGGCGGCCAGCGCGACGAGGCACTCCTGCAGCCGCTTTTCCGCGGTGAGATCGATATCCGGCGGCGTGCCCGCGGTAATTCCATGAATCGTCTTCGCGTATTCGGACGAAGAAAACTCGCGCCGCAGTGTGTCCAGCGAACGCGCGGAAGCCGCATCGTCTGCCCCGTCGAGAAGCACAATCGCATCGCCCTTGTTGCGGAAGGCGAGGCCGAGTGCGTTCCGCGCGTCATCGAGAATCCCGAGAACGCCCAACACCGGCGTCGGATAAATCGGTTTGCCGAGAGTTTCATTGTAGAAGCTGACGTTGCCGCCGGTAATCGGCACGCCGAGAACTTTGCAAGCCTCAGCAATGCCGTCGATCGCTTCGCTGAATTGCCACATCACTTCAGGCTTTTCTGGATTGCCGAAATTGAGGCAATTCGTCGCGGCCACGGGGCGCGCACCGGAGCAGGCCACATTGCGCGCGGCCTCGGCAACAGCATGCATCGCGCCGAGACGCGGATTGAGCCAGCACCAGCGGCCATTCCCGTCGGTAGAAAGCGCCAGCCCGCGCGCAGATTCTTTCAGCCGCAGCACGGCGGCGTCGCCCGCACCGGGAATCACGCGCGTGTTGGTGCGCACCTGAAAGTCGTACTGGCCGATGATCCATTGTTTCGAAGCGATGGTTGGTGAGGCGAGCAGCTTCTTAAAATTGGCGGTGAGATCGGCACCAGACGCCGCGAATTCCACGAAGCGCGCATTGCCGTCCGGCTGCACGGGTGGAGCGAGCGGCCGCTGATAAACCGGTCCTTCTTCCGCGATGGCGTGAGCCGGAATTTCAGCCGTGATTTTTCCGTGATGCAGCACTCGCAGCTTGCCATCGTCAGTGACGCGGCCGATTTCCACGGCGTCGAGACCCCATTTCGCGAACACGCGGAAAACTTCCGCCTCGCGGCCGCGCTCAGCCACCAGCAACATCCGTTCCTGCGATTCGCTGAGCATCATTTCATACGGCGTCATGCCCGTTTCGCGCTGCGGCACGCGCGCCAACTCGATTTCGATTCCCATTCCTCCGCGCGAAGCCATTTCAGAACTCGAGCTGGTAAGCCCGGCCGCGCCCATATCCTGAATCGCGACCACCGCCCCCGTGCGCATAGCTTCGAGGCAAGCCTCAAGCAGCAGCTTTTCCATGAAAGGATCGCCGACTTGAACGTTCGGTCGCTTCTGCTGCGATTCCTCGCTGAATTCCGCCGACGCCAGAAGCGACGCCCCGTGAATTCCGTCACGCCCGGTCTTCGCGCCCGCATAAATGACCGGATTGCCCGCACCCCGCGCCCGCGCAAAGAATAGTTCGTCGCGCTTGGCAATTCCCAGCGCCAGCGCATTCACAAGCGGATTGTTCGAGTAGCAAGGCTCGAAGACAACTTCGCCGCCAACCGTGGGAACGCCGAAACAATTTCCATAGAAGCCGATCCCGCGCACCACGCCGTCAACAAGCCGCCGATTCCGCGCGATTTCCTCCGGCGTGGCGTTTCCGGCATCTTTGCCGCGCACAATCGGCCCAAACCGCAGCGAATCCAGCACCGCAATCGGCCGCGCCCCCATGGTAAAAATATCCCGCAAAATTCCGCCAACTCCGGTAGCCGCCCCCTGAAACGCCTCAACAAAACTAGGGTGATTGTGCGACTCGATCTTAAAAACCGCGCAAAGCCCGTCGCCAATATCCACGACGCCCGCATTTTCACCAGGCCCTTGCAGCACCTGCGCCCCGCGCGTAGGCAAGCGTTTCAGATGCACTTTGCTCGATTTATACGAACAATGCTCACTCCACATCACAGAAAAAATCCCAAGCTCGGTGATGCTAGGCTCGCGCCCAAGAATTTTCAGAATGCGCGAGTATTCCTCAGCGCTGAGCCCGTGCTCGGCCGCAAGTGCAGGGGTAACTTTTGGTTCAGTAGCGATCAAGCCGGTTGATCCTTCTAGAGTAGGGGAGGGTCTTCAGCCCTCCCGCAGTTCGGCCATCTTTTGAATTTCTGGAATTGCACTAAGCAGGCACCGCGATCCGCTGCACCAGACTCTCCACCATCGAGCGAAAAATGACCAATCCATCAGCGGATCCAAGCGGCGCTTCCACAGCCCGCTCAGGATGCGGCATCAATCCAAGCACATTCCGCTCGCGGCTGCAGATGCCCGAAATATTCGCAAGCGAGCCGTTGGGATTTCCGGCGGCGTCATTGCGGCCATCCGGTGTCGTGTAGCGAAAGATGATTTGATCGTGGCGTTCGAGTTCGGCAAGCGTTTTCTCGTCGCAGAAATAACTGCCGCCCATATGCGCGATCGGCATTTTCAGAATCTGACCGCGCTCAGCCGCGCAGGTGAAAGGAGTGTCCGTACTCTCCACGCGCACATGCACCTGGCGGCAGAGAAAGCGCAGCCCGGAATTGCGGAGCAGCGCTCCAGGCAAGAGTCCGGCCTCGCACAGGATCTGGAAGCCGTTGCATACCCCGAGAACCAGTCCGCCGGCCCGCGCAAATTTCTCCACCGATTTCATCACCGGCGAAAAACGCGCGATGGCGCCCGTGCGGAGATAATCGCCGTAAGCAAAGCCGCCAGGAAGAACGATGGCGTCACAGCCGGCAAGTGTTTCGGTACGGTGCCAGAGGAACTCGACGGGCTGACGCAGGACGCTGACGATGGCGTAATAAGCATCGTCATCGCAATTCGAGCCCGGGAACACAACCACGCCGAATTTCATTCCGGGGAATCTCCCGCGCGCATTTTAACACAGACGGAGAATTGCTCCGAAGCGATGATTGCACCGCGGGTTGGTACCGCTGGCGTCCCCGCCGGCATCTTTCGAGCGCAAAAGTCGACGACAGTCGGTGCCATCCGCGGACTCAGAAGCGCAGTTCGGAGTTGTTTGTGGGAAGTTCGATTCGTAGCCGCCGTCATCGCAGCAGGCTGGGCTGAAGGCCTTGGGGTGGGTTGGGGTTGCGCCGAGTTAGGTATTGAGATGTAGCGAGTAAACGGTTCGTAAGATGCCGGCACGGATGCCGGCGCTATCGGCGGCGCGATTTCTTCGTGCGGCGCCGCTTGGGTTTCTTTTTCTGCTTCGCTTCGCGCGCCAATTCAGCCCGCCGGGCTTTCGCCCAGCCGAGCTTGTTCGCTTGCCGGCCGCGCGCGATAGCCAGCGCGTCA
>Ga0116214_1000547_pt1 | contig 15490 bp, 19 predicted proteins | sample Sb_taG_FD_88964 | JGI IMG/M metagenome (GOLD analysis project Ga0116214, IMG submission 88964) | Peat soil microbial communities from Weissenstadt, Germany - Sb_50d_1_NS metaG | ecosystem: Environmental > Terrestrial > Soil > Wetlands > Peat | place: Germany: Weissenstadt | collected 2010-09-21
ACTGCTGGCCACGATCGGTAACTGCCGCTGTGGACGCAGGACAGGCCGTGCGCGACATGCCGGTATGTTCACCGCTTAGCGTCAGGTGAGCTGGGAGAGGTCGAGTTCGGCTTCGTGCCCATCTGCGAACCGGACAGTCACGCTGGCGTGCCCGCCCACGGCCTCAAGGTAGGCGTTGAGAGTGGACAGGAGCAGGTCGTGGGGCTGTTCCATGCGGCTGACCGCTGCCTGCGTGACGCCCATCCTCCTGGCCAGTTCGACTTGGGTTAGCTTGGCGGCTTGCCGTAGCGCGGCCAGGCCCATCGCGTAGGTGCGGTCGGCGTCCTCCATGTCCCGGCGGACCTGTGCGACGCCTTCGGCCAGGTCTGGCCGCTGGGTGAGTTCGCTGATGCGGTCGTTGCCGCGGATGAACCTAACGTCCTCGGTCATCGGAGTTTCCCTTCTGGCGCAGCCAGGCATCGACGAGCGCTTCCCCGCGTACTGTCGCGCTTGCGTAGAACACGTCCCCGAACGTCTTCTTGTTGAAGCCGATCAGCGCGATCACGGCCTCGTCGTCGGCGGGGAACCAGCAGATGATGCGGACGGCGACCTCGGGATCGAATGGGTGGGCGACCCGCCAGAGTTCGTGCCGGCGGGCTTGGCGGACTCGCTTGAAGGTCGCGGACTCTTCGGCCGGCTTCGCCGGCAGGTCGGTGAGGGCTTGCAGCAGCGCGACGGCGATGGTCAGGAGTCGGCCGCCCTGTGTTTCGGCGTGGTCGAGCCAGCGGTCGAACTCATCTGTCCAGTCGACGATCACGTCTCTAGTATGAGTTACAGTTAATATAACGTCAAGTTTGTATCCACTGGTAGGCGGTCGCCAGACTGGCGTTCCCGGTTGTTGACCCTGCACATCAACGGCGGCGGCATGGCTCCGTGACGCACGAGGTCAGGTTCGCCGTGAGCGTCGCGACGCTAGCGTTACGAGATCCATGCCGGGTCTGCTGTGTTGGCGCCTGGCGTGGGCGGCAAGCGCCTCGGGTCGGGGAAACCGAGACTGGTGTAGCCGGGCGCGCGTTTGGCCAGTGCCGCGGAGAGGACGCCGGTCATCTCGTCGTGGTAGTCGTGGACCTCGGCGGCGCTCTTGCCGTCGCGGGACCGGAGGATCCGCCCGGGTACTGCACCACGCGGCCCTTGTAGGAGACCGGCGCGGCGAGGAACAGCGTGTCCAGCGCCGGGCAGTCGAATCCTTCCCCTGCGTAGGGCCCGGTAGCGACGACGAGCAAGGGCGGGCCGCCGGGCTGGGGCTGCAGCCGTCAAGTGCCGCGGCGCGGCTCTTCGCGCCCATGCCGCCGCGCAGCACAACCGGATCGTGGCCCATGTCCCGCAGCGAGTCGGCCAGTTTCTGCAGGTGCGCGGTCCAGTTAGTGAGAACCAGGCAGTTCCTGCCACGGGCCAGTGCGGCGGCCACGTCGGCGGTGACCTGCCTGGTCCGCTGGTCGTCGGCCGCCGGGTCGCGGTAGATCGCCGTGATCCCGCCGGGCACCGATGGGTCAGCGTCGCCGGTGTAGCAGTACGCAGTCTTGTGCACACACAGCACGGGAGCAGGCCGGTCGTAGGTCTGAGCGTCTTCTGGCAGCGCAAGCGTCGGCGGGCCAGCCTGGTTGAGATGAAACGTGATGGTGTGCCGGACCTGGCCGACCTGCATAGTGATCAGGCCGTCGAGCTTGTCACGGCGGAACGGGGTGGCGGTGAGGCCGAGCCAGCGACGCGCCGGGATCTGCTTTGACCGCGTGCTCGAACGCTGCTGCGGGGACGTGATGGCATTCATCAGCGACCACCAGGCCGTATCCGCCGGTCAGCGCGGCGGCGTCGTCCCGGCGGGCCAGCGTCTGCAAGGTGACGACGTCGATGGTTCCGCGGAGCCGGGCGCGGCCGCCACCGAACTGGCCCGGATTCACGCCGAGGAACTCACCGATCCGGGCCCGCCACTGACCGGCCAGCGCCTTGCGGTCAACCAGCACGAGGGTCGAGGTCGCATGTGCGGCGATCACTGCGCAGGCGATGACCGTCTTGCCAGATCCGGGCGGGGCGACCAGCACGCCCAGGTCGTGGCGGATCAGTTCTGCGGCAGCTTCCCGCTGGGCGGTGGTCAGGGTGGCGGTGCAGGTGAAATCCTGATCGCTTCCTGCCGAGCGCTCGTCGGTCACCTCCAGGCGGCTGCCTGCCTCCTCGGCGAGAGACGTCACCGCGCCGAGCATGCCGCGCGGCAGGATCAGGCCGCCGTCGATGGTCTCGTCGAAGCTGTACAGGAACCTCGGTATGCCGTACGTGGAGGCGCGCATGCGCTGCCGCTCGTAGAACACGGGGTTGTGCATCGAGGCCGCATGTCGCAGCGTCGCGGCCAGGCCCGGGGTCAGCTCGGCGTGCTCCACCCGGATCCCGGCGCCGAGCCGGGCGCGGATGACGGGAGCCGGCGCCGGCCGTGTCGCGGATGAGGTCGGCGAGGCGAGTCGCGTTACCTCCGCGCCGACAGCAACCCGGCAGGCACGGTCGGCTGCCCGGGTGAGCTCGCGCGGGGTCATGCGTCCCAGCGTGGACAGGTACGCTCACTGGTCCTTGTGCGGTTCGAGTGTCTCCATATTCAGGAACACGGTCGCGCCGTCGCGGCGGGCGGGCTTGAACAGCGGCGCGGCGATCAGGTTGCCGACCCCGCCTGCCGGGAGCAGGTCCTGGGACGGGAACAGACGGTCGTAGCTGGCCAGGTTCATCCGCCCGCGAAGTGCCATCGCCTCTCGCAGCAGGCCGCTGCCCAGCCGGCGTGCCGCCTCGGCCGGCACCGGGGCAGTGAAGAACACCGACGCGTGGGCTCCGACGCCCGACCGTGACACCTCCAGAGCCACCGGCACCTGCGGCGCCCGCCCGGCCTTGACATACATCAGAACGTCGAACATCGCTTCGGGCCCGCCGAAATCAGCGGCAAGCCAGCAGCAACGGTCACCATCTAGCAGCGGGTACAGCCCGACATGCGCCTGCCCTTTCAGGTGCGCGGCCAGGACGTCTGCGGTCATCGGCAGGTAATCACGGTCGGCATGCCGGACACCCTTCCGCCAACCGCCGCGGACCGCCGGGACCCATCCGGCCTTGCCGGTACGCCGGTTGTGGAACCGGACCGCGTAGACATCCGCGCGGGCAGCGAACAGCGCGCCAAGAACGCCACCTTCGCCTCCGGCGGCGAGCCATCATGCACCGGACCGGGCGGCGCCTCGAAATACCCCGCCCGTGCAGGCCCGGGCGGCGCCGCCTGCTGCGGACTGAGCCTCAGCAGCCTCAACAGGCGCTCATTCTCGGCCCTCAGCCGCGCAAGCCCGGCCGGGATCGTCGCGGGGATCTCGGTCACGCTCACAACTTACGCGCGCCAGGTGGCAGGCCGAGCCGTGTACATGAGCGCCGAGCGTAAGACCCGGGCATCCACGGCAAGATCGTCCTTGTTCCTTGAGTTCCCGGGTGCCGCAGGTCCGGGTCTTACCGATCAAGCGCCTGGAGATTCAGCGGGAGATGGCTGTCGATCGTGGGTGCTGATGTTCGCCGGGATTGCTGTCTTGTGTTCATATGCTTACCTTCAGCGGTGACGAGGGCACCGGTCGTGGCAGGCTGAGATGGTGAAGCGGGAACGGGCCATCGAGCTTGCCGAGCATGTCTTGCGGAATCTCCAGAACGGCCAGGAGGAGTGGCCGCTGAGCCTGGTGACCGAGGTGTACGTCTTCGGCTCGTTCGCGCGTGGCGCGTTATCTCCGCACGACCTCGACGTCGACATCGAGCATGAGCGTGATCGCCGGTGGGGTACGCACTTCGCGACTTCGCTGGCCTACGGCCGTGATCCGCATGCGGCCATGCGCCGGATGCTCACTACCGGGAAGCGCGGCTGCCAGTTCACATTTGACTTCCGGAGGGAAGCTGATTTCGGCCTGACCCTGTTGTGGCGGAGGGGCGACAGCCTCGCCACTGCGCTGGAGCGCCTGCATGCGATCAAGGCTGACCCCATAGCGGGGCGCGCGCCACGGGACTCCATGCTGCCGGAGTTCGAAGGACTCGACGAGTGGGTGCCCCGCCCCTATCGGGAGGCCCTCTGCGCGGCTGTCAGCGGGAAAGTCATCGGGCTTGAACGCGTCCTGCTTCCGGACGGTCCAATAGCGAGCCAGATAGCGGCAGAACATCTTGCTGACCGGTGGAAGCCGTCGAGCCCGCTGTACCGGGCCGCCACTGCGGTTGTTCACTACTGGGAGAAGCGTGGTATCGATCCTGGCCGCTGTCATCTTCACGGGACTGACATTCGTGACCAGCAAACGCCGTATTTCGCGGGGTTCGGGTGGCGGTATTTCAGGTCGATCCCGGCGTGCCTGACAAGGTTTGGCGGCGTGGAATGGATCGAGGTCGTCCATCCCACGAGAACCCGGCCCCTGGATTGCCTCCGGATCGTTCCCCTGGACGGCGAAAAGCTTGATCAAGCTGCGTGGGACTGAGGTTTCGGCTGGCGTAAGGATTCACGGCGAGAGGCAGGTCATGAGCACCGATGAGTTGAACCCTGAGCCGGAAGAGCAGCTCATCGGCGAGATGCTCCGCGAGCGAGGCGGCATTGATCCGTGCAGGCTTGGGCCGGTTGCTGACCTGGCAGCGCTGGGCCTGGTGAACAGCGCATGGCGGAACACGTGCGTCGAGGACTGGCACGCCGAGGGCCGGGTGCATGACGGCGACATGATGCGGATCAACAGCCACATGACCTGGCGTGGCCGCCAGATCCTCCGCCGCTGGATGACCGACACCGGGCTCGTCGCCGATGGACCTCTGTCGGCTATCGACGGTGTCCCGGCCGAGGAAGTTGATTGGCTCGCGATCCGGCTGTTCCGGTGGCTGGTGAACCCGGCCCGGAAGCTGGCTACCGGCGCGACGCTGGCTGAGCTTGCCGGTGACGACCTGGGGGAATACGAAGACGCCGCTGACCTGCGGCTAGGAGGATTTGCCAAGCAGGCCGCAGACCGGGGAGCCCGGTTTGGCCTGGCGCGGGCCGCTGCGCACGGCGCTGTTGCCTGCCCGCGCTGGTGGGGTCATCCTCGCTGGCCGGACCTGGTGGACAGGCTGCTGATTGCCCTCGACGATCCGGCCGATGATCACTGGGGACAGGACGGAGAGTTCAGGAAGCGCCTGCCGCCCGAGCCGTTCATGGTGGCGGATCGAAAGCTGCTTCGTCGGGTTCTCCGTTCGCGTCCGTGGGACCTCACCTCCGAGTCAGCGGTGTGGCTGGTCAGTGCTGGTATCGGCCATCCGCGCGACTGGGCATGATCACGCCGAAACTATGCAAGTCACGCCCCCGACCGGATTATCTGACGCCTTAGGCTCCGCGACGAGGTAGCACCGCCAGCAGGCCGAGCGGACCGCCGCGGGGTATCCGCTGGCGCGAGACCGGGCATCCGTTCACCACTGATACGCCGTCGGCGGGGAATCTGCCCCGGATGGACATCCGAACGGCAGGGCCCGCTGCGCTAGCGGGTACATAGCGGGGCAATAGCCGCCGCCCGGCGGAGCCGCCTGGTCAATCGGCTGCATGAGTCCTTGGCCGGGTTTGTGCTGGGTGGCGGAGGTCATGGCCTCAGGCAAAGATCTTCAACCTCGTCTGGAGGCCCATCATGAACAGCGATCGCGACATCGTGTTCAAGCGGTGCGGGTGCACCCGCGAAGACACCGGCCGGCAGCTCGCCGGGCACTGCCCGCGCCTGGCCGAGGCAGCACATGGCAGCTGGTATTACGCCGTGCAGGTGACCACGGTCGGCGGGCGCAAAGCCCGCTACCGCCGGGGAGGCTACCCGACCCGGGAGGCGGCGGTCGCTGCCCGCCGAGCGCTCCTGGACGCCCCGGCCGGCCAGGCCGCGGCCGGTGCATGGACGCTGGCACGGTGGCTGCGGTACTGGCTGACGCTGGCCGAGCCGAACCTGCGCCCGTCGACCGTCCATGGCTACCGTGATCACATCGACCGGTACCTCATCTCCAGCCTGGGCCGCATCACCCTGGCCGACCTCACCGCCAGGCGCCTGCAGGTCTCCTTCGACGTGCTTGCGCGCCAGCGCACCACGAAGGGCACGCCGATAGCGGCGTCGACCGTGGACCGGATCCGGGCGACGCTGCGCTCGGCGCTCAACGCGGCCGTTCGTGAGGGCCCTGATAGCCGCCAGCCCGCTCGCGCAGGTCCGGGTGGCTCGCCCGGTGCGGCCGCACCCGGTCATCTGGACCGACGAGCGCGTCGCCGCCTGGCGGCGCGACGGTATCCGCCCGCCGGTTGCGGTGTGGACCCTGCGGCAGCTCATCAGCCTCGCCGACGATGGCTGAGTGCGCATCGCACAAATGAGGTGAGTCATCATCGGTCAAGCCAGCCCCCGCCGGTTGCCCTGCGCGGTGGCGGGTTGCGAGGCGGGCTTCGGCGGCACGATCAGGACGGGGCGCTGCCCGTTCTGGAGAACGTGGATCGAGACACTGCCCAGGAACGGCGAGCCCGGCAAGCCCGCGCGTGCCCAAGGCGATCACCCTGGGCGGCGTCCATGGCGATCGCGAGGGCCCGCCGAACCTCACGGCACGAAGCCCCTCCGCGATGGGCGGGTGCCAGACCGAAACGACCACGGAGCCGCCCGCCTGGCGCGTGAGCAAGCTTCCGGCCGCGCCGATCGCGGCGTCGGCGCTGTCGGCGCCGACGTAGGCGAAGAGGATGGGCATTCTCACTCTCGGGTGCGCTGAAGGGATGCTTGTTTGGCGTCACCGCCTGAATCGTGGGGTTTCCCGTTCACGGGAGGCGGCGTGCCTTCGGCGGCCAGGCCGGCGGCGGCACGCCGGACGGCGCGGGAGTCGAAGAGGTACGGAACCGCGTGGGCGAACTCCGTGCCGGGCCAGGGCGGCCTGTCGGGAGGAGCGGCTGCCGCGGCGATATGCCGCAGGGCCAGCTCGTGGGTGACGACGAGCGTGACCGGTCCGGCCCGGGCCAGCAGCCTGCGCAGCGCGCCTGCGTAACGTCGCAGCGCGTCGTCGAGGCTTTCGCCGTGGGGCATCCGGTCGCTGGCTGTGTGCTGCCCGAGCCAGTCCCAGTAGGCCTGGATCGGCTCGCCGTCGAGATTGCCGGCCCGGATCTCGTCGAGGCCCGGCTCGGTCAGGACAGGTACCGCCCGGCCGCCCAGCGCGATGCTGATCGTTTCCCGGGTGCGCAGCAGGCGTGAGCAGACGGCGGGATCGATCGGCAGGTTGGCGAGTTGCTTGCCCAGGCCGCGCGCCTGCGCTCGCCCCCGCTCGGTCAGCGCCACCGGGCGGGAGGGGTCGGTGTTCAGCACATGGTCGGCGTTCGCCGCCGACTCGGCGTGCCGGGCGAAGACGAAGAACCGGAGCGGCGAGGCGTCGGCGGTAATCACCTGGATGCCTGGGCTGGCTGTGGTTCCTGGCGGGCGGCTGGCACGTAGGGTGGCACGGTGCACGGGCCCGGCGGCAGATCGGCACTGGCCGGTGGCTGTGCTGGCTGCGGTGCGCCGGCGCGGGAACTGCCCTTGGACAAGAAGGTGCTCGCGGCGGCGGCAGCGAGCCCGGCGACGGCCGCTCAGTACACCAGCGCGGTGCCGTGCAGGCCAACACTTGACGCGACGATGCCGGCGATCAGGGCCGGCAGGCCCATCGAGAAGTAGCTGACGCTGAAGATGGTCGCGATCAGCCCGGCCCGGTCACCGGGAGCGGCCAGGGCCACGACGGTGCGGTAGGCACCCAGGAACGCCGGCCCGAACCCGAGCCCGGCTATCCCGGTACCCACCAGCAGCACGGCGCGATCCTCGTGCGCCCCGACCGGTTCATCGCCTGGCGGCACCTAACTGCAGACAACGACCCTCGCGCCGCGCTCGCTGGTGCGCTCGGCCAGATCGTCGCCCAGCCAGCTGCGTGGCGGCCGTGGCGGGCACCGTTCGAGAACCGCTCGCCTGACCCCCCTGACGCGCTGACGGGGGAGTATAAGCAGCCGGTGCAATCGCAGCCTTCCCGGCAGGAGCCGGATCAGTGCGGCGAGGACGGCGCGGCCGCCCCAGTCCGCGGGGTGGGGTTCAGGTGCCCATCTGGGCTTGCACGCGCCCGGAGGCAACCGCGTCAGCCAGTGCCGCGTAATCGCGTTCGGTCTGATCGGCATAGGTCTCGCCGAATTCGGCCACGGCCTGGTCGAACTTCTCTGAGTCGCCAAGGTAGGCGGCGATCGCGATCCGGTCCCCGGTGCGCGCGTGGGCGCGGGCGAGAGTCCAGCCGCACAGACGGCCATAGCCGGTCATCGCCGCGGCGTTCATGCCTTCGATCTCGGCAGTGAACTTCCAGTCACGCAGTTGGCGGAGGTAGTAATCGGCAGAGCTGTGGCCAGGAGGGGCGGCGCGCCGCCAGCCAAGGAAGATATCGCTAACGGCTTGCATGAGATGCTGACCGGCGACGACACGCTCGCCCTGGTTGTCGTATTCGCTCTCACCGGCGTAGTCGGCCAGCACCGAGCGCTGGGCCTGCTTGGCCTGCAAGAGCACCGGCTCGAAGCCGTCCTCGGGTTCCATCAGCAAGATCCACGCCTCGGTACCGACGCTGCCTACCCCGACGACCTTGCGGGCCACCCCGGCCAAGGTGAATCGCTCTACCAGCCAGCGCCGATAGGCCGGTAGGGTCTGCGTGTACCCGGTGCTGAGGCCGCGGATGAACCTGTAGACAGCATCGACGTCAAGGTCCCCGGCCAGCTCTTCAATCGGGACGATCAGTGGCGGGTCGCTGATGATCCGGCGCCGCCCGTCCTTAACGGTCGTCAGTTTCGCTAGCGCCTGCGTGCTGTCCCGCGTGCGAGCCTTCGTCATCTGAGCCTTGGTCTGGCGCACCGCCTTCTTCGGCAGATCAGATTTCAGCTGGGCGATGGCGTCTTCAACGTCGAAGCGGGCGTACCAGACGTTCAGGATCGACCTGGCGGCGAATTCCCCCATCGCGGTGCGGTAAGCCGCCGCAGTCGCCAGAGCAACCCCGCGCCGTTTCCTGGCCGCCAAGCCGTTGTCGCGGCCCGCCACGGCCAAGCTCGCTACCAGCCGCTTGACGTCCCACTCGAACGGACCAGGCAGCGTCTCGTCGAAATCGTTGAGATCGAAGACCAGCCGCCGTTCAGGTGAAGCGAAGGCGCCGAAGTTCAACAGGTGAGCATCACCGCACAACTGCACCCGCAACCCAGAGGACCTCAAACTGGCCAGGTCGGCAGCCATCGGCAGCGCAGCACCCCGGTAGTACGTGAACGGCGACACCAGCATCCGTCCGTGGCGCACCGGAACCAGCTCCGGTACGCGGGACTCGGCCTGGCCCAGGAGCAGCCCTATCGGGTCCCTGGATGCCGCAGGAGAGAAGTCCCGGTGGGATGCGAGCGGGGCTAGCTGGCGGGCCAACTTGCCTGCCTCGACGCTTTGCTCACGAGCCGGATGTGCGCCGAGGTCGGGTCTCTTGTAGCCGTCGGTCTCGGGTGGGGTGGGCTTTGTCCTTGCCGCCACGTTTCGGACATTAGCACTGGGTCGCCCGCTGGTGACGGTCAGCCGGTGACCTGGAGCTCGCGGTTCTTGGACGCGCCGAAGCAGATCGAGTCGTAGCCGTGAGCCGCCGCCGCGCCGCCTGTGCCAGGCCAGATCGCAACAGCTTTGGCTCGCCGTTCGGCTCCCCGCATGCCTGATCGCTTTAAGCCTCCCACCAGTCCGGACGGCGGGATTTGAACGCGCGACCCCTGACCCCCCAGTCACGATCTTTGCATCGCTGGGCGTAGCGGGGCAACGCTCAGTAAGCCGATGAACTGCGCGAACGTAGCTCGGCGTCGCTGGGCGCGGTCCAGCATCTGCCGACGTTGGCTCCCCGTTTGGCTCCCCGAAATTCGGCGAATTCGGCCTTGCGAATCGCCGCGGAACCCCCGTTCGAACGACCCAACATGCCGCACCGGTTCCGCGCGCGCCGCCGCCTTGATATCAGCAAGGCTGAGTTCGCCTATAGGCGCAGCGGGTAGTACTCCAGCCGTAGATCCTGATCTTTGAGTACGGCGGCGGGTTCCGTGCCTGTGCTGAGGTGGCTTTGTGCGAGCCGGATATGAGCGCCTGGCCGGACTGGATGAGCTACTGCGCCGTCTGCGGGAGCTATCAGCGCGGACGGTCGTTTTCGACGTCGAGCCGCTGGTCGCGTTCTGGGACAGCGGCCAGGAGGCTCTCGACCGGGGAGTTGCACTGGTGGTCAGCCTGGCCGGGCTGGTGCCGGGCCTGCAGGTGCTGTGCTTTGCGACGAACTCGGCGCGCCAGCCGTCGGTTGTCCCCGGCGCCGAGGGCGTGCGGGTGATTTACCTGGCGTCGGCCGGCAAGCCGATGCGGATCGCGCCATACCGTGACTTTCCCCGACCTGGGGTGGTGATTGGCGATCAAGTGACTACGGATGGGATCCTGGCACGGCGCCTGGGTTACGCGTTCGTGCAGTACCGTCCGCCGCTAGAGGTCGTTCCGGCCGGGCCGCGGCTGATGGGCCGGCTGGGGTGGCTGGTCCGGCCGGTGATTTTCAGGCGTCCGGGCTGATCGCCCGTCGCGGCGCTGGTCACGAGTCGCTGGCTGCCTGCCGCCGGTAGTGGCAGGCACGGGCTCGGTACTGATGGCGGCGTCCCCAGGCTGACCAGCGCAGCCGGAGGGCCAGGTCGTGCCCGTGCTGGCTGGCCAGGATGGTGGTGAGGTGGGCGATCTGGTTGCGGGTGAGCGGGATGAGCCCGGCTGGCGAAGGCGGCCGGTCGTGCTCGGTCACCGAGATGATCGTGAGGAAGGCCAGCTCAGCCTGCCAGACCGCCCAGGAGGCGGAGTCCAGCGCATCGTCGGCGTCGTCCTCGGCGGCCTCGGCGTCATGTTCCGCTGCCTTGACGTCGAGCTCGTCGCGCTTGCGGTCGATGCGGTCATGGAGGTCCTGCATCTTCGCCGCAGCGTCGGCCCTGACCGACTGCCACTGGCTTAGTGGTCTCGCCCGTAAGTTCGTCGGGTGTCAGGCCCATGCGGTGGGATCGTTGAGGTAGAGGCCGCAGGCGGTGTCCAGTGCGTCTTGGCAGGTGCCGACGGGCAGGCCGGTAGGGAAGATCGATTCGTCGTAGTCGTCGTGGCTGGCACGGTAGATCGCGAACTGCCAGTGGTGGGCGGAGCCGACGTAGCGCAGCCGGCACAGTTTGAGTTCGGTGGCGTCGGTCAGGGTCGCCTCGACATAGCTGAAGGCGCCGCGGTGGCGGACTTGCAGGCTGGTGATCTGGGGCCAGCGTTCGCGGGCCCTGGCGCGCAGGCGCTGCTCCAGGGACGCTTTCGTCGAGTCCGGGTACCTGGCCACGACAGTCATCTTGCCCGACGGCCGTCGGGATCACCGGCGTGTCGGGCCGCGGGTGCAGCGCGGGTGCGGCACAAAGATCAGATGCCTATGTCCAGCCCGTACGTGATTGTCTTGTCCGGCGAGGAAGAGGCCGTGCTGGCGGCTCGTGCCCGGTCGGTCCGCAGCCAGTATCGTGACCGGCTGCGGGCGGCGATCGTGCTCGCCGTGGCCGCCGGCGCGAGCAACGCCGCGATCGCCGCCCAGGTGGGGGTGTGCCCGGACACGGTCCGCAAGTGGCGCCGCCGGTTCGCTGCCGGCCGGCTGTCCGGGCTGAAGGATGCCCCGCGAAGCGGGCGGCCGCCGGTATTCACCGCCACCGACCGGGCCGAGGCCGTCGCGCTGGCGTGCGCGCTGCCGGCCGAGTCCGGCGTGCCGCTATCGAGGTGGAGCTGCCCGGAGCTGGCCCGTGAACTGGCCGCCCGCTGCCAGGTCGCGGCGTCGGCGTCCACGATCCGCCGGTGGCTGGCCGGCGATGCCCTCAAGCCCTGGCAGCACCGGTCCTGGATCTCCGTCCGCGACCCCGAGTTCTCGGTGAAAGCCGCCCGCGTGCTCGACCTGTACGCCGGGATCTGGGACGGCGCCCCGCTGGGCAGCAACGACTACGTGATCTGCGCAGATGAGAAGACCTCGATCCAGGCCCGCTGCCGCTGCCACCCCACCCTGCCCCCCGGCAAGGCCCGCGCGATGCGCGTCCAGCACGACTACAAACGCCGCGGCGCCCTGGCCTACCTGGCCGCCTGGGACGTCCACCACGGGCAGGTGACCGGCCGGTGCGAGCACACGACCGGGATCACGCCGTTCTCCCGGCTCGTCAGGCAGGTGATGACCGCCGAGCCGTATGCCAGTGCGGACCGGGTGTTCTGGATCGTGGACAACGGGTCCTCCCACCGCGGCGCCGCCTCGGTCAAACGGATGACCGAGGCCTGGCCGAACGCGCACCTGACCCACCTGCCCGTGCATGCCTCCTGGCTGGACCAGGCAGAAATCTACTTCTCCGTCATCCAGCGCAAAGTCATCAGCCCGAACGACTTCACCAGCCTGGACCAGATCCGCGACCGCCTCGCCGCATTCGAGATCCGCTACAACGCCATCGCCAGACCGTTCAACTGGAAGTTCACCCGCACCGACCTCGACGACCTGCTGCACCGCATCGACGCCCATGACAAGACCCAGTCCCACGCCCTGGCTGCCTGATCGCTACCCCCGACGAACTTACGGGCGAGACCACTTAGCACGCGCTCGGCGGCCTGCCAGGCCGTTTCGCCGGCCGACTCCCGGCTGGCAGCGATGTCTGCCTTGACCTGTTCGACGCGTGCCTTGCCCTGCTCGCTGGTTTCCTCGCGGGCCTGATCCGCGGAATTCTTCAGCTCTGTGACTTGCTGCTGCAAGGCGTCAACGTGCTCTCGCACACGGTCAGTCTCGCGAACGCTCATCTGTTTCCCCCCGGTTTGTTCCCCTTGCCTGGCTGCTCGCAGCACGCCAGGCTCCCACCCCCATCGTCACCGGGGCCATCTCAGGGCGAGCTAGGGCCGGAAGTCCCGACCTGTTCAGGGCGTACCTGGCCGTGTACCGTGCCGTGGCGCGGTGGTCCCGGGAGCCGGGAACCGCGCCGATGGCGAGGCGCCCGGATGCCGGGAAGAAATCCGCACCCGCAGCGCCGCCGGCCGGATAGCGAACCGCAGGGGCGGGCTCAGGTCGGCCGGCTCGCCGTCAACCCCAGCGTGCACCGGTGCCGGGGCGCTCACTTCCAGATGGGGCGCGGTCCAGGCTCGCCCCAGTGGCGGGCGATCGCCCGGCATGTCGAGAACGACGATTCCGAGCTGGCCGGTGGCGAGCGCCGGGCGGGTGCCGCGGGCCACGGGGTGATCCAGCGCGTAGGGGTTGTTCGACACGAGGACGACCGCGAGATGAGAGTGTTCACGCCCGGCATCGTCGATGACGCGCAGTGCGGGTGCCTGCCCGCTGGGGCCGAGCACCTCCTGCGCCGTTTCCAGGAGGGCGCGCACCTTGGCATCGCGGTAAGCCGGCCGCCGGACCGCGTCGCCGTAGACGCCGAGCGAGACGTTGTTGAGGAACAGCCGGCCGTTCACTTCCGCCACGTCGATCCGGCGCTCGGCCCCGTCAGTGAACGCCTCAAGCGCCCCAGCCACATCGTGCCGGTCCACCCCCACATCAAGCGCGAAGTGGTTGCGCGTCCCCGCGGGAACGCACACGAACGGCAGGTCGTGCGCGGCGGCTGCCGCGGCCACAACCGCCAGCGACCCGTCGCCGCCAGCCATGCCCAGCGCATCCGCGCCGTTCGCCACGGCTGCCTGGGCGAGCGCTGCCAGGCTCTGGCCTTCAGCCAGGATGACAGCCTCGATCCCCCGCTCGCGCGCCCGCTCGGCAACCCTCGCACGCGCAGCCGTGCCACCACCCGATTTGGGATTGACAAATAGCACCGGCCATCGCGGCGGGTCAGCAGGCCGCCAGCCACGACGCGACAGTTCCCGCCTGGATGGGCTCATCGCGGGCGTGGAGCGCGCGGGCGAACCATGATGCCGCCGCCGGCAGGCGCCAGCAGCATATCCCCGGGCGGGCGTCGTGGCCACCGCTCCCGGCGCCCAGGCTCGCCATGGGTGCCACGGCTGGCCCGCATCCGCACTGCCATCGCTTCTCCTTTTGCTGGCGTTGGTGATGTGATACCCGGTGACATCATCACCCGATCTCGGCCGCCACTGACGGCTGACCGGGTGGGCTCAGTCTGCTGTCCTCCCATGCCAGCGAGACGAGGGATGGCGCTGGCAGTCTTCGCGGCCGAGGAGGCGACCGCAAGCGGCCCGGAGCCAGCGTGCTACCGGAACGCAGGAACATCCAGGCCAGGTGAGATGTTCCGGTCAGAGCATCTTCGCCGGGGCGCTGTGTGACCTGCGCGGCCGAGGCTATCGCCTGCGGCGAAAGAAGCTGCCGACCCGGCCCGCTGCGGGTTAGAGCCTTAGGCACCCGGGCCGTGTCGGCGGTCGGCGAACGCCACGCTCGGCCGCCGTCCTGGCGGAGCAGTGATGGCAGAGGCAGCATCGGCAGCCGGCGCGCCGAAGGTGTCGCGGCTGGACCGGCGCAAGGCCCGGACCCGGCAGGCGCTCATCGACGCCGCGGCGCGGCTGATCGCCGAGGGCCGCGGGGACCGGGCGAGCATCCAGGAGATCACCGACGAGGCCGACATCGGCTTCGGGTCGTTCTACAACCATTTCGACAGCAAGGAGCATCTGTTCCAGACCGCCTCGGAGGAGGTGCTGGAACGCTGGGAGCAGCTGATCGACCGGGCCACCGCCGGAATCAGCGACCCGGCGGAGCTGTTCGCCGTGGGCACGCGGATCTCCGGGCGGCTCGGCTGGACCCACCCCGACATCGCCGGGTTCCTCACCGGCATGGGCCTGGACGCGCTGGACATCCCCGGCGGCTTGGCGCCGCGTGCCCTGCGCGACATCGAGGCGGGGCAGGCCACGGGCCGGTTCACCGTTCCCGATGCCGAGGTCGCCCTCAGCGCCGTGGCCGGCGGCCTGCTCGGGCTGTTGCGGATGTGCCAGCGGCACCCGGAGCGCGTCGACGAGACCGCCGTCGATCAGCTCGCCGAGGCCGAGCTGCGCCTGCTGGGCGTCCCCGCCGACGAAGCCGCCCGCCTCGTCGCCCTCCCAACTTCCTCCCATTGAAGCCTGGTAACAGCCGCGACGATGCCGTCGGCCGCCTGTCCATGTTTCCCGAACCGCGATGAACCAGCCCGCAAGACAGCTGTCACGTTATGGCTGGCGGCCCGCTGATCCGCCGCGCCGACCCGTGTTGTTCATCAACCCGAGGTCGGGTGACGGCAAAGCGGCGCGCGCCAGGCTGGCCGAGCGGGCGCGCGACACGGGGATCGAGGCCGTCATCCTGGACCCGGGCCAGGACCTGGCCGCGCTGGCCGGTGAAGCAGCGGCGGCCGGCGGCATCGCCGCGGCTGTCACCAGGCCTCGATGGGAGGAAGCGGGAGGGCGGCCAGGCGGGCGGCTTCGCCGGCGGGGACGCCCAGCAGGCGCAGCTCGGCCTCGGCGAGCTG
>Ga0116214_1000552_pt1 | contig 15432 bp, 12 predicted proteins | sample Sb_taG_FD_88964 | JGI IMG/M metagenome (GOLD analysis project Ga0116214, IMG submission 88964) | Peat soil microbial communities from Weissenstadt, Germany - Sb_50d_1_NS metaG | ecosystem: Environmental > Terrestrial > Soil > Wetlands > Peat | place: Germany: Weissenstadt | collected 2010-09-21
ACCAGGTCGCGCATCTCCGGGTAGATCAGGTCCGCGATGGACTGCCGGAAGACTCGCTCGCCCATCTCTTCGACGTCCTCGGCCAGCCGCCCCTTGGCCGAACGTACCGCCCCTTCGATCACGCCCTCGAACTGGTGCCGCCCGAGCCGGTACTCCAGCGCCAGCTGCATCATGCGCAGGAACTCGGACGCGCCGACTTCCCGGCGGCGCAGCCGGTCCTTGGTGACGGCCGCGACGGTGAACCCGGCCACCAGCGTCCCGTCCAGGTCGAAGAACGCGCCGATGTGCGGGCCTTCCGGGCTGGCGTCGACCTCGGCCACCGAGCCGGGCAGCCGCAGCGGCCGGGGGGCACCCTCACGCGTCTCCGCGGTCATGAGGTGCGCCGGTCAGAGGCCCGCCGTGCCGCGGGCCGCCCCGCAGGGCGCGACGCCGACCGGGGCGCGGACCGTGCCGCAGACCGCGCCGCGGCGCGGGGCGCGGGGCGCGGCCGCCCCAGCTCGACCACCTCGTCGAAGCCGAGCTGCAGGCACTTCTCCAGCTGGTCGGCGGCGGTGAACGACGCCGTGTCGTAGCGGAACGTCACGGTGCAGGTGCCCGCCCGGGAGATGAGAATCGCCATCATGGCCACCCGGGGCATCGGCCCCATCCCGTACTGCCGGTCCACCCTCGCCCCGGCCAGGAACGTCTCCTGGGCGTAGCCGGGCACGTTGCTGGCCTGGATGTCCGGCGGCGTGATCCGCTCGATGACCCCCATCAGCGTCTCGTCGGGGAGCAGGGTCAGGACCGGCGCGAGCCGCCCGATCACGTCGATGGCGGGCTCGCTGCGGCCCGCGATCACCTTTTCGCGTATCTGCTTCATCCGCTCGGCCGGATCGGATTCGCCCAGCGGCGCGGCTAGGGTGACGCCGGCGAACCGGTTGCCCGACGCCGGATCGTCGCCGGTGCGCAGGCTGACCGGAATGGCCAGCGGCACGGCCTCGACCGGCACGCCGAGGACCTCGTGGTACCGGCCCAGGCCACCGCACAGCGCGGCGAGGTAGGCGTCGTTGACCGACCCGCCGACCGCCTTGGCCGCCGCGCGCAGGTCGGCGAGCGGCAGCTCGAGCACGTGCGTCCGGGTCACCAGGCTCCGGCGGCGCAGCAGCGGCGACGGCTCGGCCGGCGGCGGTCCGAGCACGCGCCGCGTCGAGTCGGCGAAACCAATGACCTCGGCCACCGTGGGTCCCGGTCGCGTGACCAGGCGGGCGGTGGTACGCACCGCCTTGCCCAGCCAGTTCCAGCCGGTCGACAGCGTCGTGGTCGGCCATTGCCTGAGGCTCTCGCGGAGCAGGTCCTCGCCGCTCAGGTCGCGCGGCACCGGCACCGGCGGCATCGGCCGGGGTCCCGGTTCCCGCTCGGTGTCGTAGATCTGCTCGAACAGGGCGAGTGCTCCCAGGCCGTCGGTGATCGCGTGGCTGAGCTTGATCATCAGCGCGGCCCGGTTTCCCTGCCCATTCCCGGCCAGGCCCTCGACGTACACCGCCTCCCACAGGGCGCGCGAGGTGTCCAGCGGCGACTGCAGCGTGACCTCGGCCAGGTCGAGCAGCTGGCGTAGCGTGCCGGGGGCGGGCAGCGCGACCCGGCGCAGGTGGTAGTCCAGGTCGAAGTCGGGATCCACCACCCACCGCGGCGGCGTGGTCGGGACCGGCGGGACCACCACCTTCTGCCGCATCCTGATGACGACCCGGCTGGCCCGGTCCATGGCCTCGCGCAGTCGCCCCCAGTCGGCCGGCCGGTCGAGGATCTCCAGGTCCAGGAACGCCGAACGCGTGGCCGGATGCGCCTCACCGCGGTGCAGCAGGTAGTCCAGCGGACTGAGCTCGTCGGGCTGCCCGGCAGGCAGTGGCGGGCGGTCGGCCATAATGCCCCCAGGTGGCGCGGCAGTGTGCTTCCTCGTCGGCCATTATCGTCTCAACTAATCCACGAAGCGAGGTGTGAGGATGCGAGAGCAACGGCGCGGCCGGGTGATCGCGATGAGCAGCAGCGAAATGGATGCGTTCCTCGAAAAGGAACGGACCTGCCGGCTGGCGACGCTCGGGCCGGGCGGGCCGCACGTCTCGCCGGTCTGGTTCACCTGGACCGGCGGCACCCTGTGGATCTACTCGCTGACCCGCAGCCAGCGCTGGGCCGACCTGCAGCGCGATCCCCGGGTGGCGGCGGTGATCGACGGGGGGGAGCACTACGGCGAGCTGCACGGCGTCGAGATCGAGGGCGTGGCCGCCGTCGTCGGTCCCGTCCCGCGCACCGGCGACACGGACCCCCAGATCCCCGAACTCGCCGAACCCGAGCGGCTGATGGCCGGCAAGTACTTCGGGGCCGCGGACATGACGCACGACGGCCGGCACGCCTGGCTGCGGATCACGCCGGCCAAGATCACCAGCTGGGACTTCCGCAAGCTGGCCACCCTGCCCGCGGGCTGATCTAATAGCCGAGGAGGTGCAGGCAGGATGAGCGATGAGGTGCTGGTCGAGCGCCGCGGTGCGGTGCAGGTCATCATCATCAACCGGCCGGAGGCGCGCAACGCCCTGAACGGGGCGGTCGCGGCCAGGATCCGTGACGCCGCCGACGAGCTCGACGCGGACGACGACCTGCGGGCGGGGGTGCTCAGCGGGGCCGGCGGCACGTTCTCCTCGGGGATGGACCTCAAGGCGTTCCTGAAGGGCGAGTCACCCTCCTTCCCCGGTCGCGGGCTGTGCGGCATCACGCAGACCCCGCCGCGCAAGCCGCTGATCGGCGCGGCCGAGGGCTGGGCGCTGGCCGGGGGATTCGAGCTGCTGCTCGCGTGTGACCTGGTGGTGGCCGGTGCCTCGGCCCGGTTCGGCGTCCCCGAGGTCAAGCGCTCGCTGGTGGCGGGCGCCGGGGGAGCGCTGCTGCTGGCGCAGCGGGTGCCGCGGGCCCTCGCGCTGGAGCTGCTGCTGACCGGCGATCCGATCGACGCCCGGCGGGCCGCCGAGATCGGGCTGGTCAACCGGGTTGTCGAGGACGGTGGGGCGCTGGAGGCCGCGCTGGAACTGGCCGAGAAGATCGCGGCCAACGGGCCGCTGGCGCTCATGGCCACCAAGGAGATCGCGCACCGCGGCGGCGACTGGACGGCCGCCGAACGGTGGGATCAGGCCGCCCGGCTGATGCAGCCGGTCTTCACCTCGCAGGACGCGCAGGAAGGCGCCCGTGCCTTCGCCGAGAAGCGTGCGCCGGTGTGGAAGGGAAAGTAAAGCCGTGCAGAGGGACCTTTACGAGCCGGACCACGAGGCGTTCCGTGAGGTCGTCCAGGCGTACGTCAAACGCGAGGTCACGCCCAATCAGCAGCGGTGGGAGCAGGAGCACTCGGTCGACCGGCAGGCCTGGCTCGCGGCGGGCAAGCAGGCCATCATCGGGCTGCCGATACCTGAGAGGTTCGGCGGGGCCGGGACGGACGACTTCCGCTACCGCTGCGTGGTGATGGAAGAGCTCGCCCGGGTATGCGCGAACTCGCTCAGCCTGGGGTTCGGCCTGCAGGATGACATCGCCACCCCCTACCTCATCGACCTGGGCACCGAGGAGCAGAAGGCCCGTTGGCTGCCGCCCATGGCGACCGGCGAGTGGATCGGCGCGATCGCGATGACCGAGCCCGCGGCAGGCAGCGACCTGCAGGGCATCCGTACCGCGGCGGTCAGGGACGGCGACGCCTGGGTGCTGTCCGGCGCCAAGACGTTCATCACCAACGGCATCAGCGCCGACCTGGTGATCGTGGCGGCCCGCACCGATCCGGACGCGGGCTCGCGCGGCATCAGCCTGCTGGTGGTGGAGCGCGGCATGCCCGGCTTCACCCGCGGCCGCAAGCTGGACAAGATCGGCCTGCACGCCCAGGACACGGCCGAACTGTTCTTCGACGACGTCCGGGTGCCCGCGGCGAACCTGCTCGGCCGCGAGGGCGGCGGCTTCGTGCACCTGATGGAACGCCTGCCGCGGGAGCGGATGTCGATCGCGATCCTGGCGCTGACCTCTGTCCGGGCCGCGCTGGACTGGACGGTCGACTACACCACCCAGCGCACCGCCTTCGGGCAGCCGCTGGCCGCGTTCCAGAACACCGCGTTCGAGCTGGCCTCGGCGGTGACCGAAACCGACGTGCTCGAGGCCTACCTGGACAAGGCGGTCCTCGCGCTGAACGCGGGCACGCTGACCGCGGTCGACGCGGCCAAGGCCAAGCTCTGGGCGACCGAGGTGCAGCGCCGCGTGCTTGACCGGTGCCTGCAGCTGTTCGGCGGCTACGGCTACATGGCCGAGTACCCGATCGCGCGCGCCTACGCCGACTCCCGGGTGCAGACCATTTACGGCGGCACGTCCGAGATCATGAAAACGATCATCGCCAGGGATGTAACCGGCCTGAAGACCTGAGCCTTTACGGATCCCTTGCCTTCAGATTCTAACGGATTGTTAGACGAAGTGTTAGAACCGAGGGCCTCTGGCAAACCCGTGTCGGGTAGTGGAGGGCATTGGAGTGCACTCTCCCAGGGCGGGCTGTCGCTGGCAGCCCGGCCTGGGCTTCGATACGCGTAGGTAAGGCGAAGGCTCGGCCGTGCGCGCTCATCAGGTCACCGGGCGCGAAGATCGCTGGATGGTCCCGGATAGACAGGGGCGCACTGATAGCCATCTGCCAGCTCTGCAGGACATCACGTCGGCGGAGTTGGCGACCACGATGCGGTCGTCCGCCGCCGGGCAAGGTTCACCCCGATCGGGACATCCTCTCCTTTTGCTGCTGGGCTCGCCCGCTGTCTCGCTTTGTCCGCCCGCCATCTGCGGGGAGGGCCGACCATGGGAGCGTGGCCGATCACCCAGAGCGCTGGCGCTCCCCGTTCACCCAGGTCGAGATGCGCGAAATGTGGACGTACACCGATGGCGCCCTCACGGTCAAGGGGTACCGGTGGCCGAGCGGGACCGCCAGGGCCGGGGGCTGGATACTGGTCGACCAGGGGACCGGGAACGTCCAGGGCGTGGTTCCGGCGGGAGAATTCTCACGCCGGTTCCGGCCGGTGGACGTGTTCGCCGATGTGCCCGGTCTTCCCGCCTATCTGGGGACGGTTACCGCGCCTGACGGTACCGCGCTGGTGGACCTGATACTGGACCGCAACCCCTTCATGCTGGCTAACGGGCCCCGGCGGGTGGCACGGCCCCACGCGCTCATGGTGCCCCGCCGCCACCGCGACGGATGGTCCTCGGCCACGGCTGCCGAACTGGCGGCTTGCCAGACGGCGATGACCCTGGTCGCCGCGTGGTACCGCAGCCTGGACGGCGGGCACGTGGTGTTCTGCGCCAACGACAGCGCACCGAACCTGGACTACCTGCGTGACGCGGAAGCCGCGAACGGAATCCTCGCCGGCAGCGGCCCCGATGCGGCGATCACGAGGAATCCCCGGCAGGACGTGCAGCACGCCCACTTGCACGCCTTCTATGCCGAACACGGCAGGACCGAGAACCACGAGTCGTCAGCGCTTCAGGGCCATCCCGTCGTCGCCGAGGGTCACCGGGCGTTCAGCGCCGCCCTCGGCAGCGACGCCGTACAGGCGGAACGGGACAGCACGAGCCTCGCCGTCGGCGTTCGCGGTGCGGCGCAGCCCTGGGGTGGTAATTACTGCTCCTACCTGCTGGGCGTGGACGGCCCCTTGTGGGTGATGCCGGCACTGGGACCATCCCAGGACGAGGTCAACCGGCGCCTGGCCCGGGCCGACGGCCTGCAGGCGGAACCCGACCCGACGCTGGGCGGGGCCATCAACCTGGTGCGGCCCAGCCTGGCCGATGCGGGGCGGCTCCACGCGGCGCAACGGGCCACAGCTGACCAGCGGGCCAGTTTCGAGACCTTCGTGGCCCAGCGCGGACTGAACGCACGATCCCTGGCCGCAGGGCATGCACCTGGAATGCCGCGCGCTCTGTAGAGCCCGGTCCGCTCGCGAGCGGCCGCGATGCCGGGCGATCTTCAGAACCACGAAGCATCCAAGCTGGCAAGACCCCGGTGACGAGCAGGTTCTTGTTTCTGCCATCGATCACTAGATGCACCCGACCGGTGATCTCCTAGGTGTGAACTAGTCGCACGAGGGTCGTGGCCTTGGACCCGGCGGGAGCATGCGCTCAGGGAAGCTCTTCCAGGCCCGCGAGCGCAAAACGCAGGTCGTCGTAGAGTTCGACGGGCAGCAGATTACCCTCCGAAGCGCTCAGGAAGTCCTGAAGCGCGCGAACCGAGACGGCCAGGCCAGGATTGTGGCCAGCTGACGGGTCCATGGAATCCCGGGTAAGATCCGCCCGGCGCAGGAACTCCTGGTCAGATATCTTCCGATCGAAGTGATCGTCCATTGCGTCGAGGAGCCGCAGCAGGGAGCGGTGATCTTGATCGCCCACGACACGAGTATCCCGCAGGTACGACATCCCGCACGCTGAGCCTGACCGGGCGGACGGCCAATGGGACCTACTAAGGCATACAGCACCGGGATACGCCGCATACCCCTACTTCAGAACACCCGGCTCTGCGTCCCCGCGAGCGGACCCAACCAGCGTTCGAAAGGCGCGCCTAACGGCTACTTGCGCGGGGCGCGCGACGACCGAGGTTGCTCTCCATAACAGGCTTGCGCGTCAGCCCAACCCTCGGCGAGCTGAGTTCGTAACTACAGCGTGATCAGGTGGTCTGGCCGCCGTCTCATGCCGTGACCCTTGCTGCTTGACCCTGTCCGCGGCAATTGCGGATGTTTCTATGCTGCGGATGAGGTCGCATATCTATGCAGAGGCTGTGCGACCGGCGCACTCACGTAGTCTCCTTAACGATCAGTGGCGAACTGGCGAGTACTAACCAGTTTGAACTCGTAGTGTTCATATGATCACCAGGCTTCGATGGTCAGGCCGGTCCCGGCCAGGCAGCCGTCGATCAGGTGGGGCCGGTACTGGATCTTCTTCAGCTTGCGCTTGACGATGCGGACCAGGCTGGCGAGGTCGGCGGCCTGGCTCACGTCGGGCAAGGCGAGCGCCACATTGGTGCGAAAGACCCTTCTCCACGGGACTCTAGGCCCTACTACGGGCAGAGCGCCCATCTTATTAGGGGATGTATCCCGCCGGGAATGAGCGATTCCAGCTTCGAGGGGAGGCGTGCGGTGACGAACCCTTCCGTGCGGACGCTCCGGCAATGGTCTGCCCCAAAGGGCACGGCTATTACGTCGATGGACTTCGTCCGCGAAGTTGGTCATGACTGGCTCGCTGTGGCAGACCAGGGCGGGGGGCTGCGCCTGATCAGGGTGGATTGTGACGTGGATCGGTCGCTGAGCGACGGCATGGTGGCGTACGGTCTTGCCTATGTCCCGCGGAGGACCCATTCGCCAGGCCTTGCCGCTGTCGGTCAGCGGATTCTCGCCTTTGACCTGAGTGGTAGTGGTAAATGGCTCTTCCGCCCCACCGAACTTCCCGGCCACACTACCGCGCTCGCAGTGAGGGCGCTGGTTGACAACGAACTGACGGTCATCGCCGTGGGCGGCAAGGACAGGGACCGGACCGCGGACGTGTACCTGTACCGCGCGGACACAGGACAGCAATTGCGTCACCTGGAAGACAAGGGCAATGGGGCAGTGCGTGCAATCGAGGCCCTCCGCCTAGAGCGGTACCTGGTGGTCGCGCACGATGGCGGCATCAGCACCTGGGACATCAGCGATTGCGCGGATCGCGAACCCCGTCTGCTCCGTAGGTTCGGGCGGGGAGACACCCGGGCTATGACGGTCTTCTACGACCCCCAGGGCCGACCTCGAGTCGGCACCGCCTCAACGCATGGCATCGAGATCTGGGACCCGGGCCCCGAGGGGTCCAAACACCCGCTGGGCTGCTTCGCCCGGGACATCAACGTAACCGCGATAGCCGCGGTAGCGTCCGAGGATTCCGACCCGCAACTCGCGGTCGCGGATGCGGATGACCACTCGGTGTCGCTGTGGAGCACGACCACAGAAGTGCGCGTGAGCGAGCGTAAACTCCCTGACAAGCCTGAGGGGCAGATCAGGTGCCTGGCAACCAGCCCCGCCGGTGACGGGTCGACCCTGCTTGGGGCAGCCGACGACAGCGGTCGGGTGGTGGTGTGGCAGCTGCCCAAGGTCCAATCGACCACTCGACCATACGGCAGGCACGACCGGTGGGTTAACGCGCTGGTGGCGGTTTCCGCCGGAGAGTTCTGGTTCGCCTCGGCCTCAGACGACGGGACAGTCGGGCTGTGGCAGCCGGAGCCAGGCCCTGACCCTAAGTCCCTCCCGGACTCCAGCCCGGGCTCCAGCCACGCCGCGGTCCAGGCCCTGGCTGTCCTGCAGGAGCGCGACAAGCCCGACCGGTTGATCACCGGCGACGAGGCCGGTCACCTTACAACCTGGAAAATACCCGAGAGAGAACTCGTCGAAGAGAGGAACATCGGAGCCCCGGTACGTGCCCTGGCAACCATCCATGACCAGGCCCGCCGGGAGTACGTGGTGGCCGCTGGCGCGGGAGCCAGGCTCACGGTGCGGGATATCAGCGGGTGCTCCAGTGCGAGGCCGGTCGCATTCCGCTACCCCGAATCGGCCGAGCCCACCCTCGTCCGAGCCCTCGCGGTCGGCAAGACTGACAAGGGGGAACTGCTCGCTGCCGGTGACTCGCACGGTCGCGTGACGGTGTGGCAGACCTCGACCGGCCGACAGCTCTGGACCAAAGCCGACCGGCATCAAGGCCAAGTGCGCGCCCTCGCCTGGATCCCGACCGTCGAAGGCGTGAGGCTCGCATCCGGGGGCAGCGACGGCAATATCTACCTGTGGCCGCCTGACGGCGGAGACCCGGAGCAGTTCGAGGGGCACCGCGGCCCGGTCGCCGCGCTGGCGGCGTTGTCGACGGCGGACCAGCAGGTGCCCACCTCAGAGGGTGAGGTCCACCTGTTCGTCTCAGGCGGCGCCGATGGCACGATCCGGACCTGGAACCCGGACGTCCCGGGTGATCCCCTCCACAAGCTCCCAGCGCACCCCGGCTGGGTGCGAGCGCTGCTGCGACTAGAGCACGGCGGAACACTGCACGTCGTGTCGGGTGGTGACGACGGCACTGTCCGCCAATGGGTCGTCGTCGATGGCAAACCGCAGAGCACCAGACACGAGGGAGGGCTGCCCGGCTTCGGTGACCGCCCAGCGCGAGCTGACTTGCTCGGCCGGGAGAAGTTCCAGGACGTTCTTGTATCCCTCCTGCGTCTAGTTCCGGACCCCCCTCCGCCCCCCAGGCACCGAGCCACCCATCCCACCACGCACGAATCTGACACCCATGAAGGCGTGCGCGCGACGGGTCCCCGGGTCGTGGCCGTACAAGGACCCTGGGGCGCCGGAAAGACCTCGCTGATGCGGTTCATCTACATGAAGCTTGACGAGGACGAGCACACCAGCAGCGACTGGCGCATGGGCCTCACCGGCCCAGAACGGGACCAGCAACCGCAGCCCTCCGGGAATCAGACCCCAGCCACCTCAAGCCGGGCTGGCCCATCCAGGTTTGCCTGGGGCACCGGAAAGACCTCGCTGATGCGGTTCATCTACCCGGAGCTTCGCAAGGGCGACCACGCTACGTTCACTGGCCGCGAGGCTGCCCGGCGAGCACGCGACGGACCCACGCGGCGAACCAGTCCAGACCAAGTTCCTCCTCCATCGAAAATCCTGCCGGTCTGGTTCAACCCTTGGGCACACAAGTCCGCCGACGAGGTCTGGGCCGGTCTCACCCAGGAACTCATCCGTGCCGCCAGACGGGTACTGGGCGAAGCTGACGCCGAATGGCAGCGATACTGGTTCACCCGTAACCTGGAACGGCTCGACGGCGCCGAAGTCCGGCGCGTGCTTCGCCGACGCATGTACTTGCAGCCGCTGCTATCGTCACCGTTGTCGGCGCCGGGCATAGCCGCCGCTGTAGCCTTCGGAGTGAAATGGCCTGCGACGATCCCATGGATCGCCGCGGCCGGTTTCGTCGTCGCCCTCATAGCGATGACGATGACCTGGTCGCGCGGGCCCGCCTGGGCTTATCTTCCGGTGGACATCATGGAGGGACCCGTGCTGTCGGGCTTCCAGGCGAACCCGGCACCCTTCACACCTGCCTCATCGGCGGACGAGCTGCTCCTGCACGACCCGCTGTACCGCGCCAGATCCGGCTACCTCTACCTTGTGCAGCGCGACGTCGAAGACCTCGTCCATGAGCTGGCGCAACGCGGGTACATGCTCGTTGTCTTCATCGATGACCTCGACCGATGTCCGCCGGAGATGGTTGCTGAGGTCTTCGAAGCGATCAACATCTTCCTCGGCGAAAATTTCGCTAACGCGAAATTTGTCATTGGCCTGGACCCGAGCGTCGTCGCGCGCGACTTGGCGGAGGTGTTCCGCAGCCAGGAAAGCCGCCTGCGCGACGACCCGGACGACCCGAACCTGGGCTGGTCGTTCCTCCGCAAGCTGTGCCAGCTCCCCCTGACCTTGCCCGCGATCCGGGAAGCCCACACGGCGCGGCTCATGCGCCTGCACACCCCATCAGGTGAGCAGCCATCTGACCTGTCAGCCAGTCACCCATCCAGCAACCCTGCCACCACCATGGCGTCCGGCAGCAGCGCAGGTGGCGCCGGGGAGGCGGTGACGAGTCGCGATGACACCGTGCCCGAGGCTACCGAATCCCTCGGCGGCCACCCGGTGGCGGATGACAACCGTGGTTCTGGCGCACGCCGCCAAAGCACCCGTGCGCCAGCCGCCGATTCCGACGTGCTGCTTTTCGAAGCTGACCCGGTGGTCCGCGACCATCTCCGGGCGCTGATGAGATTGCGGCCACATCAGTCGGTGCGGGAGACCAAGCGGCTGCTCACCCTGTGGGGGTTCTACCTGAGACTGCTGCGTAAACTTCTGCCGGGGGACAGGACGTCCAGCGCCCAGTTCGGACGAGACATGCTCACTCTCGCTGAAATACTCACCCGCTGGCCTGCGCTCGTGTCGAAGCTCGGGCCCGCCTCAAGCTCCGAGAGCGGGCTGCGGGAACTGATCGAGGCGGCGAAATCCGGCGCAGGCGGCCCCGCGCAGGCATCGCCCTGGCACAAGACGCTACGCCGCCTCGGGCTCGACGGCGACGAGTTCCACGCCTCCTGCGAGAACCTCCGCGAGTTGCTCCGCCTGTACGGCAATGACGACGTTTCATACTATGCAGAGTGCGTGCTCTGACCTACTAAACTATGGGTCTGCGCGAGTTTGCCCGCCTCGCCAGGTCTTCGTGAGGTTCCGGCGGTTCCTTGAGCTGGTGGTGCGCCCGTCCGGTAAACATGGCACGCGTTTAGTGTGTGTCGACACTTTCGGGTGAGGCGGTTGTCGTCAATACGCCTGAACCATGATCACGATCTGGCGTGGTCAGGGGCCAGGATCGAACTGCCGACCTTCCGCTAATCAGGTGTCAGGTGGCGCCGGCCTGGCTTCAGGTCAGGTCCAGTCCAGCGGCGAGGTCTCGGTCCTGCCCGGTCGCCGGTGCCATGCGCCACGGCTTGGGTTACTCGCCGCGGAAGACCCGCTTGGCTACGGCCATCGCCGACATGGCCTTCGGCCAGCCGGCGTAGAAGGCCAGGTGGGTGATCGCCTCGATGAGTTCTGACTCGCTGGCGCCGTTCTGTTTGGCCAGGCCGAGGTGGTAGACGAGCTGGCCGGTGTTCCCGCTCGTGGTCAGCGCGGCGACCGTGACCAGGCTGCGCTGTTTCGGCGACAGCCCCGTTCGGGTCCATACCTGCCCGAACAGCACGTCATCGGTGAAATCCGCCAGCGCGGGCGCTGAACGGCGTCAGCGTCGCGCAGGTCAGCATCATCGGCAGGAAGGCCGCTCCTGTGCCGAGCGCGGACAGGCCGCGGAGCTGCTGCAGGTACAGGCTCATCACGAACGGCAGGCCGTAGTAGCCGACGATGAACGCGAACCCCACGGCGACCGGGACCGCCACGACCGGGACCGGAACAGGTCCAGCGGCGCCATCGGGTTCATTCCGCGGGCCTGGGCCGCCAGGAAGGCAGCCAGCGCCGCGACCGCCACCACGAAGGCGGCCGCCACCCGCGGCGCGGCAAAGTCGGCGGCGCCGGCCTCGATCGCCCCGTAGGTCAGGCCGCCCATCGCGAGCACCGCGGTGATCTGCCCGGCCCAGCCGAACGGGACCGCCCGGCGTGCGGACGGCTGGATACGGGCCAGCGGCAGCAGCGTGACCGCGCCGGCCGGCACGTTGATGAAGAAGATCAGCCGCCAGCTCACCAGGGTCAGCACACCGGCCAGTACCGGGCCCGAAGACGACGCCACCGCGCCGCCCATCGCCCACACCGCCACCGCGCGGGCCCGTCTGGCCGGGTCCGGGTACGCCTGCCCGATCAGCGCCATCGACGCGGGCATCATCACCGCGGCGCCCGCGCCCTGCACGAACCGCGCGGCGACCAGCGCGCCGATGCCGGGCGCCAGCCCGCAGGCGGCCGAGGCCAGGACGAACGCCGCCAGCCCGGCGCCGAACGCCCGCCGCGCGCCGATCCGGTCCGACAACGACCCCGCGGACAGCAGCAGCGCGGCGAACATCAGCGTGTACCCATCGACCACCCACTGCAGCCCGGTGATGCCGCCGCCCAGGTCGGCGCGGATCGACGGCAACGCCACGTTGACCACCACCGCGTCGAGGGTGACCATGAAAAAGCCGAGCACGGCAGCCGTCAGCGTGACACCAGAGCTGGAAGCGCTCCGCATACCGCAGCTGACGCCCTGCCTGCTGGCAACCAGAAGCGTAGACGCCAGAAGTTCTTTCCTACGTGATGCTTTCCCGCACCGACCTGGCGCGGGAGCCCGCCGCGTTACCGCGGCGACACATCCAGGCAACCACTCATCATCGGCGCCAGGGAGAGCCTGCTGTTAGGGGTACTGCCAGGGACTCCCTACCGGAGACGTGCCTGCCTAACCTCGCTAACGTGGCCAGCATGAAGGACATCCGCGGCGAGATCCGCGAGTTCCTGACAACCCGGCGCGCCAAGATCACCCCGGAGCAGGCCAGCCTGCCCCGCTACGGCGGGCGGCGGCGGGTGGCCGGGCTGCGCCGGGACGAGGTAGCGCAGCTGGCCGGCATCTCGATCGAGTACTACACCCGCCTGGAACGCGGCAACATCCGCGGCGTCTCCGACGAGGTGCTCAACGGCATCGCCCGCGCCCTGCAGCTGGACGAGGTCGAGCGCGCGCACCTGCTCGACCTAGTCCGGATGGCCAACGCCTCCCCTACGGCGGGGCACCAGCCCGCGCGGCAGCGGATCCGGCCGAGCGTGCAGCGACTGCTGGACTTGATGACGAACACCGCGGCGTTCGTCCGGAACGGGCGGCTGGACATCCTGGCCGCCAACCAGCTGGGCTACGCGCTGTACTCGCCGGTGTTCGACTCGCCGGTATCCGGTAACCTGCGGCGGCCGGCCAACCTCGCCCGGTTCATCTTCCTCGACGAGCAGTCCGCGCAGTTCTACCGCGACTGGGACGGCATCACCCGCCAGGCCGTGGGCAGCCTGCGCGCCGAGGCCGGGCGCGCCCCGTACGACCGGGCGCTGACCGGCCTGGTCGGCGAGCTGTCCATGCGCAGCCAGGAGTTCCGGGAGCGGTGGGCCGCGCACGACGTGGAGTACTACCGCAGCGGCCTCCAGCCGTTCCACCACCCTCTAGCCGGCGACCTCGACCTGGACTACGACGCCCTGGAGATCCCGGCCGATCCCGGGCAGACCATCATCACCTACAGCGCCGAGCCAGGCTCGACCGCGCGTGACGCGCTCGACATCCTCGCCAGCTGGGCAGCCACGCATCACCAGACCGACCAGCCGGATACCACCCACCCCGCGGACGGACACGCGCCCAAATAGCCTCACGCCTCCTCCGCCCAGCACCTTTCACTCACTCAGGAGCACAGTTGGAACTCAAGCCTGTCACGCCCACCGCCAAGGGCCCGGCCAGCACCTTCACCGGCGACGTCTACGTCAACCCGATCTACCGGGGCGAAGAGCCCTCCCGGATGATCGTCAGCCTCGACCGGTTCACCCCCGGCGCCCGGACCAGCTGGCACTCCCCCGCCGTCGGCCAGACCCTGCACGTCACCGACGGCGTCGGGCTCGTGCAGACCCGCGACGGCACAGTCATCCGCATGCGCCCCGGCGACACCGTCTACACCCCGCCAGGCCAGGAACACTGGCACGGCGCCACAGCCGGAAACTTCATGTGCCACCTCGCCATGCTCGAGGGCATCCCCGGAGGAGACGGAACGACATGGCTCGAACAGGTCACCGACGAGCAGTACCAGGCCGCCAACGAGCAGTAGCCTGAGCAGCGCCGTTCCGGCAAGCCGGACCCGCGGCGGATCCTCCGCTGCTGCCGGGAACGGCGCCAGAACCGACGAGGAGTCGCTGTACCGCGCGCGGCATGACCTGTACCGCGACGAACCCGTCCCCATTGAGTGCGACGCCGCGCCAACTGCGGGGGCCAGAGGCACAGTCGCGCGCGCCTGACAGCAGCACGTACGCGTCCGGGCGGGCAAGCCGAAGGCGCCCATATCAATCATTCGGGTGCGACACGAGTGACGCTGCCGATCGGCCGAGCCTGGCGACATATCGAAGGCGGATCCGGCGCATCAGCCTGCTGTCGCTACGGTCACGGAGCGTGAGCCCGGCTCCCGGACTACCCTGGCTTGTCTCCAGGTGCCGTGGCCGGTGAGTGGCCATAACCGGGCAAGCCCCGGTGTGGGACCCTAGGCGTTGTGATGGTGGACGCGCGGGTTGAGCACGTTGGGAGTCTGCTCCGCCCGGAATTCCTGCGCGACGCCCGCGATGCCTACGGCCGGGGCGAGCTGACCCCGGCCGGATTGAAGGCGGCCGAGGACCGGGCCGTGCGTGAGGTCCTCGCCATGCAGGAGGAGATCGGCCTGCCGGTGGTAGGCGACGGCGAGATGCGGCGCGAGTCGTTCCAGAGCGAACTCACCGCGGCCTGCGATGGCTTCACCGGCGTGGATGTCAGCGCCTGGCTGTGGGGTGCCTGGCACTCGGCCGAGGTGGGGGATGTCACGATCGCGCGGCCCGCGGACCTGGCGGTCATCGGTCCTGTTCGCAAGCGCCGCAACCTGGCGGCCGAGGAGTTCACCTTCCTGCGCGCCTGCACCAGCCGGCAGGCGAAGGTCACGCTGCCGAGCCCGTCGCTGTTCGCCAATCTGTGGTCCCCGCAGCGCTCCGCCGCCGCCTACCCGACGCTGGATGGGTTCCTGGCCGACGTCGTGCGGGTGCTGTGTGAGGAGGTCCGGGAGCTGGTGCGGCTGGGCTGTACCTACATTCAGCTGGATGCGCCGCACTACCCGCTGCTGATCGACCCGGGCTGGCGCGCGTTCTACGAGGAGCGCGGCTGGCC
>Ga0116214_1000557_pt1 | contig 15377 bp, 19 predicted proteins | sample Sb_taG_FD_88964 | JGI IMG/M metagenome (GOLD analysis project Ga0116214, IMG submission 88964) | Peat soil microbial communities from Weissenstadt, Germany - Sb_50d_1_NS metaG | ecosystem: Environmental > Terrestrial > Soil > Wetlands > Peat | place: Germany: Weissenstadt | collected 2010-09-21
AACGTCCGGGGTGCTGCGCCGGATCTCCGAGCCGAGCACATCCGAGACCTTGGGATAGACGATCCGGGCTACGCGTGCGCCGGTGCCGGATCGCCGGGGAGCGCCTGCCAGCCCCGCCCGATCTCCCGCAGCATCGGCGGGTACACGATCAGGTGCCGGAACGGCCTGATCGCGGCCATGTAGCCGGTCCCGAGCAGCCCGTTTGGCTTGACGAGGACAGCCATCTGGCCGCGGTAGCCGCCGGTCCCATCTGGAACCCAGCCGAGGTGCATGATCCCGTGAACGGTCCGGTTGACGATCTCCGCGGCCCACTCGTCGCCGGTCAGGTACAGCGAGGTGAAGGGGAGGGCGGCGAAGTCCGGGCCGGGTGGGGCCTCGCGCAGATCCGCCGGCAACCGCTCGCGAAGCGTCGGCCGCTCCGAGCCGGGGCCGGCATCCGGGCCGTCCCAGCCGAGCAGCTCCCCGGCCTTCCAGCGGATCGTCCAGAGCGCACGGGCGGCTCGGGAGGCGGAGGCTTGCGACGGGTCGCCGCGCGAAGCCCACCACTGCACCAGCCGCGGGAAGTCGTCCGGGCCGCCCGGCGTCGGCAGTGCCCACACGTCCTCGAGCCGGAAGTCACCCGTGAGCTCGTGGATGCGCCAGGGCCGGGAGGTGTGCGCGGTGTCCGGGAGCCGCATGCGGACCTCCATCTATACGGTACCGTATAGATGAATATAGCACCGCCAGCGGTGCTGTCAACTCCAGGACGTGATAGTGAGACACCATGGCCGCCATCACCCGGACGCCCCGCAGTAGGTGGATCGAGGAGGGCTTGCGGGCCCTGGCGGCCGGCGGCCCGGACGCCGTCCGGGTGGAGGTCCTGGCGCAGGCGCTCGGCGTGACCAAAGGCGGCTTCTACGGGCATTTCGCCGACCGGAACGCGCTGCTCGGCGAGATGCTCGACTCCTGGGAGCGGATGAGCACCGATGAGGTGCTCGAGCGCGTCGAGCGCCACGGCGGCGACGTCAGGGCTAAGCTGCGGCTGGCGGGGGCGCTCACTTTCTCCAGCGAGCTGCTGCCGATCGACCTGGCAATCCGCGACTGGTCCCGGCGCGACCAGACGATCGCCGAGCGCCTCCGACGCGTCGACAACCGGCGCATGGACTACCTGCGCCTGCTGTTCGGCGCGATCTGCCGCGACGAGGACGAGGCCGAGGCCCGTAGCGTGCTCGCCTTCTCACTGGTGATCGGCCACCACTTCATGGCCGCCGATCACGGCGTACGCAGCCATGCAGACATACTGGAGCTGGCCGCGAGGTGGCTCCTGGCGTGACACCGTGAGCGGTGCGAGCCTGACCGGGCGTTGTTCCGCATCTTTGCGGTGGTCAGCAACGCTCCGGCTCCAACCCGGTGGCTCCCTCGTGTCACATTGCGAACGTTGCAGTCCAGCGCGACGGCGTGAGATTCATAGTCCAGTCGCGGCCCGCCGTACGTGGGTGCACGCCGAAATCGGCTGGGATCGGCTCGGCCGCTCGTCCTACGATCGGACGCATGCCGAGCTATGAGTCAGTAGACCTGTCCAGCGTGTGCAACGCCGGTGTGGAGGTTCTCGGTGATGAGCCGGGCGATGTTCCGCTCGGGAGGGTGGACCTGCGCGGCCTGCCGTTCCTGATCGGGTCGGAACCGCCGTCTGCAGAGCGGTGCTTCCTGCTGCCCGGCGCCCCGGCGTCGGTTGAGATCGGCCGGCTGGCGCGGCGGGTGATTGTCGCGCATCGGCTGCTTGAGCCGGGCGCACCAGCCGGTCACGCGGTCGGCCGGACTGTTGCGGAGTACGTTTTTCACCTCGCCGGCGGCGAGGTCGTCACCGCGCCCATCCGGGAGCGGTTCGAGATCCAGGTGGTACCGCCGGTATGGGGTCGTCTGCCGTTCCTCGCCGTCACCGACACCAGCGACCATAACCTGCCGCGTTTTGAGGGCAGCTGGGGCGAGGCCGGGGCTCGCCTGGCGGAGCATGATATGGGATGGCCGGCCGGGTACTACCTGTGGTGCTGGGACAATCCTCATCCGGAACGACCGGTCGAACGGATCGAGTTCATCCCGCGCGGCACGCGATTCGTCGTTGCGGGCATCACGACCAGCGACGTTGATGAGCACCCGTTCGTCCGCGCGCCGGCGCGCCCGGTGCGGCTGGTAGCGAAGGACGGGCGGACGGCGTTCTCGACATCGACGTGGACCGAGGTGTCGCGACCTATCCGCAGCCGCTGCCCGGCAAGGACGACCGGGCCGGCTGGGGAGCGACCGAAGGAACGTCCGCGTATGCGTCGATCGCCGCGCTGCCGTCGGCCACCGTCGCGGTGCGGCGGGGCGACGACGAGCTCGGCCGGGTGCGCTGGGGCGACATGGAACGTGACGGGCGGGCGGACGCCGGCCAGGTCTCGCTTGAGCTGGTGGAAGGCGGCCGCAACTGGGTGCATGTCAGCGTCGTCGACGACGCGACCGGGCGGCCGGTGCCGTGCCGGGTCCATTTCCGTTCGGCCGAGGGAATTCCCTACCAGCCGCACGGCCACCATAATCACGTCACGCAAAATCTCGGCAGCTGGCATTACGACGTTGGCGGTGACATCCGTCTGGGGCAGCGCAGCTACGCGTATATCGACGGCACCTGCCAGGGGTGGCTGCCACGAGGCGACGTCGTGGTGGACATTGCGCGCGGGTTCGAATACGAACCACTCCGGCAGACTGTGCGGATCGAGCCGGGTCAGCGAGACCTGACGCTGCGGATCAGGCGCGTCGCTGACATGGCCTCGGAAGGATGGTGGTCTGGCGACTCGCACGTGCACTTCCTGTCGACCCCGGGTGCTCAGCTTGAACAAAGGGGTGAGGATCTGCGTGTCGTCAATTTGCTGCAGACGCAGTGGGGCGCGCTGTTCACCAACACCGAGGATTTCTCCGGCCGGCCCAGTGTCGTCGACGGCGGCGGCTACGTGACGTATGTCGGCCAGGAAAACCGGCAGCACGCGCTCGGCCACATGGTCCTGTGGGGCCTGAAAGAACCGGTCATGCCGTGGTGCAGCGATGGTCCCGATGAGGCCGAACTCGGCGGCGCGCTGGACGCGACGCTGAGCGACTGGGCCGACCGGACGCACGCCCAGGGCGGCACCGTCGTCGCTGCGCATTTCCCGAATCCGAACGGCGAGCCGGCCGTTCTCGTCGCGACCGGCCGGGCCGACGCCGTCGAGATGCTGGCCCATTCCGACGACGCGATGCTCGAATATTACCGGTACCTGAACAGCGGCTACCGGCTGCCGCTCGTCGGCGGCACGGACAAGATGTCCAGCGCCGTGCCGGTCGGTCTGTATCGCACGTACGCGCGGCTGGACGAGGAGTTCAGCTATGAGGCCTGGTGCCGGGCGGTGCGGTCGGGTCGCACGTTCCTTTCCGGCGGGCCGCTCCTAACGCTGTCGATAGACGGGTGCGAGCCGGGCGGTACCGTCGAGCTTTCCGGGCCGGGAACGGTCAGCGTCCATGCCGCGGTGCGCAGCATTTTCCCGCTCCGTTCGCTCGAAGTCGTCCGTAACGGCGAGGTCGTCGCGAGAGCAGAAGCCAACGGCGGACGGCAGGCCGACATCACCGAGGAATTGCGGATCGACGGGAACTCCTGGATAGCCTGCCGAGCGTTCGGCGTTGATCACCACCTCGATGAATGGGGTCGCCGGGTTTTCGCCCACACCTCGCCGGTCTACCTCGCCTGCGGCGGCGACTGGACGATGACCGACCCCGAAGGCATCCGCTATATCCGGACCCTCGTCGAGGGTGCCCGCGAATACGTCCGGCACACTGCGGTCCGCAGGTCCGACCAGCTCACGACACACCATCACGGCGAGGCCAGCCACCTCGCCTGGCTGGAGCGGCCGTTCGCCGAGGCCCTGCGCGCGCTGGAAGAGCGTGGCCTTGGGTGAGCGAGACAGAATGCCGCGGCGTAATCGGTAAGGTCCGGCGCGGGTCGCTGGGATCGGCACACAGGAGATGCGCGTACTCTTCGGGTTCGGTGTTAGCTGGCTCGCAGTGGACGCCTCAGAGGCCGTAACCAGCGATCGGCACACAGTGCTACGCCTGCTTCTGGGCGTGAGCGGCCTGCCGAATATTCACGGCCGCCACAGGGTCCGGGCGCGGACCAGTGCCGATCCGGCCACCGCGACACCGCAGGCAATGGGCGGCGGGCGCGGGGTGGGTTCCTCCGGCCGGGCCGGCCGTCCTGCCGAGGTAGCCGGATCGTCGCGGCCCGGACCTGGGCGGCGATAACCGGGTGCGCCGCCCCCGGATACGGGCCTATCGTGCCGGTCATGCTTTCTTACGACGTGGCCGGGACCGGCCCGGCGCTGGTCCTGTTGCATTCCGCGGTGTGCGACGGATCGATGTCCTCTGCACTCGTCGGCTGAGGGATGCCAGCGTTCCGTAGTGGTGCTGAAGGGCAGATTTCCGTACCTTCGCGGCGATCCCGCTAGCCGCTACTTCCGGATCGCATGGTGACCTTGGTGCCGCCGCTGCCGTGCCTGGCCACTTCCGTCAGGCCAAGCCGCCGGTAGAGCGCTCGCGCGCGGCGGTTGACGGTGAGCACGTCGAGAACCAGGTCCTGGCCTTTGCGCTCTGCTTCCTCCACAAGCGCGCTGATGATCCGGCTGCCGATGCCGTGGCCTTGATGGCCGGGGTGGATTTCGATGCGGGACAAGTAGATCTCCCCGCGGCGGTAGTCGACATCAAGTACGCCGATACCGGCCTGCCCGGCGGTGATGATCTGCCATCGGTGCGGGTTGAAGGCGCGCTCATGAAACGCGCGCTGGACCTGCTCGTCCCACCCCCAGATCGCCGTGATGTATTCGCCCATCGCGGCCTTGTGCAGCTGGTAGCAGAACTCGGCATCGGCGGGGGTAGCCGGCCGCAGCGCGATAGCAGACTTGGCCAGGCTGGCCCGGAGCGTCCGGTCAGCACGCCCGGCTGGCATCGTTGCGGGCCCGGCGGCCGGCTGTGGTGATGGTTGCGGTTTGAGCGCGTGACTATCGCCGCGGTCCTGCATACCAGGAGCGTGCCCGATGCCCGGCGCCGGTAACGTCCCTACCGCACGCAGGGCCGGATCACGAGCCCTGGCGATCAACGTCGCGATTCCGGAGGGACTCGGCTGGACCGACACCCGGCGGGGTGAGGAATTCGCGCCCTGGGCCGCCCACCGCGGCTTCAGCTGAACGTCCGGCTGCTGTGACGCAGCGGGCCCATCGTAACAGCAGCCGCCCAGGCGTACAGGTTGCCGCAGACGCCCCTGAACCGTGCCCAGTGCGCACGTCCGGCGGCATGAGTGAGCATTCAGCCACCACTTGTTATCGCCAGGCCCGCTGGTCCGGCCGGGCCGCTTACACCTCCGGCTGCCAGAAGTCAGGCACCTGAACCTGCGCCGAACCGGGCCGGGCGAGGGCCGGGTAATCCGCGATGACCGTCTCTGGCCAGCGCGCCGATAGCCGCTCGTGCAGTCCGCCGGCCAGGGCACGAAGGCCGGGAAGCACGCCCGAACGGCCTGCCGCGGAAGTAAAGCTGCGCAGCCAGGCCAGCAGCCGGGGCCGCATCGTGGTCGTGCCCCACTCGTCGTCTTCCTCCAGTACCTTGGTGATCGCGTCCCCCCAGGCGACGATCCAGGCGCCCAGGGCAGCCGTCATGGCTACATCCCACGAAGGTCCGAGATCGATGCCCGCCGCCTCGAGACGGCCGTGGTAGGCCGACATGGCGGGCGCAGCCACCGAGGAGGGCAGCCGGCCGAAGCACCAGCAGCTCGGGAAGGGCGCCAGCAGATAGGACGCATCGAGGACGACCGCGCCCCAGCCTGAATGCTCGAAATCGAAGATCCGGCAGCGGCCATCGAGGAACCGCACGTTATCCGGGCAGGCGTCACCGTGGACTAGGCCGTGGTAGCCCGTTTCGTTCAGCAGCAAAGAAAGCTGGTCGATCTCGGTTCCGGCGGCTACGGCGGCCAGGCCCAACGAGACGGCCACGCCAAGGAAGGCGTCCTTGCCCCGGGCCACGGCGTCCGGCCAGGGCGGGGTCCCGAGGCGGGGATCCCTGGGCCGGCCCATGCTCCACGCGTGCATCGATCCCAGTGCCTCGGCGTAGGAAACAAGGTCTGCCCGCACGCGCGAACGGTCGCCGGTCAGCAGCGAGTCGGCCAGCGAGGGGCCCGGGCCGAGATCCTCCATCAGCAGCATGCCGGCGTCGGCGTCGGCGCCCAGCAGCCGCGGGACGACCGGTTCGGGCATCCCGTTCAGGTACTCCAGGGCGGCCAGTTCGACCCCGAAGGTGTCCTTGTCTGCCCGCTTTTTCATCACCACAGAACGGCCCGTGGCCAGATGCAGCCGGACCACGTGACTGCGGTCCCAGATCGGCTCCGCCGCGCGCACCGACGTCCCCGGGCCCCAGGCGCGGGCCAGCAGCGCCTCGGCCGCCCGGGTCTCGGCCGCCGACAAGGCTGGCAAAGTGGCCACCACCGCATTCTCGCCGGCCAGGCCAGGGGACCGCGAAGGGCCGGGATGGACATCCAGTCCGCGCAGGCGCGATGCTGTCCATGACCGATTGCCTACTGACGGGGGCCATGATGGAGCCAGACGCCAAGCCGACCATCGTCTTGATTCACGGTGCGTTCGCCGATGCCTCCGGATGGTCAGAAGTCATCCAGCGCTTGTCCGCGCTGGGCTACAGCGCGTGCGCGCCGGCGAATCCTCTGCGGGGCGTGATCAGCGACGGCGACTACGTGCGCACTTTCCTCGGCACGATCCAGGGCCCGGTCGTGCTCGTCGGGCACTCCTACGGCGGCTCGGTGATCACCAACGCGAGCGCCGGCGCGCCGAACGTCCGCGCCCTGGTTTATATCGCGGCGTACGCGCCCGATGAGGGCGAGACGCTGGCCGCGGCCGGCGCGCTCGACGGAGCATCGAACGACCTGCCCGGCCACCTCCTCGTGCGTCCCTACCCCGGCATGCCCGACGGAGACGGCGACGCCTATATCAACCCCGAGTTCTTCCACGAGCAGTTCTGCGCCGACCTGCCGGATACGCTGGCGGCCGTGATGGCCGTGAGCCAGCGGCCCGTGACGTTGTCGTGCCTGGGCACGCCGTCAGGTCCGGCGGGCTGGAAGACGCTGCCGAGCTGGTACATGGTCGCCAGCAACGACAACGCGATCCCCCCGGTGGCGGAACGGGCGATGGCAGCCCGGGCCGGCGCCCACACGGTCGAGATCAGCAGCTCCCACGTTGCCTTCATCAGCCACCCGCAGGAGACCACCGATCTCATACTGGCCGCCGTACAGGGCAGCTGACGCCACCACCTGGCCGGGACAGTCCTGTCCGCGTTCACCTGAGACCCCGCGCTGCGCCCCTCATCGGCAGATACGCGCACCACTCGCGACATGAGCGGATCAGTTCTATGAAGCGACTTACCAGGTCATGTGAGCGCGTTCGATTGGACGCATCCGGAGCCTGTTCTGCTGGTCCTCCGTTCGGCTGGCGAGCTCGCCCCTGCTGCGCCGGAGCTTCCGGGGTATGCGGGTGGGTGGTTCGCTGATCCGGGGTCACCGTGCCGGCAGGAGCAGTGGAGCAGATGCCGCGCCGTACGCCATCAGTACTCACGGATGCGCGGTTGCTATCTGGTAGCCGTCACTGCCTGGATGATGATGGCGTAGAGGCGGTGCCAATGCGGCGAATGCAATCCCGCTTCCGTCACCAGCTGGGTTGCCCGTCGTTTTGTGCGCGCCTGGCCGTGCCGCCCGGCCAGCTGGGTCGGCAGCAGCAGCACCGAGAACAGGTCGGCCAGGACCAGGCAGCCACCGGGCGCCAGCACCCGGGCGCACTGAGCTAGCCCCGCCCGCTGGTCCGCCCAGTGATCGAACGAGGTCGTGCTGACCACCAGGTCGAAAGTTGCTGTGCGCCAGGGCAGCCGCTCGGCGGTGCCTGCCACGAAACGCAGCCGGTCATCGGTGGCCGCGTCCCTGGCGACCCTGATCATGGCGGGTGCCGCGTCGATCCCGGCCAGGGCCTCGGCCTGCGGAGCGCGGGCGGCAAGCCGGCCGAGCAGGTAGCCGGTCCCGCACCCGACATCGAGGATCCGCCTGGGCGCCGGCACGCAGGCCAGGGCCAGGGCCGCTGCACGGTCGGCGATCTGGTGATGCAACTGGCCGAGCCGGCCTTCGTCATACCGTTGCGCGCGCTCGCCGAACGCCGCGACGTCACGATCACGGACCATACCTGATCCTGACACCCGCGCCACGCAGGTGCCGGACCTTCCACTGGGGAAGGGCAGGCATCCACCCAGCGGCACCCATAAGGGCCACCAGTGTCAAGAGCGGGAGCCCGTTGCGTCGAGACGACGGAGTCGAATCCGCCGGCGCAGTTCCGGCAGTCGTCGCTCAGGCCGCCTCGCCCGACGGTGCGTCCGGTGGGACGGGGCCGTTCAAGGCTCCCGGCTTGGCCAACCGCTTACGTCCAAGGCAGCGCTGACCCTGTCTCGAGCAGGGTCTTCAGGCTGGCAAGGACGGCCGGCCACCCGTTCGAGATTCCCTGGAGGACGTCACCACCAGGCTCGAAGCCGTCGTGGACGACCGTGAGCTTCACCACACCCTGCCCGGCGTCCTCGATCTCGAAGGCCACCTTGGAGCGGGGCTCAGCGCGCCAGGCGTCAGCGGTGGCTTCATCCATGCCCACCTCGGCGGCCCACTCAGGCGTGAATGTATGCCAGGTGTAGGCCAGCCGACGACCGGGATCGGACTCGAGGATCACCTGGTCGGGGTCACTCACGACCAGCCCGACCTCCTCGTGCGCCAAGTCGTAGGTCGAGCCCTTCTTCCAGTCCGAACGGAAGGTCTTCGCACCAGCCCTGTGATGCTGCCAGTAGCGCTTCGTGACGGTGGGGTCGGTGAGGCCCTGCCAGACCCGCTCGGGCGTGGCGTGGATGTACGTCGTATAGGTAAAGCTCGTCACCTGGCCGTTGCGTGCAGTCATTGCCTTGCCTCCAGTCGTCGTGTTGCCGGTTTAACGTGGTGCCAGCCCTCGCGGGAAGCCCTCATACCCATAGGCCGCCACCAGCAGGGCGAAGGCTTGCCAGCGTCGGCCAGACGTCTGGGGAGGCTGGGCAGCTAGGCAGGCGGCCCGGGTACCAGTGGGTGAGGCGCCGGCCCCTTCAGTGCAGAGGACGTTCTGCATGTCCTCCTCCTTCTCAACGTGCAACCAATGGTAGCAAGTAGTGGCTCAGATGTGCAACAACTAGTTGCGCGTCCGCGAGCCCAGCACCTGGCCGCCGGTGAGATGGACGATGGCCCGGTGAAGCTGGCTCATGGTCTTCAGGCTGATGTCGGCCAGGTACTGCTGCAGGTCCATGCCGCGACCCCAAGAACACGACGGGCACCCAGCCAGCCACGGAAGGCACACGCCGAGCCAACCGACCAGGCCTGGCCTTCACTCAGCCGGTCACAGCGACCGTAGACCACCAGCCGGCGCCCGGATCGCGGCAGAAGCGGATAATCGAACCGGATGCGACGTTGCACAAAACATACGCGGGCCTTGACCGAGGCGAAGCTCAGCGACCAGACCCACCAGACGGCGTCGGCAAGATACTCTTTTGTATCCAAATCGCTACTGGCAGCCCCGATGTACTGCTCTATACAATCGGCGCGACAGCGCGGTAGGGGGGTATTCTCAGCTGATACTACGAAGGGCATGGGTCAGGTAGTACCACGGACAGCATAGGTTGGGCCTCCAGCCGTCCACCGGACTCACGCCAATCAACTGGCAGCCGCTCAAACCGGCGTGCGGCGGCCAATCCGGGAATAGGCCTGCAGGACCGCGCCTGCACCAGGGGAGGAACGATAGACCCAACCATTCTTATAAGCGCGCTCCTGCAGTTCGGCTTGCAGCACCTGGACAAATTCATCGGTGCGAGCAGGCAAGAGGTTCCCGACCTGACCGGGCCGGATGGCCTCGGCAGCGAGCTTCGGGCGCATTTCCGGTCGATGTCCAGCCCCAAGGCTTCGCTGGTAATGGTCGGCTTGCAGCGCGGGGATGAATGGAAAATCTGCGTCCCGGTCAAATATGGTGAGTCACTGCGCCTGCGCGTGCAACGCGGCATCTACCAAGTCACGGCATGGTTCTTCGCGGCGGTACAGGCACCGATCGCGACCCTGATGCTCGTCGCAACAGCCGAGGCCGAGATCATCATCGCCTCCGAGCGGGCGGAGAAGTTTACGGTGATAGGCCAGGAGCCGGAACAGGCCCACCTTGCCCAGATCCGCGCCGCCGCACCGATTGGCCCGCCCTTTCTGCTGCCCGATGACAAGACCAGGATGCTGCCCGCCGCAGGCCGCAACCTCGAGCTCCCCGGGCCACCGGGGCTGGACGATGCGCCGCAGCTGGAAATGATGTGCTTGCCGTGCTGTCCACATGTTGACGAGAGCGGCGAGCGCTGCTCCGGATGGCCGGCGGAAGGGGAGACATACTGCGCCCACCACTCGGGACTCTCATCAGGCGAAAGCACTAGCGGGATGGAAATAGTCAGCTGGGTGGCATCGGGTCCAGCCCGCGCCAGCCAAGGCGTCGCCAATTTCCCGTCTACCTGATGACGGTCAGCCAAAAGGAAAAGTGATGTCAAAAATTAGAATCAACCTGCTCCATCCGACCAATCCATCCGAGATTCTAACAGTCGCGGTCCCGCAGGAAGCGACAGCAAGCTGGCTGATCCAAGAGATGGTCAAGGCGGGTTTCATTCCGCAGGCGAATGCGGTCGGACAATACAAGCTGCAGGACACCCGGACCGATGTCCAACTGAACGACAACCAGACCCTAGCGTCCGCTCGGATCCAGGATGGGACGAATCTCCGCGTGAACCATGCCACCTCAGGGGCACGGCGATGAGGCCCAAGGAACTGGCTCAGCGGCGCCAATTTGACTTCCGCGTCGTCAGCGACATGCAAAGCCCTATCTTCCGCTTTCAGGCCTACCGCACCACCGCCGACCTCGAGTTCGACCGCAACCGGATCACCAGCGTAGAGGAGGCCACGGCAGCGAGCAAATACAAGATGACGCTGCGTGTACCGACCCTCACTGGGCCGGGAGAAATGTCGGAAGAGACAGTATTCGGCGTGGACCTTGACGTGTCCGATTACCCTTTGACCGAGCCCGCGATGTGGGTGATCTCGCGGCCCATTCCCTGGTCTCCGCATTTCGCCGACGGAAGGCCGATCTGTATCGGTGCGGAGTTCTGGCTGGCGCGGGAAGGCCATGTCACGCTGGGGCATCTCGTCGAGCACGTCGCGAGGATGCTCAACTGGGACGAAAAGGGCAGAGGACCCGGCTACCGAGGCTGGAACGGTGAGGCGATCGATTATCATAAGAAGCATTACCGTGGCCTGGCGCTGAACCCTCAACTGGTTTACCCGGCCCTACCCGCCTGGCTATATGGAACAGAAGCCGAGCCAGCGTCATTTGAAATCATCACCCATCAGCGTGCTGGCAGGGAGCCCTGATGGGCGAGGCAGACTTTGAAATCATTGAGCACGCATTCGATGTGCCATTTCGCACACGCAATGTCCACTCCGGGTATGCCACGTTCCGCGCGGATGACCTGGACGTGTACGTCACACCCGCTGTGGCCTCGCGCGCGAGGGAGTGGGCGCGGGACGCGCTGCCACGGGAGACGGGAGGCCTGCTCGCGGGCAGGATCCTCCGCGACAACGCTGGCCAGTATGTCGTAGTGACAGGCATAGCCTGCGCCCCGGCGGGCGCCGGCGGCATGGGCGCGTTCAGCCTTTCCCCGGACGAGACCGAGCGGTTGCGGCGGACACTGTCGCAGGACCATCCGAGCGCCGATGTGATCGGATGGTGGCACAGCCATGTCGCACCGAGCTCATACAGCTCGACCGACCGCAGCAACCAGGCGATCTGGTCCGATCCTCGTCACGTCGGCCTGCTGCTGTTCGCACGGGGGACGCCGTGGGCATATCTGTATGTCGGGCCGCAATCGCGTGGGCCGTTCGAGCCGTCCGGGCCGTTCCAGCCGTCCGAGCCATTCCAGCCGTCTAAGCCAGTCCGCGTCCCTGAACGTTACCGTCCCGAGTCGGCGTCGCGTTGGAGCAGGGATCCTGGCGCTAGGCGGCGTCTGGCCCTGGCCGCTCTGATCGCGGTCATGGCGCTAGCTATCATCGTGTTCGCCGTAAAGGCTTTCCAGCCAGCATCTGGCACAAGATCCATCCTGGCATCTGGAAAGAAACCCATCCTGCAATCCGCCGTAGGATCCGTCACGGTGTCTGGCACTGAGTCCCTGGACTGGTCCTGCGCGATTAGCTCACATGGGGCGACCCCTCTCGCGCGCTGCTACGCTCACCCACTGGGGGCGGTTCAGTCCATCCAGTGGTATGAGAACAAATCGAGCACGGTCCGCGCATCGGGTCCGGACGCCAAGTTTTACCTACAGTGCGGCACAAACGTGGTGCGGGTGGTAATCACATATTCCGCCCATGCCCCGGCCCGCGACTACCAAATGATCTTGTCTGTACAACAGTGAGTGGGACTGGGTCTCAATGTCTGTTGCGTTGACTGCGCTCCTCGCCATCCTGGTGCTGGCCGCCATCCTGGGAATGGTTGTTCTCACGACGTCCCGGCAGGCGCGAGCCGGCCGGTCGCCGGCCAAGAATTTCGAGATCATCGGCTGGAACGGCCGTCCCGCCGAGCCTATGGATGGTCTGCAGAAAAAGAAAGCATCCGCAGATTTTACTGGCGCGTTGAAGTGGCAGAACCCGCACGCGCTATGCCTTCTCACCGGCGCGCGCGCAGCGGATTGCGGTTGCGATACCCACCGGAGCCTGAAATGACCGGTTTCGAAATTCATTCGCGCTCGCGCCTGGCAGGTTACGACCCCGGCAAGCTCGCGGCTGCCCGGGTGACCATCGTCGGCCTTGGCGCGCTGGGGCAAAACCTCCTTCAAACCCTCGTGCTGAGCGGTGTCGGCAGGTTCCTGCTTATCGACTACGACAACTTCGAGGACCACAACGCCACTCGGTCGCCGTTCTTTCCGGCCGCGGCAGAGGTCAGGCTGCTTGGCAACCAAAAGGCCCCCATCGTGGCCCACCGCGCGCTGGCGGTCAGCACCGCGAGCAGCCCCCAGATCCTGTACCAGAACGACACCGCGCAGCGTTGCGGCGACCGGATAATTCGCTGGGCGGACGTCGTTGTCGCCGCTGTGGACAGCGTCTCCGCCCGGGCCTGGCTGGCCGAGCGAGCACGCCTGCACAGCAAACCACTCGTCGAGGGCGGGTTCTTTGGCCCCGAGTTCAACTTCTCGGCGTTCTCGGCCGAAGCCGGCACAGGCTGCTACCGCTGTTTCAACCCGGCCAAAGTCTCCTCCGCATCATGCACCCAGTACGCGATGGACGCGGAACGGCAGAACGTCGTGCCAGCGATTCAGGCCACCGCCGCCGTCCTTGGCGGCCTGATGGCTGAGCAGGTCATAAACATCATCCACGACAGGGAAACCAGCTACGGAATCCGCTACTACGGCAATGCCCGGCAAGCGGCCATGCGCTCGGCCTTGCTCCGGCCCGACCCACAATGCCCCGGGGAGCACCACCCACTGCCTGTTCGGGCCATGGCTCCGGAAACCCGGAAGCTGCGCACTGTCGAGGACTTGTTCGCCTCCGTGCGGGAGCACGAGAGAAAAGGATGGATCGCACCGGCCGAGCCGATCGTGCTGACGGCAGGCTGCACGGCATGCGCGACTAAGTGCGTGGTTAAGGCGGCCGAGTCATCGTGGATGATCAATGCTCGATGTGGCGAATGTGGCGGCCCTTGGCCGAGATCCGAGATGACGGCGCCGGGCCTGGTCAGCGTCCTGGACCTGGAAACCGAGCCAGACGACCAGACCTGCCTGGTGGAGCTGGCTGAGCTGGGGCTGGGACCAGGTGGCTGTGTGCTGGTCGATCCGGCCGACGAGCCACCGTACCTATTTGAAATCCCCGGCCAGCACACGTTCTCGCAGGCCCACGATCTGACGGAGAAGGTCAGTCCAGAGTCCAGTATGGGGTCGTGAGGCTGTCCTGCGCCACGGCGACAGGGCATGGTATGACCTAAGCCGCCCGCAGACTCAGCTTGACCGCCATGCAGACGCAGGGATCCCATACCTCGAAGATGGGCGGCATCCGCACTCGATGGCTGCCGACCCTCACGGTAGCGCTCAGCCAGGCCACGTAACATCCTCTATTCGGCACGAGTGAGCCGCATGATCACTGCTACCGGAGGGCGGCCTGCTGCGTGCCACCACCGCGGTACCGCGGGATTAAGGACGCCTGGAACCGGCGGGCACGGGTGGCTGGCTAGCGGTGTCCGGGGCATGGGCTGCAGGCAGGTGCTGCGGCAAAAAGCGGGTCAGCGAGTCAAGCAGGAGATGCCCGGCGCGGAAGTAGGCCGCGGTGGGCCGGACGCGCCCGCAGGGGATGAGCTCCAAAGCGGTGGACGATGAGGACCAGCGGTCGATGTCCAGTCTCATGCGCAAACTCGGGCGCAGGGGTCCCCGGGCCAGGCGGACCTCGATCCGGCGTGTTCCCGAGTCGCGATCGTGCTCCACCGGCCCGGGCAAGCGGGTTCCGCCGGACCGGAGTTCGCCGCCGTGCCCCGTACGCTGCCAGCTGTCAAGTGCGGCCACGCACGCCTGGAACGGGACGTCCACGATCCGGCGGAATGACAGCGAGCCCAGCGCCGAGCCCGCGCTCCCGCTCATGACAGCCTGACCGGCCGGTTCGCGCACACGGTCGCGCGGGACCGGTGGCAGGCCGGCCTCGACCCGTTGATGCCTGAGCACCGACTTATCCGCAGCCACTGCTTCCCCCGTCGCTTCGGCCTTGCGCTGGATGCTTCATCCCAGCGATCCTGACCTGTCACCTGCACAGAGGAGCGGCAGGCCGACCTGATACATACCGGGTCCGGCTGACTTCCGCCGGCCGGCCCGCCGGCGGCGGCAGGCCCGGGTTTCGTGATCTTCAGCGCTCTGCGGCCGACAGCTCCAGGCGCCGGAGAGGGGATAGCGACGCGCCAGGACCCGGCATATGACATGTGCGCGCAAGCCAGCTGGGCTGGCACGTCACCCCGCCTGCCGGACCGAGTAAAGCGCCCTACTGTGGTTCGGACATACCCCTCGCGGCATGTGCGGGCATTCTCCGTGCAGGACGGCGATGCATAGCTATTCAGGCCAGGCGGCTGCATGTTGAGCCGACCGCGGGTCGGCTGGGCCGCCGACATCGCGAAAATTCCTTTGATAACCGCACGCCGGCTGATAACCGCACGCCGACCCGCCGTCCGGCGCGGCCGGGAGGTCGGTAGCTTGCC
>Ga0116214_1000565_pt1 | contig 15303 bp, 12 predicted proteins | sample Sb_taG_FD_88964 | JGI IMG/M metagenome (GOLD analysis project Ga0116214, IMG submission 88964) | Peat soil microbial communities from Weissenstadt, Germany - Sb_50d_1_NS metaG | ecosystem: Environmental > Terrestrial > Soil > Wetlands > Peat | place: Germany: Weissenstadt | collected 2010-09-21
GCGCTGGCACGCATCGTGGTGCACGAGCACCCCGAGCTGGTCGACGGCCCGGTCGAGATCGAGGCACTGACCGACGAGGCCGAGGCCATCGAGCAGGCCGCCCTGCGGGTCGCGGTCGTCGACCTGTACCTGCCCGACGACCTCGAGCCGCGCCGCATCGTCATGGAGGCCGACGCCTTCGACAAGCTGGCCACGGAGAACCCGATGGACCAGCTCCTGATCGCCGCCCGGCCGGTGCGGCGCAGCCCGAGAACCTCGGTGAGCAGCAGCTCGCGCGGGGACCGGCTGGATTACTCCACCATCGAGCACGCCGGCAAGCCGCACAAGGGCAAGGTCACCGACGCCGAGAAGCAACTGGTCCGCGACCACCTCGACGAGATCAACCGGCGGCTCGCGGGACAGGGAATCCGGACGATCAGCCTGGCCGACCCGGACCATGTCGAGCGTTACGGCCTGTACCAGTCCGCCCGGGACCGCACCGCCGAGCTCGATTTCGACGTGGAGGAGGACGAGGAGGAGGTCGGCGCCGCGGCCGGGTAGCGGCCGGGCGGTTGCGTTCACGGCTTAGCCGTTGACGACTGGGGCCTGCGCAGGCGCCAGCCGCGGTCGCAGCGATCGATGAAGCCGGAGCCGGCCAGCAGCCCGAGGCAGCGCAGCACCGTGTCGAGATCCACGCCGGCCTCGGCGGCGATCGTCGAGGTCCCGGCCGCGCCGCGGGCGGGGAGCGCGTCGAGGACCCGGGCGCTGTCGGTGTCGAGCTCGTCACGTGAGGGTGCTCCGCCAGCGGTTGCCAGGTCGGGTGCGCCGAGCTGGCCGGGTGCGCCCAGCGGATCGGCGGTGCCCAGCGGCGCGAGCATCTCGATGACGTCACCGGCACAAGTGACGCAGGTGGCGCCCCAGTCCCTGATGATCCGGTGGCACCCGGCCGACTCCGCCGAGGTCACCGGGCCGGGCACGGCCATCAGCGGCCTGCCCAGCTCGGCCGCGTGCCGCGCGGTGTTCAGCGCGCCGCTGCGCTCCCCCGCCTCCACGATCACGGTGCCGCGGGTCAGCGCGGCGATGGTCCGGTTACGGGTAAGGAACCGCAGCCGGGCGGGATGCCGGCCCGGCGGCCACTCGCTGATCACGAGACCATGCGCGGTGACGTCCGCGAACAGGCCCGCGTGGCCCGCCGGGTAGGGATAATCGACGCCGCAGGCCAGGACCGCGATAGTGACGGCCCCGGCGGCCAGTGCGCCGCGGTGGGCGGCGGCGTCGATGCCGTAGGCCCCCCCATAGACAACAAAATCCCCAATCGAGTACCGTGCTGATACATGAGGCTTCTTGGGGCTGTTCGGCTGTCTGATCTCACCGACGAGAGTACAAGTCCCGAGCGTCAGAACGGCAAGATCACCAGCTTCGCCCAACTGGGTAATCACGAGCTGGTCTACGTCGCTGAAGACCTCGATGTCAGCGGCGCCGTCTCCCCCTTTGACCGTCCCGACCTCGGTAAGTGGCTGGACCAGCCGGATGAGTGGGATGGCATCGTCGTCGCCAGACTGGACCGGCTGACGCGGTCGCTGTTCGACTTCCTGATCTTCTGGCGCTGGCTGGAGGAGCACGGCAAAACACTGATCTCCCTCGATCCGCAGCTTGACTTCTCGACGCCCTTCGGGCGGCTAGTGGCCCAGATCCTGGTCATGTTCGCCGAGTTCGAGCGGCAAATGATCGCCGATCGGGTCCGGGAGGCCTACTACCATCTCCGCCAGGCGGGTCAGTTCCCTGGCGGCTCGGTGCCCTTCGGCTACATGCCTATCCGCCTCGTGCCGAAAGGCTGGCGACTGGTACCTGATCCCGAGCTGGCTCCGATCGTCGAGGAGATGGTCAACCGGTATCTCGACGGCCAGTCGTATCACCAGATCAGCCGCTGGCTGAACGAGTCCGGCATCCCCGCCTCACGGGACACCCAGCGTCGCCGCAGCGGCAAAGCAGACCAGGACAAGGGCTGGTCACCGGCGACCGTCGCCAAGATCCTCACATCCCCTTCTCTGATCGGCCAGACTTCCTCCAAGGGCCAGCCGCTGCGGGATAGCGACGGCATGCTGGTGATGCTCGACCCGCTGATCCCCGTAGAGCGCTGGGAGAGGCTGCAAACGGCGATCAAGGAGCGCAAGTACGGGCGCCGTGAGCATCCGTCCCTGCTGCTGAGGGTGGCCTTCTGCGCCTGTGGCGAGACCCTGTATATGGCGAGCCACAACAAGGTCGGCGAGACCACGCCCGGACGGCGACAGTTCCGCTACTACCTCTGCCAAGGGCGACGGAAGGGAGACTGCCAGGCCGGGCGGATTCCCGCCGATGCTCTGGAGGAGTGGACCTGGGCCACCTTCCTCAGCTTGGTCGGCGAGACTGAGATCCTGGAGCCGGTCCACGTCCCGGCTGTCAACCAGAGCGCCGAAGTGGCGGCCGTCGAGGAGGCGATGACCCACCTTGAGGACCAGTACGTCAGCGGGCAGGTCTATCAGGGGACGGAAGGGGCTGCCCGTTTCTCGGCCATGATGGCTCGGTTGCAGGAACGTCGCGACCGCCTGGCGGCCATGCCTTCCTCCCCGGCTCGCACCGAGTATCGGTCGACCGGCCGGACGTTCGCTGAGCGGTGGGCCGAGCTGGACGGGGACCCCGAAGGACGACGCCAGCTGATGATCGGCGCCGGATATAAAGTCTGGGTGGTCCGCAAGTCACTGCCCGGCCAAGGCAGGCAGTCCAGACGGACGCTGCTACATGGTCAGTCCCGACGGCCATCGCGACCGTTCACCGAAGTCCGAGTCGTCTCGCTCGACCCCGATCTAGCCCGGCGAGCCGCCCTGGCCGCGGCCGATCTGCCAGTGCACGTCCCCGCTGATGGCGAGGAGCTCCAAGCCGTCCTTGAGCCACTAAGGCAGTTGATTCGGCAGCCTCCAGCATGACAGCGGGTACCTCGGGCAAATTCGTGGTAAACGACACGGCGTGACCCATCATGATGCGGCCCTCCGCTCCTCAACGACCTCGATTTGCAGCCCGGCTCGCTGGTAGGCCTCAAAGACCGCTTCACGCCGGAGTCCGCTGACAGTGACCATGAACGGCACCGGCCCTATAACGATGAAAACAAGGGTTTCCGGCCCGAGCCCTGGGGATACGTCGGTCAGGATGAGCTCTTCATCCGGGTCCCTGCGCGGACGCGGGACTGCCACTCGCGATTTGCGTGCCATGCTGAGGCTCCCGGTGATGCACTACCGACGCCGATACCAGCATCCTAGCAGTGATGCAGATCACCTTGTACCCGCGTAATCGGGTCGAGCCGGGCACTGCGGGCCAGGTTATCTAGTCATGGCTCGGTCTGTCCCAGTGCGCAGGTCTTCGGCGAGGTCGCGGGCCGAGCACTGCGTGTCGGGGTGGTCCTGCCCCCGGAACTGCTCGCCCAGGCGCTGGCCGCCGCCACTGGCTTTACCGACGACCATGACGGTAGTCGGCGCCGTCGGTGGGGTCTCGGGCTTGGCCGCGGCAGTCCTGGTATGCCGGAGCCAGGCAGCCTGCCCGCCCGGGCTATGCGTCATCGGTTCTGGCGAGCTGGGTGTGTGCGCTGGTTGAGTATCGTGGCGTCGTCCCGGAGATCGATCCCAGCGCGTATATCGTGCCGACGGCGGTCGTGTTCGGCGCCGTGCGCATAGGGCCCGGTGCCCGGTGCAGCAGCAAGTAATGGTGTTGTACAACGCCGACCGGGCCGACGCCGCGGGCGTGGTCCACCAGCTCAAGCGGGTGGTTGGATATCTCGCCGACCCGCACGGTTTCCGCCTCGATCGGGTCACAGACCGTCTGCCGAGACCCCACCGATAGAGGTGCCGTGCCAGGATCGCGCATTTGCAACAGGTGACGACCGGGCAGCGCCAGCCGCCACAGGCTCGCCCGCACGTCGGCGTGAATGACCGTCGGCCTGTGGTCGTCGCAGGCCCGGCCCGCGCACGTCGCCGTAGTTCCCGCCAGCCAGACCCGCTCGCCGTACGCCAGGTGTTCGACCAGCCTGCCCAAGGCTAGTGCGCTAGAGGTCAGCATGAGGGAGCCGCCTTCTGCCACCGCGGCGGAACGGAGCACAGGCGAGGTTCGCCGCGTATTCGCCCCGGCCAACCGTAGACGGCCGGGCTCCACCGGACACAACGGGGACGGCAGGGCAACAGCTCCTCATCTTGCCGGGGCTTGTGAAGGGGCTGTTTCCGCTGGTCCGACAGATCGCGAGTCCGAGCCTGGCAGGCGAAGCCGACGGTTTTACAGACCGCCGTCATATGCCTCCTGACCTGCGGATATGTGATTGACTGCGGAACTTCGCCATGTATTCGCCAGATGATCCCGCGCTGCGAATGAGTGGCCGGGTCCATCGCGACATCATGGCAGCCCCGCGCGGCCGCGTGGGCGTTCTGGAGCTGACCGGTGCGCACTGGGCATATGCCGCCGGTCTCATCGGCTCCGCTGCGCATTGCGCCACCTCACTCGCCCCCGCGACCAGCGGAATACGAGTCCAGTCCGCCAAAATACACCCAAATACCCTCTCACCTGCAAAAACGGCTGATTCGTCACCCTGGGAACGGTCCAGGGATTCGTCAAAAGTCGGCATGACAGTGTGTGACTGATGAGGTGAGCTTGGGGCGGCCTGCCGACGGGGTTGCGGGATCGTGCGGCTGTCACCGCGGTTGCTTTCTGTAGCCAATCCGGGGCGGGCCTGCGCGACACGCGGTGATCGCGGTGCGGATGTGCTTGAGGTCAGGCGTGGCCCGTGGTGATGATCCGGGTGCGAACCATCAGATCGTCACCGACAGGACCACGCCCGTGGCTTCATCATGGCTTACCGACTGCATCCGCCGCCACCTGCCTGCCGGGACCGTGCCTGATCCGGTGCCGCTGCGGGAGGCGCTGGACGGTCTCCTGGCCGATCCGCGGGCCGGCGCGGAAACGGCATCCGCTGTCCTCGCTGGTATCGGTGATGGTCGCGGGCGTGGCGTCCGCGCACAGCGGGCCGCTGGCGGTCGCGCAGGCCGCAGCCGGCTGGGACCAGGACGTGCTGGCCGGGCACGGCTGCCGGGTCAGCCCGCAGACCGGGCTGCGCGTCCCGCCGTCCGCCTCCATGCTGGACAGGCTCCCGCGGTTGCTGGATGCTGACGAGTTCGAGGCGGCGCTGTCCGCCAGCGTGGCCGCCGCCGCGCTCGATCCCGCGATCCCGGCCGCCTGCGCCGCGCACCGCAGGGAAGAACAGCGCAGGCAGGCGGAAAAGCAGAAGAAGAGGAAGCGGAAGCCGCCTGCTGCGGGGAGTTTCCGCGGGGAACGCGGTGACGGCTGGTTCCGCGCGCACCCGTCCCATCCCTGGCTTGATCCCGCGGTGACCGCCGATCCCGGGCACGTCCCCGCCCGCCGCGCGGTCGCCGTGGACGGGAAGGAACGCAAGCTGGCCAAGGCCGGCGGCAGCGGCAAGTGCACCTGCTCGCCGCGGTCACCCACGTCCCCGGCCTGGTCATCGGCCAGGACAAGGTCGCCAAGGCCGGCAAGGCGAACGAGGTCACGCACTTCCGGCCGCTGCTGGAGCCCCTGCCCCTCGACGGCGTCCTGATAACGACAGACGCCATGCAGGCAACCAGGGACAACGCCCTCTTCCTGCGTGTCGATCTGACCGTGTTCCCCTCGGCCAACCCCCTTCCCTCCACCACCTCCGCCACTCGGGCAGGCACACCCTCGGCTCGGCGCGCACCCGCCGCTCGCTGGCCAGGCAGACGGGCCGTTCGGTGCGGTATCACAGCCCGGCCGGGTGAGTGGACGCAGATCGATTCCACCCCGCTGGATGTGCGGGTGGTGCACGACGACGGGACCGTAGACCGAGCTGACCAGCCTGGTCGACCAGGCCACCCCCACCATCACCGCGGCGGACTGAGCCGGTCGTTCCCAGGTGGTGGACCGTGGTGGACCTGAGCACATGTCAGGGTGAATCATGTGACCAAGCACGGGCACTTGCTGCGGGCCCGGCCGGCGTCTGCGCCAATCCCCGTGCGAATTGAAGGGGAACGGCGACACGTGGACGAGATCTTCGTTAGTTGGGGAATGCCTGACAAATCGATCGTTGACTGCATCATCGGCCGCCTTGGCGCCCTCGGCATGTCAGTTAACGAGTACTCACGAAGCCTGCCGGGTGGTGGTGAAATCAGACCGTACATCGTCGAGAGCATCAAGAGAGCGCGCACGGTGCTCGCAATAGTTTCCGTACAGGCACTGGACCATAGCGACTGGGTCCGGCAGGAGGTCACGCTGGCAGCCGGTCGGCTGGACGACCGTGATAACAGGCTGGAACGGCTAGTGCTGGTCCGCGTGGGCCACGTCCCAGCTGATCGGATCCCAGTCATGCTTCAGCCTGACAGGTTGAGGTTTCTCGATCTCGACCGCGAGCCGGGGGAAGAGCAACTTGAATTGCTAATCACCGAGTTGCGGCGCGCGCTGGGCCAGAATGCGCCATTCGTCGTCCCAGCTGCTCTGTTCGCTATGACGACAATAGAGTTCGACAGGTTCCGCGATACACATGGTGGCCAAGACCCAGGGAGGATAGCACGCCTAACTGCCCTGAGCCAGAGTGCCGGAATGCCTGCTCAGCCGGATCTCTGGCATGAGTTGCGCAGCCGCTATGGGACCACCGCGGCTGATTTCGCACCATACGGGACTGGTCGAGAGGGCAAGGCGCGCCGTCTAATCGATGTGGCCCAAGACGCGCTGCGTACCGTCAACGAAAGGCGCAGCAGGGCTCAGCACCGGCCGCTCTACCTGAGGTGGCACTACCGCGAGGACTTTGTTGATGACAGGATACGGGACCGGTGGTGCCAGGGCCACTCGGTACTATTCGTAGACTCGGTTTCCGCACTGGAGCCCACCACTGCTACGGCTCTGCAGAACTTGCCGCTACCGGATACCGCCGATAAGGCCGCCGTAATTTGCCTCCCACCGTACACCCGTCACAACGTGGAACTGGAGGAGCTGATTCTGCAGTGCCTGGAGGGTCAGTTCTTCCTCACAGACACCTTTCGCGCATGGCGGGACCGGACCGAGCGTCCCGGGCTCGCATTCGACCTGCCGACCGAGACATCGCTCAGGCGCTGGCTCACCCAGTTGCTGCTGGCCCTGGAAACCGCCCTGGAACCGAACCAGGGCAACCTCAGCAGGATGCTGCAGGACCGCGCCCCCCGGCCGCTTCCGGTTCTCCCTGGCATGCCTGGAGAATAATTCGTGATTGTCACTTTCTATTCATACAAAGGGGGCGTCGGCCGGTCGATGGCCCTGATGAATGTCGCCGAGATTCTCGCAGATGTCGGCTATGACGTCATCGTGTGCGATTTCGACCTCGAGGCGCCCGGACTAGAGCGGTACGCCACCGATGATCTTGTTGTCGTGCAGAGGCTGCGCGCTAGTCGCGGGGTCATCGACCTTCTCGAAGAGTACAGGGAGACGCTGGCTGGCTCAGGCCCAGTGCAGCCGGGGAAGGCTGAGCCGATACCGGTGCCGGAGGGCTTCTGCGACATCAATGGGCTGTTGATGCGCCGTCCGTCAAGCTATGCGGTGCCTATCTCCTCCCCGAACACCGGGCGGCTCGGCCGGATCCGCTTCCTTGGCGCAGGCCGCCGGGACGGAAACTGGGCCATTCGGTACAGCGAGCGGGTACAGCAATTCAATTGGTCGGATTTCTACCGGCGGTGGGCCGGGGCTGCGTATGTCGACTTCTTCCGCGAGGACCTGACCGAGGGTCAGACGATCGTACTGGTCGACAGCCGTACCGGGGTGACCGAGTATGCGGGCATCTGCACCCACCACCTCGCCGATCTGGTAGTCCTGCTCTCCGCGCCCAATGACATCAATATCGAGGGCACGAAGTGGATGGCCAGCACCATTGCGACTGCGGACCTCGATGATCTGCGCGGAAGCCGCCCCCTCCAGGTCATGCCAGTTGCTGCCCGCGTCGAGACAGCGTCTCAGGTAGAGGAACTGGCAGCGTTCAGGGAGCGGTTCGAGCGCGAGTTTGCTGCCTCCGTGCCCGCCGCTGCAGGTGGTGCGCGGGATTTCATCCAGAAGACCGAGATCCCCTACATCCCCTATTTCGCGTTCACAGAAAAGGTGGTCGCACGGCAGAACGTCTCGCCGCACCGGGAGCTGTACGGTGCATACGAGGCGCTGGCACAGGCCGTCGTCAACGTGGGCCTGGACGCCGGGATGCTCATAGAGCCCCGACGGCAGTACTGGCTCATGCCGCTCGGAACGACCGAAGGGATTACCACCGCTCTAGCACCCGAGCGTCAGCCGATCCTGCTGGCGCCGAGGCCGCTGTTCCTGGCCGGACGCGAGGAGTTGCTGACGCAGCTGGCCGGCCGCCTTTCGGCCGGTGATGGCGCTGAGCCGCAGATAGTGGTCTTGTCCGGGCTGACCGGTATCGGGAAGACCAGCGTGGCGGTGGAGTACGCCTACCGCCAGCTGGCCGAGGTTGGCCTCGCATGGCAGTTTGCCAGCGGCGACCCGGCGGTCCTGGCGGCCGGGTTCGGCGAGCTGGCCACTCAGCTCGGTATCCGAGACCTGGCCGACAACGGGCACCCGGTGGCATCGGTGCACGCGATCCTCGCCAGGCACGCGGCCGGGTGGCTGCTGATCTTCGACAACGCAGCGGACATGGCATCGGTGGCGGAGTTTCTGCCTCCGGCCGGGCCAGGGCAGGTGCTGATCACCAGCCAAAACCCGAGCTGGCCCGCCCAGGTGCTGGACATTCCCGTGCTCAGCCCGGACGTCGCGGTAGATTTCCTGGTCAGCCGCACTCGTGACCCGGACCGGCAGGCGGCCGCAGAACTAGCAGCCGAGCTGGGCGGGCTGCCGCTTGCGCTGGAGCAGGCCGCCGCGTACATAACGGCCGCCGGGGACACCCTCGCCGGTTACCTGGCGTTGTTCCGGCAGCGGGGGGCAGCGATGCTGGCCCGTGGTGAGCCTGCCGGATACCCCGGGACGGTAGCGACCGCATGGACGTTGGCATTCAGGCAGCTGGAGAAGTCACCTGGCGCGGTGGGCCTGCTGCGGCTGCTGGCGTTCTGCGCGCCCGAGCCGATCCCGCTGCGACTGATGCTGCAGTCATCTGGCGGGATCATCAGTCAGCTCGGGCCGGACGTGACACCGATGCTGGTGCCGCTGCTGGAAGACCCGCTGGTGCCCAATGACGCTGTCGCGGCGCTGCGCAGGTATTCGCTGATCACCCAGGCAGCCGGCGGGTCGGTATCAGTTCACGGGCTGGTGCAGGTCGTCACCCTCGATCAGATACCAGCCGAGCATCGCGCGCAATGGCGCCAGGTGGCTGCTGCGCTGATCGAAGCGGCGATCCCCGCCGACACCAAGTCGCCGGACACGTGGCCGGTCTGTGCCATGCTGCTGCCGCATGCCCAGAAAGCGCTGGCCGATCACAGCGTCGGCATGGCCAGGATCGCCTCGTATCTCGGTCATAGCGGCAGCTACGCGGCCGCTCGTAACCTTCAGAGCAGGATCGCTGAAGCATGTGCCCGGGTCTACGGCCCGGAGCACCCGGACACCTTGACCGCCCGGCACGAGCTCGCCCACTGGACCGGGGAGGCGGGCGACCCGGCCGGGGCCCGCGACCAGTTCGCGGATCTGCTGCCCATCCGCGAGCGGGTCCTCGGCCCGGAGCACCCGGACACCCTGGCCGCCCGCGCCAGCCTCGCCCGCTGGACCGGGGAGGCGGGCGACGCGGCCGGGGCCCGCGACCAGTTCGCGGATCTGCTGCCCATCCGCGAGCGGGTCCTCGGCCCGGAGCACCCGGACACCCTGGCCGCCCGCGCCAGCCTGGCCTACTGGACCGGGCAGGCGGGGGATCGGGCCGGGGCCCGCGACCAGTTCGCCGCGCTGCTGCCCATCATCGAGCGGGCCTACGGCGCCGAGCACCCCGAGACTCTGACGAATCGCCGCAGCCTTGCCGACTGGACCGGAGATGCCGGGGACCCGGCCGGGGCCCGCGACCAGCTGGTTGAACTGCTTCCCGTCATTGAGCAGGTCTCCGGCACCGAGCACCCGGACACCCTGACCGCCCGCTCCGACCTCGCCTACTGGACCGGCCGGGAGGGTGACGCAGCCAGGGCGAGGGACCAGTTCGCGGATCTGCTGCCCATCCGCGAGCGGGTCCTCGGCCCGGAGCACCCGGACACCTTGACCGATCGCGCCAACCTCGCCCGCTGGACCGGAGACGCGGGAAACCGGGCCGGGGCCCGTGACCAGTTCGCCGCGCTGCTGCCCATCCGCGAGCGGGTCTCCGGCGCCGAGCATCCTGAGACCCTGAACGCCTGCGCCGGCCTTGCCTACTGGGCCGGGGAGGCGGGCGACGCGGCCGGGGCTCGCGACCAGTTCGCCGCGCTGCTGCCCATCCGCGAGCGGGTCTCCGGCGCCGAGCACCCCGACACCTTGACCGCCCGGCACGAGCTCGCCCACTGGACCGGGCGGGCGGGCGACGCGGCCGGGGCCCGTGACCAGTTCGCGGATCTGCTGCCCATCCGCGAGAGGGTCCTCGGCCCGGAGCACCCGGACACCCTGATCACCCGCGCCGGCCTCGCTGGCTGGACTGGCGAGGCAGGGGACCCGGCTCTGGCCCGCGACCAGTTCGCGGATCTGCTGCCCACCATCGAGCGGGTCTTCGGCCCTGAGGACCCGGAGACCCTGGCTGCCCGCGCCGGCCTCGCTGGCTGGACCGGGGAGGCGGGCGACCCGGCCGGGGCCCGCGACCAGTTCGCGGATCTGCTGCCCATTATCGAGCGGGTCCTTGGCACCGAGCACCCGGACACCCTTACCACCCGCTCCGACCTCGCGCACTGGACCGGCCGGGCGGGCGACCCTGCCAGGGCGTGGAACCAGTTAGCCTCTCCCTCATCCCTGGCATGACGGCACGAGCAACTGGACGATCCGCGGGCCGAACGATAGTGGCGGCAGCCTGTCTTCGAGGCACAGACGCGCCCAGCCCGGAGACGATCGTCGGTGCGGCTGGTCGGCTAGCCCGAACCTCCTCCCAACTCGGATGGGGCGGGGCGCCCGCCTGCGTAAACGAGTGGTGATCTGATGCTGGCTGACTACGCGTGCCCGAGGCGGTAGAACAGGCCCAGCAGTTCGAAGGCGTGGCGCTGGAGGAGAGTGGGATGGTGATCAGGATGAAAGCGGGCAGCCCGACGGCGGGCTGGATGCGGTTAGCGGTGATGGTGGCCCGGCCGGCGAGCAGGGTGGCCAGGCTGTGCAGGGGCGCGCAGTCGGCGGTGTGCTTGGTGGCGTCCTTAGCCAGCGCAGCGGGGAACGGCGGGCGGGGGCGACCGGGCTGGGCTGGGCTGGGCGGCCCCGGCGGCGGCGAGGTTGTGGTCTTTGAACAGCATGGGCGCGAGCTTGCGCTGCATGTGCCAGGTCACGTAGCAGGCGAGCATGCGGATCAGCACGTGGGCGCGTACCCGGTCGGCGAGCCGGTGGCGGATGGGTCGGATCAGCAGGTCGGTGTTCAGGCCGCGGAACGCCCGCTCGACGTTTTCCAGGGCCTTGTAGGATCCTGCGCAAGCTCCATATCTGCCCCTGCCGCGTTGGCGTACGCGTGATGGGTTGTGGCGCTCAGTCCGTACGGCGAGTTGTGCAGGCGTCCGTGCTTCGGCGGGCCGCGTGGTGCGGAGGGTTCCCTTGCAGACGCGTCACGCCCGGCTTTGCTGTGTGCCCGCCAGCTCTCCTGCCGCGTCCGCGTAAGCGGTCGGGCGCGCGGCGCTCGGTGCGCGCTTGAAGCCGCAAAGAAAAGTCGCCACGAGCTAACTTAGGGCGAATGATTCACGAGCAGGCGAACCGTCTACCGCGTTCTGACCAGGCACGACACAGCGCGGCGGGCTGACCTGGGCGCGTATCGGGCGTAATCTAACCGGCTCAACGAGCCTCTTGCTGTGGATGCTGCAACATTGCAGCGATGGGGGGCAGACCGCGCGGTCGGTTGTCCTGGTGCTTCAGTGAGTGGATGGTGTGACTGGTGGGACCAGCGGATCATGAGTCCGGCAAGCTACCTGGTCCAAGGGACCAGTTTACCTGCGCAAACGCCTTGTCGATCATCACCGCCAGGTGCACGATGGCCGCGTATTTTCCATAGATGTCGGCGTGCAGGAGAGCTCCGATGACAGCGGCCCCGCGTCGTTAGTTAGCAGCGCTCAATCGTGGCGTATGCGCTGGAGGCGGTCCCGCAGACCGCTCCCGTCCATGCTCCGCCTGCAGTGACGTTACCGGTCGACAGATTTCACCGGTATTTCGCCAGGAGAGGCGCACCTGACGAACGCCGGTCGATCCAGCGCCCTCCCGTAGACTTGCTCCTTACCATGTCCCACCGAACGGTTTCTCCGGCCCAGGTACAGCCCCTGACCAGCAAATACGCTGGCATGGGCTAGCGGAGACAAGCCTGAATTGGCGCTGCCGAGCGCCATTTTGCCCCTCAAAGTGCCCCTCAGGCTCAGCACCTTCCGTCTCGCCATTGCGGTCACCTGCAGATCCGCCACCACCTGTTCGAGCACAGCTACTAAAGTACACGCTGATGTGTGAGAACATAGGAAACAGACGAGGCGCCAACGTCTGTTGCCGCCTACCCGGTGGTGAAGGACGAAGTACCGGTGCGGCTGCGCGCTTGTGCAGCCCGAAGTGTCTAGGATGGTGCGCCAGTCAGCGCGAGGAATGGAGCAGCCGTGGCCCAGAAGGTGCAGACCCTGTTCATCGATGACATCGACGGCAGCGCCGCCGAGGGTACGGTCCGCTTTGAGCTGGACGGCACCGAATACGAGATCGACCTGAACGCCGAGCATGCCCAGCAACTGCGGGACGTCCTGGCGGCCTACGTGACGGCTGGACGGCGGGTCAGCGGTGGCTCCCGCCGACCCGCTCGTGGCGGACGCAGGGGATCGCCGAGCGGGCTGAACACCACCGAGGTCCGTGAGTGGGCCAAGGCCCAGGGCATCGAGGTGAAAGACCGCGGGCGGGTGCCCGCCGAACTGGTGGTCAAGTTCAAAGCGGCGACCGCCCAGTAGGTGCACATTTACGCCCCGCCGTCAGCGCAACGGCATTTTACTCACATGCCGAAATGAGGGCGTTGCCTATGCACGCGTTTTATGCACAGGCGTGCATAACCTTCCATGTTCAGCCAGCGCGCTTACGTCGTAGCGGCAATTGCTGTGCAACCTTTTCATATAGACGAATAGAGCCAGATCGATTCGGTGCTGCCAAGGGTGCCGTGTTGGTCGATGGCGGGTCAGTACGGAAGGGCCAGTTCTGGCCGCTCGTCTGTCGCTGTCTTCACCGGGTGGGGGCCGACGGCGCAGACTTTCGTCCCGTGACCTGTCCCGGGCAACTCCGCGTCGGGGGCAATTCGGCTCGTAATCGCCGCGCTGTATTCCGCTCCCCATCGGGGCGGGTGATCCGGTGAGTGCCGCGCTGCCATGGTCCTGTCGGCCCGAGACCGTCCCCGGCCGGCGAGCTGACTGGACTAGGCCCCAGCCAGCGGCAGCTTCGCCGCCAGCACGGCCGTCGATGAGGTCGATTGGTGGTGCCCCGTCACGGGTTGATTCCTTCTTGGCGTCCGCGGTGAACCTTCCGTCGTGATCAGCAGGCCTTTATCGCCGCGGCCTGCCATCGCACCGCGGAAGTCACGGACGGCGCCAGGGCTCACACTGCCGCGGTAGCGTTTGCACTGAAAGAACACCCGAAAGCTGACAAGCCCCGAGCCTGTAGACAGCCCATCGATACCGCCGTCACCGCTTTGGCCAGTGACGTCATCCGGCTCGTCCTCTTGCGGGATTCTGGCCCTACGCGACGCCCGCAGGTCAGTCAGGTAGCGCGCCCGAAGCTCGCGGATCCGCTCAGTGCGCTGGTGCGGCCCTGCCTGACTCGACCACTCCGCTGAGCATGGGCCCGGCCGGCCGCCCGAGAAGTCTGCCGTCGGGGCGGCATTCGGGTCTAACCTGGTGTCTCAGGAGGCCGCGTCGAAATGCTGCACGTGACTCTGCTGGGGGAGCAGGCAATCACCGACGACGAGACCGGCAGCGTCCGGATGCGCTCGTCGCGGACGGTTGCGCTGGTCGCCTTTTTGGCCCTCCATGCCGGGTCGCCCCAGCCGCGGCAGCGCATCGCTGGATTGTTCTGGCCGGATTCGACGGATGCACAGGCGCTGACCAACCTGCGCCGCGAGCTGCACAACCTGCGTCACGTGCTGGGAGATCAGCCTGTTCTCGTGGTGACGCCCAGGGATCTGTGCTGGCGCGACAGCGAGATGACTCGCGTCGACGTGCGCGCCTTCGACACCGAGCGCAAGGCTGCCCAGGCGGCTGCTGCGGCCGGTGACAGCGAGGGGATCCTCGCGCACGCCGCCTGTGCCATTGCGCAGTACCGAGGCGAGCTCCTGCCAGGCATGTACGACGACTGGCTGCTCGACGCCAGGGCCGAGCTTGAGCGCCAGTGCGCGGACCTGTGCGATCTTCTCTGTGAGACACGCGCGGGACGGGGTGACCTGGCCGGAGCGGTCGATGCCGCCCGCCGCCGCATCCAGCTGCAACCGCTGGAGGAGGCCGGCTATGGCACCCTGATGCTGCTGCAGGCCGACCTGGGCGACCGGGCCGGCGCGGTCAGCACCTACCACCACTGCGCTTCGGTCCTGGAGCGTGAGCTCGGCGTCGTCCCGGGCCCGGCGACGCGGCAGGCGCTCCAGCGCCTGATGGCCCGCGTGGATCCAGCAGCGACGGGGCCTCCGGCGACTGGGCCTGCGGTGGGCCGTTCCGGGTTCGCAGCGGCACAGCTCGTCGGCCGGTCTGCCGAGCTCGGCCTGCTCCAGGAGCTGTGGCGCACCGCCGCAGCAGGTCGCCCCAGTCTCGCGCTGGTCTGCGGCGGCGCGGGCGTCGGCAAGACCCGCCTGGTGGCCGAGGTAGCCGGCCTGGCGCGGCTGCAGGGCGCAGTGGTGGCCAGTGCCCAGTGCTTCGGAACATCGGGTCGGCTGGCGCTGGCACCGGTGGCTGACTGGGTGCGAAACCCGGCAGTCCAGTCAGCGACGGCGACGCTGGACCCGGCCTGGCGCGCCGAGGTCGACAGGCTGGTGCCGTCCGGCGGCGGCGGACAGCGCGGGGCCGGATCCAGGGCAATGGTCGACGCCTGGCAACGCCATCGCTTCTTCGAGGGCCTCGCGCGGGCGCTGCTGGCCGTCGGCCGTCCGATGCTGCTGGTTCTGGACAATATGCAATGGTGCGACCA
>Ga0116214_1000573_pt1 | contig 15229 bp, 17 predicted proteins | sample Sb_taG_FD_88964 | JGI IMG/M metagenome (GOLD analysis project Ga0116214, IMG submission 88964) | Peat soil microbial communities from Weissenstadt, Germany - Sb_50d_1_NS metaG | ecosystem: Environmental > Terrestrial > Soil > Wetlands > Peat | place: Germany: Weissenstadt | collected 2010-09-21
AAATGGTGTATGACACGTCCTACAATACAATTGGACGGTCAGCAGTTGCTGGCCGAACAAGGAAAAGAATTCCGTGTCGGTCGAGCGGCAGTAGGGGCAGGCTAACTGACCTGATGCCTTTGCCTCTAACCCCTGCTTGTCTGTCTTTTCTTCCATCCCGATGAACCATCAGCTTTCCGTCTCGTGACACTATCCCAGGTACTCCAGGGAAGCGACTGGCGAAGTTCCCAGCATTTCGTGTCAACATGAAAGATGACAGGGGCATCGATGTCCAGACTGCTGAGTGTTGGCATGATGTGGTGCAGATAGCGACGACGTAATTCGTCAGGTGTGGCATCGATGATCCCTTCACGGTAGAGTTGTTGCATATTCGGATCATCTTCGGGGCCAAACCAGCAGAGCGTCTCATCCCACAGGCGATTGAGAGAAGCTACCAGAGTTGCACGTACAGCACCTCCAGCTTTGGCTAGACGGCGCACCCAGCCATTTGCATGCATTTCATGGATGCGCTCTTCCTGCACGATTTTACGAGCACGCTGGCGTAACGGCTCGTACTTAGAATGTTGAGATGCTTCAAAGAACGTCGTAATGGCAGTATCAAGTAAAAAATTGGTGGCCACAAAGTCAGACCAGCCCTGGAAATCGTGATCAAGAAAGGCAAGATGGTAATGCAAGGTGCGCGTCATAGGGTCGACCTGACCAGGCTCCGACTCTGCCTGGGGAAAGTCTTCGAGCAATGGATAGAGTGTACGTGCATGCCCGATCTCGTCCTGGGTCATGGCCGCAGCGGCAACAGCAGCCTCGAGCGCGGGTGCTCCATTACACCAGTATGCGTAACGCCGGCCAATGGCCTGCTTGTTATCCGCCAGGGACGAGAGAACTGCAAATAGAGCCGCGTTATCTACATGTGTACTAGACATACGTTCTTCCTTTCCACCTTCTTCCCATACTTTATGATTCGATCACGGTGACAATGCAGTCACGGGGCATTATTACCATTTCAACCCAACTGAACTCATCATAAATGCTACGAGCATACACCTTTGCTAACTCCACATCATCCGCCATCACATTGCCGATCTCGTGCAGAGGTTCGTCGTACTTGCGTCGGGCGTACACCTGCCACACTCGCGTCTCATTCAGTGCCTCACGCCGAACAGGCGCGGCTGATAGTGTATTGTTCATGCCGAAACTCCCCAGGTACGCATAATTTCGATACCTTCCTCAGTCAGACGCGCCTTCGTCCAGACAGGGTCCCACACAATCTCAATGCGCACCTCTCGCACGCCAGGCTCTTGCAACAAGCGTGTACGAATATCATCAATGATAAACTCCATCGCCGGACACCCCATGGCGGTAAATGTCAGTTTGAGGTCTACAAGACCGTCCTGTTCTGACATCGCAACAATCAAGCCCATGTCTACGACGCTAATCGGTATTTCTGGGTCCGTTACGTCCCGCAACGCATCCCATAAAACCGGACAGCTTGGGTCGTTGCCTGGATGAGTCTCTAAAGATGGATATGTGGTCGTCATGAATCCTGCTCCAGCAGCCGCAACAGCTCACGCTTGCCCCGTTGTACCATACCAACAAACTCATCATTCATGGGCCCTCGTGCCTTCCAGCGCTTCATAACATCGTCCCAGGTACAAGGGCCATCTTCAAGCAGCCAGTGTTTTGCTTGCGCGTCAAACTGGGCGGGGAAGGGGCAGTCGATGCTGTATGTTTTCTGCTTTTCGTCGTAATGCGCCGGGACTTTGAGATGTAATTCATTGCATAACGGAACAGTGCTCGACATCCAGATCTGGCGCAATTCATCGTTGCTATGGCCTTTAAAGCCATAGTCGAGTTGTTCACTGTGTTTCTTCAAGGTGTCTGGCAGCCCACACCACTCGACGCTGAGTAAGAACATCCAATCCACCGCCTTCTGCAATGCTTCATGCCCACTCTGATCCTGGTTGAGCTTGCGCATGCCCTGTTCGCCGTGACGCAAGTGGAACGTCTCTTCCTTGTCCACTTTCACCAGGGCCCGCTTCCACGGACCAAACGTGGTGTTTTTGTAGATATCACTGAGCAAGACATAGCCCATCCGGTCATAGAACGCGTTCGCGACCAGCAATTCCACCCAACTCTCCAGAGGGACATCAAAGGCATAGGGGTACTTAAAATCCCGTGGTTCACGTTCAAAAATGAGTTGCTCGGTATCGACGCCCAGATCACGCAGCAAACGATAGGCAATATGCGCATGACCCAACTCATCCTGAATAATGGCGATAGCCGAGCCAAAGGCATTCAGAGATGGAGCATGCACAGCTGCATGATAATATGCTGGTGCGCTAATCAGTTCAGTGTCAGCCGAGACGGTCAAAATGCGCTTCATCCCTTCTACATATATGGGGCTCATGTGCTCAATGGACTCGACCAGTTGCTGTTTGCGGATGCGGCCTAAGAGCGCTTCTTCGCTCTGTAAGGCTTCGACAGGAGGGGAAGTCATGCAGGTACTCCTTATGTGGACAAGCATCTCCTGAGCAATGATGTTGTGCTTCATGAATTAGGAGAGGTATGAACAGATATATATGAATATTTAAACACCTAGTATAATTATACACAAAACTCTCCTCAAAGTCAACAGCATTTTGCTATTCCATTTCTGCCATTGGTGAAGACGCAACAGAAAATATCTACATCACGAGCACCCTCATTGTGCTTTGAAGTGCGAGATACGAGCTCTTGCATGAAGAGGAATGTATCTCCTGTCTTTTATCGAGGTGATGCAAACTGTTACCTCAGTATTGCTGCGTGTTGACAAATGGCTCATTTGTCTCTATGATACAATTAAACATTCAGTAGAAAAGAGGGCGCTGTAGATGGGCATCGAACGAAAAGCAGTACAAGCACTCAGGAAACATAGAAGCACGCCTGGTCATGAGAAACGCAAACGCCTGACTCAAAAGGCTATTGTGGATACTGCTGCCGAGCTTTTTGCGAGAGATGGCTTTGGTGCAACCAGCCTGGACGATATTGCAAGTGTGCTCGGGGTAACCAAAGGGGCACTCTACTATCATGTCAGAAACAAGGAAGAGATTCTACGTCTCATTTATCTGACGGTGCTGACTGCCAGCGAGGAACCACTGCAGCATATCACAGAAGCTGACCTGTCTCCTGTAGAGAAGTTACGGCGTGCTGTGGAACACCAGGTGGCAGTAGCGGCTGATCGCTCACCTGCCATGATCGTTTTTTATCGCGAACATCCCCATCTAACCGGCCCATTTGCCAAAGAAATCACCCTTCGTAAAAAAGCGTACGAACAGTACTTCGAGCACATCATTGAAGAGGGCCAGTCCGCAGGAGTCTTTCAGCTGAACGTCGACCCCAAGATTGCCACTTTTGGCTTGCTCGGGATGTGCAATTGGCTTTCACAGTGGTACAGTCCAGAGGGCCAGTATACCCACCAACACATAGCCACGATGTTTGTGAACATGATTGGGAATGGTTTGTGCCTCTCAACTCCCTGTACCTCCCCACCACTCCGATGAGAAAGCAAAACTCATTGCCATCAGGTGCGGCCAAGGCTTTCGTTCACCGCGGTATACAATCCTAGCAACGCGAATGGCATGCTGAGGAATATGGTGTGGTACCCTTGGTGTTCGCTCCAGGAGGGAACGGGTGAGTTGAGGAGAATAGTGGGAATGCTTTCCAGTTCCGTGATGCTATGTAGCCGATGAGAAAGTTCCAACGCGCCCAGATCAAGGAGATAATAGTCAATAATGAAGAGATCAGACTTGACACGCTCAGCCATCTCTACTGCGCTTCTTCCTCCGGTGACGGAGAGGACGACGCACTCGAATTCAAGCTTCAAGGACATGTCCAAAACCTTGAGAAATTTCGGATCGTGTGCGACGACCAGAATCGTTGGGTTAGCCGCCTGATGTATTTCATGGAGTATCAATTCACTCTCGGTCATATCGTACCTCTCTCAATGGAGAACTCACTCAGAAACTGTTTCGTACTATCCTAGACTCTAGAAGCTTGAATTGGAAGGGCCGGGTATCACATGACGCTCTCAATGTGGGAGCATTGGTATTGAAAGTAGGAAGATTGGAAGTAAAGGGCAAGCTTTACATTCAGTACAAAAATAGCATGCGCCGATTTGAGATACAATCATTCTCTCGAACTCCCTATTTTCTCCAATATGCCTTTAGAATAATCTCATCCGAATCAGCAGTGGAGGAGCAATACGTCCACATACAAACGGTATTGCTCTTGAAAAACTGCGTCGCGAGCTCAGATGAACCCTGGAGTGATGCCTTGTGAGAATATCGCGCCTGGCTTGTTGACAGCCTTACCGTCCTACGCTTTGACCTTTAGATATGACTGGCATGTCTGGCTGGGAAGTGGACACTCCGGTACTCGGTCACCCAGAGTGAGCAAGCCAACACAAAGATCGCAAGGCCGAGCGCGAAATAGAAGGCCTGCAAGCTCATGGCAAACAGAAGCTCGCTGCCACCGATACGGTCAATGATCGCTGCCTCTACGACCTCGAAGCCCATCATTATCAGCCCGGCAAGAGCCGAGGCCAGGACATCAAATTCGCGCCCGCTGAGGATGGTTGCCGCAGCGACGAGCATGCCGCCACCCACAATGACCATCAACGACAAGGCGGGGATGGTGTAGTCAACGAACGGCGAGCACTGCAGCCCTTCAAGTGAGGCTGGAATCGCTCTTGTCAGCAGACCTATGCCCCCAGCGATGGCACCGAGTGCGATAAAGACTTCTAAGACGACCAGCGGGATACGGATTCGTGGATGTTTCATGATGTTTCTTTCATTTCTACCCCGAGCGGAGAATACCTAATGTGCTCAGCAATGCCAGAGAAGTGCGTTTAGAGCAATCGCATCAAAAAGGACGCCTTCCGCTTTCAGGAGCGGGCTATTCTGGCTCCTTGTGGCAGCCGACCGCCAATTGACGACTCTGAGGGCTCCCAATCTGTGTACGGGTGATAAAAAAACAAACGAAATACTCCCGCATAAAATAGAGAGGCCGGTGCTGATGCACCGACCCCTCTTTCATCCAAGATCGTTGGCAACAATGTTACTTCGTTGCCGCACGGACCGCCTGTTTTTCATGATGAGGAGCCTTTTCGGCTACCCCCATGCCATGCATTGCGATGGACTCGGCAGATTCCACGGCCCGCTCGTAATAGCGGAACGGTGATGGGAAGAAGCCCCTATAGGCATCCCACGTCCCACGTGCTAATACCCCGAAGGCCTCCCGCTGCTTGCGTGATTGCTCGGTGAGGGTCTGCATCAGTGTGCGAGTGCCCTCTACATGACTCCTCAGCACTTCGGTTCCATTCTCAAGAACGCCCTGGACAAACTGTACATTCCGCTCCTGTGCCGCAACAGCACTATCAGCCATCGACTGGAAGAGCGGCTGGCCCTTTTCAGACGCTCCCATGAGCGTCTCCATCACGCTGCGCGTGCCCTCTGCATGGCTCTTGAACAGCTCTACCTCATCTTCAAAGATGCTCTGAGCAAATTTCCAATTTCGCTCCTGCGCCGCAACAGCGCTGTCGGCAATCACCCGGTTCGCTTCGCGTACTGACTCGCTCAGTTCCTCAGTTGCCTCACTGACTTGATCCTTATACTTTGCCATTATCTTGCTCCCTTTCATGCTTGCAGTTGCCTGCACTACTCTATTACAATCAGTCTTCATCATCGCCGACCTGATCTTCAAGCACGGACTCGCCGACCTGGATCTGGTTCACAACGCTTCAGATGCTTCTTCCTCCCTGGTTACACCTGATCCTTTTTCCCTCGGAGTAAGTTGACCGGTGTAGAGCCGGAAGAACGTCTCCATCAACCTCTGATATTGATCCAGAGACTGCGCCCGATAGTCGAGATACGCTTCACCGGCATCCGTGATGGAGTAGACACGACGGGCGGGTCCACCCTCAGAGGTGTCCCAACGGGAACTCACCATCCCATCTTTTTCCATCTGTCGTAACGTTCGATAAAACGTGCCTGGGTTCATGGCGGCTAAACCGAAGGTTGACATCTTTTCCATCAATTCATAACCGTACGAACTCCACTGTCGCAACATCAGAAGAAGGATAGGCACTAACCAGTTCTTTGACCAGGCTTTGTTCACCGAGTTATATCTTCCGTTGTCTCTGTTTTCCTCTGTCATATCGCACCTACCTGCATATTGCTACGTTCTACATCCCTTCAGATGAGTAATTCAGCATCTATATGCATTTTACACTTATATGCAGGATATGTCAAGGGCTTTTGCACGCTTTCTGCTCACAATGCTATCACAGTCAATGAAGTGGATGGATGCAGGGCTCGCATCTGATGAAAGTCTAATTTCATCCGCTTTCATGTCGCACTGAGACATAGTGCTATACCCAAAGTACGAAGCACCAGATTGAATAAAGAACGAAGGGCATGGTTTGTTCCTTCTGCCCACAGAGCACCTCAGCAGTGTATACTAGAGGAAGCATACGTAAGACAGGACGAACGAAAGGAGAGAACCATGGTAGATCTGAGGCTGGCAGTGGCCCTGGCTGAACAGGCCACACGCATTGCCGGGGACTACCTTCTCGCCCACCAGGATCAGACACGCATTATCGCGCACAAGGCTCCCGATGATCCTCTTCTAGACGCCGACCTGGAGGCACAACGCTTGATTGTGCAAACGCTTCAGTCTGGCTTCCCCCAGGTGGCGTTTCTGTCAGAAGAGGCCGAAGATCAGCGTCAGGGCGCCCGCGATTATTGGATTATTGACCCCGTTGACGGAAGCCAGAACTACCTCCACCAGAGTACGCACTTCGCCATTGCTATTGCACTAGTCCTCGACCAGCACGTCCAGGCAAGCATCATCTCTCTTCCTGCCAGGGAATGGATGTTCTCTGCCATTCGCGCTGGGGGAGCTCTTCGCAACGGGCAGCCGATCCAGGTCTCCTCGACGGCTAAACTTGAGCAGGCGCTGATCCACTTTGGTGAATTTGGCAGGGGCAACCGCGGCCAGATCCCCACTGAGCAGTTGCAGGCATTTGCCACGCTTGCTAACCAGGCTCAACGCATCCGTCTCGCTGGCTCCTCCTCTTGCGATCTTGCCCTGCTCGCATCCGGGGCCATCGACAGCTTTGTAATGCACATGGGAAATCCGTGGGATATAGCTGCGGGCGAGCTGCTCCTTTCGGAAGCAGGCGGGCGCACCTCAGTGCATCCCACCGCAGAGGGGTCCATGCGCATCAACTCCAATACGGTGTTGCACTGGGAGCTCGTCCATCTATTGACCGGGTTTGACATCTCTCCCTACAATGAAAGTTAAAGAGGTTAAGTATGGAGCCCCTAGAGCAGTCAGAAGCACACAAACAGAAAACGCACGAGCGCGATAGTATGGAAATCGAATATTGGAAAATAGTCTATTCGGAGGTTTAATTTTGCTTATCCTTGCTTTGATCACCCGCCTCTTTATGGGCTGAGTTCGCGGTGCGTCTGAGACTGGTTAAACCAATCTTCGGGCTTTACACCCTTTGGCGTTGGTTGTGGATGGAGCCAATCGTCATGATGTCCGTTTGCTCAGTATCACCCTCGACGGGTTGGTGATCAGCCGCCCCGAGCCAAATCCAGAGCAGCCGCAGCACCTCTGTTTGGTTACTGCCTACGACTCCACTCCGGTGTACCAGGAACTGCTGCCTGAATGTACACCCACCGCCCATTTCCTGTGTGTGTATAATGAGCGAGTCGATGCCATCTATGCAGACGACGAACTGATGCCTGTGTCCACAACGATCTGTCCGAGTGACGATCCCCACGGCTTGAAAGCACTGGGCTTTCCAGGCCATTCACCGTAACAGGCGATTTCATGAAGCGGTGCACACCCTGGAAACCACACAAGGTACTCTTCTACTCTGGCGAAACTCGTCTCGTCTCAAGGACGTGAGCAGTGACTATGGCACAACACCTCGACTATGACACAACACCTCTCCTGAAGACGGGTTTTATTGAGCGATCAAGGAAGATGTAACCGAGCGTCATGGCGCTCAAAAGAATGCCGAAGCTGGGACCAAGCATGTGAAGATTTTTATATTCTGGTCGCGTCAGCAAGAAGAGTTCGTACACGATCTCTGTAGACTCATAGACAGCGGTGAACCAGAATGCCCAGTATTGGAGTGTCCACAAGCTGTAGACAACCACAAAACCCAGCATAGCCCCGATACTCAAGGCGATCCAGTCACGTGAGCCTGGAAGAGTAAAGAAGAGCAAGCCAATGCAAGAGATTGCACCTAAAAATTCGAAGCATGCCAGGGTGGTGATACCTGAGGGGCGTTGACGACAGAGCGGTTTCATAGTTCTTCTCTTTTCACATGATGTTGTCTCGCTATGAGATAGACGATGGCAAGTATGCATTTTCGCTGAGCGGTTTGCTATTCAAGGTCAATTACGAAATGTGGTCTCGCTTAAGCGTTGCCACTCAAGATTATCTAAGGTACGATGGTTGCCACGCGATTTGATGGAATTGTGAAACCAACTCCACTGGTCCTCCTGGTTCAACGAGCTATCCTTGCTTGTGATCGCTCTGTGTTATAATAATCGTGCTTTGTGAAGTGTATGTGATCTTCTAATGCTATCTTGTATATCGGAAAATAGTGTATATATTCTGGCTCATCAATATGAAGGCATGAGTTGGGCAATTGTTCTGCCAATGCTTGCGGAGAAGGCGGGAAAGGCCACCATCCTGTCCTTGCAATAGAAATGGTTAGTCACATGCAAACACCCATTCCTCTGTACAAACCGATACAAGAAGTAATCGAGAGTGCTTCTCCACGTTTGATCCTCTTTTCTTGCCCAAAGGAATATGGCGTGGATGTAATATCTCACCAGATTGATGGCAATGTCCATCCCTCGATCTATTCGTATCCCGTCCGCGGAGCTGCTTTTACGGACCCCAAGAACGAAGAGACGCCTTCCCTGCTGATCTTACCTGAAACCCCAGCTATGAAAGAAACACTCAAAGCGCTAGAGCGTGTGTTCAGCTTTTATGGAATACCGACACCAGAAGTCATTTGGGGACCTGATCCTGTTAAACCAGGAGAGGCCTTTGGCGTCTTTGATGAAGCTGTTGCACACCAACCAGAAGTGATCCAACACATTCTCTCGCTTACTCCCAGTAGGGGTAGCACGTATGGTCTTATATCGCATGCGAGTACTTCGGAAACTATGCAGGTATGCCTCGCTTTTGAACAGGCAGGTCTTCATGCCATCCCAGTATTTAGCCCAAAGGACTATGGTCATAAAAACGCACATGATAGAAGCGGGTCTGCTGATTTTGCAGAGAAATATGGGTTACCCTATCCTTTCTCACGCGTAGGATATACGCTTTCCCAAATACATGCAGCTTACGAAGAGGTGGCTGCTCGCACCGAAAATCCCCACGTCTTTGTCAAAGCAGCCATTACCGGAGGCGGATATTTGATCAACCACGTCTCCAGCGTCGAAGAGGCTCTCACCACGGTACGCACGTGGAATACTTTGGGTATTCGGGAACCGATTTACGACGGAGAGATGATCGCTGTCGAATTGCAAGGGACCATTCCTGCGATTGTAGCTGACTGCTCATGGCAAGACGCTCACGGTTCTATTACCACTCCATTGCGAAAAGATATCTCAACCGCGAAAGGACCCGCATACTGCATCCAATACCTTGATGGCACAGCAAGTGCTGGAAATGGCTATAAAGTCAGCTTACCCATCCCTAAACATGAACTGGCCCGAACGGAGCGGTTCATTGCCATCTACCAGCAACGCTATATGGCTGCATTACAGCAGGAGCCTGACTACAATCCGAATGATACAGGAAGCACGGATTTTGCGATCGTCGATCTCCACGAAGTGAGCGAAAAACAGACAAAACTTATGTTAAAAGAGATGTGGCACGTTGCAAAGGCACTTGATGCCCGTTATGTGCCAGTCGGCATTGAACGCAATGGCAAACGGGTCTCCGATGCTGTCCCTCCCATAGCGTTTGCGGAAATAGCCGGTTTGGTAGCTGGCGATCATCCGCTTGCCGCATTCAAAATCGAAGGCATTGCCGCTGATCCTTCAGCTATCATAGAACTGCTATTGAAAGAAAAGCTGATGCTTGATCCGAAGCATGGCCAAAAAGGGATAGCACCTCTTGCACTCATTCATGACCCGCACAAACATATCCATTACGGCTATGCTCTCATCGGTGCAGAAGACGAAGCAGACCTGTTCCGATCGAAGGATCACGTGCTGGAAAGATTGGAAAAAGCTGGCTTCATTTCCAGGAATAGCTGATGCATGCCATCTCGACTGGAGGGTGAGGGCGTATTTCATCTTTATGCACGAAGCACCGACCCCCTATGGCTCGAGCTACGGGGCGGTGTACTTCAAGCCGATTAAGGAGAAGGCGCTGGTTTCTTCCACAGCACAATCTGCATCCTGAGCGGTGCGGTCCTAGCGCGCCAGGACGTCGAGATCCGCGAAGCGCATGTCGACGAGGCCCCTGCCGAAGTCGACCGCCTGCGCTCCTGCTAGATATCGTGTTCGACAACGGTGGCCGTTCGGCACTCGCATGCACCTGAGCCCTTGATCAGCTCGGGAGGAGGCTCACCCTTTCCTTTGGGGGCGCGTTGCCTCCCGGACGTCGAGGGGTGAACTCGTAGAGCTCGTCCTGGCCCGGCTTGGCGACTCCGATGGACGACTCGGGTATTGCGTTCCATGCTCCGACGACATCTCCGAGCGGTTCCGAGACGATCGCGCGCGCCTCGTCCGAAAGCCCCTGAATCTCCTCAATGTCTGGGTGTTGTGCCTTCAGAGCCCGCGCATCAGTGCTGACGTAGAGGGAGCCAGGCTGCCCATCGCTCGAATAGCGGGCGGCGATGATCTGCTCGCCGTCGCTCACAGCTATGGTCATCTTTAGTGGATTCGCGACTCCGTGGCGCTCGCCGACCTCCTCAACGAAGCCCGCCATAAGCTCGATCGCTGTGAGAGGGTCATCCTGGAGGCCAAACGTGAGCGCAAGGTGGAAGAGCACCTCTGAGTCGCCAGAGCCCTCGATTTCCGGAAACAGCGCCGGATCGACTGCGAGCAGAAGATCACGATGTATGCGTGGGAACTCGCGTACATATCCGTTGTGCATGAAGAGCCAGCGGCCATGCCGGAACGGATGGGAATTCGTCTCCTGGACGGGCGAACCGGTGGATGCTCGGATGTGCGCGAAGAAGAGCGGCGACGAGATATGCTTTGAGAGTTCGCGCAAATTGCGGTCGTTCCAGGCCGGCTGGATGCTCTTGTACAGGCCTGGCATCCCTCCCAGTTCGTCATACCAGCCGACACCAAAGCCGTCGCCGTTTGTCGGATCCGCTCCTGCATCGCGGGAGTGCAGGCTCTGGTCGATCAGCGAGTGCTGTCGCCGGAGAATAAGGGCTTCGATTGGAATCGGGTCACCGTAGTAGGCAAGCCAACGACACATAGGATCCTCCCTTCAGTTAGAACGCGCCTGCCGCGAAGAGGTGCGGAGCTCGATGACGTCGTCCGCCAGAGCGTCCAGCTGCTCGCGCCAGACGGAGAGAATGTCTTCTAAACTCGTAGGAAACCTCTACAACGCTTTCCATAGTAGGAAAGAGAAATATGGCTGCCACGAGAGCACACAAAAAGGTTTAACACAACCACTGACTTAAGTATAATACTTTTAAGTGTCATGTGGAAGAGTAATTGGCTCTGGAGGTATGCTTGCTGACACCTATTGCTCATATCTCGCCGATATCATTAACAGAATAGAACTACATTTTGCCAGGGAATGGTTCGCAGAACTCTACTGAGCAAACGCGTATTCCCTGTGGACTCCTGTTCACCCCAACGCATGCAGCGTTATTCTCCGCACAAGCTGCCACTCCTTCTCATCTGTCTGACGCCGAACCTGACCTTGACCCACCAAATCGGGGCAAGCTCATGCCATACCTGGATGTGAAAATGTAAAACAAGTGTGAATTGGATTTTAACTCTCCAAAACCTTGACAACTTATAATCCCCATGGTACCTTTTACGCCATAGTCTGTTCATCATACCATCATACCAATTAGCCCATAGGAGAATATCACTTGCTGGAAAATATGTATACCCCTATTCAATCGAGCAAGGTATTTGAGCAGATAGCGCAGCAGATTGAAGAACGTATTTTGAGTGGTGAGTTACAAAATGGAGATCGATTGCCGACTGAGCGCGAATTGAGCCAGCAGTTTCATGCTAGCAGAACGGCTGTTCGAGAGGCAATGAAGACACTGGCACAACGAGGACTGGTTGATATGCGACCCGGACGGGGCACTATTGTCATTGATGGGACTTCTCAGGCTATGCGCCACTCAATGGGCTTGATGATGAAAGTGGGGCATGCCGGCAATTCCGTGAGCCTCGTCGAGCTGCGAGAAATCATTGAACCAGAGATTGCGGCCCTGGCGGCTATACGAGCAACTGAAGAGCAAATTGCCAGAATGCGTGATGCGGTAGAGGTTATGGACACTCACATTCATGAAGCTGCTGCTTACATTGCAGCTGATAATGACTTTCATCGCGCATTAGCAACTGGAACCCAGAACATACTTATCCTCTCACTTATAGACTCAATCGTCGATCTTCTGAGCGAACAACGCAAACTGATTTTTTCTACAAACGGCGGTCCTGAACGAGGTCAAATACATCATAAACGCATTCTTAAAAGTGTTATGAGTCATGATGCTGAAGCGGCGCGTGAGGCTATGCGCGATCATTTGCATCAAGTTCGTGAAGATGTAAAAAATTCGACCTTATAGAAAAATCATTACCTTCTCTTCGGAGGTTGCTTATGGCTAATCTTGGATACATCGGTCTAGGGGCAATGGGTGGACGGGTAACCAAAAGGCTCCTGGATGCCGGCCACACGGTTACAGGTTACAACCGCACGAAGTCAAAAGCACAGTGGCTGCTTAATGCCGGTATGCAATGGGCAGATTCACCTAGAGCGGTCGCAGAATCGGCTGATGTCATCTTTACGATGGTGGCAAATACGAACGCTTTGCATGAAGTGCTGACTGGCTCTGATGGTATACTGGATGGCTTAGGACCAGGCAAGATTTATATTGATATGAGCACCGTCAGTCCCAATGCTTCCCGCAAGCTGGCCGAACGGGTAGCCTCTAAGGGCGCTCGGATGCTGGATGTGCCGGTGTCTGGTAGTGTGATTACTTTAGAACAAGGCAACTTATCGCTTATGGTAGGTGGAGAAGAAGCGATCTTTGAGCAAGTCAAACCAATTTTACTTGATATTGGCCCAAAGGTGAATTACGTGGGCAAGAATGGCCAGGCCGTCTTAATGAAGATCGCAATCAATTTGAACCTGCAAGTTCAGATTCAAGGATTTTATGAGGGACTTCTTCTGGCAGTAAAAGGCGGAATTCCACTCGAAACGGCACTCGAAGTAATGCTAAATAGTGTGATTGCTTCACCTTCACTGAAATATCGCACGCCATTTATCCTACAGCCGCCAGAAGAAGCATGGTTCAATGTGGATATGATGCAGAAAGATATGTTGCTGGCGCTTGAGATGAGCAGAGAACTGAATGTGCCAGTACCGATGGTAGCTATCAGTAACGAATTCCTGACTTCTGCGCGAGCAATGGGCCTGGCGAAAGAGGATTTTGCCATCGTATATAAAGTTCTGGCCAGGATGGCCGGTTTGGACATGTAGCGTTTGATACTCGTCGCCTGTGGGATTAGAAAACGGAGATGTAAGAGTGGTTCATTCTGAAACATCCAATTCTGTGGAAAACATAGGGAGCACAAGCTCAGCAGATCAGAGTAAGCAATGGCTGCACATGTATGAGCAGATGCTGAAGATCCGCGTCTTTGAAGAGCATGTCAATGTGTTATATCTCAGCGCTAAAATGCCCGGTCTTGCTCACTTGTATACAGGTGAAGAAGCTGTTGCAGTGGGAGTGTGTGAAGCATTACACCGTGATGACTTTATAACCAGCACGCATCGAGGCCATGGACATTGTCTGGCAAAAGGAGCATCTATCGATAGAATGTTCGCTGAATTACTTGGTAAAGAGGCGGGTTACTGTCGAGGCAAAGGTGGTTCAATGCATATTGCCGATCAGGAAACCGGAAACCTGGGAGCTAATGCAATCGTCGGTGGCAGTGCTGCTCTGGCTACTGGAGCTGCCATGTCGAGTAAAATGCAAGGTACAAACCAGGTGACGGTTTGCTTCTTTGGAGATGGCGCGCTTGGCCAGGGAGTGCTCTATGAAGCTATGAATATGGCTTCTTTATGGAAATTACCGATTATCTACGTCTGCGAGAATAACATGTATAACGAATACACCCACTTTTCGGAGACGACAGCCGGGGAAATGAGCGCGAGGCCTAAGGCTTTCGGTATTCACACTGTGGAGGTGGACGGGCAGGATGTACAGGCCATTTACACCGCGGCACAGGGACTGGTGGAGCAAGCCCGGCGAGGTGAAGGACCAGCCTTCCTGCTCTGCAATACGTATCGTTATCATGGACATCACGTAGGCGACATTCAACGATCGTATTACCGCTCCAAAGAAGAAGAACAATTGTGGATGACACAACGTGATCCACTTGAGTTACTGAGTAGCTGGCTGGTTGAACAGCATCTTGCTGATAAAGAGATCCTTGAGAAGATAGAGCGTCGAGTGTACGCGGAGATTGAGGCTGGTGTTGAGTTTGCACTTCATGCATCGTACCCAGATCCTAGTGAGGTAGATCAAGATGTCTATGCTTAGTACAACCCCCAGTCAAGAAAATTCTGGGTCAGGGAGCAATCAGCAGGCCAGAGAGATCACATTCGGACAGGCTATACGCGAAGCACTTGCTGAAGAAATGCGCCGTAACCCGAAAGTGTTTATCATGGGCGAAGATGTAGCTGAAGCCGGGACACCTTTCAAAGTATTGGCGGGGTTAGTCGATGAATTTGGGACTGAACGAGTAATCGACTCACCGATCTCAGAAGCAGGTATAACTGGTCTGGGTGTAGGCGCAGCAATGACAGGTATGCACCCTGTAATAGACATTATGTTTGGTGATTTCATTGGCTTAGCAATGGATCAAATAGTGAACCAGGCCGCGAAAGTGCACTATATGTCGGGTGGCAAGCTCAAGGTACCACTTGTTGTACGTACAACTCTTGGGGC
>Ga0116214_1000575_pt1 | contig 15196 bp, 15 predicted proteins | sample Sb_taG_FD_88964 | JGI IMG/M metagenome (GOLD analysis project Ga0116214, IMG submission 88964) | Peat soil microbial communities from Weissenstadt, Germany - Sb_50d_1_NS metaG | ecosystem: Environmental > Terrestrial > Soil > Wetlands > Peat | place: Germany: Weissenstadt | collected 2010-09-21
CGGACAAGGGATCCCGGCTGCGATGGCCTGCTCGTGTATGGTCCGCCTGGGGTCGGCAAGACCAGGTTCGCGCAGGAATGCCTGACCGCGGCCGCTGCCGCCGGCCGGACGGTTGCCCGCGCGGCCACGAGCCGTGCCGGGACCAGTATCCCGCTCGGCGCGCTGGCCCACCTGCTACCGCCAGACCTGGGCGCCGACCGGTTCGACCCGCCTGCGGTCTTCGCCGGTGCCGCGGCTGCCATCCAGGCCCGGTCTGCTGACGCGAGCGTGGTGCTGTTCGTCGACGACATACCGTTACTTGACCAGCCCTCCCTGGTGGTGCTTGGCCAGCTGATCGCCAGCGGCGTGGTGTTTCTGCTTGGCACCGCGGGTGACGGCGAGGACCTGCCCACCAGGTTGTCGGGGCTGTGGCACGGCGATCGGCTGCGGCGGGTGGAGCTCGCGGAGCTGTCCTACGAGGGCATGGAGGACTTGCTGCAGCGCACGCCCGGGCTCGTCGCGGCGACCGCGACCGGGCCGCGTCCCTGACCGCACGGGAGCTTGCGGTGGCGTTGCTGGCCACCCGCGGCCTGACCAGCCAGGAGATCGCTGATCAGCTCGTGCTCTCAGTGCGGACCGTCGACCATCACCTGCAGCACGCCGATGAGAAACTCGGGATAACTGGCCGCAAGCAGCTCACCGGCGCGCTGCGGAGCCTGCCAGCCGCGTCCCGGTGAGGCCTATGACCGACTCAGCTCGCGCTCGAACATCGTCCGGTAGGCCGCCGCGTCCGCGTCTTTAGGGTTGGACGGCGTACTCGTGTTCTGCACCGCCTTCTCGCCCAGGACCGCAAGGTCCTCGGCTCGGATCAGGGCGCTCATCGGCGGCACATCCAGGTCCCGGTTGAGCTGCCGGATGGCCTCGATCGCGGCCGCTGCGAGCTCGGCTTCGGCGGCGCCTGGCCGGCCGGCCCCGAGTGCCGCCGCCAGCCTTGCGTACTTATCCGCGCAGACCGGCAGGTTGTACTCCATGATCGGCGGCATGCTGACCGCGCAGCAGTAGCCGTGCGGGTGCCCGTACAGGCCGCCCATCGCCTCAGCCAGTGCGTGCGCCCCGGCTACATCGGTGAGCCCGACGGCCAGCCCGGCGGTGAGGCTGCCCTGCGCCATCCCGCATCTGGCCTCGACGTCGGACGGGTCGCTGAAGGCCCGCCGGAGGTAGGCCGCGACCAGCCGCGCGCCCTCTAGCGCCAGCGCGTCCGACGCCGGAGTGGCAAGCCGACAGTGCAGCGAGTCAACGGCGTGCGAGAGCGCGTCCATGCCCGAGGCCGCGGTGACGGCCGGCGGGCAGGTCAGGGTCAGGTCCGGGTCGACCAGCGCCACTCGCGGGCAGTTCCGCAGGTCGAATAGGTTCATCTTCTTCTTGCGTACGGTGTCGGTGATGACCGCCGACGGGCTCACCTCGCTGCCCGTTCCGGCCGTGGTCGGGATCGCGATGACGGGCAGCGGATCGTTCCGCAGCGCCCCGAAGTCCTCCCAGTCGCGGGGATGGCCGCCGTTGGTGATCAGCAGCCCGATGCATTTCGCGGTGTCGATCGCTGATCCCCCGCCCACCGCGACCAGCGCCTGCTGTCCCCCGGCCTGGATCAGGTCCGCGCCAGCCAGGCAGTCGACGTCCCGAGGGTTGGGCTGCACCAGGTCGAAGACCGTCACCTCGATCCCGCTGGCCGTGAGCGCGTCGCTGACTGGGGTAACCAGCCCGGCGGCTCGCACCCCCGGGTCGGTGACCAGCAGCACCGACGTCACGCCCAGCCCGGTAACATGCTCGGCCACCGCGGTGGCGATCCCGCGGCCGAAAAGCGCACGGGTCGGCATCCAGAACTCGCCGTCCGCGGTAATTCCCGACCCCCGGCGCCGCAGCGCCGGATGGATGAGCTTGCCTGACTCCGGCATCGGCTTGCCTCCCGCTCAGCTCGGGTCTGGTCGTTCGCTCAGGTCGGGTCCCGTTGTTCCGCACGGGCCATCAGGGTGATCAAGTCATAGGCGACGGTGGCTGCGGCGATCGTGGTGATTTCCGCATGGTCGTAGGCGGGCGCGACCTCGACCACGTCAGCGCCGACCAACTGCATGTTGGTCAGGCCGCGGAGAACCCGGAGCAGCTCCCGGCTGGTCAGCCCGCCTGCCTCGGGAGTGCCCGTGCCCGGCGCGATGGACGGGTCGAGCACATCGATGTCGACCGAGAGGTAGACCGGCAGATCGCCTACCCGGTCAAGCACGGCGTCGATCGTGCCGGGCACGCCGAGGTCGTCGATGTCGCTGGTCCGGATGGTGCGGAAGCCGAACCGCCGGTCATCAGCCAGGTCGGCCTCGCCGTACAGCGGGCCGCGGATGCCGACGTGAATGGAGTGGTCCCGGACCAGCAGCTCCTCCTCGAACGCCCGGCGGAACACCGTGCCGTGCGTGGTCGGCGCGTCGAAGTAGGTGTCCCAGGTGTCCAGGTGCGCGTCGAAGTGCACCAGCGCGACCGGGCCGTGCTGGGCGGCTACGGCGCGGAGCATCGGCAGCGCGATCGTGTGGTCGCCGCCGATCGCCATGATCTTGCGCCCGCCGGCACCGACTTCTACGGCGTGGCTGCGGATCTGCGTCATGGCCGCGCCGATGTCGAACGGGGTCACCGGGACGTCGCCGGCATCGGCGACCTGGACGGCCTGGAACGGCGCGACCCCGAGTTCCACGTGATAGCCGGGCCGCAGGTGCCGAGATGCCTGGCGGACCGCCATCGGCCCGAACCGTGCCCCTGGCCGGTAGGACGTCCCGTTGTCGAACGGGATGCCGAGCACGGCCACGTTGTAGTCGCTGACCCGGTCGATCTCGGGCAGCCGGGCGAAGGTCGCCGCGCCGGCGAAGCGCGGGACCAGCCGTCCGTCGACCGGTTGCACGGGTCCGGGTCTTGAGTCGGGCACCGTCATTCCTCTCCGGGATAGCATCGCTGGGTTCAGCCTCGGGTCCGTTCAGGCTCAGGTCCGTTCAGGCTCAGGTCCGTTCAGGCTCAGGTCCGTTCAGGCTCGGCTCCGTTCAGGCTCGGGTCCGCACCACGCCGCCGTTGGGCTGCAGCACCTGGCCGACCACCGCGCTGCCGCCAGGTCCGGCCAGGAAGGAGACAACCCCGGCGATGTCCTCGACGGTGGCCAGCCGGCCGATGGGAACGAGCTCGCAGTACCGCTGGCGCATCTCGTCCAGAGAGATGCCGGCGTCGGCGGCGTCGACCCGGAGCTGCTCGGTATCGATGTAGGACGGCGCGATCGCGTTGGTCAGGATGCCCTGCGGACCGAGCTCGCGGCCGAGGCCCTTGGCGAGCGCGATCAGGGCCGCCTTGGATGCCGCGTAAGCGGTCGCGTTCGCGTGCCCGCTCACGCCCCATTCCGATGCGATCAGCACGATCCGGCCGCCGCCAGCCGCCCGCATCAGCGGCACCGCCGCCTGGACCAGCCTGAAGTGCCCGGACAAGTTCACCTCGATCTGCCGCCACCAGATTGCCGGATCCTGGCCGAGAAATGACCCCATTTCCATCGCCGCCGCGTTGCCGACCAGAACGTCGACGCCGCCGAGCCGCTCATGCACGGTGGCGATCATTGCCGTGACCAGGTCCGGATCGGCGATGTCACCGGGCACCGCGAGACCGCCGACCCTCCCGGCCAGGTCAGTCAGCCGTCCATCGTCGGCGATGTCGTTCACCGCCACGACGAAGCCGTCAGCGGCCAGTCGCAGCGCAGTGGCGTGCCCCAGGCCCTGCGCGGCCCCGGTGACCAGGGCCACTGGTTTCCGGCCAGCCGGATCCGGCACGGTCAGATCACCGCCCCTGCGTTCGGTGACAGCACTTCGCCGCAGTACATGACGCCCTCGGTGACGAGGTAGTAAGCCGCGGCGGCTATCTCCTGCGGCCGGACCAGCCGGCCAAGCGGAAGGGTCGCGAGGTAGTCGGCCTTGCGCCAGAGTGAGTCGGCGGCGAGCAGCGGAGTGTCGGTCGGACCTGGAGCGACGATATTGAGCCGCACGCCGGTGGCCGCCAGCTCAGCGGCCAGCGACTTGATCAGCCCGAGCACGGCGCCTTTGGCAGCGACATAGTGCAGGTCGGTGGCGCTGCCAGCCAGGGCCAGCTCGGAGGAGATCGCGATGACGCTCCCCGCGTCGCGCTCGATCAGGTGCGGGAGCAGGGCCGCGCAGGTATTCACCGTGCCGCCGAGGATGACGCCGAGCATCTTGTCCCATTGCGCCTTGGTGATCTCGCAGACGTCGATGCCTTCCTCGTAATAGCCCGCCGCGAGCACCGCCGCGTCCACCCGGCCGAACCGGCCGATCACCGCGTCCACGGCCGAATGCAGGCCGGACCGGTCGGTGACATCGCAGGCCTGGGACAGATCGGTATCCGACGGCCGCAGGTCGATTCCCGCCGTGCGCCAGCCGCGCTGCCGGAAGAGCGCGGCCGTGGCCGCTCCGATGCCGCTGGCGGCCCCCGTGACCAGGACGACCCGGCCGTCCGACGTGCTCACTCCCCCTCGGGATCGGTCGCCACGGGCGCGAAGTGTGCCCTGGAAGCTTGCCCGCCTGGCCGGAACACGTAGGTCGATACCACGGCACCGATCACGCCGAGGACGACGGCCATGATCACGATGCCCCAGTTCAGGTACCACACGCCGGCGTAGGAGTTGCGCGGCCAGGCGATGTTGATGGTCTCGGCGACCATCCAGATGGCGGCCATGTAAGTGACCGGGGCGGCGATCCGGCCCATCGACACTGGCCCAGGGGTCCAGCCTCCGCGCAGCCTGGTGATCGCGCCGGCCACGACCGGCATCGCGTACGAGATGAAGAACCCGGCCGTCGAAGCGCTGATCAGCAGCGTGTACGCCTTCGGGTTGTGGATGAAGAGCACGATCCCCGCGATCACGCAGGTGAGGCCGATCACGTGCCGGGGCAGCCGCTCCGCTCCGGTGAGCCGGCCGAGCAACCCGGAGACCGGCAGCTCGCGCGCCCGCGCGCTCGCCCAGATGGCCCTGGACACGGCAGCCTGAACGGCGATCATGCTGGCGGTGAAGCCGACGGTCAGCATCACCAGCAGCACCCGGCCCATTCCGGAGCCGAGGTGCGTCTCCAGCGTCGTGGCGATCGGATTGGTGTCCTTGCCGACCAGCACCGCGCCCAGGTCGGGTATGGAGAGCACCAGACCAAGCGCCGCGAACATCACCAGCAAGCCGGCCGCGAACAGCGACAGCGTGATGGCCTTCGGCAGCACGTGCCGCGCGCCCTTGACCTCCTCGGCGATCGAGCCGGCTGACTCGAATCCGACGAACGAGAACCCGGTGAACGCCACCACGCCGAGGAACGGCGTGACCAGCCAGCCGGCTCCGTGCCCGGTCCCCGCGCCACTGAACAGGATCGAGAACGAGTGCACGCGGTGGAAGAACAGCATCGTCGCGCCGATGCCCAGCGAGGCGATCAGCTCGGCCGTCATCGAGACGTACAGCAGACCGCGCAGGAACTTGCTGCCGATCATGTTGGCGAACGATCCGAAGATCAGGATGCCCAGCGCCAGCAGGCTGGTCTGGGTCTCGCTGAGCGTGTTCAGGCCCATGGCTGGGGCCAGGAACTGGGCCGCGGCGAGCGCGACCGACGCGAGCGTGATGGTCAGCCCCCAGCTGTACGCCTAGTTGGCGAACCAGCCGTACCGGGCGCCGAACAGCGCGCGTGACCAGGCGTACACGCTGCCCTGGAACGGCCAGCGCGACACCAGATCGCCGAAGACACCGGTCACGGCGAGCTGGCCGATCAGCACGACCGGGAAGGCCCAGAAGAAGGCCGGCCCCGCTGCCACCAGGCCGATCGCGAAGACCGAGTAGATGCCGACGATGGGTGACACGTCGGAGAAAGCGAGCGCGAAGGCGCTGCGGAGCGTGAAGTCCCGTACCGGGGTCTGCGACAGGTCAACCTGCTCGGTGGTCTGCGGTGCCGTGTGCGCCATGTGCGTCTCTTTTCTCGCGTGGTCACGTGCCGGGCCGCGCGACCCAGTAGGCCGCCTCGGGCAGAATCGGTTGCGGGCAGGTGCGTGGGGTCAGGTCCAGGCCGGCGACGTGCCGCGCGACGTCGCCGACCGTCGTCACCCACAGGTCGGGCAACGCGGCCATCCGCTCGATCAGCTGCTCAAGCGCGTAGGCGCGGGCGGGACGGCCGGACAGGAACGGGTGACAGGTGAGCACGAACGCGGCGCCGATCCGGTGCATGGCGGCCAGCTCGAGCGACCACATCTCCAGTGCCTTGGCCGGGCTCTCGATCACACCCGAGCCGATCAGGTCAGGCAGGAACGCGTACTGCTCCCAGTCGTCCAGCCCCCACCAGACCGGGACCTCCACCAGGCTCGGCGCGTTCGCCGAGCCGTCGACCGCGAGCCGGTACGGGTGGTCGGAGTCCATCAGGCTCGAGTCGTACAGGAAGCCGCGGTCGGCCAGCAGCCGCGGCGTGTTGTAGGTCAGCTCCCACATCGGCGCGCGATAACCGACCGGCCGGACACCGGCCACGTCCGACAGCGCCTGCAGGCCGAGGTCGATCATGGCGGCCTCGGTGCGGGCATCCATTCCGGCGGTGTTCTCGTGGAAGTAGCTATGGTGGGCGATCTCGTGGCCGGCCTCGGCGATCGACCGCACGACCGCGGGATACCGGTGCGCGGAGTAGCCCGGCACGAAGAACGTGGCCCGCAGACCATGCCGTGCCAGCAGGTCCAGGATCCGCGGCACGCCGACTAGCGGCCCGTAAGCCTGGTGGCTCATCGGGCTCATCCGGTACACGGAGGAGATGTCCACGGTCAGCACCGCGGCCTCCGCGTCCAGATCGAAGGTGAGGCACGCGGCCGCCGTGTAGCCCTCCGGCCAGGCCACCGGACCAGGCGGCGTCGCCGTGCTGACCAGGTCCTGGCTCGCCCCGGCAGCGGCGTCCGCGTTCACCGGCCTTGCCCGTCGGTGTCCATGCGGGCAAGCATCGGTCCTGCTGGCGGAGTTGGCCATCCGACTGCGGCGCAGATTTCTGACGGCGCTTCATACCGTGGTATGACAAGATCAGGTCTAGTACGACCGACGCGTGACAATGATCACCGGAGGTGGCTGACATGACAATGACCGTGCGCAGCCTCCTGGACCGGCCGCGGCTGCAGCTCACTCTGGTCGGCGGGTCATCCGGCCTGGATCGCGAGATCATCTGGGCCCATGCGTCCGACCTGCCCGCTCCGTGGGACTGGCTAGGACCTGGCGAGCTGCTGCTCACCAACGGCACCGGAATCGGCGCCGAGCCAGCTGCCCAAGTTCATTTCGTTGAACGGCTCGCCCGGATCGATGCCAGCGGCCTGGTGATCGGTCTTGGCACCGGCGGGCCACCGGTGTCCCGTGAGCTGGCCGAGCGGTCCTGCGAGCTGGACTTGCCGCTGCTCACTGTCCCGTACTCGGTCCGGTTCAGCGACATCGTCCGGACGGTGGCCGAGGGCAGCGACCCGGACCAGTCCAACCAGCTCGGTGCTGTCGCGCAGTTCTACGACCTGCTCCGGCTGGCGCTGGCAGCCGGAGACCTGGGACCTGCCACCTTTGATGCGCTGGGCCGTCAGCTCGGCCTGCGGCTGCATCTGGTGGATGCCGAGACCGGGGCATCGGTCTTCGAGGACGAAACCTTCGTTCCGCTCGGGCAGGTCCTCGCGCGCAGCGTGGCCGAGCACGGGCACGCCATTCCCGGCCTGCTCAGGCTCAGCCGGGACGGCAGGCCCGACAGCGAGGTCTGCGCGCTCGCGGTGGCCGTGCCTGGCGAGTCGATGACGGCCCTGGTGGTCGAGCCAATGGGCACGCGGCTGCCGAGTGCGGCGATGCTCGAGCACGTGGCAATCGCCGGTGCGGTGCAGCTGGCGCAGATCGTCTCGCGTCGCCAGCGAAAGCGCCGCGAGGGCGGCGAGCTGCTGGAGCAACTGCTGGATGCGCGCCCGACCCGACACCCGAAGTTCGCCGACCCGAGCCCGGGCGGACTCGACCTAGCCGTAAGCGTTCTCGCCGGGCTGAGGCCAGGGCACGCCGCCGTCGATGACGCCCTGCACCGGGAATTCTCCCGGGCTCACCTGACCAGCCTGCTGGTCCGCCGCGATGACCTGCTGCATGTCGTCCTGCCCGAGACGGCGATCACTAGCCTGCTGCTCCCCCAGCTAGCCGAGCTAGGCTGCACCGCCGGTCTCAGCGACGTCGTCGGATCGGCCGTCCGCATGCCGGACGCCGCGCAGGAAGCGATCTGGGCACTGGGCATCGCGGAAGCCGACCAGGTCCCGCTGGTTCGTTACGGGGATGGCGCGGGTCTGCTGCTGCCGCGCACTCCCGCTGAAGCGGACATGCTGGCCGACCGGATCCTCGGCGGGCTGGTGGCCTATGACCGGATGCACGCGACACAGTACGTAGAAACGGTCCGCGCGCTGATCCGCGCGGACGGGTCCTGGCAGCGGGCAGCCGCCGAGCTGCACGTGCACAAGCAGACGCTTGGCTACCGGCTGCGCAAGGTCGAGGAACTGACCGGCCGAGGTTTCAGCCGGATCCAGCACCTCGCTGAGTGGTGGTGCGCGCTGCAAGCGCTCGACCTGCTCGCCGGCTGCCGCCCGGAATCAGCCGCCGCCAGCGTCGGGCCAATGACCGGGAAGTCGATTCATTAGTGCCGAAGATCCCCTAGGAGGGCTTGGCGAAACGATTGGCGAAACCCGGCGAGATCATGACCGGGGCCGCTGATCCTCGGGCACGACGTAGATTCCCCGGCCGGTGACGGTACGCACCAAGCCCTCGCGGCGCAGGATGCCGATGGCCTTGTCGATCGTGCCGCCCGCCACGCCGTACTCCTGCATGAGCGTCCGCTTGGAGGGTACCGGCCGCCGCGCCGCCAGCTCGCCCGACATGATCCGCGCACGCAGGATGTCCGCGAGCTGGACGTAGACCGGTACGTCGCCCTCATGGTCGATGCTCACGGCTTGATAGTGCTCGGCCAGGCAGGACATGGTGACGCTGAGCTTACCCATGCATGCGCATAGACACGCATGTGTATGTAGTCGTAGGGTTCACGGTGGAAGCCCAAGCGGGTCCGGCCGGTGCATGCACACCAAGACCGGACCCTGACCGGAAGCGAGTCCGGCTATGACAGATCATGGCGCACGGGCGTGCCCCGGCGCACCCGGGCAGATCACACCCGGCTCCCTGGCCGCCTCAGACGAGCTTGACCGGCTCACGGCGGCCTACCCGGCATTCCGGTTCCGCTGCCAGATGATCGGCCGTCACGGTGCCCGCTGGATCGCGGAACGGAAGAACGGGCTGCATCCCGGCCTCCACACCGTCATCACGGCCGATTTAGCGGAACTGCGCACGGCGCTCGCCAGCCAGGAAGACCCCGATCATGCCCGGTGACGCCAGCCTGGCCAAGCTGTTCCGCGAGTACGGGGAGCGCTGGGAGATCGAGCGGGTCGAGCGGGGCACCGAATGGGTAGCCGTGCAGCGCGAAACTAGCGGCGACTACATCCGCGTCGTCGGCGGGCGTGATCTCGGCGCTCTCCGCTACAAGATGGACCAGGACGAGCGGGACGAGCCGGAAGAACGCCAAACCGGCGGCACGGCGAAGCCATAGGCTGGAGGCACGCCCTATACACAGTCTTGGCAAACAGAGAGTATTCTGAATTGATCAGAATGGAAATTAAAAATCAGCTTGCGGACGCGGAGCTGTGCAGCTTTGTGTCTTCGCTCGGATTCGTTGACGTCGGGCCCGCGGAGCTTGAAGAACAGCGAACGAAGTATCGAACATTCATAGCACCATTCTCAGGAGCCCTAACTACGACCGGAGCAGCAGCATGAATCGGAACGGGGAGTGGGAGTCCCAACATAATTGCAGGTGCGGCCACTGTGTACGACGGGAACTTCCTGCTCCTGAGGCGAAGCGGTCGCGAGTCGTTCTTGCCCAATGTCTGGGGAATACCAGCTGGCCAGGTGCAGCGTGGTGAGGATCCAAGCGAAGCATGCCTTCGAGAACTCCTAGAAGAGGCCGGGCTGCGCGGTGAGGTTATTGATCTCATTGGCTACTCGACCTTCACTAGCAAGCGCGGTACTGTCGAACTCAATAATCTTCAGTTGAACTTTCTCGTTGACGCCTCAGCCGGTGATGTGGAGCTCAATGGTAATAGCCATTCGGATTTTCGATGGGACCCTGGCGTGCCGGACCTGCTTGGTGAGATTGGCCACGAGCCACAATTAATTCGGACAGTTGTCAATTCGTGGAATATGAAGAGACTTGAGAAACGACAGTTACGCTGCCATGAAGTGGAAGCAGCTTCACATGCTCACCGAATTAGCCGATCATACGATAACACTCGTAGTTGAGAGTCCGGCGGTGCGGCGTCGAAGACGAGGCGATAGGTGTCTTTTCTTGCTGCCACCACGAAGCCGCTCCACCCGCCGCTCGTACCGTCCGCGATGATTCAGTCACGCCGTGACAGCGACTGGCGGGAAAATGCGCATCGGTCGCGGGATGGATGTGCTGCTTCATCCTGCAGACCGATGGCGCGCCTGTGGGTGGCTGTTTGTCCGCCTTTGGTTGGACGCCAAAGTCAGGACCGTGGCCCGACGAGATTCACGGCCAGCTCCGGCACTCTGGATGCCATCCAGCACCAGAGGGAGCAACAGCAGTGGTCGAAGTTCATGAGCCGCCCAAACGCCACGGTGCCGCCTGGACCGGCGACGGGTTCGGCTTCGCCGCCGATGCAGCGCCTCCCGCCGACCGCGACGAGCGGCGCGGCCCCGTGCGGGCACCGGCCGCCGCGCGCCCGGTGCCTGGGCGGCCGTTGTCCGTCCTCCTCGCCGGCCGGCGGCCAGAGTTCGACGTCATGCGGGCGTTCGTGGTGGCCGGGCTGGTGGTCTTCCACTCCGCCGTCGTGTTCGCCACCGGCGCTTCCTGGTTCGTGACGGACCCGCGGCCCAGCGCCGGGTTCACTGTCTTCCTGCTGTGGGGGTCGTTGTGGGGGATGCCGCTGCTGTTCCTGGTCTCAGGGATGGGTGCACGGTATGCGATGCGCACTCGCCCGGCGGCAGCGTTCGCCCGGGAGCGGCTGGCCCGGCTGGCGGTCCCGTTCGTGGTCGGCCTGGCGGTGCTGGTGCCCCCCATGTTCTATATCGAAAGGCTCGGCCAGCCTGCCTTCGACGAGTCGTACTGGCGTTTTTGGCTCAGCTTCGTGAACGTTCCCGCCCTCGCCCGGGAGCTGCTGCCGCGCGGGTCGTGGAGATCGGGCGGCGCCACCTTCGATCCGGCGCACCTGTGGTTCCTGTACGTCCTGCTGTTCTTCTCGATCACGCTGCTGCCGCTGCTTGCCTACCTGCGAGGCCCGCGGGGAAGGCTGCTCACCGGCCGGCTGGCCGGGTTCGCCGAGCACCATGGTGCCGTCGCGGTGTTGGCAGCCGCGGTCCCCATGATGGTTGTCGAGGCGGTGTTCGGCCCGGATGTCAACACCGGTGGCTGGGAGCGCCTGGCATATGTGTTCCCGTTCCTGTACGGGTTCCTGATCGCCTCCGACCCGCGGCTGGAGGCTGCACTGCGGCGTTCCCGCCGCCCGGCTGTGGCTGTTGCCTGCGTGGCGACCGCGGTGCTGGTGGCGTGGGCGGGTGCCCTGAGCGGATCGGGCGCCAGTCTCAGCGCCGGCGTCCCGCCGGGCTGGGGTGCGCTGCAGGGCCTGGCCGGCTGGGCGTGGATCGCAGCGATCATGGGGTTCGCCGGGTCCCTGGCCGCGCGGCGGGGCAGCCGGCCCCTGGTCACGCCCGTACCGCCCGTGGCGGTGCCCGGGGCGGGGTGGCGGCGCGCCGCCCGGTACGCGAACGAAGCGGTGCTGCCCTTCTACCTGCTGCACGAGCCGGTCATCGTGGCGGCCGCCTGGCTCATCGTCCGCTGGCAAGCGCCGATCGCCGGGAAGTACGCCGCGCTGGTCATCGTGTCCTTCGCCGTGACCCTCGGCCTGTACGAGGTACTGGTCCGGCGGTTCCGCGTCACCCGGTTCCTGTTCGGCATGAAACCCCGCATCAAACCCAAGGTCAGGCGAAAGGTCCGGCTGGGGCCCGGGGTCAGGCCAGGGTCCTGAGGAAGGCGACGACCGCGAGTGCGTGCACGACGTCGGGGTCGAGCACGAGTTCGCCGCGGGGCGGCTGCGGCTCGTCCTGGCCGGGCCGGTCCAGGCCGCCGGGAAGTAGCCAGCCAAAGCATCGCCGCACAGGTCAAAGGACGCTGGCACGATCCGGCGCTACTGCGTCTAACTCATCGCCTTGTACGTGCCTGCTGCTGGACGCGCTTTTCCTCGGCGTCTGGCTGACCCTGCTCGCCGGGATCACCGTGCGCCGTGGGACTGGGCCGTCCCGGAGAGATTCCCCAACGGGCAGACCGGGCACGGCATTTCCTGCGGCTACTTCTCGCACGGCCCGCACGGGCCATGCGCGGTCGACCTGTGGCTCGCCAGTGTGCCCACCGCGCTGCTCGCCACCGCGATCGCCCTCGCGGCGTTCGTGATGTTCAACTACGTCCTGGTGGCCGCTGCCCTCACCCACGTGCGCGTTGCGCGCGTCTTGCTCCGCCCCATGCCGATCCGCTCGCCGAGGCCAGGTGATGCTCGCCAGCCCCGCACCCCTCAGCTGAACCATGCCCGTGCGCACCCCCCAGCCACAGCACCCGGCTCGCAGTGAGGTCAACATGAGCCGCTCGCATTCTTCAGCATTGCCCGATCCGGCCACGCCCGGGACCCGCTCACCGAGCGGGTCGCCGGCTGGAGCTCCGCAAACCGCAAGACCGCGGTGCTCGGCTGGCTCCTGCTGGTCATCGCCGCTGTGACGATCGGGCAGTTGCTCGGCACCAAGAACCTGCAGAGCTACGATCCCGGCCAGGCCTGCCGCGCCGAGCGTCTCCTGAACAGCCGGGCACCAAGACGCCGCCGGGCGAGAACGTGCTGATCCAGGCACGCACAGCCGGGCATACCTTTGCGGGCAACCCGCAGATGCACCAGGCGGTACGGGATGTCGTGACCGCGCTGCGGGGGCTGCCGCTGCCGATTGGGCAGGTGCCAAGCCGGGCACTATCCGTGGGCTACCGCCACGCGCGCCAGCGGTCCTGGGCGACCGCGCCGACCATTGGCGGAGCACAGAACGCCCCTGATATGCGCGGGCTGCTAACGAAGGGCCGTGGTGGGCCAACCCGCCCAGAACGAGCCCTCGGCGTGTGCCCGAGGCTTTCGTGTCGGTCGCACAGCGCGACCTGACCCTCGTCGGTGAATCGCAGCTTTTATCAGGGTAATGCGCACCTCAGCTGACGTTGTTGATCTTGGCGGAGTTGGGCCAGGCTGGTGCCAGACGGGCAGAGGCAGGAGCTGGTGCCAGCGAGCCGATCGCCTGAACCAGGCGACCGCGAGCCTTTGAACGGTAGTGGCGATCTTTCCTTGTGCACGGCCTCTTCCAGGCGGCGTATCGCCTGGGGGAGTTCGGGGCGCGGTACGTCTGCCCGTGATCGGAGTGACGCGATCGCATCGATCTGCTCACGCAAGGGCTTCGAGGTCAGCCTGGCGCTTGCGCTGGAGATGTGCATGGCTGGCCGCTGGGGAACCACCGGCTAGAGCATGAGCGCGCGGATCTGCCGCCCGGTTCCGGTCCATCTGGGATGCGGGGCTCGCAGCCCGGGAATGGCGTCGGGCCGGTCAGCGCGACCCGAGCCCGGTCTGGCCGTCGATCAGTTCCCTGGCGATGTCGAGGTGACCGGCATGCCGCGCGGTCTCCTCGATCATGTGCAGCACGACCCAGCGCACATCCGGCGGTTCGTCTCGTCCGGGGGCGCCGTGCCTGCCGCGCGGCGGCGCCGACAGCGGCGTCACGGCCAGCACCGCGTCCGAGCGCGCGCACTGGTCACGGTAGAAGCCGGTGATCTCCGCTGAGGGCTCGTCACTGACGAACGCCGGCGCTGTCTTCGGGTCGTACGGGGGCAGATCCTCCTCCCCGGGCGGCGGCCCGGGATCCGCGCCGGCCACGACCCCCTGGAACCAGTGCCACTCGGCGCCGCCCAGGTGCTCGACCAGCCCGGCCGGCGTCCAGCCCGACGGCACGACCGGGCGGTGCCACGCTTCCTCGTCCAGGCCCGCCACGATGGACAGCACCGCGTCACGCTGGGCGGCGAGGAAGGCCAGCAGAGCCTGGTCCTGCGTGTCCTCAATCCGATTGCCTGTCATGTCCATCCTCCGGGTACTTGCGGTGGTGGCGCCGCAGCTCCGTGCGTGCGGCTACCCACTCGGCGGCCGGGACGGCCAGCGGACTCAATGCAACCTCTCGCGGGGGCTCGCTGCGCCGCCGTCACGAGGCTGGACGGGCAAGGTCCCCGGAACTAATCGCCCGGCCGGGGCGAGGTTACACGGCGGCAGGGAAGCCCGCGATACGAGGGCGGCCGCCCAAGACCCTGGCTCGTGCGCAAGTCTCGTGCCGCACGAGCACGAACCTGCAGGTCAGCAGGCAACAGCTGGCGAACCTCCATGATCGTGATAAAAGCCGGGTCAGTAGAAGTGCGGGCGGTTTCGCTGGATCTGCGGAGCGTTCTGCCGCATGCGGACGCGGAAGCCGGATTCCGGAGCCGGCGGAACCCGACACGATACGACAGTCATCCACGACAACACCGCATGACCGCCAGTTCCGCTGCGCCAGATCGGCCAGCCATGCACGCCTGCTGACTGAATCGATGCCGAGTAGAAGGCACGCCAGACCGAGCCATATCGGCGGTTATTGAAGCCGTTCTGCAATGGCCTTCGTAACGGAACGTAACGGTGACGTTTGCACCGTGCCGCGTTTCCTGCCAGCGCTTCCGTGATCGCGGCAGGCACGAAGGAGGTCATCTACGTACTCCGAGCGCGTGCGCGGCGTCGGCGCGGCGTACGCGGGTTCAGGCTCGCGTCCCGCCGTCAAGGACCCGGCGAAGTTCTTCCGCGCTGTCGGCCAGAGCGGTCGTGGTGTCGGCGTCCATGATGCGCCGGGTGACACGCCGGAGCAGGTTGGCGATGCGGGCCGAGCCGACCGCAGCGGAGATCCCGATGAGCCGCTGCGCGACTGGCTCGGCGTCAGCGACAAACGGCAGATCTGGGGCCTGATCAGCGACGTCCTGGACGTCCTGGA
>Ga0116214_1000591_pt1 | contig 14740 bp, 12 predicted proteins | sample Sb_taG_FD_88964 | JGI IMG/M metagenome (GOLD analysis project Ga0116214, IMG submission 88964) | Peat soil microbial communities from Weissenstadt, Germany - Sb_50d_1_NS metaG | ecosystem: Environmental > Terrestrial > Soil > Wetlands > Peat | place: Germany: Weissenstadt | collected 2010-09-21
CCGCAGGCCCCCGGGATGAGCAGTTTGCGGGTGCTGCGCGGGGCTCGGCAACGCGTGCCGTGGCCGTGGCATTGGCGTGCCACCCCAGATCCCAGAGTTATGCGACAGTCTCTATCGTTGCCCTTTTCTTCAGCGTAAGCCAGATCCTCCGTGATAATTTCCCGGCTAAGTGCACCACGGGAAACTTGGGCACCACAATGCCCTCATGTACCACGGCACGGGGCCGGCACCACGGCACGGGGCCGGCATCACGGCACGGGGCCGGCATCACCGCATGGGCCGGCATCCTTTCCTGCACCCGGCCCGGCGTCATCCGCGCGACAGCAGGCGCAGCGCCCGTTCCTTCTCGAAGTCCAGCGCCCGGCTGGCAGGGGCGGGAACGCGGCCGAGCCGACGGCCGAGATCGGCCACCGAGGCCCGCACCGCGGGCTCGGCCAGCACCCGCACGCCGAACGCCAGCGACGCCGGGCTGATGTCGTAGCGGCGCTCGAGGTCGAGCGCCGCGGCCACGGTGTCGAGATCCTCCGAACTGAACTGCCGGTGCGACGGCCCTCGCCCGGGACGGTCACGGACCTGGGGGAGCAGCCCGAGATCCTCCCGGTAGCGGAGCATACGGGCCGACGTGCCGAGCCGCCGGGCGGCCTCTGTGATGCGCATGAACACTGATTCTAACAATTTCCCGTCAAAAACAGCTCCCAGCACGTGCGGCGACCACCCCGGCTCACGTACGGTGTGAGCGATAGGGGGCACCAGATGCCTTTACAGAAGGTCGCGTTAGGCAAGATCCCGCTGTGGTTGCTGGCCGCGCCACTGTACCGGTCGCTCGCGCAGGCCCAGAAGGCCGGCACTCGCAGCCGGTCTTGCACAACGCTCCAGGACTTCGTTCGGCCGAAAGAATTCAAGGGAGAAACCCATGTCCGCGGATCAGCTTCCGTTTCAGGTTGCCGACCTCTCGCTCGCCTCGTTCGGACGCAAGGAAATCCAGCTGGCCGAGCACGAAATGCCCGGGCTGATGGCGGTGCGGGCCGAGTACGCGCCCAGCCAGCCGCTGCGCGGGGCCAAGATCACCGGATCGCTGCACATGACGGTGCAGACGGCGGTGCTGATCGAGACGCTGGTCGCGATCGGCGCGCAGGTCCGCTGGGCGAGCTGCAACATCTTCTCCACCCAGGACCACGCGGCCGCCGCGGTCGCGGTCGGGCCGGACGGCACCCCCGACGACCCCAAGGGTATCCCGGTGTTCGCCTGGAAGGGCGAGACGCTGGAGGAGTACTGGCGCTGCACCGAGATGGCGCTGACCTGGCCCGGCGGTGACGGCCCGAACATGATCCTGGACGACGGCGGGGACGCCACCTTGTTCGTGCATAAGGGCGCGGAGTACGAGAAGGCGGGCGGGGTCCCGTCGCCGGCCGAGGATGACCCCGAGGAGTGGGTGATCATCCTGGACCGGCTCCGCAACTCGCTGGCCGACCACCCGGGCCGGTGGACCAGGGCCGCGAGCGGCATCAGGGGCGTCACCGAGGAGACCACCACCGGCGTCCACCGCCTGTACGACATGGCCAGAACCGGCACGCTGCTGTTCCCGGCCATCAACGTCAACGACTCGGTGACCAAGTCCAAGTTCGACAACAAGTACGGCTGCCGGCATTCGCTGATCGACGGCATCAAGCGCGGCACCGACGTGCTGATCGGCGGCAAGGTCGCGGTGGTGTGCGGCTATGGCGACGTGGGCAAGGGCTGCTCGGAGAGCCTGCGCGGCCAGGGCGCCCGGGTCATCGTGACCGAGATCGACCCCATCTGCGCGCTGCAGGCGGCGATGGACGGCTACCAGGTCGCCCCCCTCGAGGACGTCGTCGCCACGGCGGACATCTTCGTGACCGCCACCGGCAACCGCGACGTGATCACCGCGGAGCACATGAGCCGGATGAAGCATCAGGCGATCGTGGGCAACATCGGCCACTTCGACAACGAGATCGACATGACCGGCCTGGCCCGGTGGCCCGGCGTCCACCGGACGGTCATCAAGCCGCAGGTGGACGAGTGGACCTTCCCCGCTGAAGAGGGCAGGGACGGGCACGGCATCATCGTGCTGTCCGAGGGCCGCCTGCTCAACCTCGGCAACGCCACCGGGCACCCGAGCTTCGTGATGTCCAACAGCTTCACCAACCAGGTCATCGCCCAGGTCGAGCTGTTCACCAAGCCCGATGAGTACGAAACGGCCGTGCACACCCTGCCCAAGCACCTGGACGAGAAGGTGGCCCGGCTGCACCTGGCCGCGCTCGGCGTCCGGCTCACCACACTGACCAAGGAGCAGGCCGACTACATCGGGGTCACCGTCGACGGCCCGTACAAGCCGGAGCACTACCGTTACTGACACCAGCGCGGACGTCGCCGACCCCGGTCTGGCGGCCGACGGCGACGTCCGCATCCGGTACGCCGAACGGGCCATGCCGCTCATGGCCTGCCTCATGCAGCGCTTCGCCGTCCACCGGCCGTTCGAGGGACTGGCCATCGCGGCCTGCCTGCACGTCACCGCGGAGACGGCGATGATGGTGCGGCTGCTGCGCGCGGGCGGCGCGGCGGTGTCGCTGGCCGCGTCCAACCCGCTGTCCACCCAGGACGACATCGCGGCGGCTCTGGCCGTCCGGTACGGGACCGCGGTCTTCGCCCGCGCCGGGGTGGACCGGCGCGGCTACTACCGCCACATCGAACGGGCCCTGGGCGCAGGACCGGATCTGGTCATCGACGACGGCGGTGACTTGGTGAACACGCTGCACACCCGGGCGGCCGCGCTGCTCCCGGCGGTCAGGGGTGGCTGCGAGTCGACTGCCACCGGCGTGCTCAGGCTGCGCCGGATGGCCGCGGAGGGCGCGCTGGCCTTCCCGGTCATCGCGGCGGACGACACGGCGGCCAAGCGCCTGGTCGAGGGCACCTGCGGGACCGGGCAGTCCGTCATCGACGGCATCCTGCGGGCCACCAACACGCTGCTGGCGGGCAAGGCCATGGTCGTGGCCGGGTTCGGGGCCAGCGGCCGGGGCGTGGCCGAGCGCGCCCGCGGCCTGGGCGCCCAGGTGATCGTCACCGAGGTCGATCCGGTCCGGGCCCTCGACGCGTCGCTGCGCGGCTTCCGCGTGCTGCCGATGGCTCAGGCCGCGCCGCTCGGCGAGGTGTTCGTCACCGCGACCGGATCGTGCGACGTGATCGGCGCGGAGCACATCGCGGCGATGCGGGACGGCGCCATCCTGGCCAACGCGGGGCACTTCGACGTGGAGATCGACGTGCGCGCGCTGGAAAACCTCGCCGTCGCGGTGCACACCGGCGTGCGGCCGCACGTGGACGCCTACGACCTCGGCGACGGCCGGACCGTCCTGCTGCTCGCCGAGGGCCGGGTGGTGAACCTCGTCGCGGCCGAGGGCCATCCCCCCGAGGTGATGGACCTGGCGTTCGGCATCGAGGCGCTGGCGCTGGCCTGGCTGGCGGCCGCTGTGTCGCCAGAGGCCGGCGGCAAGCTCCCGGTCGGCGTGCACGAGGTGCCCGCCGACATCGACGCCGAAGCCGCCCGGCTCGTCCTGGCGGCGGCCGGCACGTCGATCGACTCCCTCACCCCCGGCCAGCAGGCCTACCTGGACAGCTGGCGCATCGGCTCGTTATCTGGGGCTCGTAATCTGGCCGCCGCGGGCACGGCGTGCTCGCCGACGCTCTGGGCCGGGATCCCCATGGGCGGCCCGCCCGTGGTCGCCGCGGGCGGCCGGGTCAGCAGCAGCCACGCGACGATTCCGATCGGGTACACGAAGTAGCCCCACCGGGTGGCGGGGGCCAGCGTGAACATGGCCGTGAGCCCGACGGCCAGCCGCCACGCGGCGGCTCGCGCGTCCCGCGGCGGCCGGACGATGAGCCACACCACGAAGGCCAGGCCCGCCGCGGCCAGCAGGCCCACCGCGATCCAGTGGCCGGCCATCCCGGTGTCGGCCAGCAGGTGCCCGGGCAGCGGGCTGGCCGCCGGGGTCTTGTGCTTGGTCAGGCCCAGCGGGAACAGCACGGTGTTCTGCAGGAACGAATACGGGCTGGCCAGCGCCTCGGGCGCCATCAGGACGGCCAGCACGCCCGCGATCACGATCACGCCCGCGGCGAAGCGCCAGGCCTTCTTGACCCCGTCCCGCGTGGCCAGCATCGCGGTGAAGACCGGGACGGCGGGCCAGGCGGTGGCCTTCATGGCGGCGGCGACCCCGAGGGCGGCCACCGCCTTGATCAGTCCCGACGGGCGGGCGATCAGCGCCAGGGTGAGGAACATCAGCGCGATGACCGGCGGGTCCGTGATGCCCAGGGCCAGCGGGAACGCGATCATCGGGGAGGCCGCGATGAACACGGTGGACAGCAGCACGCCGTGCCGGCAGCCGTCACAATGCCGGTGCGGCGCGGCGACGCTGAACGCCGCGAAGATCAAGGCGATGGACACCGCCGTCAGCCAAACCCGCGGGTCGGCGGCCAGGCCGTGTGCGCCGAGCGCCTTCGGCATCCCGAACACCGCCATCACCGGCAGGTACGGGTTGTAGGACAGCACGCTGTCCAGTTGCCCCGACGGCAGGTACGGCGAGCCGTGCTGCAGCAGCAGCACCGCGGACTGCCAGATGACCGTCACCTCGGGCGTCGGCTTGACCCTGGTCGCCAGCCAGGTCAGCGGAGCGGCCAGCGCTCCGGCCAGCGACACCAGCAGCGGCAAGATGAGCGGCACGTTCTTGTGCCGGATGAGCCAGAGAATAACTGTCGTAACCCCGTAGCCCGCGGCCGCCCAGATGGCCCAGGTCCGGTCCGCATGTCCCGAATCCACGGCCAAGGCGGTGGCGTAGATCGCGAAGGCCCCGTTCGCGATCAGCGCCCGACGCCAGCTCAGCCAGTGCTGGTGGGCTGACGTCGACTCACGGTCTTCTACCTGCGTGTGTTCCACTGTGCCGGTACCCGCCCGTCCACGCGATTTTCCCCTGTTGCCTATTCAGCTGTCGCCAAGCAGAAACGGTAGAACTGCCCCCGAAGCAGGTAAATAAGCCTATCACGACGCGTTACTTCGCGAGTTTCCGAGGACCGCACCTCTAGGGCAGCTTCCAGTCGACTGGCTCAGCACCTTCCTGTTCAAGTAGTTGATTAGCACGACTGAACGGACGTGAACCGAAAAAACCGCTCGCGGCCGAATAAGGACTCGGATGAGCCGATTCGATGCTGGGGATGCCCTCGAGCAGCGGGGCGAGCGTCCGCGCGTCCCGCCCCCACAAGATCGCCACCAAAGGCTGGCCACCCACCGGCCCGGCACTTTTCCTGGCGGCCAGCGCCCGGATGGCCTGCTCGGTCACCTCCTCCCACCCCCGGCCGCGATGTGACCCCGGCTGGCCCGGCTGAACGGTCAGCACCCTGTTCAGCAGGAGCACGCCGCGCTCGCTCCAGGGCGTGAGGTCACCGGTGGCGGGGGCCGGATAGCCGAGGTCCTCGGAGTACTCGCGGAAGATGTTGACCAGGCTGCCCGGCAGCCGCCGGACCTCCGGCCCGACCGAGAAGCTGAGGCCCACGGCGTGCCCGGGGGTGGGGTAGGGATCCTGGCCGACGATCAGCACCCGCACGCCCGCGAACGGCTGCTTGAACGCGCGCAGCACATTCTCGCCCGAGGGCAGGTACCGCCGCCCGGCGGCGACCTCCGCCCGCAGGAAGTCTCCCATCGCGGCGATCCGGCCGGCGACAGGCTCCAGTGCATCGGCCCAGCCCGGGTCGATGATGCTGCGCAACGGCTCCGCCATGGGCAGCTACTTTACTTCACGGGTCCCAGGCCCGGGCGGGATGCCCGCCACGGCGGGCGACGGCCGCGGCCAGCCGGGCCGCGTCGCGCGGCGCGGCGGCGTTCTGGTCGTTGTTGAAGTAGACGTACACGTCGCGGCCGTCGGCCCAGGTGCCCGCGATCCGCTCCGCCCACGCACCGAGCGCGGGCTCGCTGTAGCCCGGCCACGGCGCCCCGTCGCCCTCGTGCAGCCGCAGGTATCCCCAGTCGGCCGTCCGCCACAGCGGCGTGACCGCGGACCCCTTCCGGTCCGCCCAGCACAGCGCCGCGTTCGCGGTTCCCAGCACGTCCCGCACCTGGCCGGTCCACCAGGATTCGTGCCGCGGCTCCACCGCGACCCGCACCGCCGCCGGGAACTGCCGCAGGCACTCGGCCAGTAGTTCCGGGACAGCGCGCAGGTCCGGCGGAAGCTGGAGCAGTACGGGCCCGAGCCGGCCGCCGAGCCCGGCCGCGGCGTCCAGCAGCCTGCGGACCGGCTCGGCCGGGTCGCGCAGCCGCCGCACGTGGGTGAGGTAGCGGCTGGCCTTCACGGTCATGACGAAATCCTCTGGAACCCGGTCCCGCCAGCTCGCGAACGTATCCCGCGACGGAAGCCGGTAGAAGGTCCCGTTGTTCTCCACGGTGGCGAACTGCCCGGCGTAGTACTCGAGCCAGCGCCGCTGCGCAACGCCGGGCGGATAGAAGGCGCCGCGCCAATCGCGGTATTGCCAGCCCGAGGTCCCGGCCATGACGGGCACCTTCGCTCCCCTCGGTGGGTCGCCTGGGTATCGAGCAAATTGGTTTGATTTACCCAGGTATCGGAAAAGCTATCCCTGAACGGGTGTCGCGCAGCAGGAAAATGAGGGTAGCCTGCGTCCACGCAGAATCAATCACATGGAACGATGGGGCCCATGAAAGGACGTGTGCTGGTCGTCGACGACGACGCCGCCCTCGCCGAGATGCTCGGTATCGTGTTGCGCGGCGAGGGGTTCGAGCCGACCTTCGTAGCCGATGGCGACAAGGCGGTCGAGGCGTTCAGGGATTCCCGGCCCGACCTGGTGCTGCTGGACCTGATGCTCCCGGGCTCCGACGGAATCGACGTGTGCCGCCAGATCCGCGCCGAGTCGGGGGTGCCGATCGTCATGCTGACGGCGAAGACCGACACCGTCGACGTGGTCCTGGGTCTCGAATCCGGTGCCGACGACTACATCGTGAAGCCGTTCAAGTCCAAGGAACTCGTGGCCCGGGTCCGGGCCAGGCTCCGCCGGACCGACGAGCCCGCCCCGGAGATGCTCCAGATCGGCGACATCGCCATCGACGTGGCCGGTCACTCGGTGAAGCGCGGCGGGGAGACCCTCAACCTCACCCCGCTGGAGTTCGACCTGCTCGTCGCGCTGGCCCGCAAGCCCCGGCAGGTCTTCACCCGGGAGGTCCTGCTCGAGCAGGTCTGGGGCTACCGGCACGCGGCGGACACGCGGCTGGTCAACGTGCACGTGCAGCGGCTGCGCGCCAAGATCGAGCGGGATCCCGAGCACCCCGAGATCGTCGTGACCGTGCGCGGGGTCGGCTACAAGGCGGGTCCTGGCTAAGTCGGGTCTCACGGTGGCAGCGGCAGGCACGGGACGGCAGCAGGACTGGATAACCTCCTTTGTCCGGTCGCCATTCGGCAAGTCGGTCTTGCGCAGGCTGCCTTCGGGGGTACAGCGCGGCCTGTTCACCGGACGCCGGTGGCAGCGCCACATCGTGGCGCAGGTGCGCAGCCGCTGGCATCGCTCGCTGCAGCTGAGGGTGGTCTCGACCACGCTGGTTCTGTCTGCTCTGGTCATCGCCCTGCTCGGCTTCTTCCTGGTGGTGCAGATCTCGTCCGGCCTGCTCACCAGCGCGGAAACGGCCGCGCGCGCCCAGGCCGACGCCGGCCGCACCTCCGAGCTCGGGCAGACCAGCGTGGACGTGCTCGAGCCCCCGCTGAACCAGTTCGTCGCGGAGGACAACGCGGAGCTCATCGCCAGGACCCTGCAGGAGCAGGCCAGCGGGAACACCGGCAGCTACCTGGTCTTCGTTCAGCTGACCAACATCCCCGGGGGCTCCTCGGTGCAGTGGGTGGGCCAGCGCAACGTCGACGTCACCGCGAGCATCCCGTCGGACCTGATCCGTCAGGTAGGGGGCGAACAGAGGCAGGTCCGGTACGACAACGACCACTACGCCCCGCCGCTGGCTCAGCCGACCACGCTGAGCTACGCCTCCGGGCCGGGCACCCCGGGCCCCGCCCTGGCCGTCGGCGTGCCGCTCGGGACCTACTACCAGCTGTACTACGTGTTCCCGTTCACCCAGCAGCAGTCGTTCCTCCTGCTGGTGCAGCGGATCCTGGTCGCGGTGGGACTGGCGCTCGTCGTGCTGCTGGCCGCGATCGCGTCACTGGTCACCCGCTGGGTGGTGCTGCCCGTCCGGCACGCGGCCCAGGCGGCGCGGCGGGTCTCGGCCGGCCACCTCGAGGAGCGCATGCAGGTTCTCGGCGTGGACGACCTCGCGGCCCTGGCCACATCGTTCAACGAGATGGCGGCCAGCCTGCAGGCCAAGCTCGGCGAACTCGAGGAACTGTCCCTGGTCCAGCGGCAGTTCGTGTCCGACGTCTCGCATGAGCTCCGGACGCCGCTTTCGACGATCAAGATGGCCGCGGACCTGCTGTTCGAGTCCAGGGGGGATCTGGAACCCACCGGCATCCGGTCCGTCGAGCTGCTGCAGAGCCAGCTGGAGCGGTTCGAGTCGCTGCTGGTCGACCTCCTGGAGATCAGCAGGTACGACGCGGGAGCGGCCACGCTGGAAGCCGACCTCGTTGACGTGTGTGATCTGGTGCGGCGTTCGGCCGATGACGCGCAGCAGCTGGCCGAGCGCCGGAACAGCCGGATCGAGTTCAGGCTGCCGGCGACCGGATGCTTCGCCGAGGTGGACCGGCGCCGGGTGGAGCGCATCCTGCGCAACATCTTGACCAATGCGGTCGAGCACGGCGAGGGCAAGGACGTGGTGGTCACTACCGCGATGGATAGCGACGCGGTCGCCGTCTCGGTCAGAGACTACGGCGTAGGGCTGCGGCCGGGCGAGGAACAGCGGGTCTTCGAGAGGTTCTGGCGAGCCGACCCGGCCCGGGCCCGCACTACCGGCGGAACCGGCCTGGGCCTGGCCATCTCGCTGGAGGATGCGCGGCTGCACGGCGGATGGCTGCAAGCCTGGGGGGAGCGCGGCAAGGGCTCGGTGTTCCGGCTGACCCTGCCCCGGGTCGCCGGGCAGGAGCTGGCGGGCTCTCCGCTGCCGCTCGGGCCGGACGAGGCGGAGATCGTCGTCGGCCTCGATGCCGGGGATCCCTACCCGAGCGGGCTGGTTTCCCGTGGCTAGCGCCCCGAGGCCCGGATGGCTCATCCGCGCCCGGCGGATGTGCCTGGTGGCCGCGGCGGTCGCCTCCGTGGCGGGCTGCGTGAGCATGCCGGACAGCGGCCCGGTCGGCGACGTCACCGCCAGCCCGCAGGCCTCGGCGCCGCAGGGGCTGATCGGGCCGTTCGCCAACCCGCCCGCGCCGGGCGGATCTCCTTCGCAGATCGTGTCGGGCTTCCTGGTCGCCAGCGCCAGCTACACGACCTCGGCGATCGCCAAGGAATATCTGACCGGCTCGGCCAGCAGCCAGTGGAACCCCGACTCTGTCACGGTGCTCAACGAGTTCAACACGAGCTCTCCCCCGACGCCGCCGTCAACCGGCCGCCAGGCCGCCCAGCGGACCACGGTGACCGTCAACGGCTCGGTACTGGCCACGTTCAACGGCTCAGGGGAGTACGTCTCGGCTCAGGTTCAGGGTCAGCCCGGGGGCACGTGGACCTTCGACCTGGTCAGGGTCGACGGCCAGTGGCGCATCGCGAACCCGCCCTCCTACCGGATGCTGAACCAGGACGAGTTCTCGCTGTACTACAAGGCGCAGGATCTGTACTTCCTCGCCAAGACCTCCCTCTCCGGCCAGCCGGGCCAGGTCCTCGTCCCGGACTCGGTGCTGGTGCCGCTGGGCGCGTCGGCGTCGCAGCTCGTCATCAGCCTGGTGAACGCGCTCACCCAGCCACCGCAGCCGTCCTGGCTGGCCAACGGGGCCAGTAGTGCGTTCCCCGGCAAGACTCAGGTCCTGACCCCCCCGTCCGTTGACGGGGCCACCGCCACGGTGAATCTCGGCGGCGCGGTGACCCCCCATACCGCCGCGACGATTCTCGACCAGGTCGCCGCGCAGCTGGTCTGGACGCTCACCGGTTCGCCCGCGAGCCCGTCGGGCATCCAGTCGGTCGTGCTCGAGATCGACGGCCATCCGTGGACCCCGCTCACGCCACCTTGCCCCGGCGACCGTGACCTGAGTTTGTTCCAGACGCAGTCCGCCTACGAGTGCTACAACCCCTACGGGTCGTCGGCGCCGGCGAGCTTCTACTACATCGACCGCGGCCAGTTGTGGTCGCGATGCGGCTCTCAGGCCCGGGCGCAGCAGGAATCCGTCGGCTCGGTGGTCCCGGTCATCAGCCGCAGCGGCCTGTTCAACGGCCCGAGCTGCGACAGCGGTTTCGTGCTCGCGCCGTCGGTGCTCCCGCTGCCCGCGCAGCCCCGGTACCTGGGGACGCCGGCCATGGTCGCCGTGTCGCCCGACGGGAGGTACCTGGCCGTCGTCCCGGCCGGGCGGGGCGCGGTTTACGTCGGGACGCTGTCGGGGGAGGCGGCCTCGTTCTCGGACACTCCCCGGCTGACCGCACCGGACATCACCTCGCTCAGCTGGGATCATGATGACGATCTGTGGCTAGCGCAGAGCGGCGACATCCGTGTGCTGCCGGCCGTGGGTAAGGAGATCCAGGTCACGTTCGACGGGGCGACCAACGTCACCGGGCTGAGCGTCGCGCCCGATGGCGTGCGGATCGCCCTCACCGCGGCGCCCGGGTCGGGCGGCCAGCTTCAGCTCGGCGCCATCACCCGGATCCAGACGCTCCCGAACCCCCGTCAGCCGACCGCGCAGACCGAGCGCATCAGCGTGGACGCCAGCCCCACGCTCGCGCCGGACATCACCCGGCCGATCGCGCTGGCCTGGTACGGCGCCGATAACCTGGTGGTGCTCAACGCCGCGGGGACCGCGAACGCACTGTGGGAGGTTCCGGTCGACGGGCAGCAGGCCCAGCAGTTGCCGGTCACCCCGGCGGGCACGATTTCGATTACCGCCGACGGTCCGGCGAACGTCCTGGTCGCCGGGCTAGCCGACAACGACCTGGCCATCTCGACGAGCCTGGAAGGCCCGTGGCAGCCGCTCGGCAACCAAGGCCAGGCTCCCGCCTACCCGGGATAGGCTGCTCGTGCCGACCCGGGGCAGGGCGCTCCGCCGGCCCGGATGGCGCGCAGCCGATCCTGCCCTGGCCCAGGTCCCTCTTGACGGGGATTGACATTTCGCTTATAGCGGATGAAAAGGGCACGTAGCCCCGGCCGTGTAAACGTTATGCAGCCGTTATGTAACCATTTGTGATTGATCGCCTACATGTCCCTCCTGACATTCGCGCTCTGGCGAGCTAGCGTTCATGACATGGCACTCGCCCGGGTCCGTGGTTGCGCCGGGCGTGACTCCCGTACCGGGAGTCACGCTGGGCAAGCCGATGCCAGCCGCAGGCGAAACGGCCCACGTAAGGCGACTTCTCGTCGACCGATCACGGTGCGGCTTAGGAGTAAGACCTGCCCTGCCGGAAGATACGGAGTCTTCCGGGCCGGGAGAAGGGCACCAGTGGCCAAGAGGCCGCAACCCCCTCAGCAGGCGAATGTGGGGTCGAAGACCAGGTCGGCCGGGCGGGTGCCACCCGGTTCAATCGGACTCGGCTCAATCGCAGGTGGCTCGGCCACATTGGGCGCAATCGGACTGGAAGGGGGATCGTGATGGAAATCATCGTCCACGGACGCCATATAACCGTTCCGCCGCGTTTCCGTCAGCACGCCGCCGCCAAGCTCGCCAAGCTCGAGAAGCTTGACCAGAAGGCGGTGCGGATCGATGTGGAGGTCTCCAAGGAACGCAACCCGAGACAGTCCGATCGCCGCGAGCGCGTCGAACTGACCATACGGTCGCGCGGCCCCGCGATCCGGGCCGAGGCGGCGGCGGACGACCGGTATACCGCGCTTGACCTGGCTTTCGCCAAGCTCGAGTCCAGGCTCCGCCGGGCCTCGGACCGCCGCAAGGCGCGCCCGACCAACGAGACGCTGCGGTCGCCTGCCCTGGTCGCCAACCAGGAGGCCGTGACCGCCCCGGCGCCGGTCGCCTCGGTCAACGGCAACGGGGTCAATGGGCCGGCCCCGCCGCCCGAGGCCGACGATCACGACGACCGCTCCGGCCTGGTCCCGATCCAGATGGAGGGCGACGGCCCGCTGGTGCTCCGCGAGAAGGTGCACGCGGCCCGGCCGATGACAATCGACCAGGCCCTGCTGGAGATGGAACTCGTGGGTCACGACTTCTACCTGTTCCATGACAGCGAATGCGACCGGTTCAGCGTGGTCTACCGCCGTCGCGGTTACGACTACGGGGTCATCCGCCTGGTCGAAGAGTAGTTCGCGGTCCACCGCAGTTGGCGTGATACGGGCCGGGCCTGGTCAGCTCGGCTTGCATCATGGCCGCGGGTCGGCGAGAGTCTTGTCTGTTGAGATGAGGTTTGTGCCGAAGCGCAGAGACAGCCGGGCGGTCCCGTCAGGCGGACGCGGGCGCTGGCACCCGAGGGAGGCAACGAATTGAGCGCTAGCGGGGACGCAGCGGTGGCTGCTGCCCAGCGGCCGGACGCCGGGCGGGGCCCCGAGCCGATCCGGGTGCTGATCGCCGACGATCATGCCCTGTTCCGGCGCGGCCTGGAGATGGTTCTGGAGGAAGAGGACGACATCGAAGTGGTCGGACAGGCGAGCGACGGGACCGAGGCGGTCGCCGTGGCCGGCGAGGCGCTGCCCGACGTCGTCCTCATGGACATCCGGATGCCGAAGACCAGCGGGATCGAGGCCTGCCGGGCGACCAAGGAGGTCGCGCCCAGCGCGAAGATCGTGATGCTGACCATCAGCGACGAGGAAGAGGACCTGTTCGAGGCGATCCGGGCCGGCGCCAGCGGCTACCTGCTCAAGGACATCCCGCTCGACGAGGTCGCCGAGGCGGTCCGGGCGGTCCACGGCGGCCAGTCACTGATCAACCCGTCGATGGCGGGCAAGCTGCTCACCGAGTTCGCCACGCTGGCCAACCGGGACTCCTCCGAGGACCGGGCCGTTCCCGTCGCCGCGCCCAAGCTCACCGACCGGGAGATGGAGGTGCTCAAGCTGGTGGCCCGCGGCATGAACAACCGCGATATCGCCAGGGAACTGTTCATCTCCGAGAACACGGTGAAGAACCACGTCAGGAACATCCTGGAGAAGCTCCAGATCCACTCCCGCATGGAAGCCGTGATGATCGCCGTCCGCCAGAAGCTCATCGAGTTCAGCTGAGCGGTCTAGACCCGGGCCAGGGCGGCCATCAGGCGCGGGGCGCACCCGGCGGGCTCGATCTGCTCCAGCCGCACGTCCTCGCAGCCCACCCAGCGGGCCGCCTCGCGCAGCGCCTGGGCCATCGGTTCGGCGGCGGCGGCCCGCTCCAGCGACACCTTGCGCGCGACCAGGGTCTTGCCATCCCGGGCCGGGTCGACCCGGCCAGCCAGGCGCCCGCCCGCGAGCAGCGGCATGGTGAAGTAGCCGTGGACCCGCTTGTGCTTGGGCACGTAGGCCTCGAGGCTGTGCTCGAAGCCGAACGTCCGCAGCGTCCGCTTGCGGTCCCATACCAGCGAGTCGAACGGCGACAGCAGCGTCACCCGGTGCCGGCCACGGTCCGCGGCCTGTTCCAGCGCGGCCGGATCGGCCCAGCCCGAAGCGCCGTACCGCTGGCCCGGCCCGGCGCGCCCCCGGCGGGGGCCGGCCCCCTCCCCGGCGATGGCGACCGGAGTCAGCCCGGCGGCCAGCGCGGCCTCGGCGACCAGGCCCGTGTGCTGGCCCTTTTCGCTGGTGAGGATGTTGAGCCGGTGATAGTCGACCAGGTCCGCGTGGGTGACCACGCCGAGCGACCGGGCCGCGACCCCGGCCAGGTAGGCCAGGCATTCCAGGTCGGACGGATCGGAGTCCACCAGGTCGCCGGGCAGCACCCGTTCGGGCAGGTCGTAGACCCGCCGCCACCCCGTCCGGCGCACACAGATGACGTCGCCGACATCGAGCAGCCACTCGACCGCGATCTTGACATCGGACCAGTCCCACCACGGACCGCCAGCCTTGGCCCCGCCCAGCTGGGTCGCGGTCAGCGGACCCTCCGCGCGCAGCCGGGCCAGCACCTTCTCGCAGGTTTCCTGATGGCTCTGGTGCCACCGCACCCCCCGGGCCCGGAAGGCGCGGCGCCGGAAGGCGAAGTAGGGCCACTGCTCGAGCGGCAGCACGCAGGCGGCGTGGGCCCAGTACTCGAAGGCGGCGGGCCCGGCCGGGTGCCAGTAGGCCTGCTCGACCTGCTCCCGCGGGACCGGCCCGAGCCGGGCGTAGGCGACCAGCTCGTGGGACCGGGCGAGCACGCTGATCGTGTCGAGCTGCACGGCGCCGAGCCGGCGGAGCATCGCGGTGACCCCGGACCGGGTAGCGCGCCACGAAGTCGCGCCCAGGAACCCCTGGGCGCGCAGCGTCATCCGGCGGGCCTCGTCCGGGGTGATCGTCACCTCAGCCGCAGGAGCAACCAGGCGCATCTGCCTACCCTAACCGCGCCCCCCGACATTTCCGCGGGCCCCAGCAGCCGCTGGGTGCACGTCAGTTCCGTAGGGGTCCTGGATTGGCGCAGGCTGACGCAGTAATCTGGAAGTGATCACACTTCCAGATCGGGAGCTAGGATGCCTGAGCCGCTTGACGAGCTTGAACGCCGGC
>Ga0116214_1000597_pt1 | contig 14642 bp, 16 predicted proteins | sample Sb_taG_FD_88964 | JGI IMG/M metagenome (GOLD analysis project Ga0116214, IMG submission 88964) | Peat soil microbial communities from Weissenstadt, Germany - Sb_50d_1_NS metaG | ecosystem: Environmental > Terrestrial > Soil > Wetlands > Peat | place: Germany: Weissenstadt | collected 2010-09-21
GTCACCCTGCCCAGCACCCCGATCACCATCGCAGTCCGCTCGGACTCCTCGGGCACCACGCAGAACTTCACCCAGTTTCTCGTTGATGCCACGGGGGACGGATGGACGCTTGGCACCAGCTCGACCATCAAATGGCCCGCCACCGCCCGCGCCGGCAACGGCAACGGCGGGGTGGCGTCGATCATCAAGTCCACCCCGGGGGCCGTCGGGTACGTGGACTACTCCGACGCCAAGGCCTCCGGGCTGACCTTCGCTAATATCAAGAACTCGGCCGGCGATTACGTCACGCCGTCGGTAGCGGGGGCCTCCGCCGCCGCCAGCCAGGTCACCGTCAAGCCCAACCTGACTTTCAGCGCGATCTGGGCGCCCGGCGCCACCTCGTACCCGATCAGTGCTCAGTCGTACGTTCTGGTTTACGAAACTCAGCCGAATGCGAACGACGAGGCCATGCTCAAGGCGTGGGTCGGCTACCTAATCGGAGCAGGCCAGCAACTGCTCCCCAACCTGGGCTTCGCGCCGCTGCCCTCTAGCATCCAGTCGATGGCCCAGGCGCAGCTCAGCAAGATAAGCATGTAATAGTGAGCGTTGTGATGCAGGCAGATCAGATCGGCTCGCTGTCGTGAGCACTGTCGCGCGGGCGGATCAGGCCACCCCGGCCGGATCCGCCCGCGCCCTGTCAGAGCGGCGGCCGCTCGGCGACCGCGGCTTCCAGGTCCTCGCGCTCGCGTGCGGCCTGCTGGTGCTGGTGATTCTGGTCCTGATCGCCGTCACGACCAGCCAGCAGGCCTCGTCGTGGTTCACCACCGAGGGCTGGAAGATCTTTACGAACAACTGGAACCCCGGGGCCAACCAGTACGGTGCGCTGGCCTTCATTTACGGCACGGCCATCACGGCGGTGATCGCGCTCGTGATGGCCGTCCCGGTCAGCCTCGGCATCGCCCTGCTCCTGACCGAGGTCGTGCCGTACCGGTGGTCGCGGCCGATCGTATACGTGATCGACCTCCTGGCGGTGGTCCCGTCCGTGGTCTGGGGCCTGTGGGGGATCCTGGTCTTCGCGCCGTGGCTGCAGCACATCTATACCGACATCGCCTCGGGCGTGAAGGGCGTGCCGGTGCTCGACTCGCTGTTCGGGCAGCCGGTGAGCGGGGCCTCGTTCTTCACCGCTGGCATCATCCTGGCCTTCATGATCACGCCGATCGTGACCTCGCTGTCGCGCGAGGTCATCGCGACCGTGCCGGCCATCGACCGGGAGGGCGCGTATGCGCTGGGCGCCACCAGGTGGGAGATGATCCGCGGTGCCGTGTTGCCGCACAGCCAGGGCGGCATCGTCGGGGCGGTGCTGCTCGGCCTGGGCCGGGCGATGGGCGAGACGATCGCCGTCGCCCTGGTCATCGGCTCCTCGCCCGTGATCACCTCGCACCTGTTCGCTCCCGGCTACAACATGCCCGCGGTCATCGCGAACCAGTTCGGCGAGGCCTTCGGCCTGTCCCGCGCCGCGCTGATGGGGATCGGCGTGCTCCTGTTCGTCTTCACCATCATCATCAACGTCCTGGCCCGGGGGATCGTGGAACGCAACGCCCGGCGGAAGCGGGGTGCCTGATGGCTGTCGTCACCGCTGAACCGCAGCAACCCGACCTGCGAGAGGCGAAGGGCTGGCGGCGCACCAAGAACCGCATCATGACCACCCTGATGGTGGTCTCGTTCATCCTGGTGATCATCCCGCTGGGGTTCGTCCTGTTCACCGTGATCGCCAAGGGCGCCTCGATCATCAGCTGGTCCTTCCTGACCGGCGGCCCGATTGCGTCGACCGTCGCGCCCGCGGGCGTGGGCGGGATGGGGCCCGCGGTGCTCGGCACCATCGAGATCACCGCGCTGGCCACGGTCATGGCCGTGCCGCTCGGCATCCTCGGCGCGGTCTACCTCAACGAGTACGGCGGCAAGAACTGGCTCGCGGCGCTCATCGGGTTCATGAGCGACGTGATGACGGGCGTGCCCTCGATCATCATGGGCCTGTTCATCTTCACGATCTGGGTGCTGCACTTCGGCTTGTCCGGCCTGGCCGGCGCCTTCGCCCTGGGCTGCCTGATGCTGCCGATCGTGATCCGCTCCAGCTACGAGATGCTGAGGTTGGTGCCGAACGCGCTGCGCGAGGGCAGCTACGCCCTCGGCGCCACCAAGGCCCGCGTGACGGTGACCGTGGTGCTGCCCGCGGCGATCGGCGGCATCGTTAGCGGCTCGCTGCTCGCCGTCGCCCGGGCCGCGGGCGAGACGGCGCCGCTGCTCTTCTGCATCGGCGCGGCGTCCGAGGCGAACAAGAATGTGTTCAGCGGCGCCAATACGGCGCTGCCCTCGCAGATCTTCGCGAACGCGAACCAGCCGTACGTCGGCGCGCAGGACCGCGGCTGGGGCGCCGCGCTCACCCTGATCGCCCTATGCTTCATCCTCATGATCGCGGCCCGCCTCGTCACCGCCCGATTCGCCAGGTACTCTCGCTAGGAAGGTCATGGAACAGTCTGAGCAGAACACCGCCCCCGGCCTCAAGGCGATACCCGAGTCGGCGACCCGGCAGCCGCAGGTGCAAATGCCGGAGCCCGCGGCCATCCGGGACGCCGAGCAGACGGCGGGGCTGCCGGCGGAAGCGGGCGTACCCATCTTCGAGATGAAGGACGTTTCGATCTACTACGGCTCGTTCCGGGCCGTCACGAACGTCTCGCTGACCATCTACGAGCACCAGATCACCGCGTTCATCGGCCCGTCCGGGTGCGGCAAGACGACCGTGCTGCGCACGCTGAACCGGATGAACGACCTCATCCCGGGCGCCCGCGTCGAGGGCGAGGTGTCCTACCGCGGTGAACAGCTGTACGGCAAGGATGTCTCCCCGATCGCCGTGCGCCGCCGCATCGGCATGGTCTTCCAGAAGCCGAACCCGTTCCCCAAGTCGATCTACGACAACGTGGCCTACGGGCCGCGCATCAACGGCGAGCGCAACAAGAAGAAGCTGGACGAGATCGTCGAGCGCTCGCTGCGCCAGGCCGCGCTGTGGGACGAGGTGAAGAACCGCCTGGGCACTTCGGGCCTGAGCCTGTCCGGCGGCCAGGCCCAGCGGCTGTGCATCGCCCGCACGCTCGCCGTGGAGCCGGACGTCGTGCTCATGGACGAGCCCGCCTCCGCGCTCGACCCGATCGCGACGGGCGCCATCGAGGACCTGATGAAGGAAATCAAGGACCGGTACACGATCGTCATCGTGACCCACAACATGCAGCAGGCCACCCGGGTCAGTGACCGCACCGCCTTTTACTCCGTGCTCGTCAATCCGCAGAGCGACACCCGGACCGGCACGCTGGTCGAGTACGCCCCCACCGACCGCCTGTTCGGGGATCCGCAGGACGACCGGACCAAGGCCTACGTCACCGGCCGGATGGGCTGACCGGCCGCCTACGGGGCGGGGTGAGCCCCGGGCACGATCACGACCGGGCAGGCCGCGTGATGCATCACCTTACTGCTTACCGACCCGCTGAGGAGCTTGGCGAACCCCTGGTGGGCTGGCCCCACGACGAGCATGTCGGCGCCAAGAGAGGCGGCGGCCAGTTCTGCCGCCGGATCACCCGTCACTACCTTCACGGTGATCTCGGGCGCCGGACCTCCGAGGTCGCTCGCGGCCTGGTCCACGATTTCCTGGATCCTCTTGCGGATGAGCTCCAGGTCAACGTCGTCCCCGGGCAGGTCGGGCTCGGCCCAGTAGATCCTGGCGGCCGGGCGGGCCGGGTTCGGGTGGACGGTGACGACGGTGAGCGGGAGGCGGCGCTGCGCGGCCTCGCGCATCGCCCAGCCGAGGGCATGACGAGACTGGCCCCAGTCATCCAGCCCGACGACGATTCCGGACATTGCGGCGCTCCTACGATTCCAGATCCAATTATCCCGCTCACCAGTCTGGCCGGGCGACCGGATGAGAAACAGGGCCTGCAGTCCCGGGCCGACGGGACTCAAGGCCCGGCGGGCGCGAGGAAGGCGCGCTAGTCCGGCACGGGCCCAGAGGGCCCCGGCCCGGATCCCGCCAGGTAGACCACCCGGCGGGCGATGGTGACCGCGTGGTCGCCCAGCCGCTCGTAGAAGCGCGCCACCAGCGTCATCTCCATCGTCACCGGCAGTGCCATCTGCCCCGAGGCCAGCTCGCCGATCAGGCTGGAGTAGAGCTGATCCATTTCGTCATCGCGTTCGGCCAGCGCCAACGCCGCTGACCGGTCCCGCTGGTACCAGCAGTCGGCGGCCTGGCGCCACATGTCGGACGCGACGCTCCCCATCCGCTCGACGATCCCCCGGGTACGCGGCGAGAGATCGTCAGTGAGGAAGTGGTTGGCCCGCGAGGCGATCTGCATCACCAGGTCGTGGGAGAGCTCGAACTCGGTCAGGACGCGCAGCACGGACAGGAGGAAGCGCAGGTCATCGGCGACGGGCGCTTGCAGCAGGATCTCCCGGTTAGCCAGTTGCTCGATCTCCGGGTAGAGCGCGCTGATGACCTTGTCCCGCTCGCTCAGCCGCTGCATAATCTCGTTGTTGCCGGTCAGCAGGGCTTTGGTCGCCTCGGGCAGGTCTTCGGCGACGATGGCGAACAGCTCGATGATCCTGGCCTCGATGGCTTCCAGCTCATGCTCGAATTCCTGCCGGTGCTCAGCCATGGCCAAATCCTACTGGCCGCCTCGCTCGGCGTTCATGTCCGGCAGGTGAACAAATACCAGCGGGCCGGGGACCCTGCGCCGGGCACCTGGGCTTTCAGACCGCGGCCAGGTGCCCGTCCTGCTCGCCGTAGAACTCCTGGAACGCGGCGAACGCCCGCGCGCCGTAGACGGTGCCCGGGCCGCCGTTCATCAGGAAGGCGACGCCGATCGCCTCGGCGGCTTCCTGCGGGTTCGCGCCCTGCAGGACCGCGGCGTGGGCGTGAGCGGCGATGCAGCCGTCGCATTCCTTGCTGATCCCGATGGCCAGGGCGATGAGTTCTTTGGTCTTGCCGTCCAGCGCGCCCGGGGCCAGCGCGGAGTCGTGAAGCTCCTTGTAGCCGGCGTACACGTGCGGGATCGCGTGCCGCAGCTCGCGCGTGGGCACCCGCAGCTCCTCGCGAACCACCTTGCCGTAGCTCATCGTCGCTCCTCCGGAGGATTGATCCATACCACCGGGAGTATCCGATGACGGCCGGTCACCGCCGGGGTCCTTCGTCCCGAAGACGCGAGCCACTGGTCCCCCGTCCAGGGTGCGGCCGCCGGATGCGATACCGCGGCCGCGCCGTTCGGCCTGGCTAGGCTTAGATCGTCACGAGGCGCGGCTACCGGGACGCTCGTAGCGGCGCGTTCAGCTCAGCAGCTGTGCTCCGCTGGGGCCAGTGACCTGCTGGAGCATGGTGAGGGCGAGTTGCCGGACCTGGGGCGGCAGGGGCACGTAGAGGTTCGCGGCGGCGTACGCCTGGCCGTCGTGGGTGAGCCAGTCGATCATGGTGACCAGGGCCTGCCCGGTGGCCTGGCTGGGCTGGCGGGTGTAGATCAGCGCCCAGCTGTAGCCGCTGATGGGGTAGCTGCTGGCGCCGGGCTGATTGACGATGGAGAAATCGGTCGGCGTGATGTCGGGTTTCTGGGCGGCGGCGGCGGCAATGGTCTGGGTGGACGGGAGGACGTAATTTCCGGCCTGGTTGCGGATAGCGGCGAACGGCAGGACCAGGCCCTGGGAATATGCCTGCTCGACGTATCCGATGGAGAAGGGGGTGCGGAACACCGTGGAGGTCACACTGCCGTTGCCTTCGGCGCCTTCCCCGACCGGCCAGTTGAGCGTCTTGCCGGTGCCGACCTTGGCCGCCCAGGTGGGGTCGACGCTGGACAGGTAGTTGCTGAAGATGTAGGTGGTGCCGCTGCCGTCGGAGCGGTGCACGACGGTGATCGACGCGCTAGGGAGCGTGATTCCCGGGTTGAGGGCGGTGATGGCCGGGTCGTTCCAGTGAGTGATCTGCCCGAGGAAGATGGCCGCGAGGACCGGGCCGGTCAGGCGCAGCCGGGCGCCCGCCGGGAGGCTGAGGTTGTAGGCCACGCCTTCGGCGCCCAGCGCGTCGGGCACCTGGGTGAGCGGGCCTCCTTTGGCGGCTGCTAGCTCGCTGGCGTTCATGGGCACGTCGGAGGTGCCGAAGTCGACCTGCTGGGCGCTGATCGCGGCGATGCCCGCGCTGCTGCCCACGGCGGAATAGTTCACGGTGACCGCAGGGTGCTGCTGATGGTATCTGGCGAAGGCCAGGGCGAAGAACGGGGCGACGTACGTCGAACCCGCCCCGGTGAGGGTGCCCGGCCCGTCGCTGGGGCCAGCGCTGGCCGCGGTGCTCGTGGCGCTCGTGGTGGTCGTGCTGCTGCACGCGCCGAGGGCGAACAGGATGATCGCCGCGGCGGCTGCCCTGATGGCGGGGTGCCGTGTGTGGTGTGGCTGAGGGCCGGGCTCTCTGGTGTGCCCTGACATGGCTGTTCCTCTGCTTGAAGATCCGGGGCGGGTTAGCGCCGCTGGGTGGCCCGGGTCCAGGCCTGTGCGCCCATCTGGACCGCGTCCCAGGGGCTGCCGAGCGGCGGGGTGTAGGACAGGTCCAGGTCACTGACGGCGTCAACGGTCATGTTGTTGAAGATCGCGGCGGCGGCGATGTCGATGCGCTTGGCGATCTCGGCGTGCCGGTGCCCGAACAGCTGCAGGCCGAGCAGCCGCCCCGTGGTGCGGTCGCCGGTGACGCGCATCGTGATGCGCTGGCTGCCGGGGTAGTAGGCCTTGTGGTCATCGGCCTCGAAGGCGACGGTGACCGGGTCGAACCCGGCCGGGGCCGCTTCGTGGTCGCGCAGCCCGGTCCGGGCGGCGGCCTGGTCGAAGATTTTCACCACCTGGGTGCCCAGGCTGCCCGCGAACTGCCGGTTCCCGCCGAGCGCGTTCTCCCCCGCGACCCGGCCCTGTTTGTGCGCGGTGGTACCCAGCGGCAGGTACGTCACGCCGAGCAGCCGGTGATGGGTGATGACGCAGTCCCCGGCCGCGAACACGTCCGGCAGATTGGTCCGCATCGTCGGGTCGACCGCGATCGCGCCCCCCGGGCCGAGCGTGGCCCCGGCGTCGGCGGCCAGGCTGGTCTCAGGCCGCACCCCGGTCACGACCAGCACCATGTCCGCCGCGCGAGTGACGGCCGTGCCCTCGGCCGTGGCGGCCTGGACGTGCAGCCGCCCGGCCTGGCCGGGCAGGGCCTTGCTGATGGCCTGGACGGTGGTGCTGGTCAGCACCTCGACGCCGTGTCCGGCCAGCTCGGCGTGCACCAGCGCGCCGAGTTCCGGGTCGACGGTGGGCAGCACCTCGGGCAGCTGCTCCACCTGGAGGACCGCCAGGCCGCGGACGGTCAGCGCGTCCGCCATCTCTAGGCCGACGTACCCGCCGCCGACGATAACCGCACTGGCTGGGGCGGCCTGCTCCAGGGTGGCCATGACGGCGAAGGTATCGCCCATCGAGTGCAGCAGGTGCACCCCATCATCGGGGCCCAGGGCCTCTGGGCCGGTTAGGCCGGTAATCGGGGGCCGGACCGGGACGGCACCGGTGCCGGCGATGAGCTTGTCGTAGCCCAGCAGTTCCTCGCCGCCACCGGTGGAGCTGACGAGGAGCTTGCGGCCCGCAACGTCGATGCGCTGGGCGGTGGTGTCCAGCCGCAGCCGCATCCCGGCGGCTTCCAGGTCGGCTACGGTGCGGTGGGCCAGGTTGCGCCAGTGGGTGACCTCGCCGGAGACGTAGTAGGGAATGCCGCAGATGGAGAAGTTCGGGTAGGCATCCTCAAGGACCACCGTCACATCGGCGGCCGGGTCGAGCTCGCGGGCGCGCAGCGCGGCGCTGATCCCGGCGTCGCTGCCGCCGATCATGACCAAGTGCATGGCAGGGCTCCCTCTAGTTTTCTGCTCAAAGCGACTGGACCGGGCGGGGCGGGCCGGCTGCGCCCGCCCGAGCCGATCACCACCGCGGCCAGGAACGCGCTGCCGAGGAACTCGGCGGCCAGCCGTCGCAGCAGCGGGACGGGCGCACTGGTCACGGGGCCATCTTGACAGAGGACTCTAGCTCAGTCAAGATTGAGTCAATGCCTAATGATCGAATCTCTGAGCTGGAGCGGCGTGCGGTCCTGCACGCCGCGCTTTCCGACATTGCCCGGCTCCAGATCACCGACACGCTGCTGGCGGGGGACGCGTCCCCCTCCGAGCTGGCCGCCATGCTGGCCATGCCATCCAACCTACTCGCCCACCACCTGCACGTGCTGGAGCAGGCCGGGATCATCACCCGCCGCCGCTCTGAAGGCGACCGCCGCCGCACCTACCTGCAGCTGGTCCCCGGCGCCCTGGACTCGCTGGCGCCGCCCACAGCCCGCGCGGCGCTGCGGGTGCTGTTCGTGTGCACCGCCAACTCCGCGCGCTCGCACCTGGCCGCCGCGCTGTGGCGCCGGGCCAGCACCGTCCCGGCGGTATCGGCGGGCACGCATCCCGGGGCGGCGATCGATCCCGGCGCCATCGCCGCCGCCGCACGCCACCGCCTGGCGCTGCCCCGGGTGCGGCCCCGGCACATCAGCGAGATCCGGCGCGAGGGTGACTTGGTCATCACCGTGTGCGACCTGGCTCATGAGGAACTCGGCGAGGCCCTGGCGGTGCACTGGTCCGTACCGGACCCGGTGCCGGCCGGCGACCCGGCCAGCTTCGACGCGGCGCTGGCCCAGCTCGCCGATCGTGTCGGGCGCCTGGCACCACGCCTGGCGGCCGTCTCCTGACCCGGTCACCTTCCCACGCAACCGGCCGGGGACGGCGCGATAGCGGCGAGAGCGGCCAGTGGGACCTGGTGGCAGATCGTCGCCAGGCGCCGGCTGGGGCGTAATCGAAGGCCGCCAGGCCTGGGCCGGGAAAACCTGTGGCTGCGCAGCCTGCTAAGAGTGCCCCCAGCGCACTGGCCAGCCGACAGGCGCGTCTACAGCAGACGGCCGTACCGGCAAGACGGATCTCAACTGAGTCCAGCCCGCCAAGGCCGACAGGGGGGACTCACGGCCGGTGCACAGGTGACCAACGGCCCGGCTGCCGTGTGCCCCGCAGGGTATACCGTCATGGCTGTGAATACTTCAACGATTATTGCATCGAGCCCGGTTGAACTGACAGCCCGCCTCGCTGCGCTGGCCGACCCGGTGCGGCTGCGCATCGTCGGGGTGCTGGCCGGGGGCGGCCGGTGCGTGTGTGACCTGCAGGAGAAGGTGCCGGTGGCCGCGAACCTGCTGTCCTATCACCTTCGCGTGCTGCGCGACGCGGGCCTGTTGACCGCGGCCCGCCGGGGGCGCTGGATTGACTACCGCCTCGATGGTGACGGGTTCGCCGCGTTGTGGGCGCAGGCGTCCGCGGCAGGCGTGCCGCTGCCCGGCGACCGGGTCATTACCGGACGGCGCGGGTCGCCATGCGAGGACGACGGCGTGGGGGTGTGCGGTGAGGCACGCTAACCCGACCGACGGACACGACGGACACGAGAATGCCATGCCCGTGATCAATGTCTACGAACCAGCCTTGTGCTGCAACACCGGGGTGTGCGGCCCCGACCTCGACCAGGCCCTGGTGACGTTCACCGCCGACTTCGATCACCTCAGGGGCCTGGGCGCGGACATCTCCCGGCATAACCTGGCCAGCGATCCGGTCGCGTTTGCCGAGAACGACAGCGTGCGCTCCTTCCTGGAGGTGGCCGGATCTGAGGGACTGCCGCTGACCATGGTTGACGGGGTAACCGTCGCCACCGGCAGGTACCCGGCCAGGGATCAGCTGCTCCGCTACGCAGGCCTGGCCAGCGCGGCACCTCCGGCGGGCGTGACCGAGCTGGGACTGACCGCCGTCACCGGCGGCAGCTGCGGGCCGGCCGGATGCTGCCAGGGAGCGAGATGAAGTTCCTGGAAGCCCCACCGCGGTTCCTGTTCTTCACGGGCAAGGGAGGGGTCGGCAAGACGGCCGTCGCCTGCGCCGCAGCCTTGCGCCTGGCCGGCCGCGCCAAGCGGGTGCTGCTGGTCAGCACTGACCCGGCGTCGAACGTCGGGCAGGTGCTCGGCGTCACGATCGGCAACACCATCACCTCGATTGACGAGGTGCCTGGCTTGTCCGCGCTGGAGATCAACCCCGGGCAGGCAGCTGAGGCCTACCGCGAACGGATCATCGCCCCGGTGCGCGGCCTGCTCCCGGACAAAGAGCTGGCCATGATCACCGAGCAGCTGTCCGGTTCGTGCACGACCGAGATCGCCTCGTTCAATGAGTTCACCGCCCTGCTGGCCGACGAGAGCCTGATCGCCCGGTATGACCACGTCGTCTTCGACACCGCGCCGACGGGGCATACCATCCGCCTGCTGCAGCTTCCCGGGTCGTGGAATGACTTCCTGGCGGCGGGCAAGGGCGATGCGTCCTGCCTGGGCCCGCTCTCTGGCCTGGAGAAGCAGAAAGCCGTGTACGCGCGGGCCGTCGGCGCGTTGAAGGACCCGGCCCAGACGAGGATGGTCCTGGTCGGCCGCCCGCAGGCTTCGGCGCTGGCCGAGATCGAACGCACCAGCGGTGAACTCGGGCAGATCGGCATCGCCGGCCAGTACGTCGTCGTCAACGCTGTCCTGCCCCAGACGACCGGTGAGGACGACCTCACCCGGGCCGTGCGGGCCAGGGAGGCCAGCGCACTCGCCGCCATGCCGCCCGCGATCGCCGGCCTGCCGCGCGACATCCTGGCCCTCAAGGCGGCGAACGTGATGGGCGTGGAGGCACTGAGCACGCTCTTCAGTCCCGCAAGCATGACCGCCGCGGCCGACGCGCCCCCATCGCCGGATCTCCCCGATGCGGCCCTGGCCAGGCTGGTCGGCGAGATCCTGCGGGCCGATCACGGACTGGTCATGTGCATGGGCAAGGGCGGGGTCGGCAAGACCACCATCGCCGCGGCCATCGCTGTCGCGCTGGCCCAGGCGGGCCGCGAGGTGCACCTGACCACCACCGACCCGGCAGCGCACCTCACCGAGACACTGCACGGCACCGTCGCCGGACTGCAGGTCTCCCGCATCGATCCCGTCGCAGCGGTCCAGGCCTACCGCGACCATGTGATGGCGACGAAAGGCAAAGACCTGGACGAAGCCGGACGAGCGGTTCTAGCCGAGGACCTGCTGTCCCCCTGCACCGAGGAGACCGCGGTCTTCCAGCAGTTCTCCAGGGTGCTCAGCGAATCCAGGCGCCGCTTGGTCGTCGTCGACACCGCACCCACCGGGCACACGTTGTTGCTGCTGGATGCCACCGGCTCCTACCACCGCGAGGTCGCCCGCCACATGGGAGGCTCGATGAACTTCACGACCCCCCTCATGCGCCTGCAGGACCCAGCCCAGACCAAGGTCATCCTGGTGACCCTCGCCGAGACCACACCGGTCCTGGAGGCCAAGGGCCTCCAGGAGGACCTGGAGCGCGCGGGAATCCATCCCTGGGCATGGGTCATCAACAACTCCATCAGCGCCGCCCGCCCCGAGGCGCCGTTCCTCCGGCAACGCGCTGCCAGCGAGGCCGGGCCGATCCAGCGGGTGAGCGCCCTGGCCGACAGGATCGCCCTCGTCCCCCTCCGCGCCACCGAACCCACCGGGCAGAAACGCCTGGCCGCACTGGCCAATCTCACCCGCCAGCCCGCCTGAGTAACTGATGGACTCGGGGCGCGGCCGGAACCCCAACCAGGGAAGCGTGCGCAGCTGGGCCGCAAAGCCCAGGCGATCGGCCGGCCCGCGGCCGCGACCTGGATCGATGAACGTCACGTCAGCTAGCCCGATCCCGGCGAAGGCCAGGTAGAGCCCGGGCAGGTCACCGACCCGAGCCCACCCTAGCACGCAGCCGCCGAGCAGGGATCCTGCGGTCATCGGCCCCGCGCGGTTCAGCAGCATGCGGCCGCGGAAGAGGCCGGCCCACCGGCGCTGCCGGCGTCGGCGTCGCAGCACCCGGGGGCGCCGTGGTCGTGGTCGTAGAAGGTCTCGCTGTCGGCCAGGACGGTGTAGACCTCCCAGCCCTCGCCGTCGGGCGCCCCCTGGACCCAGAACTTATCCTGCCGGGCGTAGCAGCAGGTGGTATCGCGCTTGTCCGCCGAGGCGAGCCCGGCCGCGGTGAGCCTGGCCTGCTCGGCGTCCACGGCGCCGGTGTCGGGGACCTCGATGCCGAGGTGGTTGAGGCTGCCGCCCTGGCCGGGGTTCTCCAGCAGGACGAGCTTGAGCGCCGGGTCGGCGACCGCGAAGTTGGCGTAGCCGGGCCGGAGCTTGGCCGGGCCAGTGCCGAACAGCTTGGAGTAGAACGCGACGGCCTGGCCGATGTCGTTGACGTTGAGGGCAAGTTGCACGCGGCTGGACATGAGAACCTCCAGGGATAAGAGATCGATAACTGTCTATATCCGTTCTCCCGCCGAGTTTGCCATGAGACATCGATCTCTGTCAATATAGATCCATGGCTAAGTCTGCGCTGGAGCTGAGTCCGGCCGACAGTGCGGCGTGCTGCCCGCCGCTGTCCCAGGTGCCGCTGTCGGCCGAGCAGGCCGGGAAGGTCGCGCCGCTGCTGAAGGCGCTGGCCGAGCCGGTACGGCTGCGGCTGATGTCGCTGGTGGCCTCCCATCCGGGCGGCGAGGCCTGCGTGTGCGACCTGGCCGGGGCGTTCGACCTGTCCCAGCCGACGATCAGCCACCACCTGAAGGTGCTCCACGAGGCCGGCCTCCTGGACCGGGAAAAGCGCGGCGTGTGGGTCTACTACCGGGCCCGGGCCCAGGCGCTGGGCAGCCTCGGCGCGCTGATCGGCCACCCGCCGGCCATCTGAGCGTGACATGCACCAGCCAGGATCGTCGCGCTGCGGCCCGTTCGGCCCATCAGTCCTTACCCCGCCGGGTCGGCCAGCGGCCAGCGGTGCGGTACCGGCGTCGCAGGTCAACGCCGAAGACCGCTGCCTGGGCCGGTCGCGCCGGGTGCGGCGGTCGGGGACGGGCAATGCGCGATCAGGTCCGTGCCAGGGGGATGCCCGCGTGCAGCAGAAGCCAGCAAGGGCGCGGCCCGCCCTCCGCGAGGGGGCGGGCCGCGCCCTTAACGTGGCTGACGGCGGTCAGATGGTGACGTCGACGGTGGTGACCCGGCCGTAGTCCGCCTGCACGGAACGCTCGGCCCGCAGGCCGCCGGGGGCCAGGACGCGCAGCGTCCACGAACCGGGCGCAGCGAAGAACCTGAAGCCGCCGTCGTCGCCCAGCGGGACCTCGGCCACGAACTCGTCACCGGTGCCGAGCAGGCGCGCGTATCCCGGACTGACCACGGCGCCGGCGCGCGTGACCTTGCCCTCCACTACCGCCTGGCTGCCCGCGGCAGGCGCGGTGACCCCGCCGGCGGGCGCGCCGCACCCGTCAGCCGTCGCAGTGCTGACCGGATTCGCTTCGCTCATCGTGCCTCACCCAGCTCGATCGGCACGCCGACCAGCGACCCGTACTCGGTCCAGGAGCCGTCGTAGTTCTTGACGTTGGGCAGGCCGAGCAGTTCGTGCAGGACGAACCAGGTGTGCGCGGAGCGCTCCCCGATGCGGCAGTAGGCGATGGTGTCCTTGCTGAAGTCCAGCCCCGCGTCGCCCCGGTACAGCTGGCGCAGCTCGTCGTCGGCCCGGAAGGTGCCGTCCTCGTTCGCGGCCTTGGACCAGGGCACGTTGCGCGCGGTGGGAATGTGCCCGGCCCGCTGAGCCTGCTCCTGCGGAAGGTGCGCCGGGGCGAGCAGCCGGCCCGAGAACTCGTCCGGGGACCGGACGTCGACCAGGTTGCGCTTGCCGATCGCGTCGATGACCTCGTCGCGCAGCGCGCGCAGCGAGCGATCCTGTTCCCGGGCGGTGTAGCTGGTGCGCGGCCGCTCGGGCACGTCGGTGCTCAGCTCGCGCGAGTCCAGCTCCCACTTCTTGCGGCCGCCGTCCAGGAGCAGGACCTGGTCGTGCCCGTACAGCTGGAAGTACCAGTAGGCGTAGGCCGCGAACCAGTTGTTGTTGCCGCCGTAGAGCAGGACCGTGTCGTCGTTGGAGATGCCCCGCTCGGACAGCAGCGCCTCGAAGCCGGTCCTGTCCACGAAGTCGCGGCGCACCGGGTCCTGCAGGTCCTTCTTCCAGTCGATCTTGATCGCGCCCGGGATGTGGCCCTTGTCGTAGGCGCTGGTGTCTTCGTCTACTTCCACGATGACGACGTGAGGGTCGCCGATATGGGCCTCGGCCCAGTCGGCGTCCACGAGGATGTCGGAACGACTCATGGTGAAATTTCCTCTCTTGTTTCAGAAGCTCGCGTTACTCTGGCCGGTCACTAGGCGGACGGCCGGACCCGCAGGTTCCGCTGGATGAACAGATACACCTGGCAGCCCAGGCAGAAATCGAAAGCCGCGTTGAGAAACGCGGCGATCAGCGCGAAGGCGGTGAAGACGATGCCCACCACGGGCGCGCCCAGCGCGTAACCGAGAACGCCGCCGGCCGCGAAGACCATACCCACCCCCTGCGAGAATCGCGGCGGGGCTTCGGCCTCGGTCCTGGCGGGCGGCCCGAGCCGCGGCCGGACGAGACGGCGGTACACGACGCCGTACGGCGCGTACCGCAGCCCGA
>Ga0116214_1000599_pt1 | contig 14630 bp, 10 predicted proteins | sample Sb_taG_FD_88964 | JGI IMG/M metagenome (GOLD analysis project Ga0116214, IMG submission 88964) | Peat soil microbial communities from Weissenstadt, Germany - Sb_50d_1_NS metaG | ecosystem: Environmental > Terrestrial > Soil > Wetlands > Peat | place: Germany: Weissenstadt | collected 2010-09-21
GGCAGAACTGCAGCCCGCGATCTTCGAGCGGTTCGTCCGCGGTGACACATCGCGCTCGCGCACTGCCGGAGGCACCGGCCTCGGCCTGGCCATCGTCCATGCGGTCATCACCGCTCATCACGGCACTGTCAGCGTGACCAGCCAGCCAGGCCAGACCAGCTTCGTCATCACCCTGCCGGTCGGTCGGCAGGAAGCAGCCAGAAGTTGATCACGAGCTCTGCGGGCCGAACAGACCAAGTGGTGTCGGTGCGGCAAATTCGATCCGCAGGACAGTTAGGCCGCGGGCGAGTACCACCGTCTCGGTCTGCGTGGGACGGTAAATAGCAGCTTGCGTGCGCAGCACTGCGAGCACTGACTGCACGTACTTGGAGCTACCCAGGTGAGAGGCTGGAACTGTCTCGGCCAGCTCGGCGAAGCGGAGCGGGATGCCTGCGCTCGCTCCTGGGCCGATATTGCCGAACCCCACAATGTCGACCGGCTGCTGCGCGGCCAGGCCCGTGATCACGACCAGCAGCCGAGAATCTACCTGACCGGCGGCCAGCTGCCTCCTTGCGGTGACCGAGACCGTGATCTGTCGGCTGCCCAGCAGCCCGGCTGCGGCCGCCTTCCTGAGCAGCAGGTCCGCGCTCATCGCGGAGTTGTACGCTGCGGCCCCGTGCGGTGCGATCACCCGGACGTCGACCCGCGCGGTGCCGGAGCCGAAGCTCGCAAGGACGGCAGGCGCCCAGTCATGGCCGAGGCTGCTGCCGAACTGACTACGGATGGCTGCCGTCATGATGACCACGTCAGATTTCAGCGGATAAGGCGCCGCCGGCCCGAGCACGCGCAGGTTGGCTGAGGGAAACCCCTGTCCAGCGAGCGCGGTGCACATCACGCGGTCGCAGGAAATGATGGCATCATGGCTGACCTGCTGGGCGACCCAGGCTGCTGCCGCACCGCGAGTCGCCACCACCGCACGAACCTGCGTGCTGCGGCTGTCTCCCGCGGCCAGCTTTGCGGTATGCGGGGTCAGCACGATTGCCAGCGACCCGGCCGTGATGAGAAAGGCAACCGACATGACCAGGCCAGCAACGCGGTAGCGCCGGCCTGATGCCTTCCGCCCACTCGGCTGGGCCCGCTGCTCCACCGGCGCCCGCAACGCAGCAGCTGGCCGGTTATTCGTCGTCGGCGCCGCCGCAGTGCGATCCGGCTGCGCAGCGCGATCCGGCTGCGCGACACGATCCGGCAGCACCACAAGATCCGCAAGCACGTCGGAATCCGGCGGCACCACGCGATCGGGCTGCACGACGGAATCCGGCTGCACCACGCGATCGGGCTGCACCACGCGATCCGGCAGCACCACAAGATCCGCAAATACTAGGGAATCTGGCTGCACGACGCGATCGGGCTGCACGACGCGATCGGGCTGCACGACGCGATCCGGCTGCACCGCGCGGTCCGGCTGCACCGCGCGGTCCGGTCGAGCGACACGGTCCGGCCGAGCTACACGGTCCGGCCGCGCGACACGGTCCGGCCGCACGCTGATCTCGTCGGCCGGACTCTTAACGTCGCTGCTCGGACGCCCTGACCTGGTCAGGCGAGGCAGCGTCTCGGTCGCAGGGTCCTGTTCTGCCTGCTGCTCTTGGTCGTGTCCGGCTATCCGGGCGTATGCGGCCTTGACCGCGGCCTGCAGCCGCGGCAGCGGCTCTGTAATGGGGTCCTGGTCTGCCTGAATAGGCTCAAGATCCGCCTGCTGCCGCTCCAGGTTCTGTCCTGGTGCCTGCGCATGTGCCGCGTCGACCGCGGCCTGCATGCGCTGCAGCACAGACTCGGACAACACCGCCCGCGCCGAACGAGGCGGCCCGGCTCGGGCCGCACCGGGCACGCGCCGGGCCAGCGGCGAAGTGCGACTGTCTTCGTCTCCCATGCGGCCCAACCCCCAGGGCCCGGGTACCGGTTGACGCGAACCCCGAGGACAGCGCAGCACACGATGAACTGTTATTCAAGCGAAATGACCTATTGTCACGAAGTCGCTACGAAACTGATGCTCAGGCCCTCGGGCCTGCGGCGCAACCAGATTGGTCGCCTGCGACACCACGCCTGCTTCCAGGGACGGCAGACGGCGGACAGGCGTCTCGTGGTCCCCGACCAGCGGGAAGCCATGAACGGAGATTCAGCAAACGCTCGTCACGGAAGCGAACCGAACTGTACCTTTTCGTATGCGGCATTACTGTCCGGCCTGGTATCGCCACTGCACGTGACGCCGGGCGATACCTTGAGTGGGCTCCGGGGGGCAGCCGAGGTCCCCTGGTACGCCCCCGATCGCAAGCAGGTGCGACCTATGGACCACGGCATTTCGACCCCGCAGCCGACGGAGGTGCCCACGCTGGCCTCCGCACCCGCGGGGACGGCGGCCTCACACCGGCAGGAACGGGTCCACGGGAGTTTCGCCAGTAGCTGGCTGCTGCTCGCAGTGCTCGCAGTTCAGGCGGTCCTTTCGTTCCGGCTGGTCCGGGCCGACACGGCGTTCGAGGATGAGGCGGCGTACTTGTGGGCCGGGCACCTGGAGTGGGCGCACTGGCTGCACGGCACACCTATCCCGCCGTTTCCTGCCTACTTCTCCGGAGCGCCGGTCATCTACCCGCCGATCGGCGCGCTAGCGGACAGCGTCGGAGGTCTGGCCGCGGCTCGGACCCTGTCCCTGGTCTTCATGCTCGGGGTCACCGCTGCGCTGTGGGCCACCGCAAGCCGGCTGTACGGGCGCCGGGCGGCTTTCTTTGCCGCCGCACTATTCGCCGTCGGTGGCCCGACGCTGCATCTGGGAGCGTTCGCCACCTACGATGCCATGTCGTTGTTCCTCGTTGCGCTTGCGGCCTGGTGCGTGGTCCGGGCCGGGGACCGGCGGGACGCGACCGGCTGGATGATCGCGGCGGGAGCGGCGCTGGCGCTGGCCAACGCCGCGGCGTATACGTCAACCCTGTTCGACCCAGTCGTGCTCCTGCTCGCACTGCTAACCGCCTTCCCCAAGCCAGGCGGCAAGCTCGCTGCCGGGCGCTGCCTGATCCTGCTGACCGTCGTCGCTGTAATCCTCACGGCGGGAACACTGATCGGCGGAAGCTACTACGTCCACGGGATCGAGCAGACAACGCTGGCGCGGGTTGCCGGACCGCAATCCGCGCTGTCCGTGCTGGCTGACTCCTGGTTGTGGACTGGCCTCGTGGTCGTGGCCGCCCTGTGCGGCGTCGTCGTGAGCTGGGTCGGCCGGTCGGGAGCTGCACGGACGTGGCTGCTGGCGCTGCTGGCCAGCGCCGCGCTGCTGGTGCCGCTTGAGCAGGCGATCCTGCACACCACAGTCTCGCTGAACAAGCACGTGGCCACGGGCACCTGGTTCGCTGCCATCGCCGCGGGTTACGCGGTAGACAAGCTCATCGCGGCCGCACCCGTCGGGCGGACGCAGGCCATCACCTATGGGGCCTGCGTGATCGCTCTTGTCCTTCCGATCTCAGTCGGCGCCAGCCAGTCGCGGGGGTTCTCCACCGACTGGCCCAATTCGTCCGGCTTCATCGCGATATTCCGCCCGATAGCCGATCACGGTACCGGGCGCCTGCTGGTTGAGGACCCGTCTCTCGCTGAGTACTACTTGCCTGCCGGCCGTCAGTGGATGCGTTGGTCAAGCACCAGGAACATCGTCCTGCCGTCCGGGGCCAGCACCGGCGGCCCATCCGCGGCCGCCGGCGTTGTCGGTCCCGGCAACGCCGGCGTCTTCGCCGTGTTCATCGAGGAGGGCTACTTCTCCGTCGTCGCGCTGAACTCCTCGGACACCACCTCTCTGGACTACCGCATCGCCGCCGATCTCCGTCGCAACCCGCACTACCACATCATCGAAGTCATGCCATACGGCCCGGGCCCGATTGGCCCGACCCCGGGTACGTACGTGATCTGGCGATACGAGCCGCGGCTATGAGCGCCACCAGGCAAGCACCACTGGAGCCATCGGTGAGCGCGGTCATCGCCGCAGACAGGCTGCGCGGACAAACCTGCCCGGTGCTTCCCCTGCCCCCCGATGATGAGGAGAAATACGCCTATATCCACCGGAACCTGCCCTTCCTCGCGACCATACTCGTCATTGGTGCGGGCTGCCTCATCATCAGCCAGGTCAGGTTCGAGGCACGCGCCCCCGGGTCGTGGCCGTTCATGGTCTTCACCGCCACCTACGTCATCTACCAGGTGATCAGCCTGCCGGTGAACTACACCGGGCGCGGCTTCGACCTGGCTGCCCACCAGGAGCTCATTCGGGCGTGGCGCCCGCGCTCTTACCCAAGCGTGGATATCTACCTGCCCATCTGCGGCGAGCCGATCGAAGTGCTCCGCAACACCTGGAACGCGGTCTCCGAGCTCATCGCGGCCTACGCCGGCCTAGCTCAGGCCTTCGTACTCGACGACGGCTCCTCTGACGAGGCTTGTTCGGTGTCCGAGTCCCTCGGCTTCTGCTACATCCGCCGACCTGATCTGCGCGTCTGCAAGAAGAGCGGCAACCTGCGGTACGCCTTCGCCCGCACGAATGGCGAATACCTGGTCATCCTGGACGCCGACTTCGCGCCGCGGCGCGACTTCCTCGCCGAGACGCTTCCCTACCTGGACGACCCGGAAATCGCGATTGTCCAGACGCCCCAGTTCTTCAGGGGCAGCGCCGCGCAGACGTGGATCGAGAACTCCGCTGGCGCGATCCAGGAGGTGTTCTACCGGTCGATCCAGGTCGCACGGGACCGGTTCGGCGCGGCCATCTGCGTCGGCACGTCCGCGGTCTACCGGCGGGCTGCGCTGGAGCCGGAGGGCGGCCCCACGCTGATCCCTTACGCCGAGGACGTGCACACCGGCCTCGACGTGCGCCGGGCCGGCTGGTCTATGAGATACCTGCCGATCGTGCTCTCGACCGGCATCTGCCCAGACAATCTCGACGCATTCGTCCGCCAGCAGTACCGGTGGTGCACAGGGAACGCCGGAGTCGTGTTCTCCCGCCGAATGTGGTCGGTTCCGATGACCATCCCGGCCCGGCTCAGCTACATCTCAGGGTTCTTCTACTACGCATACACCGGCTTGCTGACGTTCTTCGGTCCCATCATCCCCATCGTCATGCTCGCCTTTCTGCCCGGCCAGATCCGGCTGCGGAACTTCCTCATCTTGCTGCCGGCGATGCTCACCGGGTTCGTCCTGTACCCGCTGTGGCATCGCTCCGACTATGGGCCATCGGTCTGGCCGCTGGGGGTCGCCCGAGGCTGGGCGCACGTCTTCGCGATCTGGGACGGCGCCAGGGGCACGACGATGGGCTGGCATCCTTCCCGGACACCAGGCAGTTCACTGCGGCGTTTCCGAATCGGGGTCACCGGCTGGAGCGGCGGCATGGCATTGCTGTGGCTGGCACTGGCCATCTGGCGCTCGGTGACCTTGGGCACTTCCGGGTTCTCGGTCCTGTTGTTCTTCGGCCTGCTCAATCTCGCCGTCGTTGGCCGCGTCATCTTCCCGGGGGACAAGGCAGCATGAGATCCCGCATAGCAATGTTCGTGGCATTGGCGCTCGCTGCTGCCGCCGGCGCCTTCACGGCTACTCGTGTCTCTCCTTCTTCTTCAGGTCCCCTGGTCGCACGTGCATCACTCCCCGCCAACCTGGCCTCTTACCTGGGCGTATTCGTGACCGGATCACCACCTACCTACCAGCCGGTCGCCGAGTTCGCGAAGGCAGCGGCCAGGCAGCCGGACCTGCTCGGGTATTACAGTGGCTGGGCAGCGCCCTTCGACGCGTCGTTCGCCGAGATGATCCGCAGTCACGGCGTCATTCCATTCGTGCAGATCGATCCCACCTATGCCTCCGTCCCGGCGATCGCCGCGGGCGACTACGACAGCTACCTCAACTCGTATGCCGACAGTGTCGCGGCGTTCGGCCACCCAGTCGTTATCGGCTTCGGGCACGAGATGAACGCGCCCTGGTACTCCTGGGGCTACGGGCACGTCCCGCCGTCGACGTTCGTGGCGGCGTGGCGGCACATCGTGACACTGTTCCGCAACGACGGAGCCGACAACGTCACCTGGCTGTGGACCGTCAACGCGGATCGCGCTGGCACCGGGCCGGTCAGCTCCTGGTGGCCCGGCGCGCAATACGTCACCTGGATCGGCATCGACGGCTACTACTACCAGCCGACCGATACCTTCGCCAGCGTCTTCGGCCGGACCATTGACCAGGTGCGGGCATTCACCGACAAGCCGGTGATCCTCTCCGAGACAGCCGTGGGGCCGCAGGCCGGCCAGTTCATTAAGATCCAGGACCTGTTCCACGGCATGGCCAAGTACAAGACGCTCGGACTGGTGTGGTTCGACAAGGTCCAGCACAACGGGATATACCACCAGGACTGGCGGATCGAAGACAACCCGGCGGCCGAGTACTCGTTCCGACTTGGCGTGCGCGACGAGCTGACGTCAGCCGGCCCGCACTAGCATGCGCCGCCTCGACCAACGGTGTGGACTCGCTCGCAGGCTCGCCAGGCACCGCCTGGCCGGCCGCAGAGCCTCCGTTATTCGGCAAATTCAGCAAACACCACTCACTCAGCGGAATCGAACTGTACCTTTTCGTATGCGGTACTCCCGTCCGGCCGGATATCGCCACAGCATGTGACACCGCCAGTACAGCACGTGGGCTGCGGGGGGCAGCCGAGGCCCCTGGTGCCCCCTGATCGCAGGCAGGCGCGACCTATGGACCACGGCACAGCGAGCGGTTGGGAGGACCTACTTCCAGCGCCGCTGCGGACCGAGGACCACATTCGCAGCCCTGGGCTGCAGACCCTGCGGTCTGAGGCCCAAGCCAGCACCAGCTCACCAGACCCGACGGCCAGCGGTTTCGCTGACTCACAACAGGCTGGGCTGAACGCGATTATCAGCCTCGCCGAAGCCCCAGCGCCGACCCGGTCGCTTCCCGCAGTCGGCACCCGTGCGCCACGACCTGAGCCATCGTCGGCCTGCGCTGTGGACCGGTCGACCCCCCAGCCAGTCGGCGAGCGGCGAGCGGCACGGAACAACCGCAGGCTCGCGCGTACGCCGGCGCTGTGGCTGATAGCGATCCTGACCGTTCAGGCCATACTGTCAGCTCGGCTGATCCACGCGTACACCGCCTTCAACGACGAGGCGCTCTACCTGTGGGCCGGACGTCTTGAATGGTCGCACTGGCTTCATGGGACACCGGTTCCGCTGTTTCAGACCTACTTCTCAGGCTCACCAGTCGTCTATCCGCCGCTAGGAGCGCTGGCGGACAGCGTTGACGGTCTTACAGGCGCCCGAATCCTGTCGCTGTGCTTCATGCTCGGGGCGACGGCCCTCCTCTGGGGCACGGCGTCAAGGCTCTACGACCCGACGGCCGCCTCTTTCGCCGCGGGCTTCTGGGCAATCCTCGGGCCGACGCAACATCTCGGCGCGTACGCCACTTACGACGCGATGGCTCTCTTCTTGGTCGCACTTGCGGCCTGGTGTGCGACCGGGCGCCGGGACAAAGCGGATGCCACCGGCTGGATTCTTGCCGCCGCTGCAGCGCTCGCGATGGCAAATGCGACCAAGTACGCTTCCGCGCTTTTTGATCCAGTAGTAATCGCGCTCGCCGTGGCCAGCGCATGGCCGCAGCCGGGCGGGAAGGTCGCCCTCAGACGCGGGACCCTGCTTACCGCGTTCGTGACCGGAGCGCTAGCGCTCGGAATCCGCTTCGGCGGGCCGCTGTATCTCCGCGGCATTGAGCAGACAACCATCGGCCGCACGGGCAACACGAGTCCGGTACTGACCGTGCTTGGTCAGTCAGCGGCCTGGGTTGGGTCAGTCGCTGCGGTCGCCGCTGTGGCCGTAGTCCTTAGCTGGCGACGCCCGCAGCGCGCGGTCACCGCGCTCCTGGCCGCCGCCGTGCTGCTCGCGCCCATCGAACAAGCCAGGATTCACACCGTCACGTCGCTCAACAAGCATGTGGACTTCGGCGCGTGGTTCGCGGCGATTGCCGCTGGTTACGCCGTCCGCCGAGTAGTAGCGCTGCCACGCCGGCGCCTGATGCGGGCAAGTGTCGTATGCGGCTGCCTCATGTGTCTCTTCGCTGTCTCTCAGGCCGGCGTGCTCCAGGCACGCAAGATGCTCTACGGCTACTGGCCGAACGAGGACGTGCTGGTTGCCGCGCTTAACCAGCTGACGGCGCATGGCGGCAGATTCCTGGCCGAAGGCCAGTACATACCGGAGTACTACCTGCGCCGAACACGCTGGCAGGACTGGTCGAATACCCGTAGCGCTGTTCTGCCCGGCGGCCGGACCATCAGCGTGCCGGTCGGCGGGCAAGGCGACCCGGCCTTGTACGAAAGTCTCATCGCTAGCCACTATTTCTCCGTCGTCCTGCTGACCTTCACGGACACCGTGGCCCTGGACGATGACATAGCCAGGGTCCTGCAGCGCACCAACGGGTATCGCATCGCCGACACCATTCCGTTTGGGCCAACCAGACGCGGCGACTACACCATCTGGGTTTACCAGCCGCCCGCCGGGCACGGTCCCGGATGAGCACAACGACTGTCGGCCGTCATCGTTACCGCACGATCGTTCAGCCACCGCCCAGCCAGACCGAGAAATACCTCTACGTGTCGCGGTCGCTGCCCTACCTCGCGGTGAGCATGAGCCTCGCGTTCGCGGCCGCGTTTACCAGCCAGCTTCTGTTCGAGATCAACAGCGGCATCTGGGTGTTCGGAATCTACACGTTCGTCGGGACGATCGCGTTCTCCATGTCGATGCCGCTCGGGCTCACCGGACGCGGGTTCAACATCGGCCGGCACCTTGAGCTGGTGCAGTCCTGGCACCCGCGGCACTACCCGGACGTGGACATCTTCCTGCCGTGCTGCGGAGAGCCGATCGAGGTGCTCCGCAACTCGTGGACTGCAGTCGCCGCCCTGGTGCAGGCGTACCCTGGCCGGGCCGTGGCGTACGTGCTTGACGACGCGGCCGACCAGGAGAGCCAGCGCCTCGCATTCGACCTCGGCCTCAACTACGTCATCAGGCCGAACCTGGGCCACGACAAGAAGTCCGGCAACCTGCGGCATGCCTTCGCCAATACGCGCGGCGAGTTCTTCATCGTGCTCGACGCCGACTTCGCGCCTCGCCCCGACTTCCTGGCCGAGACGCTGCCGTACTTCGACGACCCGGACATCGCCATTGTCCAGACGCCCCAGTTCTTCCGCACCGACCGCCACCAGAGCTGGGTAGAAAGTGCTGCCGGAGCGATCCAGGAACTGTTCTACCGGGCCATCCAGGTTGGCCGCGACCGGCTCGGCGCTTCGATCTGCGTGGGAACGTGCGCCGTCTACCGGCGCCACCCACTCCTGCCACAAGGGGGGACCACGCTGATCGCCTACGCCGAGGACGTGCACACCGGCCTGGACGTCCGGCGCGCGGGCTGGAAGCTGATCTACGTGCCGGTCGTGCTCGCCACAGGCATGTGCCCCACCGGTCTCAATGCGTTCATCCGCCAGCAGTACCGCTGGTGCACCGGATCCACGAGCACGGTGCTCACCTCGCGGCTCTGGTCCGTTCCAATGAGCATCCCCGCGCGGCTGACGTACGTGTCCGGATTCTGTTACTACCTGTTCACCGGGATGAGTGTGTTCGCTGTCCCGCTCATCCCGATCACTCTGCTGCTGTTCCGGCCGGAGAGCATCACGCCGCTGAACTCCGGCCTGATCGTCGTCGCCATGCTCACTTCCATGACCGTCATGCCACTGTGGCATCACTCCAGCTACGACCTGCGCAAGACCCTGCCGCTGTCCCTGGTGCGCTCCTGGGCGCATGCCCTGGCCATCTGGGATTACGTGCGTGGCAAGACGATGCAGTGGCAGGCCACCGGTGCCGGGGTCAGTCCGGTGCGCCGGTTCTGGTGGGGTATCCGCGCATGGAATCTCGCCGCGGTGACCGTGTGGCTGACCCTGATCGCCTGGCGAATGACAGCCATCCCGCCAGGCCGGCTCACCGTCATTACGATCAGCGGCCTGCTCAATGCCGCTATCGTGCTGCGGGTCATCTACCCGGGAAGGAAGGCTGCGTGAGCAGGCCGCAGCCACCGCCCGCTGCCAAGCAGCCGCGGTACGCAACGCGGCACGGGCGGCACTCGCGCCGCAGCATCACTGAATTGTTCCAGACCAGCATGACGGCCTCAGTCATCCTCAGCGCCGCTATGGTCCTGCTCGTGGCCTCAGCCACAGCGGGAATCGTGCTGGTCATCTCCCCGAACCCACCTTCGGCCGCGGCCCCGGGGTCCCCGTTCGGCAACCACCCCGTAGTCATAACTCTGCCGGCCTTCCCGGAGTCCTACCTGGGCGCCTTCGCCAACGGCGTCCCTAACAGTTACGACTCGATCGACTCCTTCGACAGTGCCACCGGCGTGCAGCCCAATATCGCCCTCTACTACAGCGGCTGGGGTGAGCCATTCCAGGCGGCGTTCGCCAGGCAGGCGGCCGACCATGGCGCGGTTCCCCTGGTCCAGATCGAGCCAGGCGATACCAGCCTCGCCGCGATCATCGCTGGTGCCTACGACAGCTACCTGAAGTCCTACGCCAACGCCGTTGCCAGCTACGGCGCGCAGACCGGGCACGGAGTCATCATCGGCTTCGCCCACGAACCGAACGGCAGCTGGTACCCGTGGGGATTCGGGCACGTTGCTCCTGCCATCTGGGTCGCCGCGTGGCGGCACGTCGTGACTGTGTTCCGGCATCAGGGTGCCGACGACGTAACCTGGCTGTGGACGGTCAACATCATCGATGTGCGCGGCCGCATTGCCGCGCCCGGGCCGTGGTGGCCAGGCAGTTCGTACGTAACCTGGATAGGAATTGACGGCTACTACTACAAGCCCTCATGGAGGTTCGCTCCCTTGTTCGGGCCAACCATCAAGGCCGTACGCGCGTTGACCCTCGACCCGATACTCATCTCCGAAACAGCGGCGGCACCCGCCGCAGGCCAGCCGGCGAAGATCACCGACTTGTTCGCTGGCATTAGCGACTACGGGCTGCTTGGCTTCGTCTGGTTCGACGCCAGGCGGATCAAGGACTGGCGCATTGACAGCGCCGCGGCGGTCGCTGCGTTCCGCCGGGGAGCCAAGCCGTACGGCAGGCCTGCGTCATGACCGGCCAGCCTGACGCAAGGCACTCGCGGCCAGAGGCGGCATTGTGACGCGCGCTGACGCTCAGCGCATGGGCCGGCACCGGCCAGCGCAACAGCGACGACCGCACACTCTGGTCCGGCGGCGGGCGACGCTGCTCGCGGCGATCGGTGCCGCGGTCGCGCTGGCGGCAACCGTGCTGGCCTTCGCGGTGGCCGGGCCTTCGGCCCCACCAGCCGAGCGCACCAGTCTGCCCACCACACCCGGGTCCTACCTCGGGTTGTACATCCCTGGGCTCCCTGGTTCATATGCGCCGATGACGACGTTCACTGCGGCGACCGGGGTCAGGCCCAACATCGCCCTCTATTACAGCGGCTGGGGTGAGCCATTCCAGTCAGCGTTTGCCAGGCAGGCAGCCGACCACGACGCGGTGCCGCTTGTGCAGATCAACCCGGTGCAGGCTAGTATCGCCGCGATCGCAGCTGGCCGGTACGACACCTACCTGGATGCCTACGCCGCTAGTGTCCGTTCCTATCGCGGCCCGGTCATCCTGAGCTTCGGCCATGAGATGAACGGGTGGTGGTACACCTGGGGATACCGGCACACGTCCCCGGCTGCCTTTGTGGCCGCCTGGCGGCACATCGTCACCGTATTCCGGCGGCATGGCGCCACCAACGTGACCTGGCTTTGGACGATCAACGTCATCGATGCGCACGGCGGCATCCGCCCCCCAGCCCCCTGGTGGCCCGGCCGCTCGTATGTGACCTGGGTCGGGCTCGACGGCTACTACCACCGGTCGTTCCCGACCTTCGCCGCCTTGTTCGGGACGACAATCAAAGCGGTGCGTGCGCTGACTCGCTACCCGATCCCGATCCTCACCGCCGAGACCGGCACAACGCCTGGCCCCGACCAGCCAGCGAAGATCACCAACCTGTTCGCTGGCATTCGCGCCTATGGCCTGCTGGGAGTCGTGTGGTTCGATGCCAGGAACTGGCGCCTCAACAGCCCAGCGGCTTATGCCGCGTTCCGCCGCGGAGCCACGGCTGACCTGACATTGCGCGCTCCCTGAGGCTTCAGAGCGACAAGCACGCAGCACTGACGGCAGCGACCGCGCTGCGCCTGCCACTTTGCATCCCGGTCGGCCCCGCTACCGGGCCGGGTCAGCGATAATGACCTCATGGACCTTGCGGCCACCCGGCTGCCCGCGCTGACGATCGATGCGCTGGGCAAGAAGTGCCCGATTCCGATCATCATGCTGGCGGAGCGGATCGGCGAGGTACGGGTCGGCCAGATCGTCGAGGTGCTAGCCGACGATCCAGCTGCCAAGACCGACATCCCGGCCTGGTGCGGCCTCAAGTCACAGGAGTTCGTTCAGGCAGCCGAACTGCCAGGGGACTCCGGCTGGGCGTTCGCGGTCAGGCGCAGTTACTAGCCAGTCCCGTACTAGCCAGTCCCGGCGGCCCTACTGGTCGCCACGGCGCCCAGGATCGACCGGTGCGAATCGGCCGGTGAACCTCGGGTCGGAGTGCCACCACGGCTGCTGGAACCCGGCAGGCACCGGATCAGGGCTTGCGTGGGCCGGCCCATCGCCAGCTGGAAGCCCGCCCTCGCTGGCGTCGAGTTCGGCATCGATGACCGCCGCCTGGGTTTCATCCTCGCGGATCATCGCGATCAGCACCGCGGCCAGGAACGGCAGTCCGATCAGGTCACCCAGAATCCAGAGCGCGCCACCGCCGAGCACCTGATCAGATGCCAGCGACGGTCCCCATGGCCTGGCGACGGCATGGTAGTAGGGCCCGGCGATCAGATTGTGGTCGGCGATCACGGCGAGTCCGAGCACGGCGTCACCGACCACTTCAGCCGCGGTCACCCAGAGCGACACCAGGTAGGGGTACTGGCGCGGCACCGGATCCACCCTAAGCAGCGTCCAGAAGAACACCAGCCCAGGCAGCGGCAGCACGGCGGCGGTCACGTCCCTGACCGCCGCGCTATGGAAGCCGGCCGCGAACCACGGCGTGAAGTAGAGCAGGAACGGGGTCAGGACGAGGATCAGGCCAGTGATCGCCGGGAACGTCGCTATCCGCGCCAGCCGGCCATCGATCGCTGCCGCAGCGCGCCTGCCGAGCCTCGGCGCGGCGGCGATGAGCAGCGTCAATGGCCTGCCGACGGCCAGGAAGAGCGGTACCCCGAGCAGCAGCACGACCGTCTGGATGGCGCGCACGTAGAACAGGACTGGCCAGTACACCGCGAGGAAGGAACTGGCGGCGACAACGGCGAGGCCGAGCCCTCCGCCGCAGAACGCCACGATCCGCCCGGCCGACCATTCCCGGCCAGACCGCCGCACCCGGCGGACGCCGGCCAGATAGAGCCAGCCGGCCGCCAGCAAGACGGCCAGCGCCCACGGATCAACAGTCCACTCGGTCAGCGCACGCAACGGCGTAAGCTCCGGCGGACCGTGATACCCCGTGGCGAGCAGCGCGGCCATGCCCGCCACGGTACCAACAGCCAGCCACGAACGCTTTGGCGCTGACCCGAAGGTGATGTTTCATCGGCATTTCCGCCAGAGCAGACCTACACTCAGCGTCGTGAACGACGCCGACCTCGCGGCCGACCATCCCGGCCCTGGCGCGCAGCAGCCAGGCGTTCCAGTCTTCACCGATCCCTCCGGCCAGCGTCGGCGGCGGATGCGGCGAGTCGGCGTTGCCGCCAGCATCTTCTTGATCGGTGCCCTGATCTTGGTGGGCATCGGGATGTTCGGCGGGCCGAGAACGCCGTTCAGCCTCTGGGCCCCGCAGTCCCAGGGCCACACCCAGGCCGGCCCGAGCGTCAGGCACCGGCAGCACGCTGGATCAGGCGCACCTGGCCACACCGCGCCATGGCAGGCATCTGCGCCATCTCCGGGGCCAGATCACTCCCCAACGCCGTCGCCCGCACCCGGTTCAGCGTCGCCGACGAGCAGCCCGAGCGATTCGCCTTCGCCGACGAATCCGGCCGGCCATACGCCGCCTGGCCGGAATCACAGCAAGAAGCCGCACCCGTCGAAGTCTCCTCATGGCCCGTGAGGCGACCGCAAAGCCAGCGCAGCCGCGACATAGAAGACCGCGGCCACCACGCGGGCACTGGGCATTTGTAGGCCTGGTTCTGCTGGTCACCGCTACCGGCCTGGCGGTCGAGGGATATACCCATGGTGTCCTCGGCGAGACTATCCAGACAGTCGGCAACTCCAGCTCATCCGGGCCTGCCGGACCCGCCTCGCTGCTCAATGGCGGACCGGTGATCAGCGCGACCGGGCAGCGACCATACAGCTATCGGATGCCGTCCCGGACCGTCGCGCTCACCTTCGATGACGGGCCTGACCCGGTCTGGACGCCAGCGATTCTCGCCATCCTCTCGCGCTACCACGTTCCCGCCACCTTCTTCACGGTCGGCGCGCATGTCGCCAGTTACCCTTCGCTGATCCGCGCCGAACTGCGGGCCGGCGACGAGGTCGGCTCGCATAC